>Ga0209317_1000177_pt1 | contig 86900 bp, 66 predicted proteins | sample RifGroB2_FD_183994 | JGI IMG/M metagenome (GOLD analysis project Ga0209317, IMG submission 183994) | Soil microbial communities from Rifle, Colorado, USA - Groundwater B2 (SPAdes) (version 2) | ecosystem: Environmental > Terrestrial > Soil > Unclassified | place: Rifle, Colorado | collected...
GTAGAGCATCGGCGACATTCCCGAACCTGAAGATCCCGGGGAGGTTCGGCCCCCCTCAGCTGCGCCTGGTGAATTTCTCGCTAACCTCCCCCGCTGCCGCCCTTCCCGGCACCCTCTCACGCCCCCTCACGCCCCCTCACCCACTCCTCGACCTCAGCGAGATGCCAACCCACCGAGCCTCTCCCCAGCTTCACCCGCGCCGGAAAAAGACCCGATCTTTCCAAGCGCCACTGGGTCGAGTAGCTGAGCCCAATGAGATCCAGCAGTTGCTTGCGTCTGATCAGTTTATCCATTTCCATGTCAAACCTCCGGTCCTGGGGCTGGCACATGCGCCTGCCAGTTAAGATATGCTGCCCTGTCCGGTGGAAAGCAATTTGAGTTCCAAAGATGAATCAAATCCAACAATCCTCCAGCTAACGAAAAACACTTAAGTAGTGGTCCCCGACAGGTTGCGATTCCCATTGGCGGATGCTGCTTAAAAGCTGCACAGCCTCCGGCTGTTCGAACTGCAGAGCTCTATCATTTCAGGCTGATACCCCGGGTCAGCAGAATTAATCAGCGGGTGAACAGCGCTTGTCGGGAACCGGCGGCCTGGGACCTTTCGAGCGCCCCTTGCCGGAGGAGCGGCGGGTGCTTGCTTAGCTATTTGATATGCCCCTGAAGGTCACGTGCGACTCCAGTGCACGGTCGTCCCAGTACTCGGTGCAGCCGAAGCGCCAGGAGAAATAATCGGCACTGCACACGTCAGGGAGTCGGGGTCTGGCAGGTGGAGGGGAGGTTCCCGGGGGTGTCCCACGGGCAGCTCTAGGAGATGGCAGCCCTGGAGACCCGGGACCCCAAGCGCGGCATCACCCCCGATGAGGTGCGACGGACCTTCGAACGCGGCTTCGAGGCCTGCGGCACCTCCCGGGAGCAGGTGAGGCGGGATCTGGAGCGCGGCCTGGCGCACTCCCTGGCGCACTCCCTGGCGCACTCCCTGGCGCACTCCCTGGCGCGGGAGTCTGGACGGGTGGTGGAGCTTGCGGTCCGGGACCTGACCGAGCGCGAGGCGGTCCTGGACCGGGCGAGGCTTTTGGGCGAGGCGGTGCGCATTTCCGGCGGGCGCCACGGGGTGCGGGAGCTGAACGGGGCCATCGATTCGGGTTGCTTCATCTTAGAATTTTACAGAATCGCAACAGCAATTTCAGGGCAATTTGTCGCTAATTTTAGCCGTATATAACAGATGATCAGAATTTTTACCGTAATCCTGCCATAAGTTTGAAAGATTTAATTGGTTGAGCTAAATTTTTCCCAAAATAGCGGTAAAATTGCGACCTGGTAGAAAGCTGCATCGGCAAAATTGCCGTTCGGAGCGGGGCAGGATAGGTGAAGGTGGCCATCCGGCTTCGCCGGTTGGGCCACCTTTCACCACCCTTATTCGCACTCGTGCTCAACGGGTATCCTGCTCTGCGAGGCAGACGGCTACCGCCCCCCCTTTGCCGGTCGTACCGCCAGGAGGTACGCTAAGCAAACAGGCCCGACTCTGGATGAGGGCGGTCCTGTTTTAGGTTTCTCGTCAAAACCATCATGCCAGAGTTGAAGGGTGGGATGCTCTATTTTCTGTCAGCCCGGTGGCGGCTCAGACATCCGCCACCGCTTTTTTACCCACTAGATTCTGCAGACGAACCGAATATTTTTTGGCTGTCCCGGTAGCCCGGTAGCCAAAAACCCAGACCTCCCTCGCAGATATATGCCTGCGCAGGATGTTCTTGACCATATCCAGATGCTCCGGAGCGATGTCGATCATGGCGCGGGCATCATCTCGCTCAGCCTGCCAAGCAAGTATTTTGCTTCTTGAAGGAATTCAGGAACGACTCCGAACAACTCACGTGCCTTTTCCCCATCATAGACCTGGCTGGTTGTACCCCGCGCTTTACGATAATTCACCTAGGGCTCCTTGACGAGCCAGGTTCGTCGTCGAGCAAGAGCTTGCCAAGGACGACATATATTTCATGCCAGTATCTGCTTCAGGGTGTTACAGGCCTTCTTAAAACCGGTCCTAAGCTCCGCGAGATCCGCTTCGCCCAGGCTCGACAGTCCCTTTTCAGCTTTGGCGAGTATTTTCCCGGCCCTGCGCGGATGCAGGTCCAGGCGCCCCTCGATCTTATCCAGGGAGGCGCTTAGCTTCTCTATGCTTCTGAAGAGTTTGAATCCGGGCTGGGAGGCAAGCTCTTGGGCAAATCGCGCTGCCGCAGATGCGACGAGTGCCTGCACCTGACGACGCACTCCGGAAAGCTCCAACTGGAGATCGGCTACCTTCGCCTCCTTGCCGGCAGCGGGCCCGTCCTGAAAGGCGCCGGCCTGCGCCATGAGCTGCGCGACGGCGCTCCGCTTGATCCCTTTCACTGCGCAAAGTTGGTCCTCTCCGGCGGCGGCGACCTTGGCGATACTGTCGAGACCCGCCTCCACCAAACGCTGGGCCAAAGTCCTGCCGATTCCCTGCAGCTGTTGCAATTCCTGCTCACTTGCTGTCATTTCCCGATCTCCTTTTTACCGCGGCGCATACCCTGGTTGGTCCGGTGCCTGATGTCACAAATCGGTTCCCGATTGGACTGTGCGTCTGGGAATATACCATAAACAATGAAGTGCACAATATTCATGAGTAGTTATCTGGGCTACAGGGTGAAATTGTAACACGGCTGTAACATGAATCTAATAAAAGGAATTGTGGCTGTGGCGAGGTGATACTGGATAGGGTACGAAGTACATGCAGTGTTTCAGTCTGAATGTGACTGATTCTGTTTTTCAGGAGCATCCACTTGCTGCAATCAGCGACGCCGGCCTCTTAGTGCATCTGGCCTTTGCACCGGATAGTCGACTATGAGTTCCCTTTCCCCCTCAAAGACTCGACCGACCGGTACAGATGGCGGGCAATTCCAGTTGAATCGCATTCTCCTATTCCTGGCTTCCGGCAATGCAGGAGCACCATTGGGGCGGGTAGACCTTTATCACGTTGACTGCTGAAAAGCCGCCATCATCGCTTCAACCTCGAAGCGCTTGATCTTGCGCGTGGTGGTTTTGGGGAATTCCTCGTCGCGGACGGTCACCTTCTTTACCCGTTTGTAGGCCGCGAGCTGCTCGCAGGCACGGGTGACCTCCCCGCGCAGAAGCGACTCCACCTCGGCGCCTGACAGGGAAACCCGCCCCCGATGTGCCGCATACCCCTCAAGCGCCTCCCGGTTCGGATAAACGACCGCGCGGATCTCCTCCGCCACCAGGTCGCTCCTGTGGGCGTAGACCACGACCTCGGCAACATACGCGCTCTTGAGGATCTCGATTTCCACCTCTTCCGGGTAGACGTTCTTGCCGTTGGGGGTGACGATCACGCTTTTCACCCGTCCGCAGATGGAAAGGAACCCGTCGCCGTCGAGGCTCCCCAGGTCACCGGTACGGTACCAGCCGTCCACCAGGACCTCTGCGGTGGCGGCCGGGTCCTTGAAGTATCCCTGCATGACGTTCGCCCCCCGGACCAGGATCTCTCCCACCATATCGGCACCGGGCTCGGCGATCCTCACTTCGATCCCGGCCAGGACCCGCCCCACCGTACCGGGACGCGCCCCGTCCCGCGACTCCGCCGCGATCACCGGCGAGGTTTCGGTAATCCCGTATCCCTGCAAAAGCGTCACCCCGAACCTTGCGAAACCACGGGCGACGGCAGGGTCGAGGGGCGCCCCGCCGCTGATGAAAACCGTTCCGTTCCCAAGCGTCCTGCGGACCCGGGAGATGACGAGCGGCCGGGTGAAGGCGATGGCGTTGATGAGCCGGGGCAAGGGATGCTCCTCGATTTTTTTCGTGATACGGCCGAGCATCATCCGGTAGAGCGCCGGTACCCCGACGAAGAAGGTCGGCTTCACCTCGACCAGGTTTTCTCCGAGTTTTTTCAAAGATTCGCAGAAGGATACCTTCCCTCCCAGGGAAAGGGGGATAAGAATGCCGCAAACCTGCTCAAAGACGTGGTTGATGGGGAGAAAGGAGAGGGTGTGAACCGACTGATCGATTCCCAAATGTACGGCAGCTGCGCGGATGTTGGAGACGATGTTGGCATGGCTCAGCATGGCACCCTTGGAGCGGCCGGTGGTCCCCGAGGTATAGAGGATGAGGGCGGTATCGTGAGGCTGACGACAAGCGGGGGAGAATACCCGGTCCTTAAGGAGTTCGCTCCAGGGGAGCATGGTGCATCGGGTGGTGCCTGCGTGCAGCTTCTGGCAATCATCCGGCCCGTCTGTTATGACGATCAGGCGAAGCTGCGGCAGCCCGTCCAACATGCCAAGGACCATGTCGAGATGGTCGCCGTCTACAAAGAGCGCCCGCGCCTCGCTGTGGGCGAGGATGTGGCCAAGTTCGATCTCCTTTAGTTCCTTGTCGATGGGGACCACCACCCCGCCCGTCTTGAGGATTCCCAGGTAGGCGGTCAGCCACGCGGGCGATGAGGCGGCGAGCAGGGCCGCGTGCTGGCCCGGCTGAAAGCCACTTTCTGCGAGACAGGCTGCGACCCGGTCGGATGTCGCCCGGAGAGCCCCGTAAGAGGTACCCTGCCATATGCCCCCGCGCTTCTGGAAGAAGGCGGTGCGGTCACTGAATTTCCGGCAACTCTCCTCGAGGAGCGTAACGATGGTAACCATGAGAGCGAACCCCTCCCTCTCGTTTGATGGGCGCATACTACACAGCAAATGTCCCGTCAGGGTTACCGTTGTGAAAATAATGATGCGGCGATGCGGGGCGCCGCGGCGGATCAGCGGGAGGGCGGCTGCCGTCCGGTTCCCGGTCGCCGGGCGTTGACCCTCTCGACCACATGGCGGATCGCCTGCACGACGGTCAGGGCATGTTCGCGCCGGCTGACCAGCGTCACGTGGTCGGCACCCTTGACGACAAAATGGACGCTGTCGGAAGAGAGGGCGGCGAGTTCACTTTGCAGTTCGGGTTGACCGGGGAGTATGTCCTTGCCCGCCGTCACCACCGCCAGAGGGGTATCTCCCAATCCGCAGGTGCCGCGGACCTCGGCACAGATGGTTTCCCAGGCAAGCGATTCGTCCCGCGTCGTCTTCAGGTGCTGGTAGCTGGAGAGGAATGCTTCCGACTCGGCCGCCTGCCGTGCGGGCAAACCCTCCCCCCAGGCGCCGAAGAGCCCGGTCAGGCGGACGTACCCCAGTCGAGCCAAAAGGGGAACGACCCTGAGAAGGCGAAAGCCGGTACGCATGTGCGTCTCTATGGCCGCGCTTCGCAGGTGCTGGTCCGGGTGGACGGCGTCGAGCAGCACCATCCCGGCTACCTCGTCCGGGAAGAGGTCGGCAAAGACCCGGATGAAAAGCCCCCCCATGGAGTGACCGACGAGCACGTAGGGAGCAGGGACGCGGGAGTGCACAAGGAGGCTGCGCAGCCGCCGCGCGGCGAGAGTGGCCGTCTTGGGGGCCGGGTCCGGCCCGCTCCAGCCGAGGCCGGCCCGGTCATAGGAAACGACGCGGCTGAATCTCGCCGTTTCCGGTTGGATCCATCCCCAGGCGCAGGACATCCCTCCGAGACCAGATTCCAGGACGACCGATGGCAAGCCGCGGCCCGACGTCTGCACATGCAGCCGGCAGCCGTCGATATCCACCAGCCTGCCGGGAGGGGGGTGTTCGCGCCGGTCGCGCGCCGCGGCAACGGCCTGATACAGAGAGCCGATCCCGGTAAGGCATGGGACGATGGCGGTAAGGAGCCGGGATCTCCGCTTCACCTCAGCTGAAAAGCGGTGATCGGCACAATACTCGTAGAGGTTGTCGGGTCCGCCCGGCAACGGGGCTGCGGTCTTCATGGGCAACCTCCTGGAACAGGATGGCAGGCTTCCATTACTCAGGCCGGACGCGCCAGCTCCAGGAGCATCCCGGTCGTGGCACGCCCTACCTTCGCTGCGAATTCGAGATTCAACGTTGCCAGGGTGTCAGTCGGCCGGTGGTAGTGGGGGTTGCGGAAGTTCGTGGTGTCGGTCACCATGACCGCCCTGAACCCCTCGTCCCAGAAGGAGGCATGGTCCGAGCGCCGGCTGTCCGGGAGGAGTTCGCCGTTTCCGGGGACCGCCAGTACGATATGGGGCAGGTCGACCCGGTACCGCTCGACCGCCCGTACAAAAGCGTCCATCAGTTCGCTCGACCGCTCGTTTCCCACCACCGCGATGAAATTGCCGGCCTCGGGGACCTGGATCGCCAACCCCGGAGCCCGACCGGCTCGAAACCGGCAGCAACCGCGGCCGCAAGTCAGGCTCCACAGAGTTCAGCAAAATCGGCAGCGCGCCGGATTTCCCTGATATTAAACAGTCCGCGACTATTTGCAATAGTTGTTTCCAATCTGTCACAAGATTGTGACAAACAGCCCTTTGTGCCTCATTGCATCCGGCTTGCATATATTTCATCTGAAAGTTAGTCGCATGTCACATGATCACCAAATTTCAGGTCCATAATCGCGCCACAAATAAAAGTCCAAGGTGAGCCGTAATGCTTATGCCAGGTCTTCACCCATGAGCGATTCCCTGTGTAAGGAGCCCTGAAAAACGTGAAAAAGAAAAAGATCAACCCCTTTGACACCGCATATGAGCAATACCGATGGCTTGGTGAGAAAGCACAATCAACCATTGACATCCGCGAGAAGAACCTGATATTTCGCAGACGGATCAATCTCATCGGTGTAATGCAATTCCTCCTCACGGAACCTAAACTTTTGAATTGAGATTCTCACTCAGATTCTCACTCCAGATCGGAATGTCAGTGGCAATGTCCTCAAGGCGGTAGAAGATCACGTTCTCCTGTATTCCCCTTTCTTTCAGATTTTTTTTAGATATTCGGAATCTCCATATAGCCGGTCCTGCCGGACAAAATTGGACGGCGATAGTGGATCCGAATTCAAATCTGATCCACAAGGTGCCGGCCGGACAAAAAAACCGCACTCCCACTGACTGAGAGTACGGCATTTTTCCATTCGGACATGCTTCTTTATCAGGACTGACTGGTGAATCGACAACCCACCTCCTCCAGCTAGCGCCACACGCCGCGGGTATCGATGACCACCTTCTCCTTGAGCAGCTCCCGGTCGATCCCCTTGAACTCCTCGTGGTCCACCAGAACCAGCAGGATATCCGCATCCCGCATCACCTCGGCCAATCCGTACAGCGGGAAATCCTCCCCGGCTCCCTCGACGTTGGGCTCGCAGGCCATCACCCGCCCAACCCCCGAGCGTATCAGTTCCCGCGTGATCTCCAGGGCGGGCGATTCCCGCAGGTCGTCTATGTCGGCCTTGAAGGCGAGTCCCAGGCAACCGATGACCGGGTTTTTGAAGCGCTCCGCCTTGGACCTGACACGGTCCAGCACCCAGTGCGGCTTGGCGTCGTTCACCTCCCGTGCGGCGCGGATCAGCTTGGCCTCCTTGGGCGCGGCCGCCACGATGAACCAGGGGTCCACGGCGATGCAGTGTCCGCCGACGCCGGGGCCGGGCTGCAGGATGTTCACCCGCGGATGCCTGTTGGCAAGCTCGATGAGCTCCCAGACGTTTATGCCGAGCTTGTCGCAGATGATGGAGAGTTCGTTGGCAAAGGCGATGTTCACGTCCCGCGAGGAATTCTCCACCAGCTTGGCCATCTCCGCGGTCCTTGCGTCGGTCAGATGCATGCCGCCGTTGCAGAAGCTCTTGTAGAGATCCCGCGCCTGCTCCGCGGAGGCCCGGTTGATCCCTCCGATGATCCGGTCGTTATCGACCAGTTCGCGCAGGATGTGGCCGGGGAGCACCCGCTCGGGACAGTGGGCAAGGTAGACGGAGAGCTGGGTGCGGGAACCGGAGCGGGACTGCACCAGATCGGGACGCAGTTCGGCTATGAGCTCGGCGATGCGCTCGGTGGTACCTACCGGAGAGGTGGACTCCAGTATGACCAGGTTCCCCTCCCGCAGACAGGGGGCGATCGCCCTGGTCGCCGCGTCTATGAAGCTCAGGTCGGGGATCTTGTCGTCGGCGGGGCTTTTCCGGGTAAAGGGGGTCGGGACCGCCAGGATGAAGGTGTCGCCCTCCTCCGGGACCAGCACGGCCTTGAGGTTGCCGCTGTTTACCGCGGAGCGGACCAGGACGTCCAGGTCCGGTTCTACGATGTGGATCCTCCCGGAGTTTATGGTCGCCACGGTGGACTCCTTGACGTCCACCCCCACGACCGCGTGCCCCTTGGTGGCGAGTATGGATGCGGTGGGAAGACCGATGTAGCCAAGGCCCACCACGACTATCTTTTGTCTCTGCTTGTTCATGCTCTTCCTCCGTAGCAACGGGGGTCAATTCCCGGGACAAGGTGAGCGGGGCGCATGATGGTGCGCCCCTACGGAGCCGGGATCGCCGTTAGCGCCGCAACGATCCTCGCGGCGGCACGGCCGTCGCCGTACGGGTTGTGCGCCAGGGACATCGCCCGGTAGGCGGCCTGGTCGTTTAGCAAAAGCTCGGTCTCCCCCGTTATCACCCGGGTGTCGGTGCCGACCAGCTTGACGGTCCCCGCGGCCACGGCCTCGGGCCTCTCGGTGGTCTCCCGCATGACCAGGACCGGCTTTCCCAGTGAGGGTGCCTCTTCCTGGATGCCGCCGGAATCGGTGAGTATGAGATAGGAGCGCTCCAAAAGGTAAACGAAGGGGAGGTAGTCCAAAGGTTCCACGAGGTGCACGTTGTCGAGCCCTCCCCCGCCCAGGATGCGGCGCACCGGCTCCTGCACGTTGGGGTTCAGGTGCACCGGATACAGGATCTCCACCCGAGGGTTCCTGCGCGCGATCTGCGCCAGCGCCTGGCAGATCTGCTCGAAGCCGTGTCCGAAATTCTCCCTGCGGTGCCCGGTGACGAGCAAAAGCCTTTTCCGTGGATCCAGGAAGGCGAAGTCCCTGGCGCAGCCCGCCGCAAGGCGCGGATCGCCCGCAAGGCGTCCGGAAATGGCGCAGAGCGCGTCGATCACCGTGTTGCCTGTGACCGTTATGGCCCCATCGGAGACCCCCTCGCGGAGCAGGTTCGCCCGTGAGGCCTGCGTCGGGGTGAAGTGCAGCTCCGCCAGGACCCCTGCCACCCGACGGTTCATCTCCTCGGGAAATGGGGAGGAAAGGTCGTGCGTCCTGAGACCCGCCTCCACATGCCCCACCCGGACGCGGCAGTAAAAGGCGGCGAGACAGGCCCCCAGGGCGGTCGAGGTGTCGCCGTGCACCAGCACAAGGTCGGGACGCTCCCGTTCCAGCACCGGTTTCAGCCCCTTGAGAACGGCGCAGGTGATGTCGAAAAGATCCTGTCCCGGGCTCATGATGTCCAGATCGTAGTCCGGTCGGATCTCGAAGAGGTTCAGCACCTGGTCAAGCATGTGACGGTGCTGGGCCGTGACACAGACCAGGCTCCGGAACAGCCCGGGGCTTTTTTCCAGCTCCTTTACGACCGGCGCCATCTTGATTGCCTCGGGCCGGGTGCCGAAGACGGAAAGCACTTTCAGCATGTTCTGCCTCTTTTCAATGAAGGTTATCCCCTGCCCGTTTACGCGGAAAAAAACTGCAGCCGGCGCGACGCCCTAGTGGCCGTTCATGACCAGCCCCAGTATCTTCTCGGCCGGCAAAAGCTGCAGGGCGCGGTTTATATCCTTGAGCGGGGTCTGCCCGGCCTGGGCCACCACCAGCACGTAGTCGACCAGCGGGGCGAAGGCGATGGCGTCGGCGCTGGTCAGTATCGATGGGGCATCGAAGAAGACGTACCTCTCCGGGTAGCGGTGCTTCATGTCGAGCACGAGATCCCTCATGCCGGGCGAGCCGAGCAGTTCGCAGCTGTCCTTGACCGTCTTGCCGCCGGAGATGACGGTCAGCTTCTCGACCCCGGGCCACACGAAGAGTTCCGGGACCGGGCAGTCGTCCATGAGGTAGTCGACCAGCCCCCGGTCGCTGGCAAAGCCCATGACGCTGTGGACCTGCTGCTGTCTGAGGTCGCAGTCCACCAGAAGCGCCGTCTGCTTGAATTCCTTGGCGAAGGTGAGGGCCAGGTTGATGGCGGTGAGGGTCTTCCCCTCGCCCGGCAGCGCGCTGGTCACCATGACGGTGGCCCCTCCTTCGCTCCCGGAGAGTTGCAGGATCCTGGTCCTCAACTGCCGGTAAAACTCCACCTCGGGGCTGTCCGGTAGAAAGGCGACGCAGCGGTTGGCCGCCATGACCCGCGGGTTCAGGCGCACCGATCGGGAGAGCGTGTAGACCGGAGAGATGTATCCCATCTTCAGGATGTCGGTTGGGCGCAGCATGGGGGGGTAGTCGGCGCCGCCCTCCCCTTCCGGCACGCTGCTGCCGCTGCCACCGTTCATCCTGAGCCTACCCAGCTGGCCGCGGAACAGGCGGAATATCGATGGCGAGGGCGCGCCGAGCACCGCCTCACCCGAACCGGAGAGGTCCAGGGTCACATCGTCGTGCAGCATGGAAGCCGACTCTGCACCCGACCCGAACTGCTGCGCCTGGTTTTTCGGCTTATGGAGGGTTTTTCTCGCTATTGCCATTTCGGTCGCTCCTTTTTAATAACGTCGCGGGCTGGGGGTTGGGGGCCGGGGGCTAAATCCCCTCCCGGTCCCAGTCCCAGTGCCTGGTCCCGGTCAAGGTCTCTAGCCCCCGCCCCCCACTCCCCATCCCCGGTTTTTAGAGCCTCGCCACGCGCCGCAGCAACCGGGCCCAGAACACGTCCAGATCCATCACCAGGAACTGGCAGGCCACCGGGATCAGCACCAGCACGAGGAGCACCCCGATCGCGGTATGCCTGCGCTTGAGCCTGCGCTGGGCGAAGTCCTGCCAGGTCAGGATCACGGGGATGCTTGCCAAAACGGGGAGCGAGGTGGCCAGGCAGAGCTGTTCGGGGGTGCGCGCCGTCTGGTCGCTTTGCTCCCTGAGGGCGGCCACGCCCGCACCGCTTCCGATACCGAGCAGCAGCCCGATCAGGAGGATGGCGGGTATGTTGGGGCTCACCGGAGTCTCCGGCAGGCGCGCCGCGTCGATGAGCGAGAAGCGCTCCCCCTTCTGCTCCTTTTCCAGGCCATGCGCCGTCTTCGCCTCCAGGAATTTCCTGGTGAGGTCGTCGGACTTGAGCTGGTAATGGTTGCGGTCGTCCAAAAGGGCGCGGAACCCCTCCTCGACCCCCGGGGTGGACGCGATCCGCCTCCGGTAGTCGTCCCGTTTTTTGGTGAAGGCCGCGATCTGCCTCCTGACCGAGTCGATCTCGGAACGGACGCCGGCAAGCTGCGAGGCGAGCGTTATGTAGGCGACGTTGTCCGGCTTGTTGTCGGCCGAGTCGCGCCCCGAGGAGCGCAGATGCTTCACCAGTTCCGCAAGCTCGCTGCGGGTCTTGATCACATCGGGATGTTCGTCGGTGAAGCGCGTCTTCAACTCGCCCAGGCGTACCCGGAGCTCGGAGAGGCGTGTCTTGTCCTGGCTCGCCGCATCGGTCGAGATCGCCTCCAGCTGTGACTTGCTGTAGCTCTCCCTTTCCCTGAGGCCGCGCAACTGCTCGTTGAGGGCCACGATGTCGTGCTCGACCGTTTCCGCGATCTGCTGGTTCATCTGGGCCAGTTCGGGAAGGGCGTTCACGTTCTTCTGCTTGTAGGCGGAGATCTTGGCGTCGGTATCCGCCAGGCGGGCCTTCACCTGCTTCATCTCCTCTTCCAGGAAACTCGAGGTCCCCTGCGACTGCCGCTCCCGGGTGGCGAGGTTCTCCGCCAGGTAGAGGGAGGCGAGTTCACCGGCCACCTGCTGAACCACCTGGGGGACCTCCCCCTCGTAGCAGAGGGTGAAGGCAATGGTGGCAGGCTTGGGCATCCCGGTGCGCGGGTCGATAACGTCCGCGCTGATGGTGCTGAGTTTGATGTCCTTGCGCAGCTTGGCGACGATCTCTTCGGTGGTCCATTTCTCCCTGAGATCCGGGTAGAGCTTGAACTTCCTGATGATTTCCAGGAGCCGGTCCGTCCCCATGATCCTCTGGTTTATGGTCTGCAGCCTCTGGTCTGCGAAGCTTGTCACCGTCGTGTTGACGAAGTCCCGGGGCACCTCCTGATCCTCGATGAGGATGGTGGATGAGGACCGGTAATGTGGCGGCAGCAGGAAGGCGGTGAGCGCCGAGATGAAGAAAACGGTTGCCGCGGTGACGGCGATGCTGGTCCTGCGGCGTTTCACGATGTCGAGATAGTCCTGAGCTGTCTTTACTTCCTGTCGCATGCTTTTGCCTCACTGTTGCTGCAGATCATTTCAAGGAATTTCCACGGTACTTGCCACGGACAGCGGTGCTACCTGCACATGGGGTGCGGCCAGCTCACCCGCAACATGACGATGTTCTGTTCCATCTGCGTTCCCAAAAGCCGGTAGTCGATGCTGCTGTAGGTGTAGCTCGCCTCGATCGCAAGGTTGCCGGGAGCTTCGAACGGCTCATAGCGCAGCGAGCCTCCCAGGCTGGTGGCCCGCTCCTCGATCGCCTGAACGGCGAACTGCCCCTGCCCCGACCGGTTCCTCGCGTAGCCAGCCTGAAGGTTGCCCGAAAACTGCCGGGTGAACCTCCGAGAGAGGGAGAGGTTCGCCCCGGTTCTCTGAGTCGCGCCGTTTCTGCCCGAGGCGGCAGTCAGGTCGTGGGACAGGGCGAGGGTCCCCGCGACCCTTTCGCCCGCGTAGGCAAGGGAGAGGTTACCAACCCCCCCCGCCTCTTCGTGGCTTTTTCGCCCCGCCCCCCCCGCTTGCTGGAACTCGGCGCCGGTGAAACGCCCGCCGGCATTGAGGGAGAGCCGCCAGAGCTCGTCGAGGCGCCAGGAGAGCCCGAGCGTCGCGTTCAGGTTGTTCACCCGGGACTGGTCCGTGACGTCGCTTCTGAAGGTCAGAAGCTGCGCCAGGGTGGCGCCCGGCAGGTGAGCTCCCAGGTCATAGTCGACTCCGGCGCTCCCCAGGTAATGCCTGCTCCCCAGGTAGATCGGGCTGTCGTAGTCATCCCGTGCGTAGCTCAGGCCGAGCGAGGTGCTCAGCAGCTCATGGACCGCGTAGCGCCCCCCCAGCCGGTAGCTCTGGTGCGTGGCCTTGGAACTGATGATCAGCGAGCTCTCCGGGTCGATGGAACTGGCGCTGGCATCCCTTAGGTAGCTCAGGTCTGTGGATAGCGCCAGACGCGGCGTCGCCGTGTAGTGGCCGGCACCCTGCAGGAAGTAGCCGACCGAGCTGTTGTTGGTGTCGCGCAGGTAATGCAGGCTGTTCAACCCGCCGGCCAGGCTGGCGTTCACCCTCTCCGTCCCCTCGTTGAGGGTGATCCTGGGCGAAACGGTGCTGATGAAATCGCTGCGCTTGCCCGAGGTCACCCCCGAGACGTTGTCGTTGTACTCCTGCCGCAGGGAGAGGCTTGGTGTCAGGATCAGCTGGTCGGCATGAAGCGGAGACCAGACAAAAAGCTGGGTCAGCAAGAAAAGCGGGCAGAGCACGCGCTTGGGACGCAGCATGTCAGGGAACGATGACAACGTCGCCCCGCTGAAGTTCTATGTTCGTCTCAAGGTGCCGTCCTTCGGAGACATCCGCATAGTTGAAGGGAAAAACTGTGGTCTTCCCCCCCTGCCGGCGCAGCACCTTGACCTCCCCCTTGCGCGCGAACGGGTTCAGCCCCCCGGCCATGGCGAGCGCCTGCAGCACGTTGGTCGAGGCGACCATCGCGTGACGACCGGGTACGTTGACCCGCCCGATGGTGTATATGAACATGCTGTTGCACTGCTTCACCTCCACCGTCACCCCTGCGTCGGTAACGTAGCGGGCGAGCTTCCCCTCTAGTTCCCGCCTGAGCTGCGCCAGCGTTTTGCCGCCCGCGACCAGATCCCCGGCGAGCGGGAAGGAGATCTTGCCGTCCGGCAGCACGACCACGGAGCGGGTCAGGTTTTCGTCACGCCACACCGAGATACCGAGCAGGTCTCCCGGGCCCATGATGTAGTCCGGTGCCAGCGGGGGGCGGCCCGGCGCCGGTTCGGCCGTCTCGCCCGGGTGCGGGTCCGAGGCCAGGCCGAGGAGGCTCGCCGCTTCGCGCCACCAGGCAACGGGGACGTCGGCAGCAGCATAGGGAGGCGTGGCAGGCTCCGGGGCACCCTGCCCGCCGGCCGGGGCTTCAGCCTGCGGCGCTTCGGCATCCGCGCCAGTTGCTTCGGTTGCTTCGGCCCCGCTGGCATCACCCTCGGCCGGACCGGCGTCCGGGGCCAGCGTGCTTTGCTGCCGCGCCTCGGCGGACTCCGCCGTTTCAGACATCTCGATGGCCGGAGCGGCCGACACCTTCCTGCCGGCTGCCCAGACTGTTGTGGAGCAGAGCGCCAGCTGAACAAACAGAACGAGCGCCAAAGTTTTTACGGACATGATTTCCTCGCCAGTATTCCAATAAATCGCGTTACAGCCTCATCACCAAGATCTCTCATCCAAGAAGTAATGCTTATACCGTTTGCAGGTTACATCGGCATCACAACCGGATGATATTCCGGCAAAAGTATCGTCATCCGAATGGCCTCGTATGTCACGAGCCCTGCAGCCGTCCCGCTACATTTTGGCCAGGGTGCGGGCGGCCTCATCCCTTCCCGCAAAGGCGACTTTGCCGGAGAGCGACTTGGTCAACTTCTCCTTGGCCTCCGGATGCCTGCCCGCCTTGTAGAGCGCCATCCCCAGGTGGTAGTTGGCCTCGGGAGAGTCCGGCCTCTTGACCTGCACCTGCCGCAGCAGTTCCACGGCCTTCTGCGCATCGCCTTTCCTGTAGAGGAGCCATCCCACGGTGTCCTGGACCACGGGCTCCTCGGGGTTCAGGGTGCGCGCCCGCTCGGCGAGCTGGAGCGCACGGTCCAGGTCCCGGGCCGACGGGGAGCTTTCAGCGAGGAGGAAGGCGAGATCGTTGGCCAAATGCCAGGAGTCGGGGTTGAGCCGGTATGCTTTCTCGTAGTCGGCGATGGCGCGCGCCTGCTTCCCCTGCTGGAGATGGAGCGCCCCGCTCTTCACGTAACCGATGGGAAGCCCGGGGGCCCTCTTTATCACCCGGGCGTACTCCGCCTCTGCCTTGCGGAAGTCGCCGGCGCTCATATGCAGGTCCCCAAGGGCGACACGGGCCTCAAGATCCTCCGGATGGCCGCTCAACAACTTGTCCAGCACCTCCTGGGCGGCTTTCAGGTCGTTGCGGGAGGCATGGTAACGGGAGAAGGCGAACTGCACCTCGCGCGAGGCGGGGTCCACCTTCTGGGCGTTATTGAGCGAGTCAAGGGCGAGGTTGTACTCCTTCTTCAACAGGTGCGCCTCCGCCAGACGGATATGCCCCTCGATGAACTGGGGCTTCTCGCTTACCACCGTCCTGAATTCATTGACCGCTCCCAGCCCGTCCCCCTTTTGCAGATGGATGTTCCCCTTCAGGAAGCTCGCCTCCACGTTCTTGGGACTCTCCTTGAGCACCTCCTCGACATAAGCTGTCGCCTGCGCCAGCTCTCCCCGCTGCAGGTACGCCTTGGCCAGGGCCGTCTTGGCCTGGATCACCCCCGGGTCGCCCGGCTTCTCCAGGGCGGCGCACTGCTTCAGGGAGGCTATGGCCTGGTCGGCCCGGCCACTGCCAAGGTAGAGTTCCGAGAGCGCGAAGCGCAGCTGGAAGCTCTTGTCGTTGACGGCGATCCCCTCCTTCAGCTCACGTTCGGCGTCCGGGAGACGTTTGCGGGCCAGGTAGAATCCCGCCGCCTTGAGCCGGCGCTCCTCGCTTTTCGGCTCCCCGGCAACGAGCTTGCGCAGCACCTCGACCGCCTCGGCCTCCTTGCCGCGGCTCCAGTAAAAACCGGCCAGGGTGACGGGATGGTTCAGGTTCCTCGGCTCAAGGGAGCACGCCTTGACCAGCAGGGGGGCGGCCTCGTCATGCCTGTCGGTCCGCACGCAGATCCCGGCCAGTGCGAGGACCAGCTCAACGGAGTTCGGGTTGGCCTGCAGGCCGCGTCGGATGGCACTCTCTGCGCCCTTCTGGTCACCGGTCGCCTGGCAGGCGCTGGCGAGCAGCAGAAAGCCGTCAGGTTTACTGACCCCACCGGCAATCACAGCTTCCAGGAAGCTGCGCGCCTGGCCGTTCTCCTTTCTGGCTACCATGACCGCCCCTTTCAAAAGGAGCGCATCCGGGTTGGCGGGATCCTGCTTTAGCAAAAGCTGCGCCTTCTCCAGCGCCTGATCGAACTGCCGTACCGCGAGGAAGATCTTCCCCAGCTGGTACTGGGCCGTCCGGTCGGCAGGGTTCAGCTGGACCACCTTGCTGAAGTTGCCGAAGGCCCCCTTGAGATTTCCTTCCTTCATGTCGACGAGACCGATCGCCTGGAAGGCGTCGGCAAATTTCGGATCGATCTGGACCGCGTTTTTCAGCTCCAGGCGCGCCTTGACGTAGTCCCCCTTGTCGTAGAGGGCCTTTCCCCTGCTGAAGAACTTCTGCTTTTTCGCCTCCGGGCCGGAACAGGAGATGAGCATGATGACGGGTACAACGAGCAGAAGCCGGGCCAGGATGCGGATGGTGCACATATAAACGTCCTCCTTGAATACTGTCAGCGACAGTTCCTTAAATGTCCATGCTGCAGGGGGGACCCCTTGCGGGCGCCCCGTCCTTGTCGGTTATCTAAATAGCCAGCGCAACGAGCGAGGCCACGGTCCAGAGGGCGAAGCGGTTCAGGTTGCCGCGCATCTCCGCCTGCAGGACCTCGAAACTGAAATAAAGGAGCAGGATCTTCGCCGCCGTGAGCCCCAGCTGGTACTCCTGGATCTGCTGCTCGGGGAGGTTTGGCACCACCAGGGCCAGGATACCGATCAGGAAGTCCATGGGAGAACTCCTGAAGCCGGACTTCCTGCGGGAGAACTTCGATATCAGTATGATGAGCACCGCGACGGCGCCAAACGATCCGTTGTAGGCGCGCACCAGCGGGGTGCCGGCGAGCAGGGCAATCAGGTCGCCGCCCAGATATACGGAAAAGGGGATCAGCAGGTAGAGCACGAACCTGAGCAGTCCCGGGAGCCAGCCGTTTTGCAACCGGTACACGATGAGGATCGCCGCGCAGGAGACGGCGCAGATCAGGCTCACGTAGAGCGGCGGCCTTTGCGCCACCAGGCAGGTGATGAAAAGGAGCATGGGCACGCCCAGCTCGAAGAGCCGGAAGGCATGCCTGATCACCACCCCTTCCCTCTTCAACAGCCGCAGCCTGCCGGCAATCTTGGCGTCGAAGAAATGCAGGCGCCGCAGCTTGCCGCGGGTCCGGGCGAAATGGGTGAAGCCGGCAAGGATGACCAGGGAGAAGGCGAGATAGCCGGCCAAAAGGCTCCAGTCCGAGTAGAAGCGAAAGGAGACCGAGGCGAACAGCAGCAGGGCCTGGAACACGTAGATGATGAACACGCTCTCCGGGTGCAGGAAGCCCATTTGCATCAGGTTGTGGTGGAAATGGTTCTTGTCCGCGCTGAAGGGGGAGCGCCCCTGGCTGATCCGGGTCGCCATGACGGTCAGGGTATCGAGGATGGGGAAGCCCAAAAGTATCAGCGGGAGCACCGGGCTAAGCGGCGTGGGATGCCCCTGGGTCAGCGCCAGCGACAGGGTTACCGCCGAAAAACCGAGGAACTGGCTTCCTGCGTCTCCCATGAAGACCGAGGCGGGGTGCGTATTGAAGCGCAGGAAACCGAACAGCGCCCCCAGAAGGGCGAGGCAGATCATCCCGATCCCCGCGTTTGCGTCCAGGTAGGCGAGGTAGCCGATACCGGAGAAGATGAGCAGCGAGATGCCGCCGGCCAGCCCGTCCAGGCCATCGGAGAGGTTGATGGCGTTGGTCACTCCGACGATGGCGAACACGGTGAGCGGCAGGCCGATCCACGCCGGGAGCAGGAAGTTGTCCGGCGCCAGCGAACCGAGGTTCTCGATCCTCACTCCACCCAAAAACACGACAATGAGCGCTGCGGCGATCTGCCCTGCAAACTTCGCCTTCGGGGAGAGGTCGCGGAAATCGTCCACCCCGCCCAGAAATACCAGCAGTCCCCCTCCTCCGAGGTAGGCGAGCACGAAGGCATCGGCGTGCAGCCAGTAGCACAGGGGGATGAAGGCGCCCAGGGCCATGGCGATGCCCCCCACCCTCGGGGTCGGCACCAGGTGGACCTTGCGTTCGTTGGGGATATCGACCCATTGAAAGCGCAGGGCAGCGGCGCTGAAGGCCGGTGTCAGAGCCATGGTGATCAGTACGGCGAGAAGTAGTGTCGATAAAAAGCTCATATCGCCTTGTCTTAAGTGGCTGCAGTCGAAAACCGTGCCGCGGTCAGCGCGGGATGAACTTGGCCAGTTCGGGAACCAACTGGCGGGTGAAGCCCTGGAGACGGGCATCGGCATCGCTGACCCGCTCCGATTGGTATACCGGCGTGATCACCCGCACCAGCGCCCCGTCGGTCCTGCGCCGGGTCAGCGCGTCCCAGAAGGTGTACATCTTCAGCTGATACAGGCTTGTGAGGGTGCGGCCGCTCTTGGGGAACCAGTAGTAGGTGAGATTCCTTGCCGCCTCCTTCTCCATGTAGGCACGGTTCACCCGCATCTCCCCCCGAGCGACGGGGAAGGAGCAGTCGCCCGACTCCTTGAAGATCCAGCCGGTCCCGGGGAGGCAGGAGGCCGGGGAGTGGATGGACCCTCCCTTGGTCTGGCTGCCGTAGTAGGCGGTGTAGAAGCTCACCGTCCGCCCCTGCGCGTCCCGGTACTCCACCATGGCGTAATCGTCGAACTTCAGCTCGTCGAGGTAGATCCGTTCCATGGTGGTCCTGACCCCGCGCCACTGCGACAGTGCCAGGGGAAACTGGGACAGGGGGCGCGACACCGGCACCTTCTGGCTGAAGTCCATGCCCCGGGAGGCGGCAACGCCCACGGCGCAGAGTAAAAGCGCCACCACGAGCTGGGCCGGAAAGCGCTGGAAACCGGGCGCCGTGGCGCAGGGAGCTGCGGCAGTGGGGGGCTGCATGGCCAGCCGCGGCGGGATGCGCGCCAGAAGCCACATCTCGCAAAGCAAGAGAGCCAGGCTGAACATGAAGATGAACCATCCGGAGAAGTCGTGGAAGAACCCCTCCGCCACGGCGGGGCCGAAAAACTGGTACAGAACCCCCACCGAGGCGATGCGCAGGCTGTTGGTGATTACCGATACCGGCAGCGCCGAGGCGACCAGCAGGAACCTCTTCCAGAACTGAGCCTTGAAGTAATAGGCGAGCAGGATGCCGAGCACGATCAGAGGGAACAGGAAACGAAGCCCGGAGCAGGCGTCGACCACCTGGAGCCTGGTGAAGCCCAGGTCGATCAGGTTGCCGTCGCGAAAGGCGGTCATGCCGTAGAGCCGCATCATGGCGACCCCTAGCTGCGAACTGACCAGCTTGAGCCAGAGCGTGAGGTTGAAGTTGACGAAATTGGGAAACGGGAACATGGCGATCAGAAAGCAAAGCGGAAAGGCGGCCACCTTGAGCCTGCGCCAGCCGATGCAGGCCCAGACGCAGCCGACCAGGACCAGCCAGGACCCCAGGTAGATGCAGTAGAACTCCCCCGCCAGCTCTCCGACAAAGTACATGAAAAGGCCGGCGGCAAGGCAGGGGATGCCGCCCCAGGAAGGCTGCGCCGCCACGGCGCGCAGCGCCTCTCTCTTCTCATAGAGGATGTACAGCGAGATGATCGGGACGAAGAAGCAGTGGTTGTAGTCGTCCCCCTGCCACCAACGCCACATCACGCCATAGGAGGTGGAGAAAAGCAGCGCGAAGAGAACCAGGCAGGCCGCCGCGTAGCCCAGGGCCGGCAGGTTCCGGCCCAGAGGCCGCGCGTATTTTCCGGGAGAGGGGTGGAGCCTGCTCATAACCCACCCCCGCTGCCGTTTCGCGGCAAAAGGGCCGCGCGGCGCCCCCGCCCGGGCAACAGCCGGCGCTCACCGGCGACGGCACACAGCAGGGCCAGAAAACGGTGGGCCAGCTTCTCACGGTCGTACTCCCGGACCACGAATTCGCGTCCGCTCACACCCAGGCAGCCGGCGAAGTCAGCGTCACCGGCCAGCAGGCGCAGTGCGCCGACCAGGGCCTCGGCGTTTTCCGGCTCGATGCAGATCCCGCATTGTCCCTCCTCGACGATATCACGGCTCTCCCCTGCCACACCCAAGACGATGGGGCGGGACATCGCCATGGATTCGAACATCTTGGAGGGGATCACCGTCCTGAACAGCTCGGTATTCCTGAGCAGCACCAGGCTTGCGTCCGAAGCGGCCAGGATCTCGGGCATGCGCTCCTTGGGCTGCTGCGGCAGCATCACCACGTTGTCCAACTCCAGACGTATCTTTTCTGCCCAAAGCCGCTGCTTCTCGGCACCGTCACCCACCAGCAGGAAGACGAAACGCGGGTCAGACTTGAGCAGCCCGGCGGCCCGCAGGACCACGTCGAGCGCGTGGGCCATGCCGTGGGTGCCGACGTAGGAGGCGACGAACTTTCCCTCCAGCCTGTGGGCGGCGCGGAAGGCGTTGTCGCGCGGTTGCGGGACGAAACGCTCGAGATCGGCGCCGTTTTTGATCACCGTCACCTTTTCGGGCGCCACGCCGCGCGCCGTGATATGGCGCCTAAAGGCCCGGGTCAGGGCCACCACGTGGTCCGCCCGCCGGTACATGAAGGTCTCCACCCCCTCTAGAAGGCGCACCACCTTGCCCCTGCGCATGGCCCCCACCGAGACGATCGATTCGGGCCAGAGGTCGCGCACCTCCAAAACCCAGGGCACCCGTTTCATACGGGAGACGGCGTAGCCCGCCAGCCCGCAGAAGAACTGGGGCGTGGTGGAAACGACCAGATCGACCCCTGCAACAAGAGGCGCGAGCAGGACGGCTGCAAGCAGGTAGGAGACGTAGTTGGCGATCCGCCTGGAGAACCCCTGGTTCGGACTCAGATAGGTCCAGACGCGCAGCACCCTGATGCCGTCCATCTCCTCCCAGCTCCAGAGCCGGTTCCGATACCCCGGATAGGCGACTCCGGCGGGGTGATTCGGGACGCAGGTGAGGACCGTGACCCGATGTCCCGCACGCACCCAATGCCGGGCGTTTTCGTAGGTGCGCGAGGCCGGAGCGTTTACCTCCGGCGGGAAATAGTGGGTCAGAAAGAGCAGGTGCATGGTCGATGGGCCTCTGGCTGGGACGGCGGCGGCTGCCGCCCGGGAACCGGCTGAACAAGTGGAATTTCAGGGTGGGTCAGGCTTTCAAACACCTCAGCCTAAGCCTGTTTAACTATATAAGATCAATCTTGTGATCCTGTTACAGGGGGGTAACTGTTTGGGAAAATCGGGGCGGGGATGGTACCGGGGGGAGTTAAACCCGGACCGAGTCGAGCTCCCGCCGAAAGGGCGCCGGGCATCCCGGTCAAAAGAGCTCGATGCGCCAGCCGCCATGGAAGGGAAGCGCCGCGCCCGGATGGCGCACCAGAAGCAGCGGACAGGGGAGCATGCGGCCGAACTCCGGGCAGTACCAGCCGTTGTCAAGCTCGACCCGGCCGGCACCGGAACGGGTAATGCCGGCAAGAAGCAGCTCCCCGTCGCGCACCAGGACCTCGCCCTGGACCATTTCGACCTGCAGGGCGGGGTTCAGGTGCAGCCTGAGCTCGATGTGGTGGGTCCCCGCTCCGGCGACCTCGTCGTCGATAGCGATCTCCGCCCCTCTCCAGGTGACGCTGCGGCGGTGTACCGGATTTCCCAGCAGGCGGCGGTAGCCGTCGTGGGCACCGGCAAAGCACAGGGAGCCGTCGTCCAGCAGCTGAAGCGAGGCGCCCAGCGGCCGGGCCCTGTGCGCCACCCGGTGGGCGCCCCACACCTCGGACTGGTTGGCGGCGTCGACCGTGAGGGTGTTATGCCCCGCATTGCCGCGGTTGTAGCGGCGCATTGCGCCCTCAGGATAGGTTCCGCAACCGGAGTCGACGACGATGCGCCTGCCGCGATGGGAAAGCTCGAAACTCAGCGTGTCGCAGTGAGCGTGCCCCGGCTGGTAGTCGGGTCCGACTGCCCCGCAGTCGATGATCAGGCGCGACCCGGGTGCGGGCGCCATCACGTAGTACCCCGCCTCGGGTAGCTGCCACAAAAGAGCAACAGGGAGCGTCGCTTCCAGACCGGTGAGCCGCCGGTAGTACCGCGCCAGCGCCTGCGGGGACGCCTCGATCCCAAAGGCTGCGTCGTTGAAAAGTGCTATTTCCCCGTCGGGATGGCTCATCTTGAGCAGCGCATCCAGCATGCTGCGGCAGACGGCAGGTAACCGTGCGCCCAAGACGGCGTGCGCCCCCTGTGTTTGCGTGCGACAGAGGTTGAGGAGGTCCAGACAGTCGTTGAGAATCATGGCATGGTACATGGGGCTGCGCTCGAAGTGAAGCCCGTCCGGGAGCAGTTGCTGCTCCAGCTGGCTGTCGAGCCGCTTGAGCCCCTTGGAGAGCAGGCGTTTCGCGTCGGACCCGGTAAAGTAGGTTCCGGCGAAGATGAGCGCCACCAGGTTCTTGAAATAGTGGTTGGCAAGTATGTGCAACTCCAGGTTCCGCTCCAGCCAGAGCACCTGAGTGTGGAGGCTCTCCAGCCAACGGGGTTTGCCCCCTACAGCGAGGTCGGTTCTCAGGAAAAACTTGATCCAGTTCACGATGCGCAGGGAAAGGGTAAAGGGTTCCCACGCATCGGGCGTCCCGGGAGGGTTGGCGCAGATCCAGTCGTCTATCAGCCCGCTGCAGGTCTCGGGCGAGCGGGATCCGTCGTGCAGGTAATCGAAGTAGTGCAGGTTGTAGCGCCAGAGCTTGGACTGGTCCGCACTGCGCCAGTCGACCCCTTGCCCGTCAAAATCCCGCGTCACGTTGAGAAAGGTGAACTGCCACTGCCCGCCGCAGGGCGCGACCCTGTCAAGGGGAGGCAGCAGCTCCAGACCCGGACGAACCCCGAAAGGCCTGCTGCCGGGACTGCGCTTTAGACGACAGACCCGGCGCAGCAGCTGGAACCAGATCTGGCTGGGCTTTAGATAGCGGACCGTATGCAGGTAGAGTGAGAGCCGGGCGGGGATCAACTTTCAGGCCTCGATGCCGCTTCCAGGAGGAATCTCCTGGTTTTTTCGAAGAAGCCGTAATTTTCGTTCCCCTCCAGGAGCCGGCGCAGGCGGCTTTCCAACTCCCCGGTCTGGGTTCCCGGTTTCAGATGCCGCGCTGCCTGCGACAGCAACTGGTAATCCTCCACCCCTTCCCGCCAGGCCTCCCAGCGCTTGCTGGAAATGATGTCCCCCCTCCCCTCATATACCACCGAGTAATCCGGGCGGCTGCCGTCCAGATCGTCCCAGCCCGACCCGGAGGCGCCAGTGTCCGCGTAGGCCCAGAAACCGATGCCGGTCGCTTTGTGGCGGTAGGCGCGCCAGGCCTGGAGGCGATACCCCTGCAGCGGATCGAGCCGCTTTCCGCCGGTACTGTCGTAGAACCAGAGGTTTTTCGCCCCCTTGAGCAGCGAGAGCCCGGTCCCGGACTGGCCGGCCCGGGATACCTGGAAGATGTCGACCAGGTCGAGCAGGCGAGCCAGTTCCTTTTTCCCGATCCGGCGCGGATCGTCGATGGTGGTGAAGAGCCGAAGCTCAGGGTCGATACCCTTTATCAGGCGGGCCGCGTCCAGCAGGTAGCCGGCTTCCCTGCTGTTTTGCGGCTCGTCGACAGGATAGAAGGCGAAGCGGCTCTTCGGGATGCCGAGTTCCCCCAGATGCCGGGTCAAATCCCTGATCCAGGCCTCGAAGGAGCACTGCCACGGCCCGCTCATGAATGTGAAGCCGTTTTTCAGGGCGCGCCTGCGGGGATCCCTGAAATCCAGAAAGAACAGGTAGCTGTCCGCTTTTCGGTGCAGCATGAGCACCCGGTCCAGCTGCCGGTAGTCGACCGAAGCTGGCGAAGTCGACCGGGGATTTGAGCCGTTCGCCACGGCGCGCGGCCACGGGATCTGATCGGGATGCAGCACGATCACGTTGACGTGGTGCGCCTCGAGATCGGCGACCGCCTTCTCGGCAATCTTGTCGATGGGGCGCCAGTTGAGATAGGACCAGGTATTAACCTTAAGCCCTTGGGTCCGGGGCAGCTTCGCTTGCCAAACGGTCATTTCCAGAGGGAGCCGATAGGCCTGTTGCGAGCCGGATTCGGGGACCAGCTCCAGCACGGCGTCGAACCGTCCGGCAGGGGCGTCAGGTGCCGAGACGGTAAGCCAGAGCTGTTTCGATTCGCCCGCTTTCAGGCGCAGTCGCCCCCGTACCAAATCCACCAGAGGGTCGGCGCGGTAACTGCCGTCCGCCACCAGAACCGGAACGGCCTCGCGGATTTTAATCAGCGGATGACCTGCCGCAGCCGGAGCAAAGCGTGTCGAAATCCGGTAGCTCTGGGTTTCGCCGCTGTTGTTGGTCAGGATCACCGCGTCGGAACTCACCCCGCCGCGCATCAGGTCCAAACGCAGCGCCCCCTGCAGGGAAGCCCCGGTCGCGGGTGAATCCAGGGGGGTAAAAGCGGCCCAGGGGTCCTTCCTCCAGACGACCAGCTGCTCGGTGAAGCGCGCCGCCAGGGCCCGGGAGTGCAGGGCAAAGAGCCTCTCGCGCAGACGTTCCGTTGCTAGGGCACCCTCACCGGTCTCGGCGCCGACACCGGCACATATGTTCTGCAGCTGTTTGCGAACGGAACCAAGCTCCGGTCCGGGCGCCGGACCGAGCGCAGCGAGCAGGCGTTTCGCCGCCTCCAGAAGCGCGTGCCGCTCGACCGCGCTCTTGACCAGGCCGTGCTGAAAGGAGCCGAGTTGCTCCCTTGCCAACGGATATTCGACGGCAGGCGGCGGCTCCGATGCTGCGCCAAAGAGCTCCACCTCATCGATGAAGCTGTAGTTTCCTTTGGGCTTCAACAACAGCTCCAAAGAGCTCGCTTCGGTTGCGGGGAGCTCGGCGCAGAACTTCCGGACCAGGTAGCCGCCCTCGCCATGGTCGTGCCCCGCCATGAGATCGCCGAGATAGCGGTAGCTGTTCCGGTCTTTGGAGGCAAACATGTCGATGCGCTCGGGAAACGAGACCCCCGCCGCTTTGCCGCGCGCGCTGTCCACACAGATCCTGCCGATCGCGGCGGAGCTGCCCAGATCCATCCGGACCCGGACCGTCCCCTGCTGCTGCCACCCCACCGTGCTTTCCCGCGCCTTCCAGAAATTGCCGGCGGCGAACTTGCCGTCGGTGAGCTTGACGCCGTCCGATCCATCCCGGGTTAGCTGGTAATTCGGCTTTGGGTCGAGGGTGTAGCGTGCACCCAAGGCCAGATTTTCGGCGGCCTCCAGACGGCCGGAGCCACAGCAAAGATGCCATAGAGCCCCGGCGATCATGATGCTGCAGACGACCAGGCGCCTCCCCAGGACGGACAGGGGCACGGTCGACCGGCCTGCAGTTACCCCCCTTTGCCAAGGGGGGACAGGGGGGATTTCTCCCCGGCCGGCAAAGTCAGCTTTCCCTGCCTCCCCCTCTACCAAAGGGGAGTCGGGTGGCCCGGCCTCGGGCGGACTGCCGGCGCAGGTGATGTTATTCACCTTGCCGCACGCGCGTCGCATCGCCGTCCCGGCAGGTCCGGTCGCCGGGTGCGCCATCGAGCAGGCTCAGATATATCCCTTCGAGCCGCTGCAGGTAACCGTCCAGGGAATACTCCCGCTCGATCTTCAAACGGTTGGCGTCCCCCTGCGCCGCACGCAGATGCCGGTTTTTTGCCAGAAGCCGCATGGCGTCTGCGAGCGCGTGGACATCGCGGGGGGGGACCAGATAACCGTTCACCCCCTGCTCGATCACCTCGGCAATGGCACCGACACAAGTGGAGAGTACCGGCAACCCGCAGGCCATCGCCTCCAAAACGGTGATCGGCATATCCTCGCTGTGGGAGGGAAGCACGAAAACGTCGGCCGCCTGGAACTCCCGCCACTTTTCACCCCCGGAAAGCACCCCCAGAAAGGTGACTCCGGCAAGGCCGGCTTCGGCGTAGGCGGCCCTTACCAGTTGCTCATTGGCCCGGGTGTCGCCGCCACCCATGATCCGCAGGGAGATCTCGCAGTGCGGCAGGCAGAGGCGAAACGCCTCCAGAAGGTCCAGCACCCCCTTTTCAGGTTTCAGATGTCCTACGTACAGGAAGGTGACGCCTGCGGCGGCGGGCCTGGCAAGGGCCGGCACGCTCTCGACCGCGTTTGGCAGCAGCACGATCTTCGTGTCGGGCGCTATCTCGTCCGCCACAAAGGAGGCGCCGCTTCGGCTCAGCACGATCATCTGATCGCAGCCGTTCAACAGGCTTTTTATCAGTCGCTTTTTCAGGCAGCCGGCGTTTTCCCAGGAGGGGACCAGACGACCGCCGTGCAGGTGCAGCACGATGCGCTTCCCCAGCACCCTGCCGGCCGCGATGTAGAGCCCCTTCTCAAGCAGGGCGATCCCCGCAGAGGAATGGATGTGCAAAACCCGAATCCGTCGATGCCTGATCAGCGTGGCGAAGAAGCGCACCAGGAAACCAAGTGTCAGCAATGCCCGCCGGGCCGGGCCAGGATTGCGGTGCGCGATGTTGAACGGAATCAGCCGGAAGCGGGAGGCGAGCCGGCTCTCCAGGATCATTTTCACCAGGACGGATTGCCCGCCCAGCGGCGGAGGGAGTGGCCCCATCAGCAGAATAGAACCCCGAACCTTCATGGCATCCATAGATCTCCCTTACCCAAGCCCCAGCGCCTGTCGGTACAGTTCTAGCGTCTTCATTGCCACGCTTTGCGCATGGAACCTGGCCCTGGCAACGGCGCGGCAACGCTCTCCCATGGCGGCGTTCGCCTTTGCGTCTTGCAAAAGCCCGGCAAGGAGCGGAACGTTTTCCGCTTCGGCCTCCGGGTCGACCAGATGACCGGTAACCCCCTCCTCGACCATATAGGGGAGTCCGCAGATGCGCGACACGAAGACCGGCACCCCCGCCGCCATCGCCTCTTCGACGATCATGGGCGCGGTCTCCTGCAGCGATATGAGTGCCAGACAGCTTGCCTGGGCAAGCTCCTCCAAAAGCTGCGCACGCGGAACGTTGCCCAGGAAGGTGACGGCACGCTCCAGCCCCTGCCGGTACACAAAGGTCCTGCATTCCCGCTCGTACTCCGCCGACTCGGGGAGACCGGCGATATGGAGGGTCGCCCGGGGGACCGTCCGGTGCACCCGGGCGAACAGGCGCAGCAGCCCGTGAACGTTTTTCCGGTGGCAGATTCTGCCCACAAAAAGCAGGCGCGGCTGGGCCACTGCCCGTTGCACCTCGAAAAACTCCTGCGTCACGGGATTTTCGATGTGGACCTTGTTGCCCGGCAGTTGATCGCCTATCTCGTCAAGCACATAGGGGCTGATGAGGATGGTATGTTCGGACCTCTTTCTCCCCAGCCGTTCGACGGCGCCGATCACCGCGGCCCGCAGCCTCACGAAGGCCTCGTCCTTGTACAGGATGTCCTTTTCGTAGATGCCGTGGACCGTCAAGACATACGGCTTCGCGTAGCCGAGAGCCCAGCCGGAGATCCCCTGGAAATGGGTGATGTCAGGCCCGATCTCCTCCAGGCAGCGGTGGATCCTTTGCCGGAACAGGGACCAGTAGGAAAGAAAGGCCGGGAGCCTCGACTGTTCCAACCAATGGATCGTTATGCCGTCCCTCGTTTCGGTACCCGCACCCCTGGTCACGCACGGCGCCACCACGTGGATTTCTAGCTCCGCGACGCTCTTCAGCCCTTCGATGAGGCAGTGCGCCACCCCTTCGACCCCACCGGTTATCACGCCGGGCCGCTCGGGAAACGAGGAGACCATGGCTAGCTTGAGTTTCATTGGGATATTTCCTTGGTTAAGGTCCGGCCATGCGGCAGGCTCCGGCGCTGCGGCAAGGCCTGTCCTTCGGGCAGGTGCACCGCTGCCTCGCGCTCCGGATGGACCCGAGCCAGCATCCCGGCGGCAAAACCGATCCCCGTGATAAACCAGAGCACCGAATTCTTGGCCTGGGAGAGAAAGAGGCCGGCAAAAAGCATTCCGGAAAGCGCCAGCACGATGCTGAAACCCAGGCCGAACCCGCCCCTTGCCACCCCCCTGCTGCGGTCGAAGGCGAGCATTCCCTGCATGCTGCGCCAGAAAACGGCCAGCAGCAGAAAACCGCCGATCATGCCGTTTTCCACGAAGAACTCCAGGTACATGTTGTGCGCCACCGCGTAGGTCCGTTCGGAGCCGACCGATTCCCTGGCAAAGCGCCCCCCCGCCGTGGGGAGGAACCTGTCCATGAACACGGGGCTGAAGTTTCCGGGCCCAACGCCCAGCACCGGGTAGTCGAGGAAGATGTCCATGCCGATCTTCTGCAGCGTGTACCGGCTCTTGAGCGACTGGCTCTGATGCTTTTCCTGACCGCTCACGAGCGTCTGCATCCTGTCCCAATAGCTGCGCGGAGCCATCACGGCAAAGGCTATGGCCAATACCATGCCGACGCCGAACAGCCGCAGGGAAGGTCGACGCAGAAACACCAGCAGCAGGATCAGCATTAGCGCGATGAAGCCGCCCCGGGAACCGGTAAGGATGATGCCCGCCAGCAGGGCAACCATCGAGCAGAGGTAGAGGCATTTAAGGGCAACTGTGCGCGCCGCAAAGAGATGGTGCAGGCAGAGCGGGATGCCGGCCACCAGCAGCATGGCCGTGTCGTTGGGATCCCCCCGCAACCCGGCCGCCCTCTGGTCGTAGATGGTGGAGATGACGAAGTTTCCGGTCATCTTCTGGAAAACGGCAAAAAGTCCGCCCAGCACCAGACCGGCCAGGCAGTAGAGCGTCATGAGCCTGATATCCCGGTCCTCGTGCAGCGTACCGGCCAGAAGCAGCACCAGGAAAAAGCCCTTGGCGTACATGAGCAGGGTGATCAGGGAGTATTGCTGGTTCACCCCGGTGATGGCGGCCAGCCCCATGGCGAGCAAGAGCGCGAGGAGCAGCCCCAGGTCCGCCAGGGAGATCCCCTGCCACTTCCTGCGGATCGCGATGACGATGACGACGGCCAGGCCGCCCGCCAGCGGGATATGTTCGCTCCCCTGCCCCAGGTACTGGTAAAAGATGCCGTGGGTGATCATCAAAAGGATCCAGAACCCCATGCTGTGCCGCAGGGAGAAGGCCGACATGACGGCGAATAGGATAAAGGTTACGCCGCTTGCCATCATGGCGCGACGCTCCTTAGGCCCAGGCAGTAGAGCAGGCCGGACACGAAGCCGCGGATCGGCTGCATGGTCCGCGAGCGCAGGGAGATTAGCAGCGCGTAACAGGCGATACCGGTCAAGTAGTGGCACAGGGAGAACCGGGCCCAGACGACGCCCAAGGGGTCGCGCGAGAAATCCGGTTTCAGATAGGCGCGCCAGAAATACCAGTGGTTGTAGGCAAGGGACTGGTAAGCCATGTAGAAGCGGTCAGGAGCCAATCGTGTAGTTCCTCCCAGGTGTTCGAATTTTATCCCCGGAATCATGAGACACGTGCCGCCCCCTTGATGCCAGGAAAGTATCAGTGCCCCGTCATCGTGCAGCGCATACGGGGAGATGGCCTGCAATCCCGTGTCTCCGGTCGCCCCGGCGGCGAGGGCAAAATCGCGGTTGACGCCGATCAGCGCCCCGGCGCCGCCCAAGGTCGGCCACCCCTTTAGCGGCGGTTCGGTCAGCGGATAGTAGTAGCCCCCTCCCGGCAGGTACTCGATCCCCCCGGCGTTCCTGGGGACGGCTATGCCCCAGAAGGCGTTCAGCAGCCGGGCCGTGCGGCTCCCCCCCCACCCCTCCCGCCAATAGGGGACGACGCAGTCGGCCTGCTGCTCGACCAGGGCGCGCAGCAGACGCTGCGCCGCGTCGTGTGACAGGACGATGTCGTCGTCCATGAGCAGGGTCAGCCGGTGGCGCACCGAGCGGATGCCTGCCGCGCGCTGGGTCACCATGCCCCGCGGCGCCTGCACGAAGCGCACGCAGTCCCATTCCACGGGCCAGGGTGCCACGTCGAGGGGGATCACTATGACGATCTCCCGGGGGAGGACACTCTGCTGGGCCAGGGAGGCCAGGGTGCGTCGCAGCAACGCGTTGTCCCGCACGCTGCGCAGCGCCACCGAATAGCATGGGCCGGTCATGGGCAGGCCTGTTGCGCGGTCGCTGGCGCCGGCAGAATGAGGCGATCGATCAGAAAGGCCTTGGCCAGTTCGCCCGACACCAGCGCGGCCAGGTAGCAAAACGCCACCGCCTGCAGCGATACGAACTTCATGAGGAAAGCCCCGCTCAGCGTGAAGAGAGTCAAGGTGGCGAGGTTCACGTAGGCCGCGATCTCCGGTCGTTTGATGGTGTGCAGAGCCATGGAATAAAGCCCGATATAGGCGGTGACGGCAGCGCCGAAGCCCGTGATCCAGAACAAGGAGAGCGAGGCGCGGTACTTTTCACCCAGGCAAAAGATCATGAGCAAAGAGAGCAGCGCCATGACCGCCGTCGCCGCCAACAGGAGCAGGGGAAACAGCTTGATGAGCCGCATCCGGTATTGGCGCAGCTCCCCCACCGGGTAGCCGGCGACCTTGGGGTAGAGCACCTGAAAGACCGCGTCGCTCACCATGCTGAACACCGCCGTGAAGACCAGCCCGGCGTTCAACAGGGCGACCTGCCGGATGCCGCCCAGGGAGGAGACGATGAAAACCAGACTCTGCTGGATCATGGTAAAGGAGATGCCGGTCAGGGCGACCCATTTGGAGTAATGCAGGCTGTCACGGCCGATGCGCCACAGCTCGGGTCCCGACGGCGGGAGCAGCGGAACCCGTTTGCCGAAGTTGACCAGGCAGAAGCCCAGGACCGCGGCCAGGGGGAGTATGTAGACGCCGAGCAGCAGGTATTCGGGCGCGCTGGCCGGGTTGCTCCAGAGCATGGAGCCCAGGATCAGCATGCGGCACAGCGCATAGACCAGGGTCAGGCCGGCGATCACCCGGAAGCGCCCCATCACCTGAAAATAGACCCGGAAAAAGGACCACACCCCGAGCACGCCACCGCTTAGCAGGGCGGTGCCGATCAGGGCGCCCCTTGCCGCATCATGGAGCAGGGCCCGGGCCACCGCTCCGCTCACCAAAAGGCTCGCCACGGCGAGCACACCGATCACGGCGAGCTTGAAGTAGAGGTTTGCCAAGAGCACGCAGCGGCCCTTTTCCCGGTCCGAGCGGTGCTCCGCGTAGAGCCTGATCATGGAGAAGTTCAGGCCGAATTCGGAGACGGTCAGGGTCATCAGGGCGACGTTGACGGCGACCGAAAAGGCACCGAAGGTTTCCGGGCCGCAGGTGCGGGCGATGAACATGTTGGCCAGAAACACGGTGCCGTTGTTCAGAGCATTGGCAAGAAGCAGCGCCGCCACATTGGAGGTGAAGCTTCCCGATATTTTGAGCCGGCTGGAAAGACCGGCGATGACGCGCTCTACCATCAGGGGATCACCAAGGGAGTTAAGGATCTGGCGCTGCGAAAGCCAAGATAGCACCGCATCGTCCTGATGGCGTTTCATCTGTGTGACGATTGCATTGCGCGTCTTTTTAACCCGATCGGCCTACTGTAGCGTCACCGAAACCCCGGGGAGGAGCTGATCGCCGAAATCGACTGCGATCAGGTCCTTGACGACGAAATCTCCGGCAGCCGGAGCAGTTGCCCCGGTCGCCAGTTGACAGGTCAAGGTGGCGAACTCGCCTATGCCAAGGCCGGTCGCGGTCATCACGACGATCTCCACGCTGCTCCCTGCATAACGTGCCGTGAGAAGGCCGTCCGCCGGCGCCTGTCCGGAAAGGCTCATGCTTTCCGGCAGGACGGACCAGGAACTGTCGTACGCGATCACGGCCCCGGCAGGAAGGGACAGGGTGAATTGAATCCCCTGCACCGAGCCCGCGCCGGGAGTCCCTGCGACAGCGAGACGGTAGCTCTTTCTGAAGGTGGCGGCCGGTGCCGGATCGTCCATCGGGGTAACGGCGACGCTCTGGCCGGCCGAATTGGCCGAACCGGTCGCCCCGCCCCCTCCACATGCGGCCAGAGCGATTGCCAGTAGAGGCACGAGGCAACGGATAAGTTTCATGATTGTCAGCTCCTTTGAACCGGGTTCCCCGCCCGCTACCACGTTGCCAGTCCCACCGCTTTCCCCAGTATCTGCACCGCATCCCTGATGTCGATCCTTCGATCCGGAGCCGGCAGGCCGCCTGCCAGCGGGGCGACATCGGCGGCTGTCAACTGCTGCGCGGTCGCCGTGACGAGCCCTGCGGCCATCTGGACTGCCAGCTGGGCATCTGCCACGTCCACCTTCCCGTCGTCGTTCACGTCTCCCGCATGAAGCAACCGGGTGTCGTAGCTCAACTGTCTCTGCACGGTGACGCTGTTGCCGGCGAGATCCACCGCCGTCAGCGCGATCAGGTTCACCCCCGGCGCAAGGCCCAGGCTCACGCTGAAGCTGTTGCCGCTCATGGAGGCGCTCTGCGCCGGGCCGCCATTGACGCTCGCCCGCACCGTGGCCGGCTTGTTCACGGAACCGGTTACGATAACGGTGGACGCCATATGCAGCGTCTTATCTGCCGGCGAGGCCAGGGTCAGCACAGGGGGTGCGGTGTCCAGTATGATGCCGCGGGTGTCGACGGCGGTGGTACCCGAGTTGTCCGTGGCCAGGGTGAAAATGCTGTTATGCCCCTGCCGAAGGGCCAAGGAGATGGTGAAGCCGCCGTCGGCGTCCAGGCTTGCAGCCGTCCCGTTAACGGTGACGGAGCTGACGCCTCGCGGGCTTGTCGCACTGCCGCGAACCACGAGTGCTGCGTTGTTGGTGTAACTGCCGTCGGCCGGAGCCGAAACGGTCAGCTCCGGAGCATCGGCACTGCAGGCGGAGCTGGGGCTGGCATCGGCCGTGCCCGGGGTAATAGCTCCGGCGGCAAACTCGTAGCTGCCCAGATCCGGAGAGCCCGCCAGCGGCCGCCCCTCGATGTCGAGCTCCTCTCCGGCAAAAATCCCCGCATCGACGGCACAGGAGTGCCCCAAAAGGTGGAAGTCGCCCGACAGCGGCGCGCTGAAACCGGGATCCCCGACTCTGTCGGAGCCCCCCTTGCCGGAGTCGAACTGCCAGTAACCGGGCCTGCTCCCGATGATATGTCCCGTGTCGTAGGCCGAGCCCGGCAGTCTGATGACCGGACGCTCCTGCCAGGAGGTGCCGATGCGCGAGAACAGGTTGTTGCTTTCGGTCAGGTTGGAGAAACCGGTGAGTTGGGGCAGCAGCAGGTCGCCGCTGAAATTGGCCGCCTGGCCGTTGTTGTAGAAGATGTTGTTGACCAGGGAGACGGCCCCGTAGCTCCCGGACCAGTCGGCCACGGTCACCCCGGCCCGGGCACCCCCGTTGTTGACCACGTCGTTGTTGAAGAAGGAAAAGGAGCGGAAGGTCCCGCGGTTGCCGAGCCTGACCAGCACCGCGTCGCCGGCCAGGCAGTTGGCCCGGCAGCTTTCCGGGCTGACGGCCAGATGTCCGTTGTTGCTGATCAGGTTCCTGGAGACCTCCGCCGTAACGATGGAGCCCTGCCTGGTGGAGTCCATATCGAGCACGAGGCCGTAGCTGTGGTTGCCGGATATCTCGTTTCCCGTGATGCGCAGCCCGTTGAAGCGGTAAGAGGCAGCCGCGGTACCGGACATGATGCCGTACCCTGCGTAGATCTCGCTCCTGCTGTCGTCGGGACCGTTGTCGATGATGCGGTTCCCCTTGATGGTGAAGCCGTCCTTGTCGCCGTCCACATAGTAGCCAAAGCCCAGACCGGGCCCGAAATCCCCGCCGTAGTCCCAGGCGGGCCGTCCGGTGTAGGCGTACAGTCCGGTGATCCCTTTGACCCGCCCGTTCAGCGAGATGGTGTTGCCGGTGACGCTCACCCTGGAACATGCGCCGGTGAACGCCAAACCGGCATTGTGGTTGGCGCTGAGCAGGCTGTTGGTCACGGTGAAATCGGTCACGCCGTTCACATAGACCCCGTGCTCGTTGGCGCTCGCCGTCACCGTGTCCAGGGTCACCTGGCCGGAATTCTTGACGTAGATGCCCGACGGCGTGACCTTGTCGGCATCGCTGATGTTCCCCTTGTAGCGTCGCGCGGTGACGTTCTTCAGCGTGACACGGCTCAGCCCCGAGATGGTGATCAGCCCGGCCTGGCTGGAGCAGGAGGCCGTATCGTAGTCGTCCCTGGTCACCCTGATGTCGCGGCCGGTGTCCGGATTGCCGTCGAAGCCCCGCGGGTCGGCGTCGTCGCTGGCCCGATAGTACATCTCGCCGTTGCCCTGCGCCCCCCCGCCGCCGATGAAGCTGTAGGAGCCGGGTGGCAGGACGTTCTCCGGTTTATGCGCCTCGCTTGACATATCGACCGCATAGGGGACCAGTTCGGTCCAGCGCCCCTGCTGCACCTCCCAGACCGCCTGGGGCAGCCTGCTGGTCTGCTTGGCGTAGACGGTGCCGGCACCCGCCCTGACGGTCCAGGCCTGGGGCTGTGCGGCGCCGCAGTTCCCCATCCCCTCGCCCCCGTATCCGTAAGGGCCGGGGGGAAAGGCGTACTCCCTGTTGAAGTAGAGGGTGTTGGTGCCGCTGAAGCTGTAGGTGCCGTCCACCGTGAAGTTCTGGTAGGTGATGGCGGCCGAGGTGCCGCCGGACGGGACGGCAAGGACCTCGTAATAGGTCCGCCCGGAGCCGTCGATCACGTCGCCGTCGGCATAACCGCCGGCTTTTGCCGCCATTTGCGCCAGCGACCGGAACGGGCCGTGCTCCCCGCAGAGCTGGCTGCTCCCGTCCCCGTCCGAGCCGCAGCTGGCGTCCACGTAGTAGGTGGCAGCCTGTGCCGAAAAGCCAGGAAGCGAAAACAGCAGTAATCCGGCCACTAAACTGCGCCAAAGCCGGCCACCGCGCCGCCTGTGGATCGGCGTCTTCACGGTTCATCCTCGTTCAAAAGAATCTCCACCCTGGCCGCGGCGCGGAGTTCCTTCACCAGGGGTGCCAGCGCCCTGAGCGCCTGCTCATCCCTGAGCCTGGCACGCAGCGCCGGCTTGACCTGCTCCAGGGGGAGCACCGATGCCGGTTCCAGCTCGGTGACCTTCAGCAGGTGGAAGCCGTAGCGGTCCTCCACGATGCCGCTCACCTCTCCGGCTCGCAGGGCGCGCGCCTCGTCCTCCATCCTCTTGGACAACTGCCCGGGGAGGAAAAACCCCAGGTCGCCCCCCTTCCTGCGACTGTAGCACTCGGAGCTTTCCAGGGCGAGAGCCGTGAAATCCTCTCCAGCCAACAGTCTCCGGCGGATCGCCTCCAGCCTGGCGCGCCCCTCGGCATGCTGCTGCGCGTCACCGGAGAGGCCGGTCTTGATCAGGATGTGGCTCAGCCGCAAACGCAGCGGTTGCCGGAACTCGTCGGGGTGCTCCTCGTAATAAGCGGCGACCTGCGCCTCGGACACGGTCCCCTGCCGGGCGGAAGTGCCGTCGATGAGCCGCCTGATGGCCAGGCCCCGTTCCAGCTTCGCCTTGATGGCGGCCTCCGAGAGCCCCATCTGCTCGATAGTGTCGGCAAACTCGGTTTCCCCTGCCAGTTGTCCCTTAAGTTCGGCGAGTTGCGCGGCAACAGCCGCCTCAGGAACCGCGATGCCCCTTTTTTTTGCTTCCTGGTAGAGCAGTTCCCGCACGATCAGGTTTTCCAGGACCTGTTTTTTGGCCACTGCGCGCTCCGCCTGGCCGGTTTTCTGCCTGTTCCTGGCGCTCAGGCGCTCGACCCGTTTCAATTCGTCCCGGAAATCCGCGCCGGTAAGCACCGCCCCGTTGACCAGTGCCGCCGTCCCCCGTGAGGGGGCGGCCGCCGCACCGGCAGGCGCCAAGGCCAGGGCGCAGCACAGGGCGGCGAGAACCGGGATGATCATCCCCTGCGGGAAACGCATCATGACTTGCTCCTCGTATGTCTCGCTAGAACTTCGCATTGACGTTGAACTGGAAGACGTCGATGGCCAGAGGCGGCCCGGAGATCTCGTTGGCGGTAAGCCACTTGGTGGAAAGCCAGACGTTCTTGGCAAGCCCCAGATCGGCTCCGGCGATCCACCCCTTGGCATTGGTGCCGCCCAGGTGGAAATCCGAGTCGGTGAAGGCGTCCATGACGGCGTCCGGCTCCAGGTATTTGTAGGCGAGCATGACGTTCCAATCGCCGAATTCCTGCAGCTTCGGATAGCCGACGGTCACGCCGAGCTGGTAGCCGACCGTCTGCTTTTTCACGTCGGCACCGGTTGCCGTACCGGCGCCGGCGCGCGCATCGACCTGCTGCTTGTCGAACCCGAGGTTGTCGACGTAATCGGCCAACAGCACGATGTGAACCGGGTCCCAGACGCCTATGTCGAGTGAGCCCGTGATGTTCAGCTCCTTGTATGCCGCTGCATAGCCAAGTTTGGTTGGGTTACCCTGCAGATCGCGGGATATGGCGCTCAGGGTGTTCCCTTTCTGCTGAAACTGCGGTGCGGTGAAGTCGTTGGTGGTGTCGCCGACAAAGCCGTTGGGCACGCCGACGGTGTTCTCGAAATCGTAATAGGCCACTGCGAGCTTGGCCGTCAGCCTGTCCCAGCGCCTGTACTTGACCCCCAGCTGCCCCCCGAAGAGCCACTTGTCGTGCTGGGACAGCTCGACCTCCTGGAGCGGATAGGCGCCGGCGTTCACGAACACGCTCCAGGCGTCGGAGAGCTGCGGCGTGTATTGGAGCGTCACGCCGTCGAAGTTCACATCGGCGTCCCAGACCAGGTCCGAATAGAACCAGGGGTTGGGGTGCCGCCCACCCCAGGCGGTAAAGGATGGGGCGGGGCTCCACTTGAGGAGCGCCTTGTCCAGTGTGATGGTCTTCTTGTTGAAGGAGTCGCCAAGGGTCTGGTTGGTGGAGACGGGGTTGGAGGTGGAACCGGTCGCCAGGCCGATGCCGACCGCAAAGTCGTCGGCAACCTTGGCATCCACCCCGATCCGCCCACGGATGCGGAGCAGGTGCCGATCGATGGTGCTGTTGGCCGGTTCGCCCGGCTTGTCGATCCTGCCGATCTCACCGTTGTTCTCGTCGAAGAACTCCCCTTCGTAACGCAGCCGGAAATCGCCGCTCAGGCGGATGTTCTGGGTCCATTGCTCCTTGAACTTGTTCTGGATCTTCTCGTCAAGCTCCCAGGCCACGTTTTTCCTGATCCGCTCCAGATACTCCTTTTCCTTGGCTGCCATGACGGTGCTGACGGCACCGGAAAGGTAGGTATCCCGGTACAGCCGGTCCAGTTCTTCGGCCTCCCTGGCGCTGATGGCCCCCATGACACGCATGCGGCCGATGAGATCCTCGGCATCGCCGTTTTCGGCGGCCAACTCGTCGAAATCGGCGGCCCGGTTCCGGTTCTTGACCCACCTCTCCCTGAGGATCTTCACAAACCCCCGGTCCTCGGAGGGGAGCTTCATCTTCCCGGCCGAGGCGGTCGATCCGGCTTGATCGCGAGCCAGGACGGCAAGGTCATCGCTACCTAGCACCCCTTTTTGTTTCAGCAGATCGACGAGTCCCTGCAGCTCCCTGCCCGAGGCCTGGCCGTTGCCGGAGTCGCGCCCCAGCGCGGCAGCCTCGTCTGCGCTTATGATGCGTTTCTCGCGCAAAAGATCGAGGATGGATTGGACGGCCGCGGCACTCCCCCCTGCAGCTGACGCCGTATCTTGGGCGTGGGCGGCGGAAACTGCGCACAAAGAGAGAAAAAACAGGAACACACCCGCTATCGGTGTGAAACAACGCTTCATAAAATCCTCCGGGTAATGGTCTGGCTGATGCGGCTGTTGCTACTGTAGTGAGGGTCTATCCCTGCATGGTGATCTTCAGCGTCATGCTGGACGGCATCCCGGCGGGCGGCGGCTCGCTCAGCTTCAAGCCGCTCAGCACCGTCCTGAAGGCCTGGTCCAACCGGTCGTTCCCTGAAGGCCCGACCACGGCAAACTTCAGGACCGCCCCCTCTTCGGAGAGGGTGATCTTGACGACGGTCTGGTGCTTCCCCTTCGGGCGCCCGCCGCTTTGCTCCAGCACCTGCTTCACCTTCTTGTCTATGTCGTTTTGGATCTTCTGGGAGTAGCCGCTGTACTTGGAGAGCAGCGAGAGCCTGGAGAGTCCGTCTGCTCCACCTCCGGTGCCTCCCAGCGTAATGGCGCGTCCCCCTTTTTTGGCGCCCAGCCCGAAGGCGTTGTCCCCCGCCCCCCCCTCTCCGTCCACCGCAAGGTTGTCACCGGCAGGCGGCGCATCGTCGGCTCGGTTGTCGGGCGCGTTGTCCTGAGGCGCCGGGGTCTCGGTCGGTGTTTCCATCGCCTGCTTGGGCGCCTCCTTGAGCGGCTCAGGCTCGGGGAGCTTCTGCTTCACCTGGTCCGGGGGAGGCTTGATCAGCGTGATCATCTGAGGCTTTTTCCGCTCGGGGCCGGAGGGGTCGAGGAGCACCACCTTGACCAGGAACCCGATCAGGCAGAGGAAGAAAACCGCTAGGCCCGCCGAGACGAGGAGCCCCTGTTTCTGCTCTTTTTTCGCTTTCTTGGTTACCGCCATGAGACTCGCTCCATTTTTGCCCGCTCCGGCACCTATTTCACCAGTTTCTGCGTTACCAGCCCGAGCTGGGTGATCTCCAGCCTCTGCAGCAGGTCAAGCACCTCGATGACGTTCTTGTAGGAGATCTTCTCGTCGCCGCGCACCAGCACCGGAAGGTTCGGGTCGGCCCCCTTTAGCTGCCTGAGCCGCGCCTCCAGCTCGGGGAGCGTCACCGGAAAGCTGTCCAGGAAGATGGTCCCCTCCGCCGTGATGGTGATCGCCTTGGTGCTCGGCTTTATCTTGCTCACCGCGGCGCTCGCCTTGGGGAGGTTGACGCTGATCCCCTGGACCGAGGCGGTGACCACCAGCATGAACACGACGAGGAGGTTCCAGGCAAGATCGAGCATGGGCACGACGTTTATCTCGACTACGTCGTCATGGGCCTCCGACGGCGCTTTCATGCCTCCTCCCCATGGAACCCTTCCACCTTGAGGGTGAACTCCTCGATGAAGTGGTGCGTCTCGCTGGCCAGGTGCTTGATCTGGACCCCCAGGAAGGCGTAGGCGAAGAGAGCGGGAATGGCGACCAAAAGGCCGAACAGGGTGCAGGCGAGCGCCGAGGCGACCCCCGGGGCGATGGCGGCCAGGTTCGCCTCGCCCGCCTCGGCCAGCGAGGCGAAGGTGTTCATGACGCCCCAGACGGTGCCGAGCAGCCCCCAGAAGGGTCCCCCCGAGATCCCCAGGGTGAGCACGATCAGCCCCGCGTTGATCCTGCTGGTCTCCTCGGAGCTCGCGCGCTCCAGCGCCGCCCGGAAGATGTTGAGCCCGGAAGGGGTAAGGACCACCTCGTCCTGGTCCTTGGCGTGCCTGTCGGCCCAGTGCTGGATCTGGATGAAGCCGGCCCGGTAGATGCGGAACAGGCTGGCATCCTCGAACTGGTCCGAGTCATGGTCCAGTTCCAGGGGGTCGTGCAGCTCGTTGAACTGCTCCAGGAACGCCTGGTTGCGCCTTCTGTTTTTCAGCAAGTAGCTGTACTTCCGGACGAAGACGAAGCTCGCCATGATCAGCATGGAGGTGCAGAGACCGATGATGATCCAGCCGTCCAGCGTGACCGCCTTGGCGGTGCTCTTGATCAGGCGCAGGGTGGTGTTCTCGCTCCCGCCCCGGCTCCCCTCCTCCTGCTGGCAGAAGGTGAGCTTGCCGTCCTGCCCCTGGCCCGCGAAAGCCGCGGCAACGAAGTGGGCCGGACGCGCCACGGCGGAAAGTTCGATCTCGTCCAGGTCCCCGGCAAAGGCGTTGGATCCGGCCATGGAGCCGCCGAAGACGATCTCACCGGTGGGTGCGGGGAGGGTTCCCTGCAGGTTCAGCGCCGCGATCTCCTTGCCGTCCAGGAAGATATTCCCCAGCTGTTTGTCCGAGTCGATGGCCACCGCCACATGGTGCCAGGCCTTGAGCGAGAGGCTCGCGGTGCCGGCGCTTGCCACCGCAGCCTTGCCGCTCACGCCGACGCTCAAGTAGGGGCGGACGCCGTCGAGCCCCACCACGACGGACTGCCCCGCATCGGCCCAGGAGAAGAGATACGCCTTCTGCTGGGGTTCGTTTATGCGCACCCAGCAGGAAAAGGTGAGCCCCTTGGCGAAGTTGAGGGACGGGGAGTGCTGCACCACGATCTTGTCCCCGGTACCCTTGAAGGAGTAGCCGTCGCCGATCACGGATGGGACGGCATGGCTCCCGGAGAAGGCCGCCGCATGGTTGGCGTAGGCCGTGGCATCCTTGGGGATGTTTTCCGCCTCGTTCAGGTGGTAGACCAGCACCTGGCTGGTGTCGTAGCTGCCGCCGCTTTCGGCGCCGGGCTGGGCCGCGTCGTTTCCGTAATAAAGCCATACCGAGTCGGCGCTACCGCCCCCGGCCAGCTGCGGGACCTTGACCCAGACCAGGGCGATCTCCAGCTTGGGATCGAACTTCTCGATATGGAATTTCAGCGGCGACTTGTCGTCGGCGCCGATGAAGCGCAGATCGGAACCGTCCTTTCTGGCCGTGGAGAAGCTGAAGTTGCCGGCATGGAGCCTGACCAGCACGGGGAGTTCGGTAAGGCCCTCCTTGATCCCCGCCCCTTTTTCAGAGAGGTCGAAGGCGACCTTGCGACGCGCCGTCCATTTCGCGTCCCACCAGGCCTCGGCCCTCACGGCGCCCAGCACCGTACTGAGGAGCAGCACAGCCCCTGTCATTAACAGCAGTTTTTTCCAGCGATCCCTTAGCATTGAAACTCCTCCAGTGGGTACTTGGCTCGTATTTAAGATGTGTGCCATTCCAGTAAAACGTCGAACTCAGTCGAAGCTGATGATCTTCACGTCCAGCCAGCGGGACATGAAGTCGTCCACCGCATTGGCCTGCTGCTCGTATTTCTCCTTGGCCGAGCCCAGGGTCGCGACCTGGTCGATCATCTTGCCGTTCTCGGCCACGCTTCCGGCGCCGGCCAGGGCACCCAGGCTCACCGAGCTGTCCGTAGCGGCGGGGAGTCCCACCGAGCCCCCCCCGGCATCGATGTTCCCCACGTTGCCGATGGTCACGGCCCCCAGGGTGAGTTTGCCCCCGGCGATGCCGGCCTCGCCCGCATCGATCTCGCCGCTGGGGGCGAATATGTAGATATCGCCGGCGGCAGGGGCCTGTTGCGGCCCTTCGAATCCGTCAGGGTCGTAGCTCAGGGCCCGCAGACCGCTGCCGACGGCGGGCGGGGAGAATACCAGCTCCCCCCTGTCGTTCAGGGTGGGGGGAGCGGCGTTTACCGTGGTCTTTGAGCCGCGCCCCGCGTTGATGTTCCCCTGGTCGCTCCAGACCGTGATGTCGCCGCCCCGGAAGCACATCACGCGCGACTCGTTCACGTTGATATCGCCACCGGCATAGATGTTGATGGCACCGCCGCTGGCCGTGGTGATCCCGGTCGACTGCAAGGTGGCGGCGTCGACGAAGGCGGTCTTGCCGACGTTCAGCACCGACTTGGCCATGATGTAGATGTCGTCCTTGCTTTTGGTGGTGCTGATCTGGGAGCTGGTCATGGAGATGGTCCCCGACGGGGTGCCGTCCCCCCCGTCGGACGGTTTGTCGAACAGCGGGCGTATTATCGCGGCACGCGCCTCTTCCAGCCGCCTTTGGGCCTCCTCGGCCTCCCCCTGCGCCTTCAGCTCGGCGTAGTCGCTTCCCGCCTGGCGCAGCCCGTTCGGGGCGCCGTCCACATCCCCCCCGTCCCCGTTGAAGAACGCCACCGCATCGGAGGGTCGCACCGCGGCAAAGTGCTCGACCCCGTTGGCGTCGACCGTCTTTCTGGTTCCGGCGACCACGATGAGATCGGCCCCCTTCCCCCCGAGCCGAGGGCTCAGCGAGTTGCCGGTCGACCTGATCCCCTGGGAGTTGCCCAGTTCGATATTGCCTCCGGCCTGGACCACCAGGGCACCGGGGCCGGCCAGCTGGATGCCGAAATCCGCCGGGATCACGTTCCCCGTCGAGCTCCCCTCGGGCAGGAAGTCGTAATGGATGTCGCCCCCCGCCCTGATGCTGGTCGCATCGCCCGCCTCGATATTCTGGCCGGAGAAGACCAGACCGCGTATGTCGCCACCTTTGATGACGCCGTCGCTCCCTGCGCCGACCCCCGCGCTGATCTCCGCCTTTTTGGTCAGGTAGAGCTGGATGTTGGCGATGTCCCTGCCGGCGCTGACCAGAACCGGGACCTCGTCCCCCCTGTGCACCACGCTCTTGGCCGATATCTCGTCGGAGAAGAGCTTCAGATCGCCCACCTGCTGGTAACCGTAGACCCTTTCCGGCGCCTGGTCCGTCATGAACAGCTTCGCCTTCGAGCCGGAGCCGTACTCTCCGTCGATGGAGCCGCCGGCAAAGAGCTGCAGGTTGCCGTGCCGCGAGGGAGCCATGGCAAACTCGTTTCGCAGCCGGATATCCCCAGCAGCGAGCATGGTGACCGAGGCAGGGAGTATGCGCTGCCGCTGCACCAGGTCGTAACCCGACGGCGAAGCGGTGTAGGCGTCGTAATCGCTGCTCCCGTACAAGGTGATGTCGCCGGCCAGCGAGGAGATCTGCATGGCGCTGTTCTTGGTGTAGGTCAGGTTCCACTTCCCCTCGTCCCTGCCGAAGAAGAGCTGGTCACGGCTGTTGTCGGGGTTGAGCACGGCGCCGAGGTGGACATCCCCCTGGGCACAAACCTTGAGCTGCGCGTCGGCAAGCTCGACCACCTGCCGCTTTTCGTCGGCCGCCCCCCCGAAACCGCCGGCGCTCACAAGGGTCGCCGCGCCGTTCATGACCCGGAACCGCCCGTTCAGGTCGCCTCCCGCCGTGACGGTGAGATCCCCCGTGCCGAGGTCCCTGCCGTCAACAAACGATGCGGTGCCGAAGGCGCCGATCTGGGAGGTGAACTCCCCTCCGGTCCTGACCTCTATGTCGCCCCCACCCATGGTGGCGATCCCTTCGGTGCTGTCGACCCCTTCAAAGCTTGCCGAGAGGTGCCTGTTTTTGGGCCTCAACTGGGTGCCGCCGCCATAGCTGTAATCCCAGGCGTTCCCCTTGCCGGGATTGGTTCTGTTGGTGTCCATATTGACGAAACCGGCCAGATCCCCCGCGACATCGAGGCTTATGTCGCCGCCGTTTCTGTAGGTCCAGTAATCGGTCATCTGCGCCGGCCGCCTGATTTCCGATCCAGGTCCGGTCTCGACCTGGGTTTCGAAGGCGTACTCGCCGGTAGTGCGGATTGCTGCGTTTGCCAGGGCGAGATCCCTGCCGACCCGTAGCTCGATAGCGCCTACCGCGCTCTGGATGGCCCCCCCGTCGATGGACAGGTCTCTGCCCACCTCGCCCCGGATGCTCCCGCCGTAGCCTGCCAGGCTGTAGGCTATGGAATTGTTGACCATGTAGCGGGCGGCCGAGCCGGCTCCGATGCGGGTGTCGCGGCCAGAGGCGAAACGGATCGGGGCGTTCTCCGTGTAGACCAGCTTTCCGTCCGCAATGGAGAGGTCTCCGGTACCGGCAGCCGGATTTACCGCAAGAAGGCGGGGCGCTGCCGTGTCGGCCCCGGCGACCAGGTTGAGCCCCCAGGTGCGCTGCATGGCGGCGCTGGTCAGGTTGCCGGAAGCCGTCGGGTGGTCCACCAGGTTGCCGTTCAGATTCAGGTTGTTTCCGCTTCTCAGCGTGAGCATGCCCGCCTCGCCGTTGTAGCGCCAGGAGCTGAGATCCCAGTTCGATGCCAGGGTGAGGTCCCGGCCGGCGTCGCTTCTCAGTTCGATCCCTGCCTGCAGGTGGTAAGCCGGGTCGTTTTGGGCCGCACCGAACAGGCGGCTCTTGAGGAGGGCGCCGTTGTCGTCCATGAACCGGTAGGCGTCCAGGTCGTAGCTGCTGCTCTGTGCCGGCGCACTCCCCCCGCTCCTGGACGCGGTGTTCGCCGCCGCGATGCTGCCGTTCACCGTGTAGCTCCGGGCGGCTTCCACCGAGACCCGTGCAGCGCCGGCAATTGCTCCGGGCTCGAGGCTCCCCATATTGACGTCGTTGCCCGTCTGATAGGCGCGCAGCGCCACGCTCCCCCCCAGCGCCGGGCCGGAGACGTCGATCTGCGCGCCCGGCCCGACCCGCAGCGCGTACTCCCCGTCGATTTTCTGTGCAGCAGCGGCGTTCAGCACCACCTCACCGCCCACTCCCCGCGCGCCGATCCCGTGCGCGGAGATCACGGCGCCGGACTGCAGGGCGAGCCGGGTCCCCGCGTTGAGTTCGACCCTGCCGCCCTGCTGGTCGACCGCGTCGCCGTCCGCCGATATCCTGCCGCCGATCTCGATCCCCCCCAGGTCGGCGGTCAGCGTCACATCCCTGCCTTGCAGCACCTCCCCCTGGGCAAGCACCAGGTCCCCCTGCCTGCTGCGGATGCTGAGCCGCTCGGTAAACCCGCCGGCCTGCAGATGCCCGTTGAGCGCCGAAAGGTCCGCCGCCTTGGTGTCCACTGCCAGCGAGCCGCCTTTGCCGCCCGGACCGGCATTACCGGAGAGCTTGCCGTCCAGCGTGACGCCTTGGGAGGAGGCCAGGATGCCGATGGCTCCGGCATCCCCGCCCCCGGCGCCCGAAACATCGACCAGGCTCCCCGTGGCCAGGTTTACCGCGCCGCTGTCGCTACTTAGCGTGATGCGCCCGCCGGAGAGGTACTCGAACTGGTCCGGCTTTGCCGTCGCCATCTCGGAGCCGCGCGCCAGTATCCTGGCGCCGTCCGCCAGGAAGATCCCGTCGTTTGCGCCGGAGCCGGTGGCGGTCAGCTCCACCTGCCCGGAGGCGACTTCGATGACCCCCGACTGGCTGATGCTGCGCCCCTTGATCGACAGCGCGCCGCCGGGGGTGGCGGCGCTCCCCGCGCTGCCGCCGCTGTTTTCGATCTTGACGCTCCCCTGGGCCTCAACGGCGAAGTCGGCCGCAGTGTAGGGGGTTGCGGCATCCCGATAAAACGAGGTGGTGACCCGGGCCGCGGAGATCTCCAGGTCGCCGCCGGTCTTCAGGGCACCCGCACCGCGCAGGACGAGATCGCCCTCGCTTGCCAGGCGCACCGTCTGGAAGCCGTCGAACAGTACGCTCCCCCGGTTTCCCCCGCCCGAAACCGAGATCTCCTCCCCATTGAGCGTCAGGCTCCCCGCTGCTGCCTGGAGGGTGTCGGCCGCCGCGGCGCCGGAATTGACCAGGCTGATCGCCTTGGCCTCGATATTCACGGTGCTCGGCCCGGCGATGCGGCCGGCATCCAGGGTCAGGGTCCCCTGCGCCTTCTGCTGGACGCTGGGCACTCCCGCCACCGTCGACGTCACGTCGCGCACCCCCACCTTCAGGTCGACGTCGCGCAGGAAGTTTACGCTGGAGCGGCTGGTCAGGCCGACCTCCTGGTAGTTGCCGAAGTTCTCCCACAGGTTCTCGGTCAGAAACAGGCCGTGCTGGTCGGCCCCCCTCTGGTAGGAATCGTCCACGAAGAAGATCTCGTCCGCCTTCAACTTCAGGCTGCCGTGATCGGCGCGGTCTATGGCGAGCTCCCCCTTCAGGGTGAGGTCCCGGCCGTCCAGCACTATGGAATCCGATGCCCTGAGCTGTGCGCCCTGCTGGATTGCCACCTCTCCGGTCGGTGCGGCAATGGTGACGCTGCCGCCGGCTTCGGAGACCCCCTGCACCCTTGCGCCCGACTCGACCGTCACCGAGTCACGGGCCGCCAGGGTGATGTGGCGCGAGCTGAGGTCGCTCCCCTGTTTCACCGTGATGCTCGTCGTGTTCTCCTCATCCCCGAGCTTCAGGGAGCTTAACTCCTGGCCCGAGAGCACCGAGGCGGAAAGCCGGAGCTGCCCCTGGAGGTCGTCCGGCATGGCGCTGTCGAAATCGAAGCGGTCCGGAAGCTGCGGCGCCGATTCCTGCACCGTGATCACCGTGCCGCCCAGCTCCAGGGCGCCCTGCCGGTACCCGGCCAGCGCATCGGCCTGGAAATTGCCCGCCATGACCGTGGTGCTGCCGGCCACGGCCAGAGTGCCGCCGTCCCCGGCGCCGAACACCCCCCCCTCGTGGAACGGCCCCACCTCGCCCTTGAGCGTGTAGTTCCCCTCCTTCAGGACGTCGGCGGCCGACCTGACCGCGTACCCCTTCTCAAGCTGCGACCCGATGCCGGTGCCGAGCCAGGTGGCATAGCCGGTCACCACCTGGTAACCCTGCTGGGTGCGCGGCTGCGCCCCCGGGGCGACGCTGGTCCCCAGGTCGGAGATCACCAGGGCGCCGGGGAGAAAGGCGTACTGCTCGGGCAGAAGGGAGTAGGTCCCCTCCGGGAGGTAGGTCCCGTCGTCCAGCCTGATGCCGCTCAGGTGGAGCGCGCCGACCGTCCTGCCGGTCTGCGCGTCGACCAGCCCGGGGAGCTTGAGCGAGTTGTCCGGCAGGATCACGTAGCGCCCGGAGCCTGAGATCGGGTTGACGGTCCCCTCGATGCCGGGCTGGTAGAGGTAGCTGTAGACCGACCCTCCGCCGCTCGCGTCGAGGCTCGCGCCGTCCTTGACTACGACCTCCCCCCCCTGCAACGTGATGCTCTTCTCCGGTGCGCCCTGGACCCCGGCCCCCTTGTTGCCCTGGTTGACGTCCTTTACGGTCCAGAAGGTGCCGTCGAAGGTGCCGTAGCCCACCGGGACCTCTGCGGAGGTGGTGGTGACGCTCTCCTCGGAGAGGAGCACGCGTCCGGCCCCGCCATCGAGGGTGATGCCACCCATGGGGGCCGCCAGTACGCCCCGGTGTTCGATCCCCTCCGCCGCCGTGATGGTGAGGTTGCCGCCGGCGGAGTAGATGGGCGAGCTGTCCGGGGTTGCCCCGGGGAGGATGGTCACCTTCCCCTTCGAACTGATGGTGAAATCGCTTGCCGTGGTCGGATAGATCCGGGCCGCCTGCAGGGTCAGCGCCCCCGGGGTCGACAGGCTCCCGGCCCAGATCTGGCTCCCCGAGCTCCCGGGGTCCGTGTAGATCCGGTCGGCCAGGCGCAGATCGTGCTGCGCCGCGAGGCTCACCCGGTCGAAACCGGTCAGGGCCAGGCTCCCCTCGGCGTCGATCCAGTCGCCGCTGACCGAGAGCGCCCCGCTTTGCGCCCCGCTCGACGCAAGCGGGCCGGCCGGGGCGCTGCCGGTGTTGAGGAGCCGGACCCAGGGGGCGTGCACGCTGACGTCGCTGCCGCTCCCCTTGATCTCGGAGGCGTCCAGGGTGAGGCTGCGCCCCACCTCCAGGTGGGTCCCCTCTTCGAACTCCAGGGTGCCGGAGGTCTTGAAGGTCAGGGCGTCGAAGCCGCTCCCCTGGTACCGGTCCACGTCCGCCGCGGCGACCACGAGGCTTGAGGAGTTGGTGTCGTTTTTCTGCACGGTGAGCGTTGCGCCCACGCCGTCGGCAAGCCCCTTTCCTGCCGCGATCTCCCCGTCCAGGATCAGTTCGGTGCCGTAGCCAAACTTCAGGCTGCCCGGATCGCCCGCCGCTGTGACCGCAACGGCGGCGCCGCTTTGGTTGCCGGTGAGCCGATGCACGGCCGCCGTCCCCGAGACGTCCACCCTGGAGCCGGCCGCCAATATGACGCTCCCCTTGGCGGCCTCAAGGCTCACACTCCCGGCGGACTGCGGCTGCGGCCCCGCCGGCAGGCCGGCGACGGTGGAGGTGTCGGGCTTCAGGTAGCCTGCAGCCGAAGCGGTCCCGGTCAGCTCCAGATCGGCCTGGGTCGCCTTGACGGCGATGCTCCCCCCCAGGGCCTCCAGATTCCCCTCGATCTGCACGGCTGGGCCGGTCAGCGCGATCTTGCCGCCGGGGGCGGTTTTCAGGGTCGCGCCGGAGGCAACATGGACCCGGGCCGAGAGGTTGGGGAGGATGGCGGCGTTGGGGTCCAAAAGCGGCCCCGTGTAGATCCTGGAGCCGGCCGTCGCGCTCAGCGAGGTCGCCCCGAGGTACTCCGCCGTACCGGCCAGCTCCTCGCCGGGCTGGAACACCGCCCCGGTAGCCCGGTTCGCGCTGCCGGCAGGGAGGGTCAACCGGGCCTGGGAGGCCTCCAGCGTGGTCCCCTCGGCGAAGGTCACGTCGTTCACGGCGGTCAGGGAGATCCGGGTGATGCCCGTCTCCTTCAGCCGGTCCTGGGCCAAAAGGAGCCTTCCCTGCAGGGCTTCCGGCGCCGGCGCGTCGGGGGCGGCATCCTGCGGCAGTGTGGCGCCGGTTTGCCCCACCACGATCTCGCCTGCGTGCAGCTTGATCTCCCCCCCCCTCTTGCCAGCCAGGGCCAGCCCCCTGAGTTCCCCGGCCAGGCTCAGGTTCAGGGCGCGCAGCTCCAGGGTGCCCGCATTGCCGCCGGACACCTTCCCCTGCTGGTCGATCTGGTAGCCGCCGCTTACATCCAGCAGGGAGCCTTCGGCGAGCACCAGGTTGTTCCCTGCCACGGCGCCCTGGGCGGTAAGGTCCTGGCCTGTGATCTGGCCGCCGCTTGTGTGGCCGCGCACCCCCGCCTGCGCCGAGGCGCCGACGGAGCCGCTGTTGTCGATGCGTTCCCCCGCGACCGAGACGACGCTACCAGGAGCGAAATACAGCGTCGAGGCAAGCGGCCGATAATCAGGGTTGGGGAGATCCAGGCTCTGGTTTGCCGGGTCGTAGAGGAAGGGATGTGAGGTGATGTTATCGCGCAGGGAGAACGTGGCGCTGCCGCCTGCAACCTCCAGCTCGCCGTGGTGCTCGATGCGCCTTGCCGCGGCGCTGAAAGAGCCACCCGGCAGCAGGCTCAGGCGTGCGCCCTGCTCGGTGCTCAGGCTGCCGTTGCTGTAGAGCCCGAGACGGCTCAACCCTGCCGCGTTCAGGAGCTCGGCGGAGAGTTCGGTGGAGCTTCGCTCCAGCACGCTGTCCGCATGGAACTCACCCAGGCTGGCGGTTGCGGCGCGCACGGTGATCTGGTTGACGCCGGAATCAAAGCGCAGCCCCCCCTGGTTGGCGTCGTCGGAGGCGACCGTTTCCCCCGGATCGCGGCCGACCAGCAGGCTCCCCCCCACAGGCTCCTCCAGGCCGCGCGCCACCGATACGTCGTAGTCGCGGTGCTCATCGCCGGTATGCGCGGTGCTGGCCGTCTGCAACAGCCCGCGGGTGACGCTGCCGTTCAGGCTGCCGTCCAGCACGATCTGCCGGGCTGCCACGGACAGCGTGCCTGCGTCGCTCCCCACGGTGCGTGCTGCGGCATAGGTCGATACCGGCGTAGCGCCGCCGTAGTAAAGCCCCGTGAACTCCTCGGTGATGCCGAAGCGCCGGTATTGGACCGTCTGGCTGTCCAGGTTCTGATAGGTGAGCCACTGGGGGGCGGAGCCGATGTCGTAGATCCTGTTGCCGGAGACCAGTTTGGTCGTGGCCAGCGGGCCGCTCGCGTAACGGATCCCGCCTCCCGAAAAATCGATCTGCGCCCCTTGCTTGACGATGAGATCACCCAGGACGTAGGGCTGGTCACTGCCGGGCATCTTCAGGTCCGGAGCAGCCATGGTAACGGTGCCCCCTTTGGTGCTGCGCTCCTGGGCCGTCTTCTCCTGTGCCAGGTAGGCGCCGCTTAGGTCGCCGATAGAGGAGCCGACCGCGACATCGACGGTGATGGTGTCTCCCTTGATCTCCCCGTTTTTCTGCCCGTAATCGTCCTTGAGCTCCACACTGTTCAGCTGTACGGTGAGTAGGTTCGCCTGCGCCGGGCGGTCCAGCCAAAGGCCGGCCACGTCGATCTTGCTGCCGCTGTCGACGAAGATCCTCTCCACGGCGTTCAACGTCACGCTCCCGGAGGGGGCCGAAATGTCGCCGTAGTGCTCGATGCGGCTCAAAGGCTCAAGGACCGGCTCGCTTGCCTCGTCCGTCTTGACGGCCAGGCCGCCGATCTTCACGGTTCCCCCGGAGAAGGCGAAGGACTGGTCCGCCTTTTCCTGGGAATCGGAGACCGGCGTCTCGGTCAGGCTGTGGGCGCCGGTGATCACCCGGTCGCTGGCCGCAAGGTAGATCTCGCCGCCACGCTTGACCGCGGTGACGGCGCGGATCAGCCCGTCCTGGCGCACCGTGGCGCCGTACAGCCCGACACGGCCGCTGTCGGCCACGATGCGCCCGGATGCCAGGTTGGTCGTGGTCCCCGCGCGGGCACTGTCTCCGTAGCGCACATCGAGGGTCCCCGGTTCGGAGTACTCGACGATTTTCACCTCGCTGTTGTCGGGCGATGAGCCGCTGCCGGCTCCCGTTACCGCCACCAGGTACACCTTTCCCTGCGGGGAGGTGATGGTGCCGCCGTTCTCCACCTGCGGCCCCAAAAGAAAGACGCTCCCGCCGGTCGTGGCCGTTACGGTCCCGTGATTGGCGACCGCCGCCCCGGGGTCGGGGGGGGGCAGGGCGAGGTTGTGCGCGGCATCGGCCGGGTCGTAGTCGGGATGCTGGTAATTCTCCGACCTGAAGTGCAGGAGGCCGTTTCTGAAATCGGCATCCTTGAGGTTCAGCGTCGAGCCGACCAGGGAGTTGACGTTCACCTGGGAACCGGGGGCGAACAGGATGCCGTTCTGGTTGATCAGGTAGACCTTGCCGTCGGCCTGGATGTTGCCGAAGATCTGGCTCGGGTTGGCATCGTGGATCCGGTTCAGGGCGGCGAAGCCTGGGTCCGGCCGCCAGCTGTCCGTTCCCGCGGTCCCGGTCCCCTGGTTGAAGCGCACCGTCGCGTCGGCGCCTACGTTGAAGGCGCTCCAGTCGATGACCGCGCGGGTCTCGTTCTGGTTGATGACGAGGCTGCTGCCCGAGGGGTCGCCCACAGCGGCGCCCACCGCAGCCTTGCCGCCGTCCGCGTTGATCCTAACCTGGGGGAGCGTGTTGGGCGCGACGGCGGGAAGCGCAACCTGGCCGTAGAACCCCGGGATGGTCGGGGCGGCCAGACTCAGGGCGGGAGAAACGAGCGTGTTGAAGCCCAGAAACAGGGCGGTGGTTTTCTTGAACATGGGAACCTCTTCCTAGAACTGGTACTTGATCTTGAAATAGACCAGGCTCGCCCCGGCTTTGATGTTGGTGCTGTCGGAAAGCGCGATGCCCCAGTCCAGCTGGTATTCCAGATCGCGATACAAATGGCCGCGCAGTCCGGTGCCGGTCCCTTGCAGAGTCAGGGAACTTTCCTGGCCCGGCAGGGGCTCCTTCACCCAGAGGGCCGCGCAGTCGTAGAAGAGATAAGGGGCGATACTGAAGCGCTCAGCGAGCCCGAGCCGGGGGGCGAGGTCAGGCAAGGAGAGCTCGGCAACCGCGTGTACTCCGCTGTCCCCGGGGATCTCGCTCTCGCGGTAGCCCCGCACGCTCCCCATGCCTCCCGCCGAGAACTGCTCGTTGGAGATGAGCGGCTGGTCGGCGATCTGGCCGTCCAGCTTGAGCTGGAGCCCCATCCCCGCCGGGAGCCTCTGGCGCCTTTCCGCCCCCAGGGTGGCAACCAGGTAATTGCCGCGGGCCTTGTAGCGCTTGTCCGCGAAGCTCTGCTGGTGCGTCACCACCCCCCGGAAGGACATGCCGAGCCCGGCGTTCAAAAGGGTGAGGCCGTCGGAATCGGGCAGCACGCCGCTGTAGGCGAAGGAGACCGGAAGGTACTGCAGCGGCGTCTTCACCTCGCCCTCAGACGAGCCGGCAATGCCGGTCCTCTCCTGGAAATTCTTGTAGTCGAGCCCCAGAAGCGCGCTGTGGCTGTACGCCCCGTGAGGGGGAAGCGGGATGTTGGAGCGCAGCCCGACGATGGTCCCCTTCCCCTGGGTATGGAAACCCTCGCCGAAGCCGGTATTGCTGTCCGAGACCACGCCGTAGAGCGCCAGCGTGTGATCCTCGTTCCAGGGTGCGGGGAGCGAGTAGGAGCCGGAAAAGAGCTGGACCTGGTCCGGTTTCTGCGGGGCGGTCTGGTACTGCAGCGAGACGGAGTGCTCCCGGTCCCAGAGGTTGTCGTAGCGCAGCGCCGCGTTGAGCCTGAGCGGCTGCGTGTTGTTGCTGTTGCGGTTGTTCAGCTCCAGGGAGCCATGGAAGGGGCGCCGGTCCTCGGCCTTCAGTTCCACGTCGACGGTCCCAAGCTTCTTTCCCGGCGCCATGGCAGGCATCACCTTCAGGTCCGGTGTGCCGTTGACCTTGGCCACCTCCCTTTGCACGTCCGGCAGGTAGAGGACGGTGCCCGGGGCCAGCGACGGAATTCTTGCCAGGATTCTTTTTGAGCTGAAATGACGGTTGCCGGTGACCTTTGCGGCGCCGATGCGGCTCTCGATCACCTGCAGCCGGATCGAGCCGCTCTCGGCGCTCTGTTCCGGGATGTTCACCAGTACGGTCGGGTACCCCTCCTCGTGGTAGAACTTCTCCAGGAGATCGCGCCCCCTTTCAACATCGGCTGCGGTCCTGCCGTTGCCGGTCAGCTCTTCCAGGAGATCGAGGAGCCTCGGCGTCGGGTAGAGGGTGTTTCCCTGCAACTGGAACTCCCTGATCTCGAAACTCGGATCCTGTTCCACCGACTGCGCCGGGGCTGACGGGGCCGGCTGCCCGCCCTCTTCGGCGCGGGCGGAATCGGCCGGGGCTTGAGCGGCCAACCCGGCAGGTGTGAAGGCGGTCATGGCAAGGAAGCACAAAATGGGGAGACAGGGCGCTGATCTGAGGGATCGCTGCATGTATTGGGACACCTTTCCGATTCCTGGTACTGAACGTTTGCCGTTACATCCAATAGCGCCGACTGCACGGCACCAATCAAAGACTCTTCACCGTCTGGACAGCGGCGCCTGGCTGCGCGTCCGCTGCCGACGCGCCGGCCCTCTTCTCGTCGGGCTTGGCCGATGCCACGGTCAGCTCGCAGCTGAGCGTCTCGCCGCCGAAGGGGTGCCCGAAGTCGAGCACGATGAAGCCGCCGTCCACCTCGCTGACGCGCCCCACGATCCCCCCTGCCCGGACCAGGGTTCCCTTGACCGCGTTGATTTCGATGTCGTAGTGGTCCTCCCTGTCACGGATCACCCCCTTGCCGAAAGGGAGTACCACCTCGCTGTCAGGCGGTGCCGTAAAATGAATCACCACCTCCGTCGCGGAGAGTTCCCTCACCTCGCCCGGCACCAGGGGATCGAACCGGAAAGGGTCGCCGACGGCCGGCTCTTTTCCGGTCCGCTCCAGGTACTGCGCCCGGGACATCTTCATCTCCTTGGCGCGCCTTCTGACCCGGACCATTTTCACGTACTGCTCCTCCAGGGGCAGCCCACTGATGCGAGGCGCGTCAAGATCCAGTCTGAGGGTGCTCCCCTCACGCGCGCCGATCACCGCACCGGCCAGCCGCTCCACGATCTCCAGTTCGAATGACCTGCGCTGCGCTCCCTGGTCGCCCGCGCCCTGAAGGCCGGCCTCGACAACCAGGGGATCATCGCCACTTCTCTCCAGATAGATGGGAGCAACGGGATGCGTCCTGGCCAGATCCGGCCTGGTGTCGGCGGCAATCTCGCCGTTTGGCAGGCGACAGGTAAAATGAATAGCCACCTGGTCCCCCGGTTCCACGATCCGGTGGGCAGCGCCCGTGGCGCACCCTGCCAAAGTGGCGGCGCAGAGCAGAAAAGCCGATTTTTTCACGGCGTTGCAGGCGTTATTAATTAACATCAAGCAGCTCTCCTTTAGATTCAGAACAGGTCCGGTCAACAGGGGAGCACCCTACCCTACACTTGTTACATCGAAATCACAGACTCATGAAATTTGCGACATCATCGCCGGGCGCCATCAGAGGGGCAGAAAATGTAGCGGAACTTTCAGAATCCTGACGTGACGCTGTAACAGAGGTGGGCTAATGTCGTCACGTCCAGATGCTGGCGACCTGAAAAAAGCCACATGGAAAAATTCATGTGATTTTCAGGGAACCGCCGAGGAGCTGTAACAAAGGGAGTTTATGCTTCGATCCGTTCCACAGGGAGAGCGTTACCAGCCGATGGGGAAGAAAAGAGACAAGCACATGGAGAAACTGGACAAGCTCATCGAGGTGTTGCACTCCCTGATCGGCGACGAGTTCACCGGCCATATCAAGATCAATTTCAGCCAGGGCGGCATCGGCAGGATCGAGAAATTCGAGGAGATTCTGAGGGGGCTGTCCAAGTAGCGCAGCGCACCCAATCCAAAGGCGACGGCGGATAACAAACGATATACCACAGGGAACCTTGCTGACCCGGAGTTGTCCGGGGACCAGAAAGCCCGATTCGAAAGCGGCAGATCAAAGTGCGGAGACCCTCCGCAGCATGATCCGGCGGCTGTTGAATCGGGCTTTTCTGTTACCGGACGGAGCCTTAAACACTTTCACTGTCAAGGAGGCGTCGAGCAGAACCTACAATCGAATAGCAGAGCAGCGCCCCAAAATGAGAAGGCCGCCCGCCTTCAGCCAACTCCAGCCAAAGCGGTCCGCACGGTCGGGCCGACTGGAGAGGCACGTAACACCAGATGCTAGTAGCGGCAAAACCAGCGAAGACATGCCTCAGCACCACTTGTCATTTAATGCAGTCAATCATGGAAGAAAAGGGAGAACAGGAAAAATGAAAAAGAAACTGATCGCACTTCTGGCCGGCGCCCTGCTGACCACCGCCATGGCCGGCAATGCGCTGGCAGCCTTTGCGGACTTCGACCTGATCCGCGTCGTCTATCAGAGAAGCGGCGGCACCGTCGAGGTCGGTACCGAGCTTGGCAGCGTGAGCACCCTGCTCGCCGCCGGCCCCAACACGGCAACCACCGGCGGCGCATTCACCTCGCTGACCGGCACCGACCTCTCCAGCGGCAACTACTATGTGGCCTACTTCGCCAGGGACAAGGCTTCCTCCGACCTCTGGTTCACAGGCTCCGACGCCACCAAACTGGGCAGCCTGAAATCGAGCTCCGTCAACTCGGTGATCGACTCCGTGATGAACGGCTACAACGCCATTGGCGGAAGCGCCGGGGATACCCAGGTCCTGCAGTCCACCACCAACGCCAACTCCTACAAGGTCAAAACGTTCGCTAACGGCTGGGCCGGCGTGTTCAGCGCCGGGTTCTCCGACACCGAAGCAAGCCTTGCCGACCTGGCAAACGGTGCCATCACCCAGGATCTCTACTACTGGGGCAACTTCGCCGCAACCGGGTTCGGCGTCAAGGTCGGCAGCATCACCACCAACGCAGACGGCTCCAGCATCGTCAACTACGAGGCGCCTGCCGCTCCCACACCGATCCCCCCGGCATTCTTCCTGATGGGTTCCGGCCTGCTCGGCATGGTCGGCCTGCGCAGGAAGAAAGCCTAGATATCAGCGTTAACCGCCCTGCCGACCGTGGAACCGGGTCGGCTCCCCCCGGACGAGGTATCCGGAGCTCCCCGGCCGGCAGGCGCGGCTGGCAGCAAGAAAACAGGTCCGTTTCAATGAAATTCGTCATCAACCAAACCAAGGAGAGCACAAAACGATGAAAAAGACCAAGGTAACCATCCTGGCGGCTACCGCCGCCCTCCTCGCCGTAGCAGGCATGGCCCAGGCCGCCCCCCTGGAGTACAACATCTTCGGCGCCTCGGCACAGTTCGATTACTGGAAAGCCGCTGCCCCCAACTTCCTGAGCCAGAAACTGGGCTGCACCGCCGGCAGCATGTTCTCGACCGGCAAGCACGGCTTCATCAAGGGGACCAACTGCACCAGCACCCTGGTCCCGATCGACGCGGTCGACGGCAAGCGCAACATCGATTTCCGCATCTCCGGCATCGCCTCCGGCGAGTTCGTCGCCGTTGGCGGCGGCACCACGGAAAACCCCGACATCGTCTGCGCGAACAGCTTCGAGCGCAAGATGAAGGCGAACGCCGATGCCTCGACCACCCTGGTCTGCAAGAAGGCCCACCTGGGCGCAGCCGACCTGGATGCCCAGAGCTTCACCCAGCACTCCAGCGGCGCGCTGCACGGTCCCCAGGGCGGAGCCATCTATACGCCTTCCTATTCCGGCATCGACACCGCATCCATGGGCATCACCAAGGCCGGCGAAGCATTTGCCGTCCCCTTCGGCCTCTTCGTCAACAAGGCGGTCACCGCGCGCCACTGCTCCGCCGGCACCAACGTGGGCGACATCTGCTCTGCCGACAGCGAGTGCGGCACCGGCGGGGTCTGCAACACGACTCCGACCACCATCAACAACCTCTCCCGCCTCCAGACCGCCATGGCCTTCTCGGGCCAGGTTGCCAGCTGGGCCGACTTCGGACCGGCCTACTCCGACAAGCAGGTGGTCGCCTGCCTGCGCCATGCGGGCTCCGGCACCGCAGCCACCTTTGACAACATGGTGATGACCGCCGGCGCGACCGGCTGGGGCGCCAACCTTGCCGGCGACGAGATGGTCGCGGCACCGACCGACGGTGCACCGACCATCTGGTTCAACGAGTCCACCGACGACACCATGTACTGCGTCAACGGCGCAACCTCCGCCAGCAACCTCGGCAGCAACACCATCGCCGCCGTCGGTTATGCCGATGCCGACAAGGGGCTGAGCAGCTGGGCGAACGTGGCAAAGATCAAGTACAACGGCAACTGGCCCTCCGCCACCAACGTCAACAAGGGGGTCTACGACTGGTACTCCATCGCCACCCTCTGGACCCACCCGAGCAACACGGCGCAGAACGCCATCACCAATCACGCAACCAACGGCCTGATCCCCTTCGTGCAGAAAGCCGCCAACATCCCGTCCACCAAGGCCGCTTACTGGGTTGCCACCGAGTCCATGCTCTTCAAGCGCGGCACCGACCAGGCCTATCCGGCCCGTCAGTAATCATCTGATACTGCAAGCCTTGCCATGCAATGTGAAGGACCCCTCCCGGGGTCCTTTTTTTGTTCAGATGCCGAAGCCCCCAGATGCAACCCTCTGTAGCCGCGCAAAGGCCCACCTTGGCATCTGACCGGCGCATCATGCGCCGTCCTCGGTGGACACCCGATGGTAAATGCACCACCAAACCGCAATATTCTCTTGCCACGGAGGCACGGAGAGCACGGAGGAGGCAAAACAAGCCGTTATTCTTTGTCTTTCTCCGAGTGCTCCAGCGCGCAGGCCCGTCAAGGGGGAGACCACAGCAAAACCCTGGCTTAACGGCAGCGATTCCCACCGCTCCCTCGCGAAGAGGAATGGACGCGGGAACTCCTCCCTTGTTCAATGGAAAGGGTGGCAGGAAAAAGGGAGCAAGACGCCGATTATTTCAGTCAGTCAGGGGGCAAGGCGGGGCTGTTTGGAGAGGATGCTATTTGCCGGCTTTGGAATTACTCAAGGATGAACGGATGAACAGGGAAGGGACCATCAATCACATGGCAACCTATTTTTTTGAATCCTGGGCTACCGTGTCCGGGTTGCAGTTGGCGAGTTCGTTGGCCAGCGTGACGTAGTCGGCAAGGCGGGGGTCCTCATTGCGGTTGGAGGCAAGGAACATGGCTAACGGCGGCGCCACGGTCAAGGGATACTCGATCGTTTGTTTCGCGGTCAGCACCGTGACAGTTGCCGTCAGGGTGCCCACTTCGGGCACAAGGCACAAAACCCACTCGCCCGGGGCCCCCTTGCGCAAGGATCTGAAGTGCCCGCCTGAGATGACGAAGAACTTCGCCTCCTCCCCCTCCCCGATCGGCCTGACGATGACCCGTACCTCGGCCGCGCCATCGGAGAGGAGCACTTCGGGCTCTTGGCTGAACAGGGCGGTGCCGGTCGGTGCAAACAGCCGGATCCTGGCATCCGGCGTCCACTCGCCGGCATAGCTGCGAAAGCGCTCCAGTACGCCCTCCAGGCGAAGCGAGGGAAGATGGTCCGGACGGGGGAACGCGGCACCTGCCGTCTCCGGTGCGACGCTCTGCCGGGACACTACGCCGGGTGCTGCAGTTTCGGGTGCGGGCTGTCCGGCTGAGGCCCGTTCGCCCAAGCGCGGTTTGGCGGGGGGCGGCGCCCGTTTGGCTTCGCCGGCCGGAGGGTTCTCGACGCGGGTTTTGGCGCTGCTCCCCTCTCCCTTCTCGTTTACCAGCCAGGCGGATAGGTAGGTGACCCGCCCGCTCCCCCATTCCGCAGCCGCCAGTTCGACCGTTGCCAGGTAGCCGCTGCCATGCAGCGGCTGGGGGGAGTTGAGCCGTATGACGATGGTTCCTGAATCGCTCATGGTCTGCAGGTTCGCCCTGGCGCCGAGTCCCACCGCGCTCACCCGGGGCGTTGCAGGGCCTGCGGTCTCGTAAAAAATCTGGATTTCGCCGGTGCTGACCGCGTTGAGGTTGTCGGCGCGCAGGGTGAAGCCGCCCCGATCGTTGGGCACGATCGCTACCGTCGCCTCCACCAACGCCAGGGCGGGCCTGCCAGGGACCAGCAACAGCAGCATAAGCGTCAGGCACCGGATCACGCTCATCCCGCCGCTCCGGATACCTGTGCGGGGCGGTAGGCGATGAATAGCCAGAGAAAAAGCGGCAGCAGGTACTGGCCGAGCAGATAGACCGCCTGGTGCAAAGCGACGATCCCCTCCATATGGTGCGCCGTCCAGAGCACATGGGTAACCCTGAACAGCAGATGGCAACCGGCAATGGCGGCAACTCCGGCGGCGCAGCCGGCCAGTTGCCGCCGCCGGGCGATGCCGCGGCTCGCCATGACAAGGGAGACGAAGAAGGGAACGGCGAAGGTGTGGTTGTAGATGGCAAAGGGACGGGGTGTATCGAGCCGATAACCGTGGTACAGCAGGGCATGTCCCGCCTGTACCAGGCGGTCCAGGGACGCGACGTAGAGACGGTTGACGGCGAGCCAGGGGAGAAACAGGATGGAGACCAGCAGCAAGGTCCGGAAAACGAACGGGAGGGGATCGGCCGCAGTTGAGAGCAGGCTGCGCCAGATGCTGCAGAGTGCGCAGACCAAGAGGACCATCATGATCTGCGCCAGGTAGACGTGAACCGGTTCGAACAGATGCGGCGACCAGGAACCGATGGCGCTCACGCAGGCGATGCGGGCGATGTTGACGGCATTCAGAAACAGCGCGCCCAGCACGACGCCGCAAGCCTTCGCTTTCCATGTGGCAGGATGGGCAGCGACAAACGAGATGAACAGCAGGGTCATGTAGAGCCCGGTACATTCGGTCACGATGACCACCCGGCACCCCGGCAGGGAAACATGAGCCCCGTGCACCGCCGGCGCCGCACCGAAGAAGGCCAGTACCATGCCGGTCAATCTCGCGGTGCAGCGGTTCAGCGGCTCATAGCACCCTTCAGGCAACCAAATGCTCACGGCGAAAAGTGCTGCGCAGATCAGCCCGAATTTAACGGTACTGCCGGCTGCGCCCTGGCCCACTGTTTCCGGAGGAGTTGTCATAGTTCGCTTTCCAGCAGTGACACCATATCCCTTGATAAGTCCTTCCTGCAGTTGCAAACGGCTGATCCACAATAGCCTGCCAACTTCACATCCCTGTTACATCCGGATAAACTTTTGGCCGTAACTTGACAATACACCTGCCATGACGTGAGGTACTGCTGCTGCGAAGTAGACTCGAAGGCTAGGCAGGACAACTTTAACTGTTTTATAACCCTACTGGGAATCGGCTGTAACACTCAGCTGCTATGGTTCGCCTGGAATTAAACCAGGGTGCATCGGCAACAGGTAGTTTGGACCGCACCGGCATGAGCGCAGCATGATCCGCCCGGGAGCAAAGGAACCATTCCCCCGATGAAAATCCTACTACCTCTGGCGTCGGGCGCGGGATTGGTCCTTTCGGTCATGTCGGTCTTGGGCATCTGCAGCTCAGCCTGTTCGGAAGCCGCCAGATACAGCCTCTTCTCGATGAGCCTCGGCTGGTTCGGCTGCGCGTTCTTCGGGCTGATGCTTCCCTTGAGCCTTTTACGCAAAGGGTTGCCGTGGGGCGACGCACTCTGCTCCTTGCTGGTATTTGCCGCCGCCGGAGCAGAAGCCAGGTTCATCTGGCTGCAGAAATTCGTGATCGGCGCCTGGTGTCCCGTCTGCCTCGCTATCGCTGCAGCCGTGGCCTGCGCCGCGCTGGTTTTGCTGATGGAGACTGTTACCGGTTTGCAAGGGAGTGAACAAGGGATGAAGCGTTTTTTCAAACAGCTGCTGTTGCTCTTGGCGGCATTTGCGGGCGGTCTGGCCCTGACGCTTGCCGGCGTGCAGCAGGAGGCCGAGTCCGCCGTCATCAACCCTTACCTCGGCAAGGTGGAGAGCCCGGTCACCGTCTATTTCATCAGCGACTGGTTCTGTCCCGGCTGCCGCAAGGTGGAACCGGAGATCGAACGGATGTACCCGGAGGTGGCAAAGCTTGCCCGCGTGGCCTTCATCGATTATCCGATACATCCGGAAACGGCCAACTTCACCCCTTACAACCTGCAGTTCATGGCATACGAGAAGGTGAAATACCCCAGACTTCGGCAGGCACTGTCTGAGCTGGCGACCAGGACCAAAGCACCCTCCCCCGACCAGGTCCAGGCCGCGGTGGCCCCGCTGGGCGTCAAACTGCGCCAGATCAACTACTCGGACGTGCTCTACATCTCCCAGCTCAACCTGACCACCTACCGCGGCTACGGCATAAAGGTGACGCCGTCGGTCGTGATCGCCAACAGCGGTAAAAACAGGGTCAAGGTCCTGCAGGGGACCAGCGAAATAACAGCTGCGGCGGTGAACAACGCCATCACGGAACTGAGCAAATAACGGCTACCGACACCAGGCGTGGCTTCCCCCTCGCCCGCCCCGACCCTCAACCAAGGAGAATGAAATGAAATACTTTGCGCATATCGCTGCATTGGCGAGCCTGGGCTGCTGCCTTAGCGCCGCGCCGGCACTGGCCGAACTGTCAACGCCCGACCCCGGCGCCGCTCAAACCCTGGCAGAGACCTTGGACGGCATCCCGGTTCTGGACGCCCTGGTAACCGAGATGCTCCCGGTTTCGGACAGCTCGCTTATGGCGGCCATGACAAAGGCCGTAGCGCCGATGGGTGAGTATTACACCCAGCTTGGCGTGGACAGCTCGGCGGGTGCGCCCCCGATATCCGCAAGCGCAGCATCGGACTCCTCGGGGGCAAACGCCGCGACGGCGTTGTCCTCCAGTCTGGTCCAGCTTGCAGCGGGAACAACCGGTGCAACCGGCGCAGCTATTTATGTGGGAAGCGGGACGGTGGTAACCACGGCGGAACTGCAGGGCTCGGTGTCGACGTCGAGTGCCCCCGCTCTGGCAGAGACGATAACCCCGAGCGATCTGCCCCAGGCGCCGGTCCCGCTGCCTCCTGCCGTCTTTTTGATGGGCACCGGGCTGCTCGGCCTGCTTCCGCTGCGACGGGCGCTTGGCCAGGTAGCGTGATATCGGCTACCTCCATGGCCAGGTCTGCCGCACCAATCAAGTTGGAAAAGGGTCCTCCATTGCTCAATCTTCTCAGGTTCAGAGTGCTGTTTTTATCCGTCGCTTTAACCATCGCGCCGCCTGCCGCGCTGATTTGGGCCGGGACAGCCGCGGATCGCAAGCCTGCAGAGCTACCTATCGTTCTGGTAAAGGGAGGCTGTTTTACCATGGGTGACACCTTCGGCGATGGCGGAAGCGACGAGAAGCCGGGGCACGAGGTCTGTGTCGGCGACTTCTATCTCGGGAAATACGAGGTGACCCAGACGCTGTGGAGCCGGGTGATGGGGAACAACCCTTCGGAATTCAAGGGTGAAGGCAATCTGCCGGTTGAGAACGTCAGCTGGAACGACGCACAGCTCTTTATCAGGAAACTGCGTCTGGAGTCGGGCCGGCGTTGGCAGCTGCCAACGGAAGCACAATGGGAATTCGCGGCTCGCAGCGGCGGCAGGAAACAAAAATACCCCGGCACCGGCGATGGCGCCGAACTGGGCGATTGTGCGTGGTATGCGGCCAATGCGGCGGGGACGACCCATCCGGTCGGCTCGAGGAGAGGCAACAGCCTGGGCATCCATGACATGGCGGGCAATGTCTGGGAGTGGGTACAGGACCGCTACGACCGCGACTATTTCCGTCAGAGCCCGCGCGACAATCCGAAAGGCGACCCGTTCGGAGTGAACCGCATCCTCAAGGGAGGCTCGATCCGCCAGGAAGCGGGCTTCCTGAGGGCCTCCTATCGCGACTACCTGGCCCCGGAAGGGCGCGGCGACTGCGTCGGCCTGCGCCTGGCACTCCCGGTCGACTGAAGCCCAGCGCCCGCCTGCAGAAACCCCCTCCTTCCCCCTTAACCATCCGACCCAGCTGCACCGTTCTCTCCCCCCCACTCCTCCCCCGTTAAGCGGGAGGGGTAGGAAGGCCGATCAGGAACCGACGGATTTGGACCAGAGTATGAGGTCGAGCAGGGCGAAGGTGACGGCCTGCACCGTATATCTGGTAGGCGGATACTTCGGGTTGGCATATGGGGTGTGCGCGCCGTTATCACTGGTTACCTTGTAGACTAGCTCCGAGAAACGGTCGATCACCTTGTAGCGTTCGATGGCGCCCCGTTCCGCGAGATGTTTGTAGATGCCTACCACGTTCATCTCGCTTGCCACCAGGTGCGCGGGAATAAGCGCCGGATCGGCCTTGTGCAAGGCGATGAAGATCTTTTCCTGCAGCCTGCGCAGACAGATGAGCGTGTTCCTGATCACGGTGGCATCGTCGCTCCCCATGTGCAAGAGGGAGCTGATCAGCTCCTGCTCGGCGTCTCCCCCGAGGCGTTCGGAGAGCCCCTCGAAGACGTCATGGTACTGCCTGACGATCTTGAGCCACTCCAGTTGCCGCGCCTCGTCCAGCAGGTGGGCGATCATCTCCCTCTCGTCGCGCCCCTTGGAGAAAACCCGTATGGTACCGGCGTAGAGGTCGGAGAGGTTGCGATAAAGGTCGGTCTCCCCGGTGAGCACCACCAGCGGGAGGTGGGGCGCCTTCTCCCCGAAAAACTTGATCGCCGCACCCAGGAAGCTGTTGTCCGGCACCTGCTGCCCCTTTTCCTTGAGGCACTTGCCGTCCAGGATGATGCCGGCGACCCCCCTCCCCTCCCTGCCGTACAGTTCCCGCCCCTCCTCCAGGCTCCTGGCATGCAGCAGGCGGATGTCGTGGCGCTGCGCGTCGCGGTACAGCGACTCCACGTAGGCAGTGGCATCGTCGATGATGAGCATGGTCAACGGCATGGCGTGTCTCGCCGGCATCAAATACCTCGCTTGGGAAAGGTGATCCTGAAGTGGAGCGGGTGCTGGTCCCGAATGATCTCGAAGCTGCCGCGATGCGCCTCGACGACCTTGCCGATCCAGGCACCGCCCAGCCCCTCGCCGGGGCTGTCGTGGCTCTTCCTGCCGCAGGAGAGGAAATCCTTGGCGCTCAGGTTGGCCGGGAACGGCCTGCCGTTGTTGGTATAGTCGATGCTCACCCTGTTGCGTGTCTCGCGCACGGCAAAGCAAAGGTGCGGGTCGGCATGGGGAGCGGTGAACGCGTGGGTCAGGGCGTTTCGCACCAGGTTGTTGATCGCCTCGACGAACGACTCCCGGTGCAGGCGCAGCGTCAACTGGCTGTCGCCGGCGACAGAGATCCGGAGACGGCCGGCATAGAGGGGGACGATCTCGCAGGCGAGCAGTTCGACGATGGCGACCTCGCTGAAATCCTCCCTGCGGATCTGGCGGGTCACCAGCTTTCCGGTGCTCTCCAGGATGCCGCCGATCTGGTCCAGGCTCACCAGCGCCTTCTGCAGCGCCTCCCCCACCGTTTCATCGCTGCCGTCCAGACGCCTGGCCAGGACCTCACCGTTGATGCCGCGCGCCTCGAGAAAATCCAGCACGGCGGCCAGCGGCGACTTCGCCATCTGGATGTTGGGCTTCACGTTGTGGGCCAGGTGGCCGACGATGCTGAACTCCGCCTCCTGCTTCTCATCGAGAATCCTGTCATGGATCTGCTTGGTGAAAAGGTCCGTCATCGCCTCGATGGCTATCGCGGCGGCAACACCGAACACGATCAGGGGCGAAGTCAGGATGATGCCTAAGCCGCGAAAGACAAGGAGGGCGACCGGGAGCAGGATCAGGCCCAGGCAAAAGGTCCCGGCGAACCGGCTGGCGGCCGACTTGAGGTAGGTCCAAAGGCAGGCGGCAAGAAGGATGCAGGCGGCATCACTCACAAGGTTCAGGGGAGAGTTCGCATAGCCGAGGCGGCTCATCACCAGCATGAGATAGACCCGGCCCAGCAGCTGCCCCAGATGCGCCAGCAGCAATTCCAAGAGGGCGCTCTCCCTGAGAAAGTAGGCGAACAGTGCGATCGAGACGCCGATGATGAGGTTGGCCGTGAAGGTCCGCTTGTGGGGGAGATACATGCCTACTATTTATACAGGTGCAATATGAAGGGTCCGTTACGGACGGGTAACATGTGGGCAATTTCCCGCGACGACGAGCCGGGAGCGCAGGGCCGGATGCAACCGGTTATCCACTATTTTTACATTGTTACGGTTTCTCACCCCCCCCTGCGTATCCCTAGCGGACCGCATGCAGGCCGGCCCGGTTATTGGCACACGATTTCAGGCGGTTACACATCATGCCCATTTGTTGTTCAAGGCGTAGAAGTACCGGGAGATACGTGACAATTTCGAAACGTATCCACAGCTGCGCAGAGATTATCCACAGGGGGGGTGGAAAGGAGGCTCAAAGGGGCAGGTCCGGCTGGAAAAAATGAAATCCTCCCCTTTGCGGAAGCGCTAGCCCTGCGGCCTGCCCCGGCGGAAAAGGGTGCAGACCAGGGTGATGGCGGCGGCGATCCCCCAGGGGGATAGAGCCGGCACCGCCTGCTCGGGTGCGGCAGTCACGGTGCTGGCGGCCGTCACGCTGTTGTTGCCGGCATCGGGATCGGCAACCGCTGCAGCGACGCTTGCCGTGAGGTCCAGTGCCCCGGCCGCGCCCGGGCGGACCACGATCTGAACGACGCCTGTCGCGCCGGGGTCCAGTTCGCCGATGGCACAGGTGACGGTCCCAGCCGAGATGGCGCACCCCGCTGAGGCCGAAACGAACTGGGCAGCCGCGGGGAGCGCCGCCGTCAGCGTGACGCCGGTGGCTTGCGAGGGGCCGTTGTTGGTGACGCTCGCCGCATAGGCGACCTCACTGCCGGCCGCAACGGAGGGGGGGGACGGCAGCGAGAGGACCAGGTCCGCCCGGAGGGCGAGCTGCCGGTTCAAGACGATGGCGCCGGAGGCGCCGTCCATGCCGTCGACCGCGATGAGGTATTCGATCCCCCCCTGTACCGGGAAACTCACCGCTGCACCGGCGCCGCCGGGACCGGCCGCAACCGGGTTCAGGCTTGCCAGGCCGGTGCCTGTGTAGACGCCCAAGAGCGTGCTGAAACCGCTCCCGACGCCGTCCAGCGAGGCCTGCCCTGAGGCCGACGGGGTCCAGCTCCACCAGACCGACCTCCCCCCCTGGTTACCGGCATGCGCCGGCTCTCCCGGCTCCTTGGTCGCGTTCAGGCTGTGCGCGCCGCTGCTCCCCGCATCGCCGGCCAGCACGATCCGGTCGGCAAGGTTGTCATTGGCCGGCGTGCCTAGCGCGGCAAGAAGGTTCAGGCGCGGGGTGGTCACACCGTTGCGCGGGTCGCTGACCGGCACCCCCGTTTCCGTCATCCGCGCCACGGTCTGCTCCAGCGTGTCCGAGGGGTAAGCTGAGCGCAAAAGCGCCACCGCTGCGGCCACGTGGGGGGCCGCCTGCGAGGTCCCCGCCATCTGGATGCCGGCGGCGGTTATGAAGGCGCCGGGGGCGAGCATGGTGAGGTAGGAGGCGCTGTTGGAAAAACAGGGGATCCTGTCCGGCGCCGAAGCCGTTGCCTCCGCACAGGTCGGCGGCGAACCGCCCCAGGAGTAAGGTCCGCCCCAGTTCGCGTCGTAGACCGCTCCCACCGAGACCACGCCGGGGGTACAGGCCGGGCTCGACATGCCGCCGGTAAAGGCCGAATTGCCCGACGAGGCAACCGGCAGGATGCCGGCGCTTCGGGCGGCGGACAGTGCGGCCAGGAAAGGGTTGCTGGCGACGCTGCCGCAGGGGGAGCTGTAATTGCCTCCATCGCCCAGGCTCATGTTAATGGAGGTGATGTGGTAGGCGCTCTTGTTGTCAATGGCCCAGCTGATGCCGGCAAGTACCCAGCTGACCGTCGAGCTGCCTCCCGAGAAGGCGTTTATCGAGGCGATCCGGGCGCCTGGAGCCACGCCGGCGACGATACCCGCCACGTTTGTGCCGTGGTTGTTGGCGGTCCTGTTCAAGGTGAGGTCGTTGCCGGTGACGTCCACCGATGCCGCAACCAGGCAGCCGGACGGGACTCCAGGCACGCTGCACGAGCCGAAGCCGGGCAAGGTATAATCGATGCCGGTGTCGATGACCGCAACGGTGGAGCCGTTGCCCGTGATGCCTGAGCCGGCCAGAGCCGGCTGGCTTATGAAGGGGAGGCTATGGGCAAGGTGGGGATATATCGCCTTGTTTTGGTAGGCCGCGACTATTTCAGCCCTGCGCAACACCTGTTCCAGGGCGGCCCGGGAGCGGAACCTCTGGAAGCTCATGGGGAGATGGCTGTAGTCCTGAAGGATCTCGGTTGTCCCGGGGGCCAGCACGGCCGTCACCGATGCCTTCAGCTGCCGGAAACGTTTCGCCTTGAAGCGCAGGATGCCCTCGTCATCGTGTTTGAGGCCGGCCCTGCTTCGGCGTTTGACCGCTTCGGTATCAATCCCGCCGGCATCGAAGAGGATGATGAGATCCTGCGGGCGCCCCGCATCCAGCTGCGCCAGGACTCCGGCGGGTGCCTTGGCCGTTTCGGGCGGGCCGGCGGGCGTTCCCGGCGTCCCTCCTTGCGCGGCGCAGCAGGGATCATGGCAGATGACGAATACCAGGGTCAGTCCGAAGATTGCGGCAATACTGCGACTGGCGATTTTCCCGGCACATTGCATATAATTCCCGTCCTACGTTCCTGCAGTCCGCTGCATGCTAGACCACTGGCGTCACGGCCCGGCAACGGTCGGCTGAACATTTCATGAAAAAACCGGCCGCGGCGCAGTCCGCCGGAATGCAGGGAAATCGTAAGCGGATTGTGACATTCCGGTCCCGCTCGCTGTGCTAGAATCCGCCTCGTTGCCCGGCACTTGTCGGACGGCGTCAGGTAGTGTCGGTGCGTTTCAGGGACGGCTGCACCCCCGGGAGGTATTGCATGAAACCCTATTTTGCCTACGGTTCCGACCTTTGGCTCCAGCAGATGAAGGCGCGTTGCCCGGATCACCGGATCATGGGAAGTGGCATCCTGACCGGGTATCGCTGGATCATCACCTCGCGCGGTTACGCCAGCGTGGTCCGGTCTGTTTCGGATCTCGTTTTCGGGGTGGTGTACGCCCTGTCCGAAGCGGACCAGGAGCGTCTCGACGTCTGCGAAGAGATATGGGAAGGCTCCTACCGAAAAGAGCTGCTCCCGGTGGAGACAGAGCGAGGCAAGCTCTCCTGCCTGGTTTATGTCGACCCGCTGCAGGAAGAAGGCACCCCAAAAAAAGAGTATGTGGAAAGAATCAAAAACGGCATCCGCGATGCGAGGCTGCCGTCCTTGTACGTGGAGAGATACCTTTCGGGAATCATGATTTAACGCGAATCTGATGCGGACGCGGACCGGGCGCGACTCGAAACCGGTCCCGATGGCACATCGTTCACGTCACCTGCATCTCATCTGGAGAAAAGATGTCCATCAGAACCGCAGCGTGTTGTTTCCTGCTGTCAGCTTTATTGTGTGATGTCGCCCATGGCGGCGAAGTGGTGCATACCAATATGGCGGGCAATGTCAGCTGCGCCGGGTATCTCAAGGCACGATTGGAGAAAAAAACCCTGCCGTTCGAACTCTGGCTGAGCGGATATCTCACCGGACTGGCGACCTATGACAGAAGGATAAACAAGGTACCCAAACTGGAAATCGCCAACGGCGAAACGGGAACGGCGCTTTTGGAGGGCTACTGCAAAACGCACCCCCAGGAGAGCTATCAACTGGCCGCCAGGGAAATGGCGCGTACCGTGTTCTACGGACCAGGCAGGTAGGCAACGCTCCCTGCGTCCCGCCTCATGGGGGGCCGGCCACGTGACGCCGGCAATCCGCCGGGAGCCTGCCTTTGCGGGCGGCTGCAGAAACCGGGCGGCTGTCCGGGATCACCCGTAACGCACGCGCTGCATCTTCCCGGCACCCGACTAGGCCGATATGCAAAGCCGCGTGCGGATCCTTTACGATTATTTTTCCGCGCCACAGCCTGCAGAGTCCTGCTGCTAGAGCAGCTGATAGTAGGAAGTCCTCCCGGACAGCCTCGAAGGCCCGGTCTCCTCGAAGGCAGGGAACTTTTTCTGGCAGGCGGCACAGCAGAGCTGGTTCTTCTCGATCCTGATCCACAACGTCATGTTCCTCGTGTCACACCATTCGCAATACCATACGTAATGGTCTCCCTGCGGCATAAGCTGCATACTTCCCTCCCGAAAACTCGCCAAAATGTCCTGATGCCCCTAAGTCTAGCCGGTAATTATTGCGACGGTATTGCCGGCAGGTGAATTCTGCCCAAATTCGTCTTGTTCCCGCCCCTGCCGGCAAGGCGACAATCTCCCGCTTAACCGAGGTTTTACCCGATGGTCACACGATCTACATAATAATCCGGTAAAGAGTTGTTACAGCAGATGGCAGCATCAACCGTGAAGGAGGTCTGCATTGTCACGACAACACGAATTCACCCCGAGCGCCTCTCCGGACACCCCCCTGGCAACGATCACCGACCTGCACCCCCACTACCTGAAAAACATCATGACCCGGCTTTTATGCTCGGAAGGGGGCGGCCGCCCGTTTCTGGAGAGGCTCCCCTTTAGCGCCGGCGACACGACAGGCGGTACGGAGACGGAACTGCAGGCTGTCGTGGTCGGGGGGCGCGGCGAGGTCGATCTCCCCCTGGTCATCGAGCAGTCCGACTACTACGCCAACATAGCCAAACGCGCTGCGGCCGGTGACACACCGAAAAGGCTGATCGCGGATCTGGATCGCTACCTGGCCGGCAGCAGGGACGACGTCTGGGAGAACAGCTGGGTCAGGTTCCCGAGGAAGAACCTCTCCCCCTTCGCGCTGCGGGTGTTCGAGGGTGATCTGCTGTGCGACAAGAAGAACCCCTCGGCCGGCAACAGAAGCGACGCCGGACGCTTCTTCGTGACCGGAGCGGACGGCGAGGAGCTCCTGCGGCTCCCCATAAGCTACCTCTTGAAGCTCTCCCTGGCCGACCTGCTCGGCTCCCAGAGACTCCCCAAGGCGCTGGAGGCGACCGGCAGGCGGCTCATGGGGCACTACCTGAACGACAACACCTCGCCGGAGACCTTCTCCTTCCACGTGGTGCCGCTCACCGCCAAGGGCCTCATGGGGCGCGCGCTGGCCCGGGAGACCTCGAAACGCTTCCTCTTCACCCAGCTGCTGGTCCAGTACGCCAACGAGAGCTTCGGACTCAAGGAGCGCGGGCAGCGGGCCATGGTCTATTTCGCGCCGCACCCGCCGGTCAGGCAGAAAGAGCTGAACGAGCACGTCGCCGACGCCTTCTACCGCGAACTCTTCATGAGCCCCTGCCTCTCCGGCTGGGACAAGGGGGAGGAGAAGCACCGCTACATGCAGCTGTGCCACCAGGTGCTCTCCCGCAGCCAGCTGAACGCGGTCGCCAAGCTGCGCGAGGCGGGGATCATCGTCAACAACCTGGTGGTGCTCCCCAACGTCTCCAACGTGAGCCTGGCCAACAACGGCACCCACGTCTCCCTTGGGAGCCGCAAACTGGGCCGGCTCCTCTCCGATCCCGCCTCCGGCTTCACCCAGGGCCACGAGAAGTACCTGGGGGACCTGACCATCAAGATGGCGGAGCACTTTCTGCCGCTCTTCGTCGGCAGCTACAGCGCCTCGCCCTACCGCCTGGGGTACACCGATTTCCACCCCGAGCGGGCCCTGGGCTTTCTGCCGCACGAGCTCGACTACACGCACCTGCGCATGCTCTGGAGGCGCTGGCAGAAGAAGGCGAGCCTCTCCGTGCTGGGCCAGCCGGTCACCCCGTTCGGCCCCCCCTGGATCGACCGGATGGTGAGCGGCCTGTTCGGCCTGAAGGGGGATTTCGTACCGGACTATCGCCTGGTCGACTACCTGATCTGCCTGATGAGCACGCCGCAGAGCCCCGCCCTGAACGGCCGTCTCGGCAACAGCGACAAGCTGAAGCGGGACCTGGCCGAGCTCGGCGTTTTCGATGGGCAGATGTCGCTCTATCTGCTCTACAAGCTGCGCGAGTTCGGCGTCATGGGTTTCTCCGGCTTCGAGGGACGCCACTACAGCCAGTTCGACTCGCTGCAGGACGACCTGGGACGGGCCACGGACCTGCAGATGCTGATCAACGCCCTCGCCTTCAAGTACATGGCCAAGGGGAGCCTGAGCCATCAGGAGATACCGGACGACCCGTCGCTGGAGAGCGAGCGGCGCCAGATCTTCTTCGCCGCAGCCATAGGCAACCCGACCTTTTTCGTGCGCAAAAACAGCTCGAACCGGTTCCTCAAGCGGATCATAGAGAAGACCCGGGAGGTGCGCGGCAGCCGGCGCTACCTGGGTTACGTCAGGGTCAAGGTGAGCGAGTACCGGCTCTCGCTGTTACGGCTTTTGCGCGAGGATGCCGGCGACCTGATCGAGATGATGGGCCTTCAAGAGACCATCGCCGATCTGGAGTTGCGACTGTCCGATCCGGAAAACCGTTCGGCTGCCGGGAAGCTTACCCGCGGCATCCTGGGCGAGGTGAACGCGAGCGCCCCGATGCGTGTGCCGGCGGATGAATTCAACAGGGGAGCCGAACGCTACTACCGCGGAGGGCTCAGGCAGCGGCACATGGAGGAGGGGTTGGCGATCCTCGACCAGGATTTCCTCGAAATCGACCGCGCCGCAGATAAGGGAGGGGCGCTGGAGCGCGGTGCGCTGCACGCCTTGGGCGAGCAGAACGGGGCCGCCGGGTACCTGAACGCAGTCAGGGGCGACCTCTTTGCCGAGCGGCTCGATGCCCAGAGCCTGAGGCGCCTGATCAACCTGACCCTTTTGACCGTCGCGCGCGACCAGGCGGCAGCCGAGGCACTTTTGCAAAGGAGAAACAACGATGCTGACCATGCGGCACCAGTATATAGCGCGGGATAGCGGCAGCCTGTGCGACGAGCCGCTCTTCGCAGACCGTCTGATCAAGCTCATGTACAACGGGGTACGGGAAAATGCGCCGATCCTGTTCCGGCTTTTGACCAGCCCCAGGATGACCGACATCCTGGGCTTCATAAACTACGATCTCCCCTTCGGCTCCAACGGGTCGGCCTGCAGCAGGTTCCTCAAGCAGTTGAACATCGATCTGGGCGAGTGCCTGGCCGGCACTGGAGAGCTCGACACCCCGCGCAAGGTCTTTGAGAGGCAGATCCGCTACTGGGACTGCCGCCCCATGCCGGACGCCCCCGGCGCCGTCGTTTCGCCCGCCGACGCCCGCGTCCTGGTCGGCTCCTGCCGGGAGACATCGAGCCTTTTCATAAAGGACAAGTTCTTCAGCTTCGAGGAACTGCTGGGCGGGAACCAGCGCCCCTGGCTGGACGCCATGTGCGACGGCGATTTCGCACTGTTCCGGCTCACCCCGGACAAGTACCACTACAACCACTGCCCGGTCGCAGGTGAAGTGGCCGACATCTACCAGATCGACGGCGCCTTCAACTCCTGCAATCCTGGCGCGATCGTTACCGTGGCAACCCCTTACTCCAAGAACCGGCGGGTGGTCACCATCATCGACACGGATGTGAAGGGAGGCTCGGGGGTGGGACTCGTGGCGATGGTCGAGGTGGTAGCGCTCATGATCGGCGACATCGTGCAGTGCTACAGTGCCCAAGGCTATCGGGAGCCCGGTCCGGTACTCCCCGGGATGTTCCTGTCCAAAGGGCAGCCGAAGTCGCTCTACCGCCCCGGGAGCAGCACCGACATCCTGGTTTTTCAGCGCGGGCGGGTCGACTTCGCGCCGGATCTTCTGGCCAACCAGGCGCGCACCGACGCGAGCAGCCGCTTTTCCCAGGGGTTCGGTGCAGCGCTCGTGGAGACGGACATCAGGGTCCGGGAGCTGCTTGCCACGGCTTCGTGACACCTGAAAACAGCGGGCTCCAAGGTGTATTTACTGACTCGTTAATATTGGAAAGGAGGATTAGATCGTGACGCAAACCATCTTCATGTCCATTTTGGTCTCTTTGTCGGCCGCCTATCTCTTTTGGGGGATGACGTCGCTCCCCAAGGAGCGCTGGCAGATCGCCGCTGCGGTCCCGCTGCACAAAGGGAACGACGGCTCCTGGGCCGGGGTCAATCTCACCTGGTACGGCATCCTGACGGCTAACGCTTATCTGGTTGCCTCATCCCTCGCGCTGGTCCTCATGGGGGCTGCGGGGATCGCCCTGTGGGCCGTGATCGCGGTGGTCGTGCTGCTCCTCGCTTGCTGCGTGCCGGCCTCGAGTCTCGTGGCCCGGATCGTGGAAAAGAAGCAGAACACCTTCACGGTGGGTGGCGCCGTCTGCGTCGGGACGCTCATCGCCCCCTGGATCATCGTGCTGGTGAACCAGGTGCAGCCGGGCGACCGGGGGTTAAACGTGCCGCCGCTTCCCGCCCTCGCCGCCATCGCCATCGCCTACGCATTCGGCGAGGGGCTGGGCAGACTCGCCTGCGTAAGTTTCGGCTGCTGCTACGGCAAACCGCTCTCCTGCTGCCACCCGAAGGTCGCGCGGATCATCTCCCCCGTCGCCCTCACCTTCACCGGCAAGACCAAGAAGATCGCCTACGCCTCAAGCCTGGACGGCATCAAGGTTCTCCCGGTCCAGGGCGCGACCTATCTCCTGTACTGCGCGGCCGGCCTGGCCTCCACCTTCTTGTTCCTGCAAGCCCAATACAGCGCGGCCTTCCTGGTTGCGCTCTGCGTGACCCAGGGGTGGCGGGTGATCTCCGAATTCTTCCGGGACGACCATCGCGGGGTCGGCAGATTCTCCGCCTACCAGGTGATGGGGCTCGTCAGCATCTGTTACGGCTTCTGGGTGGTGCGCCATTTTCACGGCGCCCCTCCCCCGCTGCCGGAGCTTGCCCGCGGCTTCGCGTCCCTTTGGAGTCCGGCACCGCTGCTTCTTTTGCAGCTGCTGTGGGTTGTCATCTTCCTCTATACCGGCTTGAGCAGGGTCACCGCCGCAACCATGAGCTTCCATGTCAATGCTGAAAAAATCTAGTATCGCCCTGATATGTCTTCTATTGGCGTCGCATCCCGTCTGCCGCGCGCAAGAGGCCAGCCCGGGCGGCCGAACGCTGCGCTACAGGATCACCAGCCGCGGGTTCGGCGTGGGAGAACTGAAGACGGTCATTACCCCCGTGCATCAGGCAGGCAGCCGCGCCGTCAGGTTCGAGTCGGATCTCGCCATCGATGCCAATCTGCTGCTGTTCAAGGTCTCCAGCAAAAGCCGCGAGGATGCCGTGATCGGCGAGCAGGGGACGCTGAGCTACCGCAGGCAGGGGCGGGATAACGGCAAGAGCTTGACGGTCGACGCGGCCCTTGAGGGGGGGACCTTCCGGTTCAGGGTGAATGACAACGGCGTGGCACGCAGCGTCGCGGTGCCGAGGTCAAGTTATGACTTCACCACGATGGATTGCCCCGAGACCACCATGCGGCGTGAGGGGGACACCATGGAGGTCCGGCTCCTGGACCTGGAGCACGCGAGGATCGTGACACGAAGGTTTCACTGGATAAAGAGTGAGGATCTCGAGGTTGGCGGCAAGCGTCTGCGCTGCAGGGTGGTGGACTTCAGCGACGCCGACAACAGCTGCCGCCGCTGGGTTAGCAAGGACGAGCGTGGCGTGGTCATCGTGCGTCAGGACGGCAAGGGAAAGAGTGGAAATTACTCGCTCCGGGCGGTATCGGTTGCGGATGACCCGGTCTGACGGACCGCCGTAACGACGAGCCGCCCGTAGCGAAATTTCACACACAGTTCACCCGAATGACTCCTGCTTTAAATTTTTCTCGATAATACTGTCCCACGTTGTTTCGCGGTAACGCTTCCAGTCAATCACCATGAACTAAGGGAGGATGCGCCATGGAATGTCCCAAATGCAAGGCAAAGATCGGAATAATGAGGCATACACTCACGGTGGATACCGGAGCGGTACATTGCATCAAGTGCTATATCTGCGGCTACTGGGTGCAGTCCGAGCACGGGCGGGCATAGCAGGCCAATGCCGGGTCACGGCATGCATCATCCCGGTCCGATAATCTCATTAAACAGTGACAGCGCTGTCACACGACCTCAATCTTCCTCCTTTATACTCCGGTCAAGTCAAAAGGAGGGGCGCCCAGCATGTCCCAAGAAACAGCCATTCCAAAGCTTGCCGACGTCAGCAAAAAGGCTATCAGCGTTGCAGCGGATCTGCCGGTCCAGGCGCTGCACGCGCTCTTCCACGGCGACCCCGAACTGCTGCTGGTGCCGGTCACGGACGGCGGCGTCTTCCTCGGCAGTGTGAGCCGCAAGGAACTTCTGAACCTCTTGAGCCGCCAGTTCGCCTTGGACCTCTACTCCAGGAAACCGGTGCTGGCCCTGCTCGACGACCTGGGGGGGAAGAAGGTGGTGTTCACGCCGGAGCTCGACATCAACGAGGCGGCCGTGGGGCTGCTTTCTCTCGACCCGACGCTGCAGACCGACGCGTTCCCGATCGTGAAAAACGGGCACTGCGTCGGGGTGGTGGCCGTGTCCGACCTGATGATGGCCGTCGCGGAGCAGCAGAGGGGGCTACTTGAGGCACTGGACCGGCTCAGCTCGCGGATACGCGAGGAGGTGGCGCGCGGGGTGAAAATCCAGCAGGACCTCCTCCCCCCTCCCCTCTACCATTTCGGGGGGATCACCGTGGGAGCGGGGATCGCCACCTGTTCGGAGATAGGGGGGGATTTCTTCGACTACTTCAGTGTCGGCGAGGAGATCCTGGGGCTATTGATCGCGGACGTGAGCGGTCACGGCGTGCAGGCCGGCATGGTGACGACGGCCGCCAAGGCGAGTCTCCACACGCTCATTTCACTCGGGGTGACCACCCCTTCCGGGCTGCTAGCCGGGATGAACAACGCCATCCTGGCCACTGCCCGCCAGACCCTCCTGATGACCTGCCTGATCGCGAGCATCGACCTTCGCTCGGGAACCATCACCATCGCCAATGCGGGGCACAACTTCCCCTTCGTCCTGAGGGGGGAAGCGGAACAGGCCGAAATGCTCGACACGACGGCCGGCTTCCCGCTCGGCTTCGAACGGGACGCGCAGTTCCCGGAGATCTGCACGGGCTTTGCCCCCGGCGATGCCCTTTTCATGTACACCGACGGCATCGTGGAAAGCGCCGATGCCAGCGGCGAGGAGTTCGGCTACCAGCGCCTGCTGGAGCTGCTCGCCAGGGGGAGGGAACTCCCCCCCCATCTGTTGCACGGCTCACTTTTGGAAGGGGTGGCCGCATTTACCGGGACCGACGTGTTCGACGACGATGTAACGACCCTCGTCGCCAGATTCGACACGATCCGAACCCAAGGCAAAGGAGAACTCAGTGCGTGAGTTGCAAGCGGTTGCTGCGCTTTACCAGGATGAAAACGACAGGAAGAGCTGGGAGGCCACCCTGGACGGGGTCCCGGGCTTGTTGAGCATTACCGTAGACCACAACCTCACCGTGTCCCTGGAGAGGCTGCGCCGGATCCGGAGGACCCTCCGTATCGTCATACTATCCGCGCGCCTCTACCCGGGGGAGCACCCGGATCTTGCGGCCAGGGTGCGCGCCGTATGTCCGGGGAGCGAACTCCTTGTGATCTCCTCCGATGACGCGTCCCCCCCGCTCAAGCCGCTTTTCGTCGACGATATCAGGCATCTGGCGATCGGCGGGCCGCAAAGCGGCCTGACGGATCGGGCATACCTGCCGGCCGTGGTCTCCATGCTCCTGGACCATCGGACCTGGGAGATCGGCTCCTGCCTCAAGGAGGGGACCCCGGTGCACTCCTTCCAGCTCGATTCCAGCGAAGACAAGGAGCCGCTGATCGGCGCCCTCGAAAGCGTCTTGACAGGAGAAGGCGAAGAGTTCGAGATGCTGCGGCAAAAAGGCGCGCTTTTGGCCGATGAATTGCTGGAAAACGCCCTGTACAACGCCCCGCGCGGCAGACACGGCGACAGGCTTTTCAGGAAAGGGGAGAAGCGTGACCTGCTGCCGCAGGAGCGCATCGTCTTCAGTTTCGGGTTCGACGGCGAGACCCTGGCGCTCAAACTGGCCGACAACTGGGGCAGTCTCGAACCCGACGTGGTGCTGGAGTACCTTGCCAGGAACCAGGATGACGCCTCGGGCAGGGACGACGACGGCGGACGGGGGCTCTTCATCATCTGGCGTTTTCTGGACCAGTTCCACGTGAACGTCAGGCCGGGAGAGCAAACCGTGGTAGGGGGTCATCTGCAGCTATGGTCCAAACTCGATCCGGCAGCGCCGCGCGGCTTCCACATTTCGAATTACAAAAAGGAGATGCAACATGAACAGACCCTCGTCTAGCCCCACTATAGTCCCGGCCCAACACGATTACTTCGCCCTGGAGGGAACCATCGACGCCCAGTCCGAGCGTCTTTTGAAGGAACTCCCCGCGAAGGTCCGGTATCCGCTGGTAAGGTTCGATTTCGCCAAGGCGGGTCGCATCAACTCCATGGGGATCGCGCTATTGCTGCGCTGCTTCAAGGATATCGGGTGCAAAGCGGAGATCCGGCTGGAGGGCTTGACCCCGATGCACACCATGCTCTTCAAGATGACCGGTGTCTTTTTGCTGGCAACGCCGGTCGTCAAGGGAACCGATGCCAGGGAGGGGGGCGCATGATGCTGATGAACCTCATTTTCAGACGTGTTTTCAGCGACCTCGACCGGCCGATAGGAAAGCTGCAGGAAATCCGGGATTCCTATCGGCTGTTGAACGTCGAGATCTACGGCGAGGAGATGGCCAGGCTTCTCAACGACTGGTAGCGGCTAGCGCCCGGGAGCAACAAGCATGCAGCAAGACAGGTCACGAAGCAGGCGGATGGCCGAAGAGTCGGCAGATCGAACCGTTATGTTCACCAAAGAAGAGGCGCTCAGGCAACTGTCACGCAAGAACCTGGAACTGGAGCAGTCCCAAAAGGAGCTGGAGAGGGAGGTCGCGCAAAGATGCTCGGTCGAACTCGCGCTCATCAAGCGGCAGCGGCAACTGGGGATCCTGATCCATGCCAACCAGCAGCTAAACGCCGTTCTCGATGCCTCCTCGGTGCTGAAAACCCTGATACATGCCGCAGTCGAACTGACGGGAGGCACGGGAGGGAGTGCCGGACTGGTGCACGGGGAGGAAGTCGTCATATCGGAGTTTCTAAAAGACGGCGAATTCCTGCCTGTTTTCCATAGCTTCCGGCGCGGCGAGGCCGCGGTCGGCCGCGCCCTTTTGACCGGGGAGATGGTGATCGACGACGACTGCGGCTGCGGCCACGACCTCATTGCCGGCTCGGATCAGCCGCTCGGCGGTTTCATCGCCGTGCCTGTGATAAGCAACTCCGCAGAGATGCTCTGCTGCTTCGAGGTATACCTCGGCGCCGGGGAACGCACCTTCGACGAGGGGGACGCGGTGATGCTTCAGGGGCTTGCCTGCGGGGCGGCGGTGGCGCTGGAAAACGCCCGCATGCTGTCGGAGCGCCTGGAGTCGAGGCAGGCGAGCGCCGCGGCAAGCTCGCTGTTGTCGGCGACCATAGAATCGACGCTGGACGGCATAATGGCGGTCGATCCTCACGGCGAGATCGTCGCCTGCAACCGCCGCTTCGTCGAGATGTGGGGCATCGGCCACGAGGCCCTGGCCAGCGGGGATTCCAACAAGCTGCTCCTTTCGCTTTTGGGACAGGTGCGCGATCCGGTGCAGTTCTTCGAAAAGGTCACCGAGCTTTACTGGCAGCCCGAACTGGAGAGCTACGACCTGGTTGAGCTTACCGACGGCAGATGTTTCGAGCGTTTCTCCAGACCGCAATTGACCGCCGGGAAGGCGGCAGGAAGGGTATGGACCTTCCACGACATAACGGAGCTGAAGAAACTCGAAACCCAGCTCCTGCATGCGCAGAAGATGGAGGCGATCGGCACCCTCGCCGGGGGGATCGCGCACGACTTCAACAACATCATGACCGCGGTGCTCGGCTACACGACCTTGCTGATCAACGAACTGGCCCCCCCTCCCCCCTTCGCAGGCTTTCTGGAGAACATCAACAACGCGTCGAACCGGGCCGTTGCGCTGATCAGCAACCTGCTCGCCTACAGCAGGAAGGAACCGGTGCAGACCAGCAAACTGGAGTGCAATGCGCTGGTGCAAAACCTGGTCGGCTTCCTGGAGAGACTGATCGGAGCCGACATAGAGCTGATCATGACCCCCGCCGATCTGCCCCTGGGGATACTCGCGGACCAGGGGCAGATCGAACAGGTGCTCGTCAACCTCGCGACCAACGCCCGGGATGCCATGCCGGAGGGTGGCAGGCTGACCCTGGAGGTGGCCCGCGTCGATCTTACGGCCGATTTCGTCAAGGCCGTCGACTCAGCAAAGCCGGGACCCCACGTGCGGATCTCCGTTTCTGATACCGGGTCGGGGATCGACGAGACCACCAGGCAGAGGATCTTCGAGCCCTTTTTCACCACCAAGGAGGTGGGGAAGGGAACCGGGCTAGGTCTCTCCATCAGTTACGGCATCGTGAAGCGCCATGGCGGTTTCATCGGCGTCACCAGCGAAAACGGTAACGGGACGACCTTCTCGGTGTATCTGCCCAGGGTCGAGGCGAAAGCGGCGCCGGCTGCCGGTTCGGCCACCGGGAGGCCGGTTCCCCGGGGGGAGGAAACCGTTTTGCTTCTGGAGGATAACGACTCGGTGCGGAGCCTGATCTCCCAGGTCATGACGGCCAAGGGGTATCGCGTGATCGAGGCGGTGGACGGCGAGGACGGGGTGGAAAAATTCAGGCGCCATCAGGACGAGATAGCGCTGGTAATCCTGGACGTCATCATGCCAAAGAAAAACGGAGGGGATGCCTTCTACGAGATCCGCGCCATGAGGGGCGATGTCCGCGCCATCTTCATCAGCGGATACACCGGCGACATCATCGACAGGCAGCGCATCAGCGAGGGGGGTGCGAATTTCCTGATGAAGCCGATCCTGCCGGAAAAACTGCTCAATCTGGCAAGAGAGGTACTTGACAGGCCCCAGGCCGACCTGCTTCCGGAAGTGGCGTGAGCTCTCTTCCAGGGGCGCCGGGAGGTTCAGGAAACCGTCTCCACCCACTGCTCGATCTGCGCCCTGATCGCGTCGCGGATCTCGCGTGTGCCCCGCAGCTTGTCTTCATCGGTTCCCGCAAGTGCGGACGGGTCCGGGAAGCTCCAGTTTATTCTTTTGGTTACGCCCGGGAATATCGGGCACTTTTCCGCGTTCGCCTCATCGCAAACCGTTATTACATAGCTGAAGACGGCCCCCTTCCTGTACAGATCGAATACCGCGGTCGTTTCCTTTCGCGAAATATCGATGCCGGCCTCCTCCATGACCTTGACGGCATAGGGGTTGAGCTGGCCGGGCTCGATGCCGGCGCTTTGCGCCTCAAACCTCTCCCCGGCGATTTCGTTCAGTAATGCCTCAGCCATCTGGCTGCGAGCGCTGTTGTGAACGCATATGAACAACACCTTGATTTTCTGCATGACTACTCCTTTATCCATCTTGAAATCCGCCTGCCCGGATCGGGCTTGCGGCTGTTTAATGCCGGCAACACACTCCCTTTCTGCAAAGCGCGCCCCTCAGCATCGGATATGCCAAAAGGGCCAGCGGCGCAGCCGTGACGAGCCAGGCGCCCACCCCCCTTGCCGTGGCCCAGGCCAGCAGAGAGAGCGATGCACCTATATTGCCGTGCAGTGCGCCCGACAGGATCTCCCCCTTGACCGCAGGCCCCCAGGGGAAGAGGAACTCCCCGAGACGGCAAAACGGCAGCAATAGCGCCAACTGTAACGGATAGCAGAAATAATTGACCGCCTGAACCGCGCCCTGGTTCAGCTTCAGCTTGACCGCACAAAGCGCGCAGAGGATCGTGGTACCCCAAAGAAGCGGCATGACGCCGACGGCGGTTCCCAGGCAGAGGGTAAGCGCCAGTTTCCGGGGGGTCAACCCGCCCTGCACCACCCGGCCGGCAAGGGCCCTGGCCCTGAGGGCCAGCTTTGCAATACACAGGTTTGGATGCACCTTTCTCCCCCTATTTCCCAGCGCGCAGACGGCACGAAATGCCCGGTCCCGACAGGGCTGCGATCAGGATACCTCCACAACCTCACGGACATGTGTCAAGCAGGTGACGATACCGGCACATCGGGAAACAACGCGAGTCTGCCGTTCGGGGGGAGCGTGCCCGGATTCCGGGTCAAGTGATGCCTCGCCGTAATAATTCTGTCACCTTTAACCAATCTGTAACAGTTTCTACATAATAGGGCTGTATGTAGTAGGACAGGAAATTTATTTCGAGGGGATACATGCAAACTATATTGATTATCGAAGATGAGAGGGATCTGGCGGATTTGCTTGCTTTCAACCTTGAAAAGGAAGGATACAAGACCGTCATAGCGGCGGACGGGGTCGAAGGTCTGGATACCGCGGCCCGGGTCATGCCGGACCTGGTCCTGCTCGACCTGATGCTGCCCGGCATGCTGGGCACCGAGGTCTGCAAGAACCTGAAAAAGATCGAGAGGACCTCCCGGATTCCGGTGATCATGCTGACGGCGAAAGGGGAAGAGATCGACAAGGTGGTCGGTTTCGAGGTCGGTGCCGACGATTACGTGGTGAAGCCGTTCTCTACCAGGGAACTGCTGCTGCGCGTGAAGGCGGTGCTGCGGCGCGCCGTCTCCGAGGTTGTCGCAAGCCCCGTCATCAAGGTCGGAGCGATCACCATCGACACCGAGCGACACCTGGTCATGGTAAACGGCGAGGAGATCACTTTCACCACGACCGAATTCAAGCTGCTGCACACCCTGGTGAAACGGCTCGGCAGGGTCCAGAGCAGGGACGTCCTGCTGCGGGATGTCTGGGGGTACAACTTCGTCGAGGATACCCGTACTGTGGACACCCACGTAACACGTCTGCGCACCAAGATGGGGGAGGCCGGAGAGATGATAAAAACGGTCCGGGGTTTCGGCTATAAGCTGGAGGTGCAATGAAGTTAAAGGTTATCGGTGCCCAACTGCTGATTGTTCTTCTCCTGGGGGGAGTCATCTACGGCTACGTGAACCACGCGCTGGAGCGGTACCAGACGACAGAGATGACCCAGCATCTGATAAATGGCGCGGGTCTGGCGAGGCTCGCCGCGGCGCGGTCGGTCGGGGACCTGCGCCGGGATGCCCCGGCCCTTGCCGCAAGCGTCCATCGGGAGATCAAGGTGCGGGTCACCATCATCGCCAGAAACGGAGAGGTGCTGGGAGACTCCGAGGTTCCCGCGGCAGAACTTGCAGATCTGGACAACCATGCCGGCCGGCCCGAGGTGCGCGCCGCCCTTGCCAAGGGGGTCGGGTCGTCCGTCCGGTACTCGCAGACGCTGCGCACCGACATGCTTTACGCAGCACTCCCCTTCAGCACTGCGGCGGGCGACAGCGCCGTCCTGCGCCTGGCCCTTCCCCTCTCCTCCCTGGATGAGGCAAAACACGGCTTCCGGGCGGTACTGGTCGGGTCGCTCCTTTTTGCTGCCATCCTGGTCGTGTTCTTCAGTTATCTGCTTTCCAGTGTCAGCACGAGGTCGCTCAACGCGGTGGCCGCCATCGCCTCCAGAATCGGCATGGGTGAGCTTGGCACCCGGGTCCCGGTGGAGAGCGGTTCGGAGGTCGGCGAACTCGCCCGGGTCCTGAACGAGATGGCACAAAGGACAGAGGAGCAACTGGAGAGGATCTCCGCGGAAAAAAACCGCCTCGACACCATTTTACGCGGCATGGGAGAAGGGATCATGGTGGCCGACCCGCACGGCGTCATCACACTGGTCAACCCCGCATTCCGGGAACTCTTCGCCCTCCAGGACGAGGTGGAAGGAAAGCAGTTGATCGACATCTCCCGGCACCCTGCCCTGCACGAATCCTTCAGGGAAGTCCTCGCCCTGGGCCAGGAGCGGGTCGAAGAGCTGCAACTTCGCTTGGCAAGGGAGAAGACCGTGTTCACCCACTGGGTACCCCTTCTTGAGAACGGCGTGCTGCAGGGGGTGGTCGCCGTCTTTCACGACATCTCCGACATCAGGCAACTGGAGAAGATCCGGAGGGATTTCGTCGCCAACGTATCACACGAGCTGCGCACGCCGGTAACCATCATCAAGGGATATGCGGAAACGCTCCTCGCCGGCGCGCTGGAGAACCCGGAGCAGGCGGCGCGCTTTGTCGGCATCATGCACTCCCACGCCGACCGCCTGGCATCTCTGATCGGCGACCTTTTGACCCTGTCGCAGCTGGAGTCGGGCGCGCTGGGACTGGCATCGAGAAGCGTCTGCCTGCATGACATCGCCCAGCACGTCGTTGCCCTTTTGGAGCCGAAGGTCCAGCAGCGGCGGATAACGGTCGACAGCTCGGGGCTTGTCGGCGCCCCGGCAATCCTCGCCGACCCGGGGAGGCTGGAACAGGTCTTCGTCAACCTTTTGGACAACGCCATCAAGTACACGCCGGCCGGGGGCTCCGTCACGCTGGACGCCCAGGCCGAGGGGGATCAGGTGCGGTTCTGCGTAAAAGACACCGGCATCGGCATCCCGTCACGCGACCTGCCGCGCATCTTCGAGCGCTTTTACCGGGTCGACTCGGCCCGCAGCCGCGAAGAGGGGGGAACCGGTCTCGGTCTGGCAATCGTCAAGCACATCGTCCAACTGCAGGGGGGGACGGTCTCCGTCGAGAGTTCGGGGCAGGGGTCGACCTTTTACGTCACCTTGAAGCGCGCCTGAGAGCCGGCAGGATAGTCATGACCGGCAGGCACAGTTCACGAGATGTTGCCCAGGCTGTAACGGAACAGACACCTTAAGTGGTGATACTTGAACAAGGACGCCGGCTGCTGCAAGGCGCGAAAGCTTACCAAGCGAGGTATTAAGATGGGGAAGGAACATATGAGCAGCCAGTTCGATGCAGAACTGAACGAGGTACGGGTGAGGCTCCTCGAGATGGGTGGCAAGGTGGAGCTTATGATCGCCGACTCGATCAAGTCTCTGGTGGAGCGGGACTCGGCGCTTGCCGGGCAGACCATCCTCTTCGATGCCGAGATAAACCAGATGGAGATCGAGATCGACCAGAAGTGCCTGCACATCCTGGCAAAGCGCCAGCCGGCAGCGCGGGATCTGCGCTTCGTGGCCTTGGCTCTCAAAATCGTCACAGACCTGGAGCGTATCGGAGACCAGTGCGTCAACATCGCCAGGCATGCAGTCGAGCTGAACCGGGAGCCGCAACTGAAGCCGTACATAGATCTGCCACGCATGGCCGATGCAGCCATTAACGCGGTCAGGGAGGCCCTGGACGCCTTCGTACGTGGAGACGCACCGACTGCAGTCCGGATCTGCCGGGACGACAAGATCGTGGACGATTTGAACGAGCAGCTGCAAAGGGAGCTACTCACCTTCATGATGGAGGACACGGCGACCGTCGAGCGCGCCATGAGGATCACCTCCATTTCGAAGTTCCTGGAGCGGATCGCCGATCACGCCACCAACATCGCCGAGATGGTCGTCTTCATGGTCGAAGGCAAGGATATCAGGCACTCGATCGTCTGATCAGGCGGCCGCCGGCAGGTTCCAGCGAAAGTCGTCTGTTTGCACAGAGTTTTAAGCAGACCGCAACGAAGTCGTAACTCTCCTCGTTCATAATGCAGGAAAAACAAGGAGAGCTTATGCACAGATCGGTTCTGCCGTTGGTCAGGAAAACCCTGGTCGGTCACCCCACGCTGCTCGGAGTCGCCTCCGCTGCCAGCGGCTTCATGCGCCAGTTGTCCATCAAGCCGTTCACCCCGAAAATGCGAGTCCGGGAATTCCTGCTCAAAGACCGTGTCGCAAGCCTGCATGCCTGCCGGGCCCAGATCTTCAAGGAAAAGGGGACGGGCTCGGTCCCGACCATCGTCGTGGGCGGCTTCGTGCCGGATGCCACCGAGCAGGTGGAGTTCCAGCGCGCCCTGTTCAGGGAGTACGGCAGCATCTACTACCTCAACTACCCGCGTCACGGCTTCTCCTGCGAGATGTTCTTTGCCCAGATGACGGATCTGATCGAAGATCTCAACAACCGCGACCAGAAGCCGGTCCTTTTCGGCGTCAGTTTCGGCTGCGGCCTGATAGCGCGTTTTCTCCAGGAGAGCGCCGATGCGGCCACGCTCAGGATCAGGGGGGTCATCATGGCAAGCCCGGTCCTATGCACGGAGGACCTGATCCGTCCGGAAAGCGACAAGGCCGGCGGCGTACGGATGCTGGAAAGTAACCTGCGCAGGATACTGAAGGCGGGACCCGATGGGGGAGAAGTGCTTGGCCGTCAGATCGAGCGGGCACGGCGCTGCTTCCAGGCTCTCTTCGAGACCGGTGCCCAGAACCGCGTGCTTTCCAGCAGGCATCTCTCCATCAAGAAAAAGATCATGCAGGTCATCGAGACCACCCCGGCGGCGGGCGGTTATCAGCGGGTGCTTGCGTTGAAACAGTTTGCCCGCCCCGACGGGTTGCGTCCCATCTTTACCGGACCGGCCCTGACCCTTTTGGCTGAAGATGAGGAGAACCTGCTGGTCCCGAGTTCACCGACGCTCGCCATGCTGCGCCACCCGGACCGAAAGCACGCCCTCTTCCCGCGCGGCGTGCTCTGGAAGGTGATGTCCGGGACGCCGGGCGATGCCGTGGCGCACGCTTCGCTCATCTTCCACCATCACTGCTACAACCCACTGATAAAGATCTGGTACGACAAACTGCAGGCTCCCCGGCTCACTGCGGCGGTGTGATGAAATACGACAAGACCATGAGAGATGCCACCTTTGCGCTTTTCGACCGGCTGCTGAAATCCGGCTCGGCTTTCCATGCCGGCCGTCTGGCCGCCCGGGACCCGCTGGCCTGCCAGCGCCGGATCTTCGCCTCCCTCGTCGCCCGCGGGGCCTCGACCAAATTCGGCGCCGACCACGGACTCGCCGAGCTGGTCTCCCTCCCCTTTGCCGAGGCCTACCGGCGCTACCGGGTGCAGGTTCCGATCAGAACCTACGACGACTTCTGGCGGGACTACTTCGAGCCGTGTTCAAAAAAAGACGGGGCGGGAGTCGGCCTGCTCCTGGACGACGTCACCTGGCCTGGGCGGATCCCTTTTTTCTGCGAAACCTCGGGAACCACCGCGCCCAGCAAGTACATCCCGTTTTCCCGCGAGATGTTCGCCGCGAACCGGCGCGCCGCCCTCGACCTCACCTCATGTTACCTGAGCGCCAACCGCCGGAGCCGACTGTTCCGGGGGAAGCTCCTCTACATGGCGGGAAATACCGAGCTCACCGACCTCGGGTCCGGTGTCAAAAGCGGAGACATGAGCGCAATAACCCTGCGCTACCGCCCAAACTACCTGAGCCCGTTCATAGCCCCCGATGCCGCCACGGCAGCGCTGCCGTGGGAGGAGAAACTGGAGAGTCTCGCGGCACTTCTTTTGTCCGATCCCGAGATCAGGGGTATCTCCGGGGTGCCGCCGTGGATCATCCTGCTTCTGAAGCGATGTGCGGAACTGGGCGGGGCACCGCTTGGCGAGCTGCTCCCGCATCTGGAGCTGATCATCCACGGCGGGACCAGCATGAAGCCGTACCGGCGCGAATTCGGCGAGCTGTTTCCCAAGGGCGCCCCTCACTTTCTGGAGCTGCTTCCCTCTTCCGAGGCATTCATGGCCTTTCAGATGCTGGGCGAGGAGCAGATGCGGCTTGCCCCGTTCTACGGGGTGTTCTTTGAATTCGTGCCGTGCGAGGAGCTTGACGATCGCGGGCGCCCGGCGCCCGACGCCCGTTGCGTGCCGCTCGAGGAGATCGAAACCGGCCGGCGCTATGCCGTGATACTCACGACCTGCGCGGGGCTTTGGCGCTACCATATCGGCGACACCATCCGCTTCAGCTCCCGCGCACCGCTCTTCATCGAGTTCACCGGCCGCGACAAATTCCTGGACCGCTTCGAAGAGAAGGTAACCCAGGGTGAAGTGGAGGAGGCCGTGGCAGCCTTGAACGGCTCCGCCGGGGTCGACATCCGGGAGTTCATCGTGGGTCCCGAGATCACCGGGCGGCGCCATCTCTGGGTGCTTGCCATGGGGGATCAGTGGGCCGGGAGCCCCGTTGACCTCGCGGAGCGTTTGGACCGCTCCCTGATCGGCATGAATGCAGACTACCGGACCTTCCGCGCCCAGGGGAGGATCAACAGTCCCCAAGTTTTGCTGGTGGCCGAAGACGAGATTTACCGCTGGTCCAAGGAGGTGCGCGGCAAGCTCGGCGGTCAGAGCAAGATCCCGCATGTCGACCCGACCCTGGAAGGGGAACTGGTCGCGAGCCTCGCCGAGTTTTGCGTCCAAGCGTGATCATTTCACCATTTCTTGTCGCGGCTGTAACCTGATCGGTATATATCCCAGCCTATACTCCTGAAAGACATTACCTAACACTACAGGAGGAAACACAGATGTTACACGGCATAAAAAGAACCCTTATGGCGCTTGCGCTGGTATCGGTAGGCATCACTGCGGGACAGGCCTCGGCCGAGACGCTGATCAACGGCGCCGGCGCAACCTTCCCCTATCCGCT
>Ga0209317_1000178_pt1:2500-86355 | contig 86355 bp, 87 predicted proteins | sample RifGroB2_FD_183994 | JGI IMG/M metagenome (GOLD analysis project Ga0209317, IMG submission 183994) | Soil microbial communities from Rifle, Colorado, USA - Groundwater B2 (SPAdes) (version 2) | ecosystem: Environmental > Terrestrial > Soil > Unclassified | place: Rifle, Colorado...
GTATCGAATCCTGAATTTCTGCGTGAAGGCGCCGCTATAGAAGATTTCATGCGCCCGAACAGGATTGTAATAGGCTCAAAAAGCCCGCAGGCGGCGGCGATAATGAGAGACCTTTACAAACCTCTCTATCTTATCGAGACGCCTTTCGTCATAACGAATATCGAGACTGCGGAGCTTATAAAATATGCCTCCAATTCTTTTCTTGCCGTAAAAATTTCGTTTATTAACGAGATGGCTAACCTATGCGAAAGAGTCGGGGCGGACGTCAATGTTGTCGCAAAAGGAATGGGGCTCGACGGCAGGATAGGCAAAAAATTCCTTCACGCGGGCCCCGGTTTCGGCGGTTCGTGTTTCCCTAAGGACACGAGGGCGCTGTTGAAAATAGCTTCCGATAATAATACGGAATTAGGGATCGTCAATGCCGCAGTTAAAGCGAACGAACGCCAGATGGCGTCGGTATCTGAAAAGATAAAGAGCACCCTTAATGACGTCAAGGGCAAAACAATTGCGATTTTGGGGCTTTCATTCAAGCCTAACACGGACGATATCAGGGAAGCTCCCGCCGTATCTATAATCCAAAACCTGCTTGATGCCGGAGCAAACATCAAGACTTACGATCCCGTTGCAATGGATAACGCAAAGGCGGTATTGCCTCAAATTAATTATTGCAGCGACGCATACGAGGCATGCGACGGCGCGGATGCTGTAGTTATAGTCACGGAATGGAATCAGTTCAGGAACCTCGAGCTGGCAAAGCTGATGAAAATTTTGAAACAGCCTTATTTCTTCGATTTCAGGAACATATACGACCCTCAGAAAATGAAGGCGATGGGGTTTGAATATTATTCTGTCGGAAGGACAATTATAGAATAACGATCTAATTCCCCTGCTCTTCCGCTCTTCCGCTCTTAATTATTTTTCTGAAACACTCCGAGCCGCGAATGTTATCGTAAGTCTTTGATGTCCTGACATATGTCCAATTGTTATATCCCTTCTCTATGGCCTTCCTCAGCCACCTGCATGCCTCTTCCGTATTATTTCTTGCCGCATACAACTCGGCCATGCTGTTCAGCGCATAAATGTTATTTGCATTGAGTTCAAGCGATGCTCTGATATCTCTTTCGGCATCTCCGAGTTTCCCGATCATAAGAAACGCAAAGCCCCTGTTGTTATAAGGCATGCCGTTATTGGGATTCAATTCTATAGCCTTATTATAATCGGCAATTGCAAATTCATATTCTTCTATTTGCTGATAAACATTTCCCCTGTTGTTATAAAAAAGGAAATAATCGGGTTTTAATTCTATGGCCTTTGTATAATCGGCAATTGCAAGGTCATAAAATCCTTCTCTGTAATAGACATTTGCGCGGTTATTGTATGCCCCTGAGCTTTCAGAATTTTGCTCAATCGCTTTTGTATACTTTGCGATATCCAGCTCATGTTTTATTTTTTTGCTCATGGAGTTTAATATCTACTTGTTCTTGATTTTACTCGATAGTCCCTTATATGCCGAATTGTCTATAAGCTGCAGCCGATAATTCAATTCCTGAAAACGGCGGGATATAGCATGGATTATAAAACCGGCGGCAAAAGATATAAAACCGGCCAAAATTAAGCCCGTTGCAAAAACGGACAGGTATAGCCCCTTATCTGCCTTTATATAGTCCATAAAAACGCCGGACAGAATCAATCCTGAAGACATAAAAATCAAACCTATAGAGCCGAAAGCAGTTAACGGTTTATAATCTCTGAAAAGAAAAAAAATAGTGTTCAATATGAGAAGGCCGTCTCTAAAATATTTAATTTTCGACCTGCTGTCTTTATGCCGCGGCATAAGATCTACAGGCACTTCAACTATCCTGTAATTATGCTCCAGACATCTGATTGTTATTTCAGTCTCGATTTCAAATCCACGACTTACTATCGGTATGCTCTTGACAACATCCCTGTTAAACGCCCTGTAACCCGACAGGAGGTCTATAATTTTAACGCCAAAAATAAAATTCAAAAAATATACAAACAGTTTATTGCCGATAAAGTTAATCCATTTAAAATGACTTTCCGATGTGGGATGTAGCCTTGCCCCGATAACCATATCGGCATCGCCTTTTATAAGAGGTTGCATGAGGTCGCCGAGCCTTTCTGCAGGATAGGTGCCGTCTCCGTCAACCATAACGAAATAGTCGGCATCTATTTCACTGAACATTGCCCGCACAACATTTCCCTTGCCCTGCTTTTTCTCAAAACGGACTATAGCCCCGGCCCGCTTCGCTTCCTCTACAGAATTATCTGTGGAGTTATTGCCATATACATATATGTCGGCGCCAGGAAGCTGTTCCCTGAAGCTTGAAACAACACTTCCAATGGTTTTTTCTTCGTTATAACAAGGTATAAGTATTGCTGTTTTCATCGTACATCCATATGTTAACACAAGAAAAAATTATTTTGTTATGTTAAATTAATCGAAACATTTATATAAAAAAAGCGAAAAATGAATAAAAAATCGCCTGAAAAAAGAAGAAAAACTCCCGGCACAAATGACCGGCAGGAAAGATCTGAAAGCAGGTTTGCAGTCAAGCCTGCTTTCTATGCGATTTTACGGAAGCCCGCAGAAGCGTTGAATATGTCTCTCAACTGCTTAAAAAGCAAGTTATCAAGTAAAATCAACTACTGTTGCCTCATTTCACACATATTGCAAAATAGACACAGTTTTACACGGGCTTATACCGGATCATAATTATTTTTATTTTAATTTTCAATGAGTTCAGTCTGGCATATTTGTTGCTTTCTATAAATAGGTTTTTTGTTCTTTGACAATAATTTTTGCTTGACAAAGCAGCGCGCTAATAGTATATACTCTACCATCTTTACGGGGGGCGCGAATTTATGGCCGAATCATTCACAAAAAAAGATTTTAAAGAGTTTAAAAAAGATATAGAAAAAATCATCGAAGATAATATAAAAGAGCTTCAGAGATATCTCGGCATTCTTTCTGAGGATTTTCAGCACAAGCTTAATCTTGCGGTTGACGGGCTGACAGGCAAGATTGAATCTACAGAAAAACGACTAAATGGTAAGATTGACTCAGCAGCTAAAGACTTGAGCGGTGAAATACGGGAAGTAAAAATTGAGATCATAACCCATAGGGATAACACAGAAGTTCATGCCCAAAAGGCTAAAGCTAAAAAAAGGGCTTAAATAAGGGGGTGATGCGGGGAATAAGACTATAAAGAGCGGCAGTTCGGAAGTAAGCAGTTGAGAGGGAATCCGCCTTTGGCGGATAAATACTGAACCGAACCTCTAAAAGGGTTTGGGAAGTAAGGAGAGCAAAATGAAAAGATTTTTAACGGTATTAGCAGCAATGATGCTGGTGCTCGGCTTTGCAGCCGGCGCATTAGCCATTCACGCCGAGATCCCTTCTGAGACTCAGGCAATCGTGACAAAAGGCACAACCCAGGTAACTCTGGGCGGAGAGATAAGAATGAGGGGCTGGTACATAAAAAATTCCAGCGCAGATTACAGAGGAACGGCCACCCCGTCCGACAACAACTCTCAGGGATGGTATGACTCGAGAGTAAGGCTCAGCTTAAAGGCTGATGTCAGCAAAAACACTACAGGATTCCTGCACTTGGAAACCGATGACGGCACAGCTGGCACCGCAAACGGCACAAGCAGCGGTGATGGACCAAGATGGGGCCTGAATAACAACAAGTCGGCTTCAAGCCTGAAATTCCTCGAGGCATGGATCCTCCACAAAGGCAACGGCCTGCTCGGAATTCCCGCTGGAATCAAGGTCGGTCATATGCCTTTGGCTCTCGGCAACAAGCAGTTCTTCGATCACACAAAGTACGGCTCTGACGCAATCGTAGTTTTCGCAGACCCTACAAAGGATCTCCACGTCGGATTGCTTACAATTCAGTTAGCTGAAGACTCAGAGGCAAACAAGACCGACGGCGCTGGGACCGGCGACACGACCGCTTATGTAGGACTCGCGACCTATAAGGTAGCCAAGAACGCTAATGTCGGCATTAACTACACATTGATAAACAATGGACAGACCGCAGCAAACCAGAAATATGACTTCCAGAACCTCGGAATTCATGGCGACGGCAAGATAAACAACTTCGGCTGGATGTTTGAGTATGATACACAGTTCGGAAACTCATCCAACACGGCTAAGTTCAAAGGCTCAGGCTTACTCCTCGGCGCAAGCTATGCCATCAACCCTGTTACACTCAGGGCTCAGTATGCAAGCGGCAGCGGCGAAGATAACGACGGCAATACCACAAAAGAATTCCAGACATTCCTCGGCAACGACGTCCACTACACATTCATCTATGAATACACCACAAGAGGAGCCGATGACGGAAGCGCCCGCGCAACAGGTATTTCCAATACCACATACTACAGGCTCGGAGCCGATGCTACACTCACAAAAGACCTGAAGGCATCAATTGACGTTTTTGAGCTCAAGATGACAAAGGCGAATACAGCCGCCGCATCAAAGAAGATCGGAAGAGAATATGATGTAAAGCTCACCTATCAGGTTGACAAAAATCTCGTATACTTCATCACAGCGGGTATACTCGATCCGGGTTTGGCATGGGAACAGAATGCCAGCTTGGGCAGCGTAACAAACGCCAACAACAAGAGCATCACACAGGCAGTACACGGAATCACACTCAGCTTCTAATTGCTGAACTGACTTAAACAAAAAGGCGGGGCAAATGCCCCGCCTTTTTTTATTCTGAAAAATTGTATTTCTACTAAGTTTTTTTCAACAAACACGCGGCCTGCGCCGCGATGCCTTCGCCCTTGCCGATAAATCCCATTCCCTCATTTGTCTTTGCCTTGATATTGACTATAGAAGGAGATATTCCCGCTTTAGAAATTGCTTTTTTCATCTCATCTATATGAGGCGCTATTTTAGGTTTTTCCGTTATGACAATGGAATCTATCCATTGAATCTCAAAGCCGTTTGAATGCGCGAGGTCGACGATATGTTTTAAAAGCATTATGCTCGATGCGCCTTTCCATTTTTCATCCGTGTCCGGAAAATGTTTACCTATATCTCCTTCGCCCATAGCACCTATAATCGCATCAATAATCGCATGGCATAAAACATCGCCGTCGGAATGGCCTAAAAGCCCTTTCTCAAAGGGAATATCCACGCCGCCGATAATAAGCCTTCTGCCTTCTACAAGCCTGTGCGAGTCGTAACCGATTCCAATTCTCATATCTTTAACAAAGCTTCTGCTATTAATATGTCTTCCGGTGTAGTTATTTTTATATTTCTGTACGAGCCCATGACAATTTTTACCCTTCCCCCGTAATGCTCTATTAATGCGGCATCGTCGGTTGCGTAATATTTATCGGCTGACGCCTTTTCATAAGCTTCCTTTATCTTATTAAAATGAAATACCTGCGGAGTCTGAACAGCCCATAGGACATTGCGGTTCAACGTTTTTTCTACAATAAAATCTTCCCCTGATTGCCGGCTTCCGGCCTCTTTTATCGTATCCTTCACAGGCACGGCTGCGATTGCGCCGTCATAACCCTTCAGCCCGTCTATAGTCCTTCTTATAATATCCCTATCGATAAAGGGCCTCGCGCCGTCGTGTATCGCCACAATGGATGTTTTGCCGTCAACAGCCTTTATGCCGTTGTAAACCGAATCCTGCCTCTCTTTTCCTCCGGGCGCTATGCGTTTTACTTTGGTGATATTATATTTCTCGACCAGCTCGCCGCACGCTATAAGGTCTTCTTCTTTCAGTACCGGAACTATCTCCGAAATCTCTTCGATATTCTGCAATGCCTCGAGCGTCCAAATAAGCAGCGGTTTATCCTTTATCGGATAGAAGGGCTTATTTTTCTCTTCGCCGAATCTCTTGCCCAAACCCGCGGCAGGGACTATGGCAACAATATTGCGTTGAGCGTGCAGCGTTATAGCGTTCATAGTTCTCAGTCTTCGTCCTTCGGCTTCGCGAATATCATACGTCCGGCAGTGGTCTGCAGAACGCTCGTTACAACGACTTCCACGTTTTTGCCTATGAGCTTGCGCGCATTCTCTATAACGACCATCGTGCCGTCGTCGAGGTAAGCGACGCCCTGATTATATTCCTTCCCTTCCTTGACTATAAAAAGGCTTAGCGTTTCTCCGGGCAATACCACAGGCTTCAATACATTGGAAAGCTCGTTTATATTCAGCACGGACACGCCCTGCAGTTGAGCCACCTTATTCAGATTGAAATCGTTCGTTATCACCTTAGCGTTCAAAAGGCGCGCTAAGGCTATGAGTTTCGCATCGACCTCTTTTATCTTGGGGAAGTCCTCTTCCACTATCTTTACTTTTATGTTGGACATTTTCTGCACCCGGTGCAGTATGTCGAGGCCACGCCTTCCCTTTGTCCTTCTCATGGGATCGGGCGAATCCGCTATATACTGCAGTTCCTGAAGTATGAACTGGGGTATTATGAACGTCCCCTCCAAAAATCCGGCTTCGATAATGTCGGCTATGCGGCCGTCTATTATAACGCTGGTATCGAGGAGTTTAATGTCCTCTTCCAATTCCTGCCCCTTGAAAAGGCGCATTATCGCGGGAATAGTAAGGTTCTTACCCCTCCGAAGCCCTATAAAGAGCCCGCCGTATCCTAAGATTGCGCTGAACACGAACGACGACAACAGCCTCATTTCATCCGTTACGGCGTAGCGAAACGGATGAAGCAACAGGTTCGCGGATGTAAGGCCGATGCTCAATCCTAAAAGGCCGCCCAAGATGGAACCGAAAGAGACCCTCCTGAGCCGGGCCTCGACCAAAACGGCTATTATTCCCAATAAAAGACCGCTCACGATTCCTTCTGTAACAAGGGTATATTTCAGCCCGTACAAATAACCTCCGAAGATAAATACTGCGAGTATTGCCGTCCTCTCAAAAATATTCATGAAAATTCACCTCCCTATTGCGGCTGCAATGCCGTGTAAAGCCTTTTGCCGCCGCGATTTATAAAAAGCAGAACCGTATCGCCCTGTTTTATTTTGGAAACAGCTTTATTAAAATCGTTCAGGCCGTTAATTCTCTGCCTGTCTATCTCCTGTATTACGTCCCCTTTTCTTACGCCCGCGTCTTCGGCTGATGCGCCGTACTCCACTTTAATAATAACAACGCCTTTTTCATCTTTATCCATGCCGAGCTGCTTCGCGATCGCGGCATTAAGGTCCATAACCGTTATGCCCGAGAGCGCGTTGCCGGCAGAATTAGGGGCGCGCGAAGAACTCGGAATAACCTCTCCCATTTCCGAGGGAAGCTCCATGATTATCGCCTTGAGGGTTATCTCCCTGTCGCGCCTGAGTATCTTAATATCGACCTGCGAGCCTATGTTGCTCTGCGCTACCATGTTTCTCAGGCTCGCTACGTCCCTTATCTTTTTGCCGTTAAGCTCGAGGATTACATCTCCGCGCATTACTCCGGCCCTGTGTGACGGGCTTCCTTTTGCGACATCGCTCACGAGCGCGCCTTCGGATGCTTTCAAGCCGAATTTCTTTGCGATTTCAGGCGTAATCTCCTGGATCGTAACGCCGAGCCATCCTCTCGTAACCTTGCCCTGTTTTATCAACTGGTCCATAACAAGGCGCACCATGCCGCTCGGCACCGAAAAACCGATTCCCTGATAGCCGCCTGTCTTAGAAAATATGGCCGTGTTTATGCCTATGATTTCGCCCCTTATATTCACAAGAGGACCGCCTGAATTTCCGGGGTTTATGGCGGCGTCCGTTTGGATGAAATTCTCGTAATCGGTGATGCCTACGTCCGCCCTGCCTACCGCGCTGATTATGCCCATAGTAACAGTGTGGCTTAAACCGAAGGGATTTCCTATCGCTAAAACGAACTCTCCCACCTGAAGTTTTTCCGAATCTCCCCATGGAACCATGGGAAGCCCTTTTGCGTCGATCTTAATGATCGCGATGTCGCTCTTGGGGTCCGCTCCGATAACCTTTGCCTTGAAACTCTTCTTGTCTATGAGGATTACCCTGATCTCGTCGGCCTGCTCTATGACATGATTATTCGTAACTATATATCCGTCCGGAGAGACTATGACGCCGGAGCCTAAGCTCTGTTCCTTCCATCTCTTCCCCTTGCCGTCGGGGAACGGATAAAGGAAATCGAAAAATTCGTCAAACGGCGTAGGCTGCTTCTTGACCGTCTTTGTGCTCGATATATTAACGACCGCCGGAGATACGGCCTTTACGATCTCCGAAAACGCCCTGCTCGTCTCCTCCATCTGTTTCGGTATGCGGGGGGAGAACAGCGTATACGAAGGCCTCGTCGCCTTGCCGAGCAGGTGATACGTAATGCCGCCGAGCAAAAAACCCATAAGCATGATTGCCGGTATCCAAAGAAATTTTCTTCGCATATTTTATTTTAACACGAATTTTCTAATATCCCCAACTCTCAGTGTGATCTTGTTGGAGTCGAGATATTCGAGCAGCGGGAGCGCGTATTTACGGGACGTGCCGAGGATGTCCCTGAATTCCGCCACCGTCATCTCCTTTTTCTCAGAATAAAAATCCCTCAGCCTGCCTATCATTTTATCGTATTGTTCCTTTGAGATATACATCGAATCGTTGATCCTGACTACCGCTCCTTCCTTTGCGAGGAGTTTTAAAAGGTCGTTGATCTCTTTTTCGTTGACCGACAACTTCTGAGCGATTTCCGGCTTTAAGGGAGGCTGAAAGCCGTCTTTGTTCAAGACATCGATTATCCTGCCCTTCATTCCCTCGTCGATCCGGGACAGTGTTACCTTAAAATCTTTTAGCCTCAATACATCCTTCTCGGTTGCGATGTCCCCTACGAGAGAAATGAGATCCGAAAAACGCGAGGCGGGCAAAGGCATCTTCGCCTTCAATTCTTCCTTGGGCATGCCCGGCCTGAGAGGATTGTCCTTGTGGAAACGGGTCAGTATCGATTTGACGGCCTCTTTAAAGGCGTTGAAACTGTCGCCGTGAAGCAGCATATCCTGCGCCCTTATCAGTTTTCCCTCTTTTACGAGTTGTTCTACGGCAGACTTTATTTCCGGTATTTCTCCCTGTATCCAGCCTTCGATTTCAGGCACGGCGCAGCCGTTAAACTTTGCATTTTTAACCTTCACCTCTATTTTATCCTTAAGGCTTCCTTTTTCGAGAATTATCAGGTCGTCCGTGCCTTCTTTTCTCTTTCTCCTGCCGGGATGCGGGTCGAGGATCTCGCCTCCCCCTATCGTTTCGAGAGGAGAAAACCTTCTGATGATATATCTGTCTCCGGAGAGGACCACTACAGGCTCATCGAGCCTTAACTGGCAAAAACACGACTCTCCCGCCTTTATCACATCCCTGTCGTAGAGTATAACCCTCGCAATGGTCTCCGATGTGCCGGAATAAAAATGGACTATGCTTCTGCTCTTCACGAGAGGCGCATAGGCAAGCATCTCAAGCTTTACGTCCGGCGCCTTTGCAGGAACAAAGCGGTTCGGAGGGACAACGACATCTCCCCTTTTAAGCGACTCCTTATTCACGCCCTGCAGATTGATGCCTATCCTCTGTCCCGCGTACGCCTTGTCGACGCTTTTGCCGTGGCTCTGCAGACCCCTCACCTTTGACGAGACCATTGACGGAAGTATCTCCACCGGCGCGTCAAGCGCGATAGTTCCGGATAAGGCAGTACCGGTAACTACGGTGCCGAACCCCTTTAATGTGAACACCCTGTCTATCGGAAGCCTGAACAAGCCGTTTATCATCTTCGGTTTGATCGCGCCGCAGATTTCCCTTATCTTTTCCTTAAGGGCTTCACGATTAAAACCGGTCTTGGCCGATACCGGGATTATTTCCGCGTTTTCGAGGAACGTGCCTTTTACGAAATCCCCGACTTCGCCCGCGACAAGCTGAAGCCACTCGTCGTCCACGAGGTCCGCCTTTGTTATCGCGATAATGCCGGCCTTGATCTTAAGCAATTCGCATATGGCAAGATGCTCCCTGCTCTGGGGCATGATGCCTTCATCTGCGGCAATGACCATCAAGACAATATCGATGCCTCCGGCGCCCGCCAGCATGTTCTTGATAAGCTTTTCGTGGCCCGGCACATCGACAACGCCTACGTTGAGGCCGTCAGGATAGGAGATGGAGGCAAACCCGAGGTCTATGGTTATGCCCCTCTCCTTTTCTTCTTTTAACCTGTCGGGGTCTGTGCCTGTAAGGGCCTTTACGAGGGAGCTTTTGCCGTGGTCTATATGGCCTGCAGTGCCGAGAATTACGCCTTTTACGTTCATTGCGCCGTCACGAATTCTTTAAATCCTTTTAATATCGTCAGTCCCAGTTCCTGACTTTTTTCAGGGTGGAACTGAGTTGCGAATACATTATCCTTCCAGACCATCGAAGTAAACTCAATCCCGTAGTCCGTCGTGCCCGCAGCGATAGCTCTTTCTGCCGGAACCACATAAAAAGAGTGCACAAAGTAAAAATACGAATTATCCGGAATGCCGCCGAATATCGGAGGCCTCCTGACCAACTTCACTGTATTCCATCCCATGTGAGGGATCTTTAAATCCTGCCGCTCTTTTTTTTCAAATCTGAATTTGACGACCTTCCCGTTGAATACGTCCAGCCCCTTGCATACGCCGAACTCTTCGGACTCGGTGAACAATATCTGCAAGCCGAGGCATATGCCCAGATACGGTTTGCCTTTTCGTATCTCTTTTACAATGGAATCGAGGAGCTTTAGATTGTCGAGATTTTTCATGCAGTCCCTGAACGCGCCTACTCCCGGAAGGACTATCCCTTCGGCGTCGGCAATAACTTTCGGGTCGGACGTTATCTTTACGTCGGCGCCGACTTTCGCGAAGCCCTTCTCGACGCTTCGTATGTTGCCCATTCCATAATCAACAATAGCAATCATAGTTTTTAATTTTACCACACCATAAAAAGTTTTTTAAAATTCGTCAATTCATCCTTCATGGTTTTCGCTTCCGATAGTTGAAACTCCCTCCATGTCCTGACGTCAAGGCTTCCATCAGCCGTCTCCCGAATACTTATTGCTCCGTCCATGTCTGTCCTGAATATTTCGATTCCGTCAAGCGCTTGTATCGTCTCATCATGGGGATGGCCGTATGTATTCTTTCTCCCCACGCTTATTACCGCGACCTCCGGAGAAACGGCGGAAAGAAAAGGCTGAGACGTAGACGTCTTGCTCCCGTGATGAGCGATTTTCAAAACAGCGCCCTTAAGATATTCTTCGAGACGGGCAATATCGTCCTCCGCCTCCTCTTCTATGTCCCCGGTAAAAAGAAACGCATTCTTTCTGCCCTGAACCTTCAATACTATCGAGTCGTTGTTTTCGTCATTGTCGTCGGAATACAGGGTATAAAAACCGTCGTACGGATGCAGAACCGTAATCCTGTAACCCTTGCCCTCGATAATGTCGCCGCGTTGAAGTTTTCTATGCGTTATACTTTCATGCATATCGGCGATTAAGTCCTCGGGATAAACCAGCCTGCCGTTATCCCATATTTCATGAACTTTGAAACTTTTTAAAAGATACCGCATCCCGCCCGCGTGGTCCGATTGGCCGTGAGACAGGATGAGTGCATCTATATTTTTAATGCCTCTATATTTCAAAAATCCGGCCGTTTGAAATCCTCTTGTGCCTGTGTCTATCACTATCGTTTTATTATCGGGCAATTCGACAACAGAGGAATCCCCTTGCCCTACGTCGAGATATGTGATTTTTATTCCATCGGGCGCTGCAGCCTTTATTCCTATATAAATAATTACGGGCATTAACGCAATAGCTGCCGCAGAATAAGAGCGCAGCATCTGCCGTTTTGTTGCTCTTAGCCTTGCGATTACATAACTCAAAATTCCCAGATAAAAAGTGATCAGCAAAATAAAAGGGAAGGCCGGAATCTTGATATCGATAAAACTCAACCGCGCGGTATTTTTTATTAGACCAATGACCGATGAGGTAACCGCATCTATCAAGGAATGCAGGGGAAAAACATTAAAAACGAGAGAAACGAATGAAAGCACAAGCGCGGCCGGAAGTATGACGAATCCGATAACCGGCGTAAAGATCAGGTTTGTGAGCGGAGATATAACCGAAAAATAATGAAAATAATAAGCAACTAAAGGGGCTGTTCCGATAGACGCGGCGAGGGATATTTTCAGCGCGGTAGAGCACCGGCGCAATAGATTAGAGGTTAGAGTGTAAAGTTTGGAGTCGGCTCCGGGCTCTATACTGCCGTCCTGACGTTCTTCCGCATCTTCTTCTGTTTTGGCGCTCCGTTGAGCGACAATTCCGATGCACAAGACGGCGATGAACGAAAGCTGAAACGAGAGGTCGAGTATTGAATCGGGCCGGATCAGAATAATAACAACCGCCGCAAAGAGAAGCGTGTTCAACCAGAATCCCTTTCTCTGGATCAGAAGGCCGAAGAGAAACAGGCTTATCATTATAAACGCCCTGATCGAAGGTATGCTCATCCCTGAAATACCTAAATAGGCTATCATGAAAGGAGCGCATAACATCGCGGCGATCTGCGAGGGAGTAAGATATAAAGAAAGCCTGACGAACAGATTATACGGCAGTCTCTTAACCGAAAACCTGAATACCCTGAACAACATGAAAAGCAGCAATCCGAAGTGAGCGCCCGATATGCTCAGGATGTGAGCGAGTCCTGTCGAATTGAACGCGTCCTTCGTTTCTTTTGCCGTCAGGCTTCGCTCCCCTGTTATTATAGACATGAGAAACGCGGCTGACTCTTCCGAAAAATTATCCCTGATATTCTTATTGATCTTTAACCGCGCTCTTTGAAAAAAGCCCGCGCTGCCGGCGTCTGTTTCGTTAATCGCCATACTGCCCGATAACGGATTCGCACTGCCGCCCGGATTTAGGAAATAAGCATCTCCTCCGATGTCGGGAAAAGGCTGTTCCGGAGCATACGACGCCTTTGCGTAATAAAAACCTGAAACTGCAATGATAATGAGGACGGCGACAGGCAATACGCGATGTCTTCTCTTAACGACAAATACGGCGAGCAGTATTAACGATAGGAAAATGCCTGTAATGGGGAAAAATCTATGAACATAAAAAAGCGAAGAACCGTATATGAAAGATATGAAATATAGCATAAGCAGTTAAAAGGCGGGGCATGGCAACCTGCCTTGCTATCCACCAAGCTTTTTCTTTATCACCCCCGCTATGTCTTCAGCAGTTTCATTCGCCGCCTTGCTGTCCTCCGCTTCGACCATAACCCTTATCTTCGGCTCCGTGCCTGACGGCCTCACAAGCACCCTTCCTTTATTGCCGAGCCTTTTAACGGATTTGTCGATAACCTTTGTTATCTCCGGGATTTCCTTCAAATCTTTTTTCTCCGAAACCGTAACGTTCAAAAGGACTTGGGGATAAAGGTCTATATCGGAAGTCAGTTCGGAAATAAGTTTATTCTTCTTTCGCATCAAGTATAAAACCTGGAGCGCGGTTATGGGGCCGTCTCCGGTAGTATTGTAATCAAAAAAAATCATATGCCCGGACTGCTCGCCTCCGAGATTATAACCGCCCTTCTTCATCTCTTCGACCACGTATCTGTCGCCGACCTTTGTCCTGACAAGGCTTATGCCCTTTCCGGTCAGATATTTTTCAAGCCCGAGATTGGTCATCACAGTCGCTACCACGCCGTTTCCCTTCAGCCTGTCCTCTTTTTTAAGGTCCGACGCCCACATGCCCAATATCATATCCCCGTTCACTTCCCTGCCCTTCTCGTCCACAAAAAGCGTCCTGTCCGCGTCCCCGTCATGCGCTATTCCCAAATGGGCGTTATGCTGTTTTACGGCATCGGCAACGCATTTAAGATACAACGAGCCGCAATTGTCGTTTATATTGACGCCGTTGGGCTTATCGTTTATCGATACGACCTCCGCTCCGAGTTCCCTTAAAAGCCACTGAGTAACCTTATAAGCGGCGCCGTTTGCCGCATCCACCACAACCTTCAGGCCTTCGAGATCCGTGCCCTTCGGGATCGTGGACTTTATATATTCAATGTACCTGCCCGCGGCGTCATCGAGCCTGTACGCCTTGCCTATCTTATCGTCAGCCGGTCTTTTTGAGGGGAATCCTTCATCGGCCGTCAGCCTCTCTATCTCCCTCTCCAGTTCGTTCGAAAGCTTAAAGCCGTCCGACGAAAATATCTTTATGCCGTTATCTCCGAACGGATTATGCGACGCCGAAATAACGATGCCCGCGTCGAGCCTCAACGTCCTTGCCAAAAACGCTACGCCCGGTGTCGGAATAGGCCCCACGAGAGTAACATCCATTCCCATGGAACAGATGCCGGATGTAAGAGCGCTCTCTATCAGATACCCGGAAAGCCGCGTGTCTTTGCCGATCAGGACGGCATTCCTTCCATGATCTCCTGACTGCCTGTTTTTCAGAATATAGGCGATTGCCATGCCTACCCGCAAAACCGTCTCCGGAGTCATGGGCGATCTGTTGACCCTTCCCCTTATGCCGTCGGTTCCGAATAATTTCGTCTTGTGGCTCATCTAAAGGTCCTTTCCACGGAAATCTTCACCGTAACCTCAGGCGTTTTTGTCCGTATATTTTTGCCGTTCAGGTTAAGCCTTACATCCTGCGTCATGCCGGCATCGAGCCCTGTTATGTCTATCTGCTCGGTCCTAAGCAATGAAATCCTGTTAACTTCCGTCCTTGCCCCCTCGACCTCAACCGACGAGGGTTTCACTTCAATAGCCTTTATCCTGTATCCGTCTTCCGGCACGCCGGAAATATGCGCCTTAACGGGCACGGTCTTTGACGCGGATTCATCGAGGACGACTTTAACTCCGGCCGGATCTATCCTCAGCACCTTTATTGTCCGCGGAACGGCAATATTATTTTTATCAAAAAAATATACGGCCTCTCCTTTTTTCGCATCGGCAAGATCTACGATCACCCTCACGTCCATAGGCCTCAATGTCTTTAAAATCCTCTCATGCCCGCTGATATTGAGATTGACCCTTTTTACATTGTGTCTCAGCATCTCCAGATTGTTAGGCATGTTCTTAAATTCGAGGGAGGCATCGACCGCCATTTCGGACTGTCCCCTGTAAGTAACGAAAAACCAGAGCGTCACGGCCAGCGCCGCCGAAAGTATCTTCAAGCCTATATTGCCGAAAATCTTCTTTCTCATCATGCCTTCTTTTCCTTGAACTCTTTCTCCTTCTTGGCTTCCGTAAAAAGGTCCGTAAGCATATCTCTCAACGTGCCCATATCTATGTGGGTCTCCAGTTTCCCCTGAGTCGACACTGAAATGGTTCCTGTCTCTTCCGAAACTATGATCGCGACCGCGTCCGTCTCTTCCGTAACCCCTATGCCCGCCCTGTGGCGCGTTCCGAGAGCCTTGCTTAACTCGGCTCCGAGCGTGATCGGCAGGAAACAGCCTGCCGCGACAATCCTGTTTCCCCTTATGACAACCGCTCCGTCATGGATAGGCGAGGTAGGATGAAACAGGCTTAATAAAAGCTCCTTTGAGACCTTCGCGTCGAGGGGCGTGCCTATCTCCACATAATCCTTAAGGCTAACATCTCTTTCTATGACTATCAACGCGCCTATTTTCCTGTTGGCAAGGGCTACCGACGCCCTGACTATTTCTTCGAGGGACTTCAACTCTTCAGCGGAGGTAAAGCCCTGAAGGAATGACGATTCGCCCACATGAGCGAGCGCCCTTCGTATCTCGGGCTGAAAAAGTACTATCATTGCTATAACGACCTGTGACCAGAAGCTCTGGACGATCCAGTCCAGAGTATAAAGCTGAAGATACTTTGAAAAGAAAGAAGCGATTAACAGGACCCCGAGGCCGGCGAGCATCTGGGCGGCCTTCGTGCCCTTGATTATCAGAAGGATGCGGTAAAGGATTATCGAGACGATCGCTATGTCCAACAAGTCCTGCCATCTGATCTGTCTCAATAATTCGAGCAAGCCGCGGATCCTCCTGAAATATATTAGATTCTAACTATTATAACAGAAATTCTCCAGAGAACATATTCTCCCTTTTTTCGCGTCCGATTGTAGTCTCCGGGCCGTGTCCGCACAATACCCTCGTGCCTTCGGGCAGAGACATCAGCCGTTTGAAAGATTCCTTGAGCTTATTTATATCGCCTCCATGAAAGTCCGTCCTTCCTATGGAGCCGGCGAAAAGAGTATCTCCTGTAATCGCTGTTTCATGACCGTAAAGACACATGCCTCCCGGACTGTGGCCCGGCGAATGGAATATCTCAAACCTTAGATCTCCTGCCTCGATAATATCTCCGTCATTTGCCAAAACATCGGGATCGGGCAGGGGATCGAGATCGTATCCCCATAAAGCGGCCATGTCCTTTGCCGCATCGTATATCTCCAGTTCGTCCTTATGTATCAAGACCTTTGCTCCGGTCTCTTTTTTGAGGTCGCTTACAGCTCCCACATGATCGAAGTGCCCGTGAGTGCAGATGATATATTCGACTTTTAATCCGTTTCCATTGATTATATCCATAATCCTGTCCGGCTCGTCTCCGGGGTCTATTACAAGGGTCTTCTTGGATTTTTCATCGGCGATGATAAAGCAGTTTACTTGAAGCGGCCCGACCGTTACGCTTTTAATCAGCATCTTTTCTCCTCACCTTCCGCCTTGCCTTATCCATAATATACCCCATCTCCTCGCTTTTAAGTAAATGCGAAATCAGCGCGTATATCCCGGCGCATAATGTCACGGCAGCGCCGAGATACAGCGCCTTTTCCATATCATGCCCGCTCTCAGCCCACAACCCGCTGCCTATGACAAACCATCCCGCAACCCCCATAACAGCCGATGCAAGCAGCGTCTTTGCAAAAGAGCCCGCTATCTTCCTCGTCCCTACTCCTCCGAGTTTTTTCCGCAGGAAATAAAACAACACGATAAAATTACAGCCCGAGGCGATTGCATTGGCAAAGGCGAGACCGCTGTGCTTCATCGGCCCCATCAATAAAAGGCTCATTATAATATTGATTATCATTGCGGCGGCGGCGACTTTCACTGGGGTCTTCGTGTCCTGCATCGAATAAAAGGTCGCGGTGATAACCCTCACTCCCACGATAGCCCATATGCCGATGGAATAAAACATAAGGGCGTCCGCTGTGCCTGTCACAGCAGCGTGCCCGAACTCGCCCCTCTGGAAAAGCGTGCTTACGATAGGCGTTTTCAATGCGATCAGTCCTATCATTGCAGGAACGGTGATAAAAAATAATAGGCGAAGGGCAAATGAAAAATCTTCTTTCACCTTTTCCATTTCTCCCTTCACGGAATGTTCGGAAAGGGCCGGAAGAACCGCCATGCCCATCGCGACCCCGAATATGCCTATGGGAAATTGAATAAGCCTCATCGAATAATAAAGGTATGTAATGCTTCCTTCGGCAAGATATGAGGCAAGGATAGTGCTTACGAATATATTTATCTGCGCGACCGCCATCCCTGCCGTAGCCGGAATAATAAGCATGCCGATCTTTTTAAGTCCGGGGTGACGAAGCTGATTTAGATTTGAAATTTGAAATTTGAGATTATATCCCTGCCTGAAAAACGCCGGGATCTGAAATAAAAACTGCATGAGCCCGCCGGCGGTTACTCCGATCGCAACGGATATTATCGGGTTCGTAAAACGCATGGAGAGGGTCAACACGCTTATTATCGTCACAATATTGAGAAGCGCGGGCGCAAGGGCCGGAATAAAAAATACTCCCCTCGTATTGAGAGCGCCCATAGTCAGCGCCGCAAGGCTTATGAATAAAAGGAAAGGGAACATTATCCTGGTAAGCAAAACAGTATTTGAAAATTTTTCCGGATCGTTTAAAAATCCGGGAGCTATCGCCGTTACAATCGCCGGAGCGAATATTATGCCGAGGGCGCAGATTATCCCGACAAAAACGAGTATAAAAATAAACGTTACACCGACAAGCCTCTTCGCCTCATCTTCTCCTTGCTTTGTCCGGTATTCGGTAAGAACAGGCACGAATGCGGACGACATCGAGCCTTCGGCAAAAAGCTCCCTCAAGAGATTCGGGATTCTGAAGGCAACGAAAAAGACATCCGCCATGCCGGTCGCGCCGAAATACCGCGCTAAGATCATATCCTTTACATATCCGAGGATACGGCTGATAAGGGTGGCAATGGACATCAATCCTGCCGCCCTCGCTATCCTGCCCTTCGCGCTCATCTTACGAGGTCATGTAGCGCCGGCGTATGAATTCAACGATACCGGGCATTATCGAGACAAGGATAATAGCAAGAATGACAAAACTGAAGTTTTGCTTCACTATGGGAATATTGCCGAAAAAATACCCTGCGAATACGCACGCGCCTACCCATCCTGTGCCGCCGAATATGTCGTAGCTTATAAAACGGGCATAGGTCATCCTGCCGATGCCTGCTACGAACGGAGCGAATGTGCGGACGATAGGTACAAACCGCGCAATGATAATAGTCTTGCCTCCGTATTTCTCATAAAAATGATGCGTGCGTTCGAGGTGATTTTTATTGAGGAAACGTACATTCTCTTTATGAAATATTTTAGGGCCTATAAAATAGCCTATCCAGTAGTTAGTAGTGTTACCGAGCATGGCGGCTGCGGCTAAAAGCACGAAAAGGGAAACGACATCCAATGCCCCGATTGCCGCGAAAGTGCCTGCGGCAAACAGCAGGGAATCTCCGGGAAGAAAGGGCGTAACAACCAGCCCGGTCTCGCAGAATATTATCAGGAACAGGATCAAATAAGTGAGCGTTCCGTAATTTTGAATAACGAGACTCAGATGTCTGTCGAGGTGTATAAAAATATCGATGAAATACGCTATCAGCTCCATCGCTAATCCTTAGTCTTATTGATCTTCAGGTATTTTTTGAGGAATTCGAGAGTCCTTTCCATGCTGTCACTGCTTATCTCCTCATCCCTCTGCGAGCCGCGTTCATATCGGTGGTCCGCGCCTATATATATCCTTATCTCGTACGGGCTTTTTTTCTCATCCAGCAGCACGGCCATATTAGCCGCGTGACGCGGGGACACTACGGAATCCTGAGAGCCGTGAAGTATCAGGACAGGCGAACTCGATTTTGTGAAAACGTCGTCGAAACGGTATTTGAGATCGAGGTTCCGGCCCCCGCCTGTAAAAGCGCCGTAATACGACACCCCTGTTTTTACCTTGCCTTTCGCGGCGAGTATCAGCGACCAATAGCCTCCCATCGAAAACCCGACAGCACCGACAGCATCCGATTTCACCTTCGGATGTTTCTTCAAATATTCGATTACTTCGCCGAAGTCGTTATAAATATCTTCCGCGTATTTCGTAGTAGATAGATGTCTTGTGTTGTGCGAGACGTTATACGCATCGAAATAATAAGGGATAAGGCAGACATATCCGTGGGGTGAAAGCTGCTTGGCGAAATTGATGTCGCCGTCCTGCACACCGCCGCTGGTGTGCAATATCAAAACTCCGGGGAACGGTCCTTCGCCCTTCGGGGCAATAACTATAGCCTGCATGTTCTTTTTGGCGCCCAGACCGTACACCACCGTCTTTTCAACGGCAAAGGCATTAGACGATATGAACAACAACGCAATTAAAATCATTACGGACTTTTTAATCCCCCGCATACCGCGCCTCCATGTAATCATATTTCTCCCGAAAATATCCTTCTTATTCCGGCATAATCCTTTATAAAACTTATATTTTTTATCCCGTAACTTACTGCTATCTCATTTACATCTTCCGCTTGATCGTGCCCTATTTCAAGGATTATAATACCATTTTCCTTGAGGAATTTGGGCGCGTTTTCCGCTATCTTCCTGTAAAAATCAAGCCCGTCTTCACCGCCGTCGAGTGCTTCCAACGGCTCGTGATCTTTTACCTCACGCTGGAGATTCGGGATGTCGCCTTTTCTGATATACGGAGGATTGGAGACTATGCAGTCAAAACAGTGAACAGTGAACATGGGGACTGTCCCAGAATTACGGACGCCGATAGGCGTCGTAGATTCGGGACTGTCCCATGAGATACGAAATAAATCGCCTTTTATGAAACGAACATTCCTTATATCGTTCTCAGCGGCATTTTTTATCGCATACTCCATTGCTATATTCGACGCATCGATGCCGTAGACGACAGCATCAGGGAAATGTTTTGCAAGGGCTATGGCAATACATCCGCTTCCCGTGCAGAGATCGAGGATAGTGATGGAGTGATGAAGTAATGGAGTAATGAGTTTGATTGTTTCTTCAACGAGCAATTCGGTTTCAGGACGGGGAATAAGAACTCCGGGGCCGACATTGATCTTGAGACCGTAGAATTCGACATGGCCGATAATGTATTGAAGCGGCTCGCCCTGAGCGCGCCTTGCTGCAAGAAAATCTATTTGAGTTGATGTCTCCCCGGAAATTGCTGTACTTCCGGTGTAAAGTTTTGATTTGTTTAAATGAAGAGTTTCTGCTATAAGTATTTCGGCCTCTTTAGCGGCATCGTCTATGCCTTTAGATTCAAAAAAGGCCGAAACCTCTTTCATTTTCTCAATGGCGGTCATTTATTTATCCTACCAAACCGTTTCTAAATATGCTAATATTGTCGTCATAAAAGGAGAAAATGCCAACTTGGCATATTGTTATGTTGGCCTGCAAGAAAGAGGAATATGAGACCATGAATCCAAAAATCGTTATCAGGAACGAGACGCATGACGATGTTTGCGCGATAACTGAGGTGACTATCGCAGCGTTCAAGACCTTGGAGATCAGCAACCACACGGAGCAGTTCATCATCGAGGCGCTACGTGCCGCCAAAGCTCTTACGGTATCGCTGGTTGCAGAAATAGATGGCCGAGTGATAGGACATATTGCTTTCTCTCCCGTGACCATTTCCGATGGCACCTCCAACTGGTATGGACTTGGACCTGTTTCGGTGCTGCCGGCGTACCAGCGGCATGGTATCGGTAAAGCGCTGATACAGGAAGGATTGTCACGTCTGAAAGACATGAATGCTCAAGGATGTTGTCTCGTGGGACATCCGGATTACTACAGGAAATTCGGATTCACAAACATGTCTGGACTTGTGCATGAGGGAGTGCCACAAGAGGTCTTCTTTGCTCTACCTTTCGACGGGCATACTCCGCAGGGCAATGTCGCTTTCCATGAAGGGTTCAAAGCGGATGGCCAACAAGAGGGTGCAGGCGACGCTTAACAGCGCGCCTGACCTTTCGCTTTTAATCCATATTATCGAAAAAAATCAGGTGGCATATATCAGTTCCTATTGATTTTAATGATTTCACAATGTGAAAATTACCTTTACCTGTTATGGTTGCGCTGATATAATTTAAGAGCATGAAAAACCCTATATTTGGCGGCATTACTGACAAACTTCTTAAGAAATGGGGGAATAAGAATGAGACGAATTGCTATAGGTTTATGTATTGTTCTGGCAGTCTTATTTTTATGTAATTTTTCTTCCGCAGAGACATCGCAGGAAGAATATAATAGGGCGGCTGCGCTTTTTAATGAGGGACAGAAGCTATTCAATGTTTCGGATTTCAGAGGGGCGATTCAGAAATGGGAAGCTGCCCTTTCCATCTACCAAAGGCTCAGCAGCAAACAGGGAATCGGAGCCGCAATCGGCAATCTGGGGCTTGCATACTATTCTTTAGGCGACTACAGAAAGGCCATCACCTATTATGAAAAAGCCCTTGCCATAGATGAAGAGATAGGCGATAAAAAGGGCAAGGGAGATAATCTCAGCAATCTGGGGAATGCATACAGAAATTTAGGCGACTACAGAAAGGCAATAAGCTATTATGAAAAGGCACTGGCCATAGATGAAGAGATAGGCAATAAACAGGGCAAGGGACAGCGTCTCGGCAATCTGGGGGTTGCGTACAGTAATTTAGGCGATTACCGTAATGCCATCAGTTTCTATGAAAAGGCGCTTACGCTTAATAAAGAAATCGGTGTGCCCTATGATATCCCTGAAGGCAACCTTGCAGACGCATACCTTGCCTTAGACCGTGACGAAGAGGCGTTCATTATCTACACAAAGCAGGACCACACGGTTAGGCTCGGCAGATATTATCTAAAGAAAAAGGATTATAAACAGGCAAAAGAGCAATTTGACCGCGACAGAGAAAAATACGAAAAGGCAAAACGCGTTGGGATAATAGTTCCTCAATGGATAGGACTTGGGCTTTCCAATGAGGGATTGAAACAGTATGAAGAGGCATACAAATGGTTCCAAAAGGCAATTGCCTTTATGGAAGAACAGAGGGCGGCGCTCACATCTGCTGAAAGGGAGCATTATTTTGAGGGCAATGAATTCGGCTTCCCGAGGATAGAGGCATACGAAGGCGCTGTCCGTTGTGCCTTCCTGCTCGGCAAATTTGACGAGGCATTCTACTGGGCGGAAAACACAAGAGGCAGAATCTTTTCAGAACTCCTCTCCAAAAGACATTCGGGCAAGGGCTACAAGATTCCATCCGGGCTTGCCAAAGAGGAAGAAGACCTGACCGACAGAATAAGACAGAACAAGAAACAACAGCAGACCGCCTTTGAAAAAAACAACCCTGGACTTTTGAAACAGCTTGAAGCAGAATACCCTCCTCTGAAAACAAAGATGGACAATCTTATTGACCGACTCCGCAAGGAATATCCTCAATACGCATCTATTAAATACCCCCAGCCTGTTAAACTCTCCCAGCTTGCCTTAAACAAAGGAGAGACCATTATAGAATATGAAGTAACCAGCCCCTACACTATAGGACTTGTAATCCGCGACGGCAAAGTAATAAAGGCATTCAAGGTTGAAAAGACCCGCGCAGAACTTGAAGGATTGATAAAGAGATTCCGCTCTCCTTTTCAGGAAGGCGCAGATATAAATGCGTTCAGCCTTAACCTCTCAAAAAGCCTTACAGACCTGCTTATAAAACCAGCGCTTTCTGTTTTAAACAAAGGAGAACGCCTTATCATTATCCCTGATGAATCCTTAAGTCTGCTTCCATTTGAAGCCCTTCTCATCTCTGCGCCTGCTGAGGCGCTCAAGGAAGAAGAAAATTTGCTTGCACAAGCCGCAAAACAGACAGCGGGCATAGTTGACAAGAACGCCATAATCAGGGGGCTAACCAAAGCTCCGGTTACAAGAAGCAGCGGCGTAAATGTAGCTTCACGTGTAACCACCCACATACTTTTTGATACAGGTTCAGCCCAGATAAAGAACGAATCACAGAAGCAGATGCAGGAGATAGCCTCTGCCCTTATATCCAAAGAACTCAAGAATACAGTTATAAAGATAGAAGGCCATACAGACAGCATAGGCGATTCAAAATATAACCTGAAGCTTTCAGCTAAAAGGGCACAGGCCATTTATGACTATCTCGTAAAAAACGGGGTTAAGCCAAGCCTCCTCAGCTATACAGGGAAAGGAGATACCGAACCTATAGCTGACAACAAAGATGAAAAAGGCAGAAGTCTTAACCGCAGGGTTGATTTTGTCCGTGTTACTGATAAAGATGACATAAAGCAGAAGGCGTCTTTGCTTAAGGGATTTGTATATGCCACGGATGAATATCCAATCAGCTACTATCAGTCTGCCTCAGTGCTTTCGCTCCATAGAGGATTGCATATAGCCCGCGAAAAGGGGAAAACCTTCTTTGGGTTGGGCGACCCTGTGTTTGAAATAAAAGACACCAGATCCGCAAATCTGAGGTCTGTTAAGATTGTTGCAAAGGCCGGAATATCGTCCACGGACATCGCAGAGACAGAAGAGACAAAAGACGCAGGATATAAATTTACCCGACTTGTAAACACGGAAAAAGAGGTCAAAGAAGTGAGCAAGCTTTTTGACAAGGCAAAGATATTCATTGGTTCTGATGCCTCTGAGGAAAAACTGAAGGCAGAGGATTTAAGGACAAGGCGGTATGTGCTTTTTTCAACACATGGGATACTTGGAAACGAGATTCCATATATCAAACAGCCTGCATTGGTTTTAAACTTGATTGGCAATGACAAGGAAGACGGCTTTCTGACCGCTTCTGAGATATTTGAAATGGACTTAAACGCGGACATAGTGGGGCTTTCTGCCTGCAAGACAGGACTCGGTGTGCAATCTGCCGGAGAAGGTGTGGTAGGGCTTTCAAGGGCGTTCATGTATGCAGGCACAGACACAGTGCTTGTGAGCCTCTGGAGCGTTGCGGATGAGTCAACATATAAGCTGATGGCCAAGTTTTTCGACGGGCTGAAAAACGGCAAGGACAAAATGACCGCTCTAAAAAATGCCAAAGACTATCTGCGTAATAACGGCTATGACAATCCATTCTACTGGGCGCCGTTTATTCTCATGGGCGAGACGAATTGAGCTTGCTGATTATGTTGATAGTGAGTTTGTTGGGGTCAGGCATGCAGATGTGCATTTAAGCGTTACCCATGAATAAAATGTTGCATATCATTGCATTTTGCTATGATAATAGTTAAAATCAAACTAAAATAAAAATAAATTCAGGAGGAATTAAAAATGGCGACTGCCGTAAGAATATCGGAGAAATTAGTCGATGACGCTAAGAGATACAGCCGTATTGACCATAGATCCGTTACCGGTCAAATAGAGCACTGGGCACAAATCGGCAAGTGTGCGGAAGAAAATCCGGACTTAACGTACAGTCTTATCAAGGAAATACTTATCGGTCTGCAGGAACTTGAACAGGGAGAGAAATCGGAATATAAGTTTGAATAAGCACGTAATGAAAATCTATCAATCGAGAACGTTTGAAAATAAAATCAAGAAGTTTTCAAAACAAGAAAAGGCTGCATTAGATGAAGAAATTGGAAAAATCATTAAAAATCCTCTGACTGGAGAAGAAAAGAAAGGCGACCTCCGAGAGATACACGTCTATAAATTCAAAATTAAATCAATCCGATATCTTCTATCATACAGGATGATTAAAAACGGCTTGGAATTAATAATGATTGGCCCACATGAAAATTATTATCGCGAACTGAAAAGCTATTTAAAGCGAAGATAAAGAAAAAGTATGATCATTGCATGAGACAAGAGAACTCTTACGAATACATTAACGACTTTTTGTATTTCGTCATAAAGCCTGCCGGAGGCAACAGAGGCGGCAATGCGCTGCTTTACTGCTCGGGCGTTAACTTGCAGCGCTTTCTCCCTATTACAAAGGGGCGGCATCGTCTTGGCCTGAATCCCGCTGCGAAGGGTCTCCAATCCGTAAACCTGAGAGTAAGGTCTCTGTCTCTGTCGCACGGAGCAACGCCGAAAAGCATTCATGGAAACGATTGCTCCGGAATCGCTCCGGCAAAGGATGATTTATGGTATTCGGAACTCTTCCTTATAGAAAACGCCTCCGAGCCGCTGCCCGACGAGATTATTAATTACGCTGTCGTAGATCTCCTGAAAAAGATATTCCTCGCCTGCATGCTAAAAGAGACAATGCCCGACAAGCTTATCGAGCCCGGTGAACTGAAGACGTTTATCGAGGATATGTGCGTCAAATACGGCCGGTAATCGATATCCAAAAAACGCTCTGCATAATCCGCAAAAACTGTTATAATATTTACTCTCAATTAGTAGTTTGAAAATTTTAACGGAGTAAAACATGGAACTGCCGTCCGGTTTTATAAGCAAAGAGACATGGAATAAGGTGCTCAACTATATCGCACTGAGCGACGAAGAGCCGCCTTATCTGCTCATGGACAAGAAAATTGTGCAGGATAAGGTATCTATCATCGGCAAAAATATCAGGAATTCGCGGGTATTCTATGCTGTAAAAGCCAATCCTGACATCGAGGTGATAAAGCTCGTGAATCCCCTCGGCGTCGGTTTCGAGATAGCATCCGAGGGCGAACTGCAATTGCTCGCTTCGATTAATGTCGAGCCTGAAAGAATTATCACCAGCAACCCTGTGAAAACCTTTAAATTTCTCGAACAGGCAGTGGAATACGGCGTGAAATATTACGCATACGATTCCTTTGCCGAAGTTGATAAGCTTGCGCGATATGCCCCGGGCTCCAATGTCTATGTCAGGCTGACTGTTCCGAATGAGGGCAGTGAATGGCCTTTGAGCAAAAAATTCGGCGTGGAGACGGACGAGGCCCTCGACCTTTTGGTCTATGCAAAGGACAAGGGATTGAATCCCGTGGGCATAACCTTTCATGTAGGCTCGCAGTGCAATAATGTATACAACTGGAATGCTGCGGTGGACAAAGCAAGGGAGTTATGGGAGATGGCGGAGCAAAAAGGGATTAAGCTCTCGATGCTCAACATCGGCGGAGGCTATCCGATCCGCTATACAAAAAATGTGCCGGATATAGAGACCATCGAGAAAAAGGTGGACAAAGTTATCTTCCAGAAATTTCCGCAGGACATAGAGGTATTCATAGAGCCGGGCAGGGCTATGGTCGGAGATGCGGGAGTATTCGTGTCCACTGTCATAGGCAAGACCAAAAGGGGCGACGAGAACTGGCTGCACATTGACGTGGGAGTTTTTAACGGCCTCATGGAGAGCGTAGGAGGCATCAAATACACGTATGTTGTCGGGAGCAGGAACGATCCCATGGCATGGACGATTGCGGGGCCGAGCTGCGACAGTTTCGATGTGATAGACCGCGAGGTTGAGCTGCCTGAGCCGGAGGTTGGAAACAGGATATTGATACTTTCGAGCGGGGCGTATACGATTTCATACGCATCGGAATTTAACGGTTTCTCGATACCTAAGACTATATTGATATGACAACAAAACTTTTCTGGAGGACGATATGATCAAGTTTTTTGAGAAAGATCCATATGCGCCGATACAATATGTTTACGATGTGGAAAAGGTGCTTCATAAGAGCAAAAGCGAGTTTCAGGAGATAATGGTCATTGAAAATCCGCACTTCGGCAAGATGCTCATCCTTGACGGAGTCGTTCAGATAACGGAGCGCGACGAACTTTTTTATCATGAGATGCTTGTGCATCCGGTTATGCACGCGCATCCGAATCCCAAAAATGTCATAGTGATAGGCGGCGGCGACGGCGGAACTGTGAGGGAGGTTTTGAGGCACGATTCCATCGAGAAGGTATATTTCATAGAGATAGACGAAGAGGTCATCAATGTGTCCAGGAAATTTTTTCCGACGGTTGCGTGCGGCGTTGACGACAAACGGGTCGAGATAAAATGCATGGACGGAGCCGAATTCGTAAAGGGAAGGGACGGAGATATAGACGCGGTGATAGTTGATTCCACGGACATAGTCGGCTTTGCAAAGAGCCTTTTTACGGTCGAGTTTTTCAAATCGGTAAAAGACTGCCTCACGGATGACGGGATGTTCGTAACCCTCTCGGAATCGCTGCATTTCCACAAGGATATCGTCATAGAGGTTCAAGAGGCTATGAAGCTCATATTCCCGATAGTTGATCTCTATACCGCCCCTATCGCTACTTATGCCGGAAACTGGTGGACATTCTCAGCCGCATCCAAGAAGCACGATTTAAGGCAGATGAGAAGGGATTTCAAGGTTGACACCAGATATTACAGCGACGAGATACATCAACAGGCATTTATGCCGCCCAAGATGTACGAGAGGCTTATGCAGAGAAAACTGCAGTGGTAGCTTGACAGCTTTTAAGGCTTATTGTTAAATTATTAGCACTCTCATGTCGAGAGTGCTAATCTTGTTTTATTATGGTGGTAAATATGCTGGATGAGAGGAGTAGACAGGTTCTCCGCGCCGTTGTCCAGAGCTATATAAATAAGCTTGAACCGGTCGGCTCGCGTTTTGTCACAAAGGAATACGCATTAGGCTGCTCTCCGGCCACCATACGTAATATAATGGCCGACCTCGAAGATTTAGGGTTCTTAAGCCAACCGCATACCTCTGCCGGAAGGGTTCCTACGGACAAGGGTTATCGGTTTTACGTGAATTTCCTCGGGGATGCCGGCGAGTACGGCGAACAGGACGCAGAGCTTAAGGACTGTGTCTGCCGTTTTACGCGGAGGCTCGAAGGCATCGGCAGCGATTTAAACGGCATGTTCGTAGAGGTGACGAACGCCCTTTCTTCGATGTCGAATTATATAGGCGTCGTTATGCCTCCGAGGCCTGAAAGCACGACGTTCAACAGGATCGATTTCATAAGGTACAAAGCGGATAAGGTCGTCGCTGTTTTGCTGACCGACGAAGGCGTGATTAAGAATAAGATGCTCTCCGTGGATGCGGCTTTTACACAGGAAGACCTCAACAGGATCGCGGCCTATCTCAATTCCGAATACTCGGGACGCACGATCGATGAGATAAAAAGCATGCTCATCAAAAAAATGCGTCAGGAAAAGGCCGCGTGGGATAAGCTCATAACAAGGGCCATAAAGATATACGAAGAGGCCACATCTTTTGCGGAAGAAGATTTTTTCGTTTCCGGGCTTTACGATGTGATGGGTCTGCCGGATTTTTCGGACATGTCACGGATAAGGGAGATATCCCGCGCAATAAAGGATAAGCACGCTATATTAAAACTCATCGAGGAGCTTTCCGGCGTCTCCGGCGTGCAGGTGGTCATAGGGAACGAGAATCCCGTAGAGGAATTGAAGGGGCTGAGCGTGGTGGCATCCACGTATAAAGAGGGAGAAAGGCCGATGGGTGTTATAGCCCTCATCGGGCCGACAAGAATGGATTATTCCAAGGCCATATACATGGTCGATGCCATTTCAAAGTGCATAAGCAGGACATTCGAGCAACGGACGGAGGTAGTTTAATGGAAGAAAACACGGAAGTAACCGAAAAGCCGGAAGGGCCCGGCGTTTCCATCGAAGTAGAGGACAAACCGGCAGAGACGGTCGAATCGATACAGGCGGAACTTGCAGACGCAAAGGATAAATACCTGCGGCTCTATGCGGAATTCGAAAACTATAAAAGAAAGGTTCAGAAGGATAAGGAAGAGCTTATAAAGTATTCCAACGAGTCCTTGATGTATGAGATATTGCCGGCGCTGGATAATCTCGAAATGGCATTAAGGCACTCGGAGGGTGGAAATTCCGAACCTCTGGCAAAAGGCGTTGAAAATACCCTCAGGGAAATGAACAGGATACTCGAAAAATTCGGGCTTACGGCGATAGAGGCAATGGGAAAGCCTTTTGACCCGGCCTATCACCACGCGATGTCGCAGATAGAAAGGGACGACATGGATAACAATACGGTAGTCGAGGAACTCAGAAAGGGATACATCTATAACGAAAAAGTTTTAAGGCCCTCGCTCGTGGCCGTTTCGAAAAAGAGTGCGGGTTAAGTTTTCATGTTATTGATCGGAAATTAAAAACCATAAAATGAGATAAAGACAAGGAGGATGAGATGGGAAAAACTATAGGTATAGACCTCGGAACCACGAACTCGGTCGTTGCGGTTGTAATCGGCGGAGAGCCGGTGGTAATACCGAATCAGGAAGGAAACAGGACGACGCCGTCCGTTGTCGCCTTTACGGAAAAGGGCGAAAGACTTGTCGGCCAGATAGCAAAGCGGCAGGCAATAACGAACCCCGAAAACACGATATTCTCGATAAAAAGGCTTATGGGAAGGAAATATAATTCGCCTCAAGTAGACCATGCAAAAAAGCGGCTTCCTTATCACATGGCTGAAGCGCCGAACGGAGATGCCCATGTGGAGGCGAGGGGCAAGAAGTATTCGCCTCCGGAAATATCGGCAATGATACTCCAGAAACTGAAACAGGCCGCAGAGGACTATCTCGGCGAAACCGTCACCGAGGCGGTAATCACGGTGCCGGCTTATTTCGACGACAGCCAGAGGCAGGCTACAAAGGATGCGGGTCAGATCGCGGGACTTAATGTGCTGAGGATCATAAACGAGCCCACGGCAGCAGCCCTCGCGTACGGCCTTGAAAAGAAAAAAGAGGAAAAGGTCGTGGTGTACGACCTCGGAGGAGGAACCTTCGACGTCTCTGTGCTCGAAATCGGCGAAGGCGTAATAGAGGTTAAATCCACTAACGGAGATACATACCTCGGGGGCGACGACTTCGACCTCAGGATCATGGATTGGATGGTCGAGGAATTCAAAAAGGATCAGGGCGTAGACGTTAAAAATGACAAGATGGCCCTTCAGAGACTGAAAGAGGGCGCAGAGAGGGCGAAAATAGAACTTTCTACGGCATCCGAGACAGAGATAAACCTTCCGTTCATAACCGCCGACGCTACAGGGCCTAAACATTTATTGATGAAGCTTTCGAGAGCGAAGTTCGAGCAGCTTACGGACGACTTCATACAGAGGACCATAGACCCCTGCAAAAGGGCGCTTTCCGATGCCGGTTTTTCCACGACCGATATGGATGAAGTCATCCTTGTAGGAGGACAAACAAGGACTCCGAAGGTTCAGCAGACAGTACAGGGCTATTTCGGGAAAGAGCCGCACAAGGGCGTCAACCCCGACGAAGTGGTCGCGGTAGGCGCGGCAATTCAGGCGGCTGTCCTTAAGGGAGAGGTAAAGGAAGTCCTTCTTCTCGATGTGACTCCGCTGTCTCTCGGTATCGAGACACTCGGCGGCATATTTACCAAGATGATAGAGAGGAACACGACCATCCCGACAAAGAAGACACAGACATTCTCTACGGCATCGGACAATCAGCCTGCGGTTACCATTAAGGTGCATCAGGGAGAAAGGGAGATGGCATCGGACAATAAACTGCTCGGGGTTTTCGAACTCGTAGGGATTCCCCCTGCGCCGAGAGGCCTGCCTCAGGTAGAGGTTACATTCGACATCGACGCGAACGGCATACTTCACGTCTCCGCTAAAGATTTAGGCACAGGCAAGGAACAATCCATAAAGATTACCGCGTCGAGCGGTCTTTCTCAGGACGAGATAAAGAATATGATGCGCGACGCGGAATCGCACGCGACGGAGGATCACAAGAGGAAGGAACTCGCGGAGGCGCGTAATACTGCGGATACCCTCGTATATTCGGTAGAAAAATCGGTGCAGGATTACGGAGACAAACTTACGGAAGACGAGAAAAAAGAGATAGAAGCCGCCATCGAGAAATGCAAAAAGGTAAAGGATTCGAGCAGCGACCCTGCCGAGATAAAGAACGCGGTCGAAGAACTCACAAAGGCATCGCACAAAATTGCGGAGCACGTGTATAAAGCGGCGCAGGAGCAGACTGCTGCAAGCGGCGACGGCAAGCCTGAGTCCAAGGCCAAACCTGAAGATGAAGCCATGGAAGCGGAATTCGAAGATGTGGATAAGAATAAATAATGAAAGATTATTATAAGCTTCTCGGCGTAGGCCGGGATGCCGGTCAGGAAGACATAAAAAAGGCATTCCGGCAGTTAGCCTTAAAATACCATCCGGACAGGAATCAGGGGAACAAAGAGTCCGAAGAAAAGTTCAAAGAAATAAACGAGGCATACACATGCCTCGGCGATTCCGAAAAACGCGCCCATTACGACAGATACGGTACTTCCGAAGGAATGGGCGCCGGCGCCGGATTCGGAGCCGGGGCTGGTTTCGGCGGCTTTACAGACGTATTCGAAGACATATTCGAAGACTTCTTCGGCTCGTTCGGTGGATACAAAAAGGCAAAATCTACAAAAGGCGCGGATTTAAGATACAACCTCACCATAACCCTTGAAGAAGCGGCCTTCGGCGTGGAAAGGTCTATAAAAATTCCGAGGTGGCAGACATGCGACACGTGCGGCGGTTCGGGTGCGGAACCGGGGACATCGCCCGTTACATGCGCTAATTGTAAAGGGACCGGGCACATACGATTTCAGCAGGGGTTCTTCAGCGTTTCGAAGACCTGCGGCAAGTGTCAGGGTTCAGGCAGCATAATCACAAGCCCCTGCAAGGGATGTAAAGGGAACGGCAAGGTAAGGGTTCAAAGGGAAATATCCGTGAAGATTCCCGCGGGTGTCGATACCGGCTCGCGTTTAAGGATGAGCGGGGAAGGCGACTTCGGCAGTTACGGAGGGCCTCCCGGGGATTTATATATTGTGCTTAATGTAGATGAGCATTCCTTCTTTAAACGGGACGGCATGGACATATACTGCCAATTCCCGATATCGTTTACAAAGGCGGTTTTCGGAGGCGAAATAGACGTCCCTACCCTCAACGGTCCTGCCAAACTCAAAATCCCGGCAGGAACCCAGTCCGGCAAATCGTTTCATCTCAAAGGCAAGGGCATACCGAGGCTCGGGAGCCATCAGAGGGGGGATCAGATAGTAAGCATATATATAGACGTGCCGAAGAAACTGACGCCGAGACAGAAGGAACTCCTCGAGGAATTTGCGGGAATAAGCGAAGAAAACAATGACGAGGCTTCAAAGGGATTCAAGAACAAGCTCAAAGACCTTTTTTCAGCGTAGCCCTATTTGTTGTTTTTCCCGTTCAGGAATTTTTCTATCTGGGCTATTATCTCCGCTGCCGTGGCCCTGTCTTTTAAAATTAAATTCTTCCGGGCGTCAACGCTTATCTTTGTCGATTTCGATGTAACCCGTTCAAGGTCTATGTAAATATCCAGGCCTTCCGTTATTGCGGAAATCCGTATGCCGTCTTCTGTTCTTTCTTTTCCGGTGAATACTATACCCATATTTTTAAGGGCTCTGCGCGTTGCTGATTCGACTTTATCGATAGGAAAGCTTTCCGTTTTGTATGCTATGTTCGTTACCGTATAAGCGACTCCTCCGCTTGCGCCTGTTACCAACAGGGTCGCACAGCCGGAAGACAGAAAGATGCCGAACAACAGACAGATTACAATGATTTTGTCTTTCAATATCCCTCCGGTAATATAATTCGCAAATTGAGGCTTCAATAAATATCTTTGATACTATCAACTGCGGTTATTGCTGTCAAGTCTTTGCAGGAAAGGAAAGAAAGAAGGAAATGCCGGTGGGGAGACTCGAACTCCCACATGGTCGCCCATAGCGGATTTTGAGTCCGCCGCGTCTGCCGTTCCACCACACCGGCGCCGGCAAATAGTATAACACAAAGAACGATGATAGGAAGGGCTAATACATGGAAGGCACGGCTTCAGAGCCTTCAATAACACAAAGCACAAATCCGCTTCAAGGTATAGAAGATACGGCTTCAAAGCCTTTACAAGTGCATTGTTATGTTCAGAGCATAAATATTCAGCGAATTACACTATAAGAAAGCACCGATGCGGATGACGGGAAGGCGTATGTTAGTTGAAAATTTCGCCGGTAAAGTCTTCTCCGCCATACCTTCCATACCTTCGACACGCCATTTAAACGGGATGTGAGGCGTGCTGAAAAAGCCTTTACTCATACGAAATGTCATAACAGCATTCTCTTTATCGTGAGCTACAACTTTGCTTTCTTATTCAATGATACGAAGATAATCTACGGATTGCACTTGCAACTGCACTTAGTAAAGGTTTTTGAAGTATGCCTCACATCCTGATAACTATGGATATGAAAGGATCATAAATGGTTTATTTTGACGGCTCGATATGAACGACGACGTCCGCTACTTCCGGCAGCCTTTCCTTTATGACCTTTTCCGCCTTCTCCGCAATGGCGTGCGCCTCCTCCACAGAGAGGGCCGGATTCACGAGCATGTGCAGGTCTACGAATATCTGCCCCTTTGTTCCCCTCGTCCTGATCTTATGGCATTCGATAACTCCGTCCACGTTGCACGCTATGTCTTTTATAAGGGATATGTCGGTCTGAGAGCTGTCCACGAGCGTTTCGGTGGAGCCTTTTATGATGTCTATGCCCGCCTTTGCGATAAAAACGCCTACTACCGCTCCCGCGATCGGATCCGCGAGAGGAAAGCCGAGTTTTATAAAGATAAGGCTCGCGATAACGCCGAGCGACACGTAGATATCGCTTTTCGTATGCTGGGAGTCGGCGATGAGAAATTCGCTGTTAAGCTTCATTCCTTTTCGTTTTTCGTATGTAGATACGAATACGTTTATCGCCATCGTGACTATCATGACTATAAAGCTCGCCCCTGTTACCGTTGTTTCGTGCCTGCCGGCTAAGGATTCATAGACCTTCTTGAATACCTCGAAGCAGGTCAGGAGCATGAGAAGCCCCACAAAGATAGTAAAGACCGTTTCGTATTTCCTGTGGCCGTAAGGATGTCTTTCATCCGGAGGATGAGAGGAGATGTATACGCCGATCAGTCCCACGACATTGGATACTCCATCAAAAAGGGAGTGAAAGCCGTCCGAAAATATGGAGATCGAGTTTGTGATGTAGCCGTAAAAGACCTTTGCCGCCGAAACGAGGATATTCAGCGCGAGCGTTATCAATAAAACCCTTCTTATCTCCGATGTCCTGTCCATGCGTTATTCGATTACTCCTGCTTGCAGTACCGCCTCCCAATATTTCTTGAATTGTTTGAATGTCCCGCTGTTTATAGCATCCCTCATTTTTCCGAAAAAGTCGAGATAGAAATATAAATTGTGGATGGTATTCAACCTCATGGAGAGTATTTCCTTTGCGAGGAACAGATGCCTTAAATACGCCCTCGAATAGTTCCTGCACGTATAACATCCGCAATCCGGGTCAAGAGGGGCGGGGTCTGCCTTGAACTCTGTCCTTTTAATGCTTATCCTGCCCCTGCTCGTAAAGAGCGTTCCGTTACGGGCGTTTCTCGTAGGCATCACGCAGTCGAACATGTCGAAGCCGTTTTCGACCGCAGTCATTACGTCCGAGAGGTCTCCGACTCCCATCAGATACCTCGGCTTTTCGGCAGGCATCAGCGGGCCTATGAATTCTATTGTCTCGTGCATCTCTTCTTTCGGCTCTCCTACGCTCAATCCGCCGGCGGCATATCCGTCAAAGCCTATCTCCATCAGATCTTCGAGGCTCCTCTTCCGCAAGTCTTTATACATCCCGCCCTGAATAATGCCGAAGAGAGACTGAACGGGTGAATGTTGAATGCTGAATTCTTTGCATCTTCTCGCCCATTTCGTGGTGAGTTCGAGGGACTTGACCGCATACTCATATTCGGCGGGATACGGAGTGCATTCGTCGAATGCCATTACAATGTCCGAGCCGAGCATGGCCTGTATCTCCATTGCCTTTTCAGGGCTGAGGAAATGCAGGGAGCCGTCGAGATGGGATCTGAATTCAACGCCGGCTTCGCGTATCTTTCTGAGAGAGGATAGGCTGTAGACCTGAAAGCCGCCGCTGTCCGTGAGTATAGGCCTTTCCCAGTTTATGAATTTATGGAGGCCGCCTAATCGATGTATTATTTCGTGTCCGGGCCTGAGATATAAATGGTAAGTGTTCGAGAGGATTATTTCCGCTCCCATCTCCTTTAATTCTTCAGGAGACATGGCCTTTACGGTCCCCTGAGTGCCGACAGGCATAAATGCGGGAGTCTGAATGCTGCCGCGCTCTGTTTCTATAACGCCTCTACGCGCCTTATTGTCCGAATTCAATATCGAGAATTTCATCGGCATTTAGTATAACCCATATTGTTAATACATTAAAGGCAAAGCATTTCCGCTTCATTCTCGCAAGGCATCCGGCCTTGCTCCGAAGCTGCGACAGCCCGCTTAAACATCCGTGTTACGCTTAGTCTGTCGAAGTCGCTCCAATACTTTACCTTTAATGCTTAAATGTATTAACAAAATTTTCACACCCGTTTCACAGGAAAAGGATTTATAAATCAGGGGATTGCCGAAAATGCATTTTTTGCTTGACATGCACAAGATATTGTGGTTCAATAGATGGTGCAATACTAAATAAAGAACTCGGCAGAAACCTGACCGGGCACAAAACAAGGGGGGATTTTATGGAAAAAGCAGAAAGCGACGTCGATTTGTCGCCCAACGCCGCAACGGTCCTTGAGAAAAGATATCTCAAAAAAAATGAGGAAGGAAAGGTTATCGAGACTCCCTCCGACCTCTTTCGCAGGGTCGCGCGGCATGTGGCGGCGGCGGACGCCGGTTACGGCAAGCCCGAAGTATGGGTGCAGCAGATCGAGCAGGAATTTTATGAATTAATGACATCATTCGCATTCCTTCCTAACAGCCCCACTCTTATGAATGCCGGCAGGAGGCTCGGACAGTTGAGCGCGTGCTTTGTCCTGCCTGTGGACGATTCGATGGAATCCATATTCGACGGTGTAAAATACGCCGCCATAATCCATAAATCAGGAGGAGGCACAGGCTTCAGTTTTTCGAGATTGAGGCCGAAAGGCGATGTGGTCGGCTCCACTAAAGGCATTTCATCGGGCCCCATATCGTTTATGACCGTGTTCGACACGGCGACAGAGGCGGTGAAGCAGGGCGGCACGAGAAGGGGCGCGAACATGGGCATCCTTCGCGTCGATCATCCCGATATCCTTGATTTTATAACATGCAAGGACCATAACAGCAGGCTTAATAATTTTAATATTTCCGTGGGTCTCACAGAGGCGTTCATGAAGGCCGTAGAAGATAACGGAGAATACGAACTTTTAAATCCGAGGACAAAGAATGTCGCCGGAAAGATCGGGGCAAGGCAGGTCTTCGACAAGATAGTAAATCAGGCATGGAAAAACGGAGAGCCCGGAATAGTGTTCCTCGACAGGATAAACGCGTCGAATCCCACGCCCGCGCTTGGAGAGATAGAATCCACCAATCCGTGCGGAGAGCAGCCGCTCATGCCTTTCGAATCATGCAACTTAGGCTCAATCAATCTATCAAAGATGATTCAACGCAATCAGGACGGAAAGGCCGAGGTTGACTGGCAAAGGCTTAAAGACACGGCATGGAAGGCGGTTCACTTCCTCGACAATGTCATCGATGTAAATAAATATCCCCTTCAAATGATCGATGAGACGACGAAATCGAACAGGAAGATAGGGCTCGGAGTCATGGGATGGGCGGATATGCTCATTCAACTGAGGGTCCCATACGGCTCTGAAGATGCCATAAAGCTTGCGGAAAAGCTGATGGGCTTCATTCAGACGGAGAGCAGGCTCGCGTCGTGCGTGCTCGCGGAAGAAAGGGGCGTATTCCCGAACTACGAGAACAGCATCTATAACGGCGAAATGGCGGTAAGGAACGCGACGGTAACCACCATTGCTCCGACAGGCACCCTTTCCATAATCGCGGGATGCTCGTCGGGCATAGAGCCTCTGTTTGCAGTGTCGTTCGTGAGAAACGTCATGGAAGGAACCAAGATGATAGAGGTCAATTCCTATTTCGAGAAAGAGGCGAAGGATGCGGGGTTATGGAGCAGGGAGATTATGGAGAGGGTCGCTGAGATAGGCTCCGTAGCGCACTTCAACGAATTCCCGGAAGATATGAGAAATATATTTGTAACGGCGCACGACATTACCCCTACCGATCACATAAAGATGCAGTCCGCGTTCCAGAAATACATAGATAATGCCGTCTCTAAGACCGTGAACTTTGCCCATGAGGCGACAACAAAGGATGTGGAAGAGGCATACATACTCGCGCATAAGCTCGGCTGCAAGGGCGTAACCGTTTACCGCGACGGCTCGCGAGAGGAACAGGTGCTTTCCACAAAGAAGGCCGAAGAAAAGCCTCAGCATGACACAAGGGCGAGAATCGTTCCCAAAAAGAGGCCTGCGGTAATCAAAGGCACTACGAGGCTTATCAAGACAGGCTGCGGGAATCTATATGTGACGATCAACGAGGATGAAAACGGCAAGCCCTTTGAGGTGTTCACGAACATAGGAAAGGCCGGAGGCTGCGTTGCAAGCCAGGCAGAGGCAATAGGAAGACTTATATCCCTCGGGCTGAGGGCTGAGATAGAGCCGGACGAGATAGTTAAACAACTTAAGGGTATCTCCTGCCATCAACCCGAATGGTATGAAGGCGGAAGGGTGCTTTCATGTTCCGACGCCATTGCGAAGGCCATCGAGAAATATGCCCATCGTCATGAAAAAGGCGACAACGGCAACGGCAAGTCCAAAAACGGAGCGGTTATGCAGATAGGGGCTTGCCCTGAGTGCGGCGGCACTGTTGAGCATGAAGGCGGGTGCGCGGTGTGCCATAGCTGCGGATTCACCAAATGCGGGTAAGCCGCTTATAATGACTAAAAATGCAGGGTATAATATTTTCGCTCATTCTCGAAAGGCTTCCAAGCCTTTCTCCGAGGCTGAGCCCGCCCGCTTAGACATCCATGTCACGCTTGGGCTGCCTAAGTCCGCTCAAATACCATATCCTGCATTTTTTTATTTTATGACAAAGGAGAAAATATGAGCGGTAACGGTAGTCATAAATTTACCCGTCCTGATTGGGAGGAATATTTTCTTGAGATCGCGAAGGTTGTGTCCTCGCGCTCCACATGCCTGAGAAGGCGCTACGGCGCTGTAATCGTGAAAGACAATGTCATAGTCAGCACCGGATACAACGGCGCGCCGCGCGGCTCTATGAATTGCGTTGATAAAGGAAGCTGCAAAAGAAAAGAGCTTAATGTCCCTTCCGGAGAAAGATATGAACTCTGCGAGGCGGTGCATGCGGAGCAGAACGCGGTAATAAACGGCCAGCCTGAGCGCATGAAGGGCGCGACCATCTACATAGCGGGCTTCGAAGAAGACAATTCATTCGCCGAAGGCAAACCGTGTTTGTTATGCCGCCGCATGATACAGAACGCCATGATCAAAGAAGTCGTCTACCTCAAAAAAGACGGCAGTGTTGCGAGGGTAGGAGATGTGAGGGAGTTGGAGGGGGCGAATATCCAGCGGTGAAGTATAGATGATATGCTGTTTTGTGCCCGATATTTTGGGCTCCGGCAGAATGGAGGCGATGTTTAGGAAAGACATTTAAGGGGGTGATGCCAATGGCAAAAGTTTTTTCGTTCTCAACATGGATAATAGGGAAAATTTTTGCTTTAAAGGGATTAGCCCTTGTGGGCATTGTATTTGAATTAGTCTCCAAAGTGTCGGGCAGAGGACAGTACAAAATGCGAGATGTGTTTCTAATTAAACTAAACGGTTTAGCAATAAATGATAAGTAAGAAAATTGAAGAGATTGAAGAATCTGACCTGCAATCCTTGATTGACAATAAGGTTCTTGAAAGTAAAACTATCGAGTATAAAAGAGAACTACCGAATAATTCTGATTCCTCTAAAAAAGAATTCCTTGCAGATGTAACTTCATTCGCGAATAGTAGCGGCGGCGATTTGATCGTTGGCATTGAGCAGAATAATCAGATAGGAAAGCCAAAAGAAATTTGTGGTATAGGGATTGAGAATGCTGACAAAGAAAAAACGAGACTTGATGACATTATAAGAACAGGCATTGAACCTCGGATATTATCTGTTTCTATACAAGCAATTCCCTTGGAAAATTCAAATTTTGCTTTCATAATCCGAATTCCAAAAAGCTGGAATGGGCCGCATAGGGTTATTTTGGGAGGGCATGCTAAATTTTATGCTCGGAATTCATCTGGCAAATATGAGATGGATGTTGATGAACTTAGAGTAGCTTTTAATTTAAGTGAAACATTAACGGATAGGATAAGAAATTTCCGGTTAGATAGAATTGCAAAGGTTCAAGCAAATGAAACACCAGTGCCTCTTGGATCACCACACAGAGTTGTTCTCCATCTTATTCATGGTAACGCCTTTAACCCGTCCGTAAAGTTTGATGTTAATAGCATTTACGCAAGTTGGCATGACAAACTGCCCTTAATTTATAGGTCTACTTTAAATGGCAGATACAATCTGGATGGATTATTTACTTACTCTAATGCTGATGATGGTAAGCACAGCGCTTATACGCAGCTTTATAGAAATGGAATCATTGAGGCTGTCGATACACAAATGCTTGCTCCAAGAGAACAAAATGGTGTTATATTGAAGTACATCTCATCTGTTTTATTTGAAGGAAAACTAATTCAAGCGACGACACGCTATCTGAATCTCATGTCTGAATTGGCTGTTGAACCGCCAATATTTATATTTCTGAGCTTGTTAAATGTTAAAGATTATACAATTCCTGGTAATATTTATAATGATTTTTCAACATGCCCCGTTGATCGCAACATGCTTTTGCTCCCTGCTGAAATTATTGAGTCGTATGGAGTCGAAACTACAACTATATTAAAACCTATATTTGATTTAGTATGGAATGCTTGTGGCGAGCCGAGATCGTTGAACTTTGATGAAAATGGTAACTGGATTGCAAAATGAATCCTACCCCCACCATAATCCTCGGCGACAGCCGCCGCATGAGCGAGCTTAAGGACGAGGATAACAACCCTACCCTTACTTGCACTCCCCTACTCTCTTGCCGCTCATATGCTGGGTCATTTTCATCTTGCCCTGCCCCGGCTGGTTGACCGTCATATCGATCGTTCCGTCGAATTTATCTTTTTTGTATGTCACCTTGCCCGAGCTTTCTGCGGTAGTTCCGTCCTTATCCCTGCATTGTATGGTCCACGATACCGTATTGCCGCTTGTCTTTGAGTTGATAATCTTGCAGTCCTGATTTTTTTCAGGCTTCTGGGGTATGATGTCTTTCTTTGTTATGCACTGGGTATGGGTCATAGGAGGCATCTGCATCGGCATGCCTGGCATATCCATTTTTACGGTGATCTCCCATAATCCGTCGCGCATGTCCAACTCCGCAAAAGAGAACGATACGGATAATAAAATAATAAATAATGCCGCAAGCAGTGTCCTGATAAACATTTTTACCCCCCTTTTCGATAAACGATTTTTCTTACTTTATTTCAACAGCTTCTTCAACGAGCATTACAGGTATATCGTCTTTAATCGGATACATGCGCTTGCATTTGTCGCAGACAAGGCCGCTTTCAGCCTCTTTGTAGATCAGATCACCCTTGCATTTCGGACAAGCAAGAATGTCGAGCAGGTCTTTGCTTATTGCCATTTTATCCCCCGATGACTTTTGATAGTCTCTTTATTACTTTATCTTTTCCCACAATCTCCAGAACCTCAAAAAGGCCGGGGCTTGCGGTGCCTCCTGTTACGGCAACCCTCACAGGCTGTGCTATTGCGCCGAGCTTTATCTCGCGTTCGTCCGCGAATGCGTGGAAGACCTTCTCCAGTTCCGCTGCCGTAAAATCGGAGAGTCCTGAAAGGATTACATTCAGTTCCGACAGGTATTTTAAATTCTCCGGCTTTAAAAATTTATCCTTAGCCTTTGGATCTATCTCAACATATTCTAAGATATAGTACTTCAGCGACGATACAAGCTCGACGAGCGTCCGGCTCCTCTCTTTCAGGGTATTGACCGCTTTTGAAAGCCATTCCATGTCGATATGCCGGCCTTCGGATATGATGCCTTCTTTGATCAGGAACGGGATTGCCGTTTCCGCAAGGCCCCTCGCCTCCTCTTTCATTATATACTGGCTGTTGAGCCATAAAAGCTTTTCGGGGTTAAAGACCGCGGCTGATTTCCCGACGTTCTCCATTGAAAAATATTGAATTAATTCCTCCCGCGTGAAAACCTCCTGATCCCCGCAAGACCAGCCGAGCCTGACGAGGTAATTGACGAGCGCATCAGGGAGGTAACCCATATCCTTATATGCCATTACTGATGTCGCCCCGTGTCTTTTGCTCAGCCTCGCCTTGTCGGCTCCCAATATCATGGGCAGGTGCGCGAACTGAGGCGGCTCCCATCCGAATGCCTTGTATATGTGAATTTGTTTGGGGGTATTATTTATATGGTCATCGCCCCTGATAATATGGGTTATTTTCATGTCGATGTCATCGACTACTACCACAAAGTTGTAGGTAGGAGCGCCGTCGGAACGGAGGATTATAAGGTCCTCCAGCACATTATTTTCGAACTCTATCGGCCCCTTAATAAGATCGTTTACAATTGTAGCGCCTTCCTGAGGCATCTTGAATCTTACGGCACACGGCTTGTCCGGTATGGGCTCCGCTAAATTCCTGCACCTGCCGTCGTATTTGGGGGGCTTACCCTGCGCGAGGGCCTCCTGCCTGCGCTGCTCAAGCTCTTCCGGAGAGCAATAACACCTGTATGCCTTCCCTTCCAACAACAGCCTTTCCACATAGTTTCTATATATATCAAAGCGGTCTGTCTGCCTGTATGGACCCTCATCCCAATCGAGCTTCAGCCATCTCATGCCCTCGACTATGGCCTCTATGTATTCTTCCGTTGAGCGGCCGGTATCGGTATCCTCTATCCTGAGGATAAAAGTCCCGCCGTGATGCCTTGCGAACAGCCAGTTGAACAGCGCGGTCCGCGCCCCTCCGACATGAAGGTGCCCTGTGGGGCTCGGGGCAAATCTGACTCTAACTGTGTTTTTTGTATCCATAAGGGCTCTATTATAACCGATTTATCATATTTGTCCCAAATAATCGATAGATACGTAAGGTATATGGCTCAATTTCTTTGCAAAAAAATAGAGTCGTATGCCTTAGATCGAGCCTTTACAGACCTGAACCGTATGTGTTAACCTAATTACCTGAAAATAAGCAGAAAGGTGGTGATATGACAATGCTTGATACGGTAAAAAAGAGGGGGATCATCGAATCCTATAAGATCCATGATCACGACACAGGCTCGCCGGAGGTGCAGATTGCCCTGTTGAGCGAAAGGATAAGCTATCTTACGGAGCACTTTAAGACCCACAAGAAAGACCATCACTCACGCAGGGGGCTCTTAAAACTCGTTTCACAGAGGAAGAGACTTCTCGGTTATCTTAAGACTTCCGACAAAGGCCGCTATAATACTGTTATAGAACGACTTGGAATCAGGAAATAGCCCGCGGGAAATACAAATTAAGGAGACGGAAAAACAATTGATGACAAATGTAGAACTTGAGATTAAAGGTAAGCGTCTGGTTCTTGAGACCGGTCAAATGGCTAAGCAGTCGGGCGGCGCAGTTGTAGTAAAGTACGGAGATACGGTTGTTCTCGCAACGGCAGTTGCGGATAAAAGGGTAAAGGAGGGGCTGGATTTTTTTCCCCTCACCATTGATTATCAGGAGAGAACCTATGCCGCGGGCAAAATCCCCGGCGGTTTTTTTAAACGTGAAGGCAGGCCTTCCGAAAAAGAGGTATTGACATCCCGCCTTATTGACAGGCCGCTCAGACCTCTCTTCCCTAAGGGATTTTATTCTGAGACACAGGGCATAGTCTCGGTGCTCTCATACGGCAGTGAAAATGTCGCGGATATTTTAGGCATTATCGGAATGTCCGCTGCCGTGCATATATCCGATGTCCCCTTTGACGGGCCTGTCGGAGCGGTAAGGGTGGGGATGATTGACGGCAATTTAGTGATCAATCCCGACAATACCGAAATCGAAAGGCTTGAGCTTAACCTCGTTGTGGCCGGTACGGCGGATGCCGTCATCATGGTTGAAGGAGGAGGCGCGGAGGTATCCGAATCATCCCTCCTTGAGGCTATTGATTTTGCCCACGCGGAGATCAAACGCATTACGGCGCTGCAAAGCGAACTCAGGGACAAGGCCGGAAAAGCAAAAAGGCCGCTCAAACCCGTTGAAGAAAAATTGACGCTCAAACAAGAAGTAAGAGCCTTTGTTGCAGACAGGCTTAAGGAAGCGATCAGCATTCCCGGAAAACATCAGAGGCAGGAAGCCCTTAACATAATCCTTGAAGATGCAGTTAAACATTTCAACACCACTGAAAACGCGGCGCGGCTTTCAGGCGACACCGGAAAAGATTTGACGAGAGATATAGCAAACGCCTTTGACTCTTACGAGAAAGAGATCGTCAGGAATATGATTATCAGTGAGGGAATAAGGTCTGACGGCAGAAAAACCGATGAGATCAGGCCGATATCCTGTCATCTCGGTTTTCTCCCGCGCGTGCACGGCTCGGCTCTTTTTATCAGGGGTGAGACACAGGCGCTTGCCGTAGCGACACTCGGCACATCGGATGACGAACAGAAGATCGACTCCCTTGACGGAGAAATGTATAAAACATTCATGCTTCATTACAACTTCCCGCCGTTCAGCGTCGGAGAGGTGAAACCCCTCCGCTCTCCGGGCAGAAGAGAGATAGGGCACGGAGCGCTCGCGGAGAGGGCATTGAAGTATGTAATCCCTTCAAAAGAGGTATTCCCCTATACTATAAGGATAGTGTCTGACATCCTCGAATCGAACGGCTCATCCTCTATGGCTACCGTATGCGGGGCAACGCTGTCCATGATGGACGCGGGCGTGCCGCTTTCCGCGCCTGTCGCGGGCATTGCGATGGGGCTTATTAAGGAAGAAGAAAACGTGGTCGTCCTTACGGATATTTTAGGACTCGAAGACCACCTCGGCGATATGGATTTCAAGGTTGCCGGCACCGAAAAGGGCATTACAGCCTTCCAGATGGATTGCAAGATCAGCGGCGTGAGCAGGGCAATTATGGGAACGGCGCTTGAACAGGCTAAAAGCGGGAGGCTCCATATCCTCGGTAAAATGAAAGAAGCGCTGCCTTCCGCGAGAGAGAACCTGTCTCCGCATGCTCCGAGGATATATACCATACAGATAAAACAGGACAAAATAAGGGATGTCATAGGCACCGGCGGAAAGGTCATCCGCAGCATCATCGAACAGACCGGCGCGAAGATAAACGTAGAAGACAGCGGTTTGATCAGCATAGCGTCTTCGGACGAAGAATCGGCAAAAAAGGCCATAGAAATAATAACCGGCATAACAACCGAGGCCGAACTCGGGAAAATATACATGGGCAAAGTGGTGAGGATAGCCGACTTCGGAGCCTTTGTGGAAATACTTCCGGGAACCGACGGCCTTTTGCACATATCGCAGATATCGGATAAGCGCATAGCGAAAGTTACGGACGAAATCAATCTCGGCGACGAGGTAATGGTCAAGGTTATTGAAATAGATCCTCAAGGAAGGATCAGGCTCAGCAGAAAAGAGGCGATGCGGCAACAAACATCTTAAGAGTTGAGGAGTCAAGAGTTATTGGGTTGACTCCTCAACGTAAACCCTTAACTCTTTAACTCGTTTAATTATGTTTACAAAACGCCACCTCGATAACGGCATCCCGGTTGTGATGGAGCAATTAAAGAACTTCCGCTCCGTCATACTGGGCGTATGGGTCAAGGTCGGCTCCCGCAGCGAAACACCCGATAAGAGCGGTATCTCCCACTTTCTCGAACACATGTTTTTCAAGGGCACGAAAAAACGCACCCCAACGGATATCTCCATAGACATAGACTCCCTCGGCGGTGACCTCAATGCCTTCACATCGAGAGAGAACACCGCTTTTTATGTAAAGGTGCTTGATGAATATATAGACAAGGGCATCGAACTGCTTTCGGACATCTTCATGCATTCCACATTCTCCGGAGAAGAACTCGAAAAAGAAAAGGGCGTTATAAAGGAAGAGATAAAGTTGGTTGAAGATACGCCGGACGACTATATCCATGACCTTTTCAGCAAGACGGTATGGGGAGATGTGGGCCTCGGGCAGCCTATTTTGGGCAGGCGCGATACCGTTAAGGCGATGACGCGCGATGATCTGACCAATCATGTAAGGAAGTATTACGGCACGGCCGATACGGTTGTTGCGTGCGCGGGCAATTTCGAACCGGACCGTGTGGTAAACCTGCTCAACCATCACCTCGGAGGCCTCAGGAGAGGCTCGGAGCCCGAAATGTTCTCACCCCCGGCATTTAAAAGCGAAGTCGCCGTTTATCCGAAAGACCTTTCCGAAACCCATATATGTTTCGGCGTGGAGGGGATTTCATATGCGAGCGAGGATCGCTATGTCTTAGCCATTTTGAATTCCATCCTCGGTTCGAGCGTAAGCTCCCGCCTATTTCAGGAAATAAGGGAGAAAAAAGGATACGCGTATTCCATATATTCATTCGCGTCGTCTTACAAAGACGCCGGGCTCTGGGCCGTATACGCCGGAACCGGCAGGAAAAAGGCCGTAACAGTTACCGAACTTATAGTCAAAGAGATGAAGGGGCTTTATGAGACCCTTTCTGATGTGGAATTGAGAAGGGCGAAGGATCAGCTCAAGGGGAACCTGGTGCTCGGCCTCGAATCGACGAGCAGCAGGATGCAGAGCATAGCCCGTCAGGAAATATATTACGGAAAATATTTTCCGCAGAAAGAGATAATGAAGGAAATAGAGAGCGTAACGCTCAAGCAGATAAAGGATCTGTCATACCGGCTTATCAATCAGGGCAAGATGTGCCTGACTGTTTTCGGCCGGGTGAAAGGGGAAGATTTCAAAGGACTGTTTTAATGCTTCGCGAACTGAGAATCAGAAATTTCACCATAATAGACGACCTCTCAATTCATTTCGATTCAGGCCTGAATGTGCTTACCGGCGAGACAGGCGCCGGAAAATCCATAATAGTTGACGCCATAGGACTCGTCCTCGGAGACAAGGCATCCGCCGACATGATAAAGGCCGGCAGCAAAGAGGCGGGCATCGAAGCGTACTTCGACAATTCAAACCATCCCTCGCTGAAAGAGCTTTCCATAGAGAGCGATGAAGGCATAACCGTAAGAAGAAACGTGTCCTCCCAAGGCAAGGGCAGGGCTTACATAAACGATACCTCGATAAGTCTTCAGACCCTTGCCGGCATAGGCGAAAGCCTTATTAATATCCACGGCCAGCACGAACATCAGGGGCTCTTAAAAAAAGAGAGCCATCTCATATTGCTGGACGGCTTCGCGGGACTGACCGGAGAAGCCGCCTCATTGAAGGCCGTCTACGATGAAGTCTTGGAACTCAGGAATAATGTCAATCGGCTTAAGGAGCGCATCAGGGAGAGGAGCCAAAGGATAGAATTTCTGAGATTCCAGATAAACGAAATAGATGCCGCAAACCTCAAACCCGGAGAAAAAGAGGCAATAGAAGAGGAGATGAAGATCCTGCTCAACCTTAATAAGCTAAAGGAGTCTTCAGAGACGGCATATAGCCTTATCTATGAATCTCAAGGCTCGTGCATCGAGCAGATGTCACAGGCATTGTCGAGGATAAGGGATATGGCCGGATTCGACGCCGGCGCTAAGGAGCTTTTAGATATAATGGAGACGACTATTCCACAGATAGAGGACGCCGCCCTGCTTCTCAGGAAATTTAAGGACAAATACGACATAGACCCGCAAAGGCTTACGGAGCTTGACGAAAGGCTCGATCTCATAAAGAGGCTCGAAAAGAAATACGGCGAAGGCGTTGACGCGATACTTAAATACAGGGGAACTTCGGAAGAAGAATTGAATGGGCTAGTCACCGCTGAAGAGCGGCAGGAGAGCCTTCAGGCAGGGCTCGACGCGAAGGAAAACGAGATTAAGGCAATGTCGGACAGACTGTCCGATAAACGGATTGCCGCCGCAAAAAAGATGGAAAAGGCAATATTGGGAGAGCTTCATGACCTCGGATTTCAAAAGGCGGATTTCAAAGTCGATATAAAAAAGAGGATCGATATTTCAGCGCACGGTATGGATGATGTGGAGTTTTTGTTCAGCGCTAATCCGGGAGAGCCTCCGAGGCCGTTGATTAAGGTAGCGTCGGGCGGCGAGTTGTCGAGGATAATGCTCGCCTTGAAATGCATGGAAACAAGTCATCAGCCGGCAGTCGAAAGTTCTAAACTCCGGACCCTTATCTTTGACGAGGTGGATGCCGGCATAGGCGGCGTTACCGCGCAGCATGTGGGGAAGCGGTTGAAGGAAATCGCCGGTAATTATCAGGTGCTCTGCATAACCCACCTGCCGCAGATAGCGGCTCTGGCTGACAATCACCTGAAGGTTGAAAAGATCATGGGCAGCGATGCGGTGAAGGTGAATGTCGAACCCTTGACCGGCGGAAAGAGGCATGATGAGATCGCGCGTATGCTGAGCGGAAAGATTACGGACAGCTCTCTTAAACACGCGCGGGAGTTGCTCGGAGCCCGGATCTGAGGTAAACTATTAAAGACATGAATAAATGCGCGGCAGGGATGCCGAAGGCTGCAAAAAAGAAGGCTAAAGGCAAGATTGTTATCGACATGGAATTATGCAAGGGCTGCAAGTATTGCATTATGGCATGCCCTAAAGGATCGATAGCGATAGGCAGGAAGTTCAACGGCATGGGTTATTTCCCGGCGCATTTCGAACATCCCGAAAAATGCACCGGCTGCGCCATGTGCGCCAATGTGTGTCCTGAAATCGCAATAGAGGTATGGAGAGAAGAATAAATGGAGGTATTTTATGTCGGATAAGGTCATTATTTACGGAAAGGCAGGCTGACCGTTTACCGAAAAGGCCCTGTCGGTCTATGGAGATAAGGCGGATTATTTCGATGTGAAAGCGGAGACGGCAAAGCTGGACGAGATGCTCAAGCATTCCGGCGGCGTGCGAAAGGTTCCGGTCATAGTGGAAAAAGGGAACGTAACGATAGGCTATGGAGGCTCTTGAGGCGTATAACTGTGCCGATAGTTATCGGCTGTATTCATATTCTTAATCTTTAAAACTCTTCGCATGAGCGGCTTTCCCTGTTATTTCCCGCTCCGATGTATTATAATTTTATATAAGTCGTTTAAACCCGGGAGGCACTATGAAGATAAGAACCGCATTGTATAGTTTTTCAGCAGCCGCCGTCTTATTGAGCGGTTTGTATGTCTCTGGAGCGCATTCCGGAGAAGCCCCCAAAAAGTCTGCGCTCGATCAGAATAAAAACCAGATAATAGAAGATATCGAAACGCTGCAGCAGGGCCTGCATAGGACCAAGGAGTGCGTATCCGAAGCCGTGACATCCGTGGAACTCGATCGGTGCCGGGAGCTTAACAAGATCAAGAAATTCGAAGAAGTTCAGGACAAACTGTTCGAACTGGGCATGAGCAGGGAAGAGAGAAGACTGAGGAAATCACCGAGGGAGTATTGATATAGCCGGATTTATGAGGTTTTTTAAAAATGTTTTAATAATTGCGTTTCTTTTCATCCCGCTTGCCTCAGACGCATCGGTAAAAGAATACACGCTTAATAACGGACTTAAGGCTCTCATCATTGAGGACCATAAGGCCCCTCTTGCTACGTTCCAAATATGGTATAAAGTCGGATCGAGAGATGAGTCTGCCGGCAAAACGGGAATAAGCCACCTTCTTGAACACATGATGTTCAAAGGGACGCGTAAATACAGTTCAAAAGAATTCTCCGGCATTATCAAGCGAAACGGCGGCTCGGACAACGCATTCACTACAAAGGATTACACCATGTATTTCCAAACCCTTTCGTCGGACAGGATAGGCATATCCATCGAACTTGAGGCCGACAGGATGACGAATCTCCTGCTCGATCCGAAGGAAGTAGCGAGCGAGAAGAACGTAGTCATGGAAGAAAGGCGCATGCGTTATGATGACGATCCGCAGAATTTATTGTACGAAGAGGTAATCGCGTCTGCTTTTAAGGCGCATCCTTATCAATGGCCCGTTATCGGATGGATGTCGGATATAGAATCCATAGAAAGGGAAGACCTTTTAAAGCACTATAAAACCTATTATTCCCCGGACAATGCGCTTATTATCATATCCGGAGACGTAAATCCGGATGAGATCATTGCCGATATAAGGAAACATTTCGAGGGCATCCCTAATATTAAAAAAAATGCCGCGGATAGAAAAACCTCGGAGCCCGAACAAAAAGGTGAGAGGAGAATATATCTGAAGAAAGAGGCGGAACTGCCTTATATCCTGTTCGCATACCACACCCCGAGCTTTCCCCACCATGACAGTTTTGCCCTTGAGGTATTGTCCGCAATACTCTCCGGAGGCAAGAGCTCGATTCTCTACCGCAATATCGTCCGTGAAAAGCAGATAGCCCTTAATGCCTTTGCCGATTATAACGCGCTGACCGGAGACCCTTTTCTTTTTGTGCTCGGCGCAACGGCAGCGCCTCAAAAAGAGAGCGGAGATCTGGAGAAAGCCCTATATGAAGAGATAGAAAAAATAAAGGAAGCGGCTCCGTCTGAAAAGGAAGTGCAGAAGGCGAAAAATCAAATAGAGGCTTCATTCGTTTTCGCTCAGGATTCCGGCTATTCGAGGGCGCTTTATACGGGCATGTTCGCGATGCTCGGGGACCGGAGGCTCATGGACAGGTATCTCGAAGGCATAAAGAAAGTAAGTCCCGAGGATGTTCAGGCCGCTGCAAAAAAATATTTAAGCTCCGACAATAAGACTGTAGGAATATTGGTGCCGGTGAAAAAATGAAAAAACATAAAACAGAAATCAGAAATTACTCAATCACTCCAATTTTTCTATTCTTGCTTACTGCCCTTTGCCTGCTGTTTATTTCTAATAATGCTTCTGCCCTCGAATTTAAAAAGCAGGTTCTCCCGAACGGCCTGAGGGTTCTACACGCCGAGAGACATGGCCTGCCGGTGGTAATGGTCACCATTTTGATAAAGGCGTCTCCCCTGAACGAGCCGGAAGACAAGGCAGGGCTCGCGTATCTTACTTCGAATATGCTGATTGAAGGCACCTCTAAAAGAAAGGCGGCGGAGATCAGCGAGGAGATAGAGTTTATAGGCGCGTCTCTGGGCGCGTCAACAGCGAGCGATTATACGACCATTTCCCTTTCGGTCTTAAAAAAAGACTTAGAAAACGGATTCGAGCTTTTTTCAGACATGCTCCTGAACCCGTCATTTCCGGCGGACGAGATAAAAAGGAAAAAGGACATGATAAAAGGCTCCTTAAGGCAGAGCGAAGATGATCCGTCTTTTGTCGCCCGAAGGGCTTTTATAAAAGAGGTATTCGGAAGCCGGCCTTACGGCAGGCTCGTGAACGGAAGCGCCGGGAGCATAGACAATATCGAGAGGAACGACATTGTAAATTTTTATCGCAATCACTATCTGCCCGGCAACGCGATACTTTCGGTAGTCGGAGACCTCACATCCGCCGAATTGGATGCGCTGACGTCAAAATATCTAAGCGCATGGAAGATGGAAACAGAAAATAGTAAACGGAAAATAGAACGGGGAACAGAGAAAGTCGATAAAGCAAAGAAAATCGTAATAATAGACAAAGACGTTACTCAGGCCACTATCATCTTCGGGCATGCCGGACTATCCCGCAGCAATCCGGATTTTTACGCAGCGTCGGTCATGAACTATATCCTCGGCGGCGGCGGCTTTGCGTCGAGGCTTATGAAGAGCGTGCGCGACGAGATGGGCCTTACTTATTCGATTTACAGCTTTTTTTCGGCCAATAAAGAGCCGGGACAGTTTGAAGTCTCTGTCCAGACAAAGAACGAGTCGGCAGCGGTCGTGATCAAGGAAATAGAGAGACAGGTCAAAAAGATAAGGACGGAGCCGGTCTCGGATCAGGAGCTTCAGGACGCAAAGGCATATCTCACCGGCAGTTTTCCGAGGAGGTTTGAAACGAGCAGGGGTATAGCCGATTCCCTTGCCGCCCAGCAGTTCTACGATCTTGGCGACGATTATATAGAAAAATACGCCTCGTATATAAAGGCGGTAACAAAGGAAGATGTCCTGAGGGTCGCTCAAAAATATCTGAGCGCTGAAAATTACGTGCTTGTAACGGTCGGGAATAAAAAGAAGCTGAACCTATCTGATCTTCAGCCTTCTGAAAATATACATTAACTCGCTTACGGACAACTGTCCGGGCGCGGACGGCTTGGTAATGTAACCGTATGTTATTAGAGAGCCGAAAAGCGGACTGAATACCCTCGAAGGCAATCCCTTATCTCCCATAGACATCGTAATTAAGCCCGCGTCCCTGTATTTCAGGGTAAAGGTGAGGAGCCTCGTAAGGTCTTCGGAGTTACGGGCAGTTACCGCTATTTTCACGATATCGACACCGGAATCTTTTCCCTTTTCTACAATCCCTGAAAGAACTTCATTCGGAGGTGTCGATTCAAAATTATGATAAGAGCCTATCAGGACTTTTTTATAATTACGGCATAAATTTTTAACCTCATTCAGCAGGTCTCCGGAATTTATCTCCACATCTATGATGTCCGAGAGCGGAGCGATATATCTGTAAATGCTTAATCTGTCTGCAATCTCTCTCTGCCCGCCTTCCTTAACATCCCTTATGGTAGCGATTATAGGCTTTTTCAGATTTTCCTTAACGCCCTTGAATACCGCCTCGATACGGTCTAATGATATGTCCGAGAACATGTCGATCCTGAGTTCTATGATGTCAACGGCATTGAGCGCTTCATTTTTTATTGTAAGCGCGTCGGAGTCCGTGAGCACGCCGGCTATAAGGGGTTTTTCTCCCAGTTTGAAATTACAGAGAAGTATTTCCATAGTTTTGTCCCTTGAGACGCTTTATCTTATAATATCCGCTCGCCTAAAAACAATTAACCTTCAATCCGTAATGCCATAGCATGGAAGGCACGGCTTCAAATACAAAAAGTATTAACCGAATGTGAGGCATACTTCCAAAGCCTTTACTAAGTGTAGTTGCCGGTGCAACCCGAAGATTACATTTGTCTCATTAAATAAGAAAGCAATGTTGTAGCTCACGAGAAAGAGAATGTTATTATGACATTTCGTATGAGTAAAGGGCTTTTTCAGCACGCCTCACATCCCGTTAAAATGATGGGGCGAAAGTATGGAAGGTATGGCGGAAAAGACTTTACCGGCGAAATATTCAACTAACATACGCCTTCCCGTCATCCGCATCGGCGCTTAGTTATTGAGTAATTCGCTGGATATCTATGCTTTGAACGTAAACCTGCACTTGTAAAGTCTTTGGAGCCGTGCCTTCCATACCTTGAAGCGGATTTGCGCTTTGTGCGATATCATTGTTAAAGGTTTTTGAAGTATGCCTTAATCTATATGGCGGATTATGGTATTACGATTTTGCGGCGATGCATGTTACAATAAGGGCAGATTGTTGAAAAAAGGGCGGTTAGCTCAGTTGGGAGAGCGCCACGTTCGCAACGTGGAGGCCGTGGGTTCGACCCCCATACCGTCCACTTATTTTTTCCCCCTCACGATTAATTTCCTCGCCTCTTCTGCCGCAAAGAGGACAAGCGCGAACGGTATCAGGACAAGCCATATCTGCGCCGCAATCGGAGAGGTCGCAAATATCTCATTTCCCCATGGATGGTAAACGATAAATAATTGCAAGGCTATCTCAAACGCTATGCCCGCGAATATCAATTTGTTTGAAAAAAATCCTATACTGAATACCGATTCCCTGAATGACCGGCACGCAAAGACATTGCCGATTTGTGTGATGATTATTGCGGTAAGGCATGCGGTTGTTGCCTGCATATAAAGGATATTGTTTGTGGGCAGCATCTCGCCCCATTTCCAATCTCCGGAGTTCAGTACATAGAAAAAACCGAAAAGTCCTGCTGCCGCCTCAATCGGACCTAAAAATAAATATGCGCGGCTTAAAAGTTTAAAATTCAAAAGCCTTTCCTTAGGGTCTCTCGGCGGCTGTTGCATAAGTCCGGCTGTCGGCTTTTCGGCTCCGAGCGCAAGGGCAGGAATCATATCGGTTCCCAAGTCAACCGCAAGGATTTGCATGATCGTAAGCGGCAGCGGAATCTTCAAAAGTACATAGGCAAGATAAGGCACAATCTCGGGAATGTTGGATGAAAATATATAGCTTATGAATTTTCTGATATTCTCGTAGACCGCCCTTCCCTCCTCTATTGCATTCACGATTGTTGCGAAGTTATCGTCAAGGAGCAGCATATCCGCCGCCTCCTTAGCGACGTCCGTTCCGGCAATTCCCATTGCAATGCCTATATCCGCCATCTTCAACGCAGGCGCATCGTTGACGCCGTCGCCCGTAACAGCAACCCTTTCCCCTTCTTCCTTGAGAATCGATACCACCCGCATCTTATGTTTCGGCGTCATCCTCGCAAATATAATTTCCTTCCCGGCAAGTTCCTTCCTGAGTTCCATGTCGCTCATTTTTATAAAATCGTGCCCTTCGATTACAGTCGAATTTCCTTTGACGAGACCTATCTCCCTTGCAATGGCAACTGCCGTCCTGCTTCCGTCGCCTGTTATCATGATTATCCTGATCCCTGCTTCATGACATTTCTTTATTGCTTCTGGGACTTCGGGCCTCGGCGGGTCTTCAAGTCCTATGAGTCCGAGGAATACCATGTCTTCTTCGAGTTTGGAGTTCGGAGTTTGGAGTTCGGAGCATGCAAATGAAAGAACCCTTAATCCTTTATCCATCAATGAATGATAGGCATTTATAATTTTCCCTTTCAGTTCTTCATCAACAGGCATCTTCCCGTCATTTATCAGGACATATTTGCACAATGGAAGCACGCTTTCGAGCGCTCCTTTCGTAAAAGCAAACTTTTTATCATCAACCATATTGACCGTTGTCATTCGTTTTCTTTCGGAATCGAACGGGATCTCCGATATTCTCCCGGCCCTTACATCGCCGATATTTCCTCTCGCATATTTAAGAAGCGCCGTTTCCGTCGGGTCTCCCTTGTATTGTCCTTCGATAAACTTCGCGTTGTTGCAGAGATATGCGTTCTTCATTAAAATACCGACGGTACTTTGCTTATTATCGGGCGTCCATATGTCCTTCACTTCCATTTTGTTCTGAGTAAGAGTGCCTGTCTTATCCGTGCATATAACCGTTACCGAGCCGAGTGTTTCAACGGATGTCAAAGTCTTTATCAAAGCCTTTTTCTTAGCCATTCTCTGGCTCCCCATCGCGAGGGAGAGCGTTACGGTCGGAAGCAGGCCTTCAGGCACATTTGCAACGATGATCCCCACGGCAAAGATGAAATTTTCCCAAAAACTCCTCCCTATGATCTGTCCTATGAAGAAAAAAACGACGCCCATTATTGCGGCTAAGAAGGCTATTATCCTCGTTGCCTTAACTATCTCTTTTTGCAAAGGACTCAATCCGGTTTCTACAGCGCTGGTAAGATGGGCAATGCGCCCGAATTCAGTCCTCATGCCTGCGGCAAAGACCACAGCCTTTCCCGATCCGCTCACAACGGTCGTTCCCGCAAATGCGATGTTTTTGCTTTCGATCAATTCGCCTGGGCACGGCTCGTGCTGAAGCGGCACAGGCTCGGATTCGCCTGTGAGCGGCGCATTATTCACCATAAGGTATGTTACCCGTATAAGTCTTGAATCGGCAGGTATCTTGTCGCCTTCCGAGAGGATTATTAAATCTCCGGGCACTACCTCTCTTGCAGGTATTTCTTTTTCTTTCCCTTCCCTTATCGCCTTCACATGAAAAGGCAGGAGGAGCCTTAATTTCTCGATGGATTTTTCAGCCCTGTATTCCTGAATGAATGTGAACACGGCATTGATGAATATTACGCCTATTATTGCGAGTCCGAGGGTGAGCATCCCTTCTCCGGGATGGAGATATTCGGACAAGATAGCTAATCCCGCGCCTATCCAGAGCAGCACTGCAAGAAAATGAGTAAACTGCCTGAAAAATCTTATAGACAGCGACGTCTTTTTCGCCTCTTTTATCTCGTTCGGCCCGAATTCGGAGAGACGCTTTTTCGCTTCTTCTTCGCTCAAGCCGTTTTCGGATGTTACGAGATTGCGGAAGACTTCTTCTTTTGTGAGATTATTGATTTTCATGTCGCGGTTTCAGTATTATCAGATCGCACGGGGTCTCCCTTAAAACTTCTTCCACAGGATTACCCTTGAGAATCGAAGACAGCATGCTCCTTTCGCTCGCGCCCATTATTATCAGGTCATGCCTTCTTGCCGCGGCCTCGACGGTTATGCTCTTTGCGGCCGCTCCCGGCAAAAGCCTCCCCTCGATTTCGACCTTATGTTTTTTCATATGATCGATGAACTTCGATATGTCTTCCGGCAATCTCTTTTCCCATTGGGCCGGCGTAAGATGTATCTCTCCGTGGAAAAACTTAGTTATAGGCGTTGTCGCGTGAAAGATAAAGACCTTAGAGCCGAAACATTCGGCCATTTTGGCCGTAAAATACGCCCGCTCACTCATGCCCGCAATCCTTGCCTTAAGAGGGATCAGAATGTCTTTCGGATGTATCCTTCCCATATGGACGGCACGCACGAGGGCCGTGGAGCATGAAAGCTTCAGGGAGAGGTTTCGCGCAACCGTTCCCGCGTAGAATCGCCTCTCGACATCCTCTCTCCTTGTGGATGCAAAGGTTATATCGATGCCTTCATGCCTTACTATTTTATTTATTTCCTCAACAGGCTCTCCGGTTTCTGTAATGCTTTCAGCTTCGATATTCATCTTTTCGGCATCGAGAAACAGCCTCTTCATCGCCTCTTCCGCCTTTTCAAAATTCGATCCGGACATGCCCTTTTCGGCAATAAAGCAGATATATAATTTTGAGCCGCAGGCCTTCGCGAGATTCAACGCGTACCTCGCGGCTATTTCGGAATTGAGGTGTTCGTTTACCGCAGCTAAGATTTTCTTATACATGCCGCCTCCGTCATATTTAAACTATATCACAGAATAAGGGGACAGTCCCTCTCGCATAAAAAGCTACAATAAAGTAAGAGAACTTTACATTTTTGTCGCATCTCAATTAAACTGATAACCATGAGCCGCAGTTACGACAAAACGCATGAGATAACCGCCCTTTACGAGATAAGCAAGCTCCTCGGCTCGTCCCTGAACCTCAAAGTGAATTTGCGGGGAGTCATGAGGGTGCTCGCCGAATATCTCGACATGAAACGCGGAACCGTCGCGCTCAGGAGCGCCGGCGAGGTCTCCATTATCGCCGCCCACGGCATGTCCGAGGAAGAAATTAAGAGGGGGAGATATAAACTCGGCGAAGGCATCATAGGAAGAGTAGCAAAGCACGGCTCTCCGATAGTCATTCCAAATATCGGCGACGAGCCGTTGTTTCTCAACAAGACCGGGTCGAGAAAAACGATAAAAAAAGAGAATGTAGCTTTCCTGTGCGTTCCGATAAAGTTCAAAAACGAGGTGCTCGGCGTATTGAGCGTCGACAGGCTCTTCGGCTCAAAGGCTGTTTCATTCGAGGAAGACCTGAGGTTGTTGAAAATCATCGCCTCGCTCATCGCGCAGTACGTAAGAATACATATGGAAATAGAGAGAGAAAGAGAGGCGTTTCTCGAAGAAAAAGAAAATCTTAAGAGCCAGCTTAAAGGCAAATACAGGGTAGAAAATATTATAGGCCAGTCCGACAGCATGCAGGAGGTGTTCGAATCCGTTCACAGGGTTGCGCCCTCAAAGGCCAATGTGCTCCTGCGGGGCGAGAGCGGCACGGGCAAGGAGCTTGTAGCAAAGGCCATACACTACATGAGCGCGCGGGCAAAAGGGCCGTTCATAAAATTCAACTGCGCCTCCATACCGGAGGGGCTTCTCGAATCCGAACTATTCGGGCACGAAAAAGGCTCGTTCACGGGAGCTACCGCGATGAGGAAGGGCAGATTCGAACTCGCCAACGGCGGCACCGTATTCCTCGATGAGATAGGCGACCTGCCCTTGACCCTTCAGCCCAAGATATTACGGGTTTTGCAGGAAAAGGAATTCGAGAGGGTCGGCGGCGAAAAGACCATTAAGGTCGATGTGCGCCTTATTGCCGCCACGAGCAGAAACCTCGAGGAACTTGTTTCTTCGGGCAAATTCAGGGAAGATTTATATTACCGCCTGAATGTCGTCCCTTTATTCCTGCCGTCACTGCGGGAACGGAAAGGGGATATTTCTTTGCTTTCCGAATATTTCATCAAAAAATATAATGCGGAAAACAACAAGTCGGTAATGATTACGCCGGATGTTATGAACGTTTTTATGAACTACGACTGGCCCGGCAATGTAAGAGAACTCGAAAATACGATAGAAAGGCTTGTGGTGATGGCGCGCGGTAAAAACATAACGACATCCGACCTTCCGATAAACATCAGAGAACAGTCCATGAGGGCGCGTTACTCCGTCCAGATAAAAGACGCGCTTCCTTCGACCATCGAAGATATCGAGAAGGCAAGGATTTCAGGGGCGCTTCAAAGGACCGGATGGATTCAGGCAAAAGCGGCGAAATCGCTCGGCATAACTCCGAGGCAGATAGGGTATAAGATAAAAAAATACAATATTCAGGAAACCTCCGGGTCGAAATAAAACGGCATTTCCGGCATGTCTCTATACGCCCGGTTATGCACGGCATGCAATCAATGAAATGGGCAAGATAATCGCGATAACCAATCAGAAGGGCGGGGTAGGCAAGACAACCACCGCGCTGAATCTTTCGGCCTCGCTCGCGCTCGCGAATGAGAACATACTCGTCGTGGATTCCGATCCGCAGGGAAACCTTACAAGCGGTTTCGGCCTTAGAAGCCGGATGAATTCCGGGCTGTATGAGGTTTACACCGGCAAAGCGACGGTAGAAGATATAATGCTGCAAACCCTGATACCGAACCTGTATATCCTGCCTACCACAATGGATCTGTTCGCGGCAGAGATAGAGTTGCTGGATAAGGCCGACAGGGAAATGACCCTTAAAAATATGCTGTGGCCTTTGAAAAAGAGGTTCAGATATATATTCATCGACTGCCCGCCTTCCTTCGGGCTGCTTACCCTTAACGCCCTCGTTGCCGCGGAATCGGTGCTGGTGCCTGTGCAGTGCGAATATTTTGCGATGGAGGGCGTAAGCCTGCTGATAAAACTATTATGGAGGATACGCGGAAGTTTCAACGAGACCCTCGACATGGAAGGGATATTGCTTACAATGTATAACAGGCATATAGCATTATCGCGCCAGATATCGGAAGATGTGAGGAAGATGTTCAAATCAAAGGTCTATGATACGGTCATACCGAGAAATATAATACTTGCGGAGTCTCCGAGCCACGGGAAGCCGGCGGTGCTTTACGCGCCGAATTCGTCCGGCGCGCAGGGGTATATCGCATTGGCCAAAGAGATATTGAACGAAAATAATTTATTGTTTTAGCCCGTATTATTCATAAATTACGCAAGCTGTATGTTTTCTATAGGCATCGCTTCATGTAAATCAAAAACTCAATGTTTCCTTTTTGTCCTGCTATCGGAGATTGTATCACTCCAATGGTTTCGAGGCCGAGGGATTCGAGCCCTCCCCTTATATATTCGACAACCTCCATCCGCTTCGCCTCATCCTTTACAATCCCTCCCTTGCCTACCTCACCCTTGCCTACCTCAAACTGGGGTTTGATAAGTGCTATGATATCTCCGTCTTCTTTAAGAAATTGAAGAACAGCCGGAACTACCTTTGTCAGCGAAATGAAAGATACATCGATAGTCGCAATGGCGATTTCGTCGGGAATCTTTTTTCTTTCGAGATAGCGGATGTTCGTTCTTTCGATAAGAACAACCCTCGGATCCTGCCTCAGCTTCCAAGCAAGCTGTCCGTATCCTACATCGATGCAATAAACCCTTTTGGCCCCGCTCTGGAGCATGCAGTCAGTGAAGCCGCCTGTTGAAGAGCCGACATCCATCGCTATTTTGTCTTTTAAAGAGATATTGAAATACTTGATCGCTGCTTCAAGCTTAAGCCCGCCCCTGCTCACATAAGGAATGTCTTCGCCTTTCAACTCAATTGCAGCGTCCCCGGCGACCATTGTTCCGGCTTTCAAAGAAGGCATGCCGTTAACAAAAACCTTGCCTTCCATTATCAGAGCCTGCGCGCGCTCGCGGCTCTGAGTAAGGCCTTTTTCAACTATGATTTTATCGAGGCGTGATTTCATGAGAGATTATTGTCGTTGAAGGACAAGTTATTTCAGAAACTCTTTTGCGGTCTTATATATTCCTTCTTCATCGAGCCCGTATTTCTTCCTTAAAATACCCTGCGCTCCGTGCTCTACGAACTCGTCGCCTATGCCGATTCTCTTCACTTTAACGTCGTGTAAGGACGCGTTATTGAGGCACTCTAAAATCGCCGAGCCGAAGCCGCCTGCAAGCATATTCTCTTCAACTGTAACTATTCTCTTTACCCTCTTGCAAAGACTTATTATCAAATCCTCGTCGAGGGGCTTTATAAAGCGTATATTCACTACGCATGAATTTATATTGTCGTTTTTCAGCAGTTCCGCCGCCTTCACGCAAGGGGCTACCGTATTGCCGGCAGCAATAATAACAACGTCTTCGCCCTCCGCTAATATTTCCGCCTTGCCTAATTTTATTTCCGATAGCCGGTTATTATTATTGTCCGACGGCATGCACGTCTTCCCTCGCGGATACCTTATCGCGGAAGGGCCGTTGTGGTTAACGGCAAATTTCATCATGGCATTCAATTCTTCGCCGTCTTTAGGCGCCATGAAAACGAGATTCGGTATATGCCTCAAAAACGATATATCGAAAACTCCCTGATGGGTCGGCCCGTCCTCTCCAACAACGCCGGCCCTGTCAATGGCGAATATGACAGGAAGATTCTGCAAGCAGATATCGTGAACTATTTCGTCATATGCCCTTTGAAGAAATGTTGAATATATTGCGACAACAGGCCTCAAGCCCTGTGTTGCAAGACCGGCCGCAAATGTCGCCGCGTGAGGCTCCGCGATTCCCACATCATAAAGCCTTTCAGGAAATGCCTCCGCGAATTTCGCAAGGCCTGTTCCCTCCTTCATGGCCGCTGTAACGGCTACAACCCGTTTATCGCCCTCCGCAATCTCTATGAGCGCGTTGCCGAATACATCGCTGTATGCAGGGTCTGACTTAGGCGCTTTCTGTTCTAAATCGACGTTATCTTTTAAGCCCTCTTGCCTGACTCCCATATTTGTATCAAAAGGCCCTGTGCCGTGATACACGCAGGGATCGTCTTCGGAAAATTTATAACCCTTTCCCTTTTTTGTGACCGTATGAATAAGGACAGGCTCCTTTATCTCCTTAGTGCCTCTTAATGTCTCGATAAGCAGCGGGATGTCGTGTCCGTCTATAGGGCCTACATAAGTGAATCCTAAATCTTCAAAAAGTCCGCCGGGCAGGAAAAATCCCTTAAGGCTTCCTTCCGCCCTCTGAGCTATCTTTGCTACGGATTCTCCTATCTTGGGAATGCCCTCAAGCAGGGCCTTTGTCTCTTTTCTGAATTTCTGAAAAAACGAACTTGTAATCACCTTGCTGAGATAATTCGACATGGCTCCTACATTAGGTGATATGGACATTTCATTGTCGTTAAGAATAACTATGAGGTCTTTTTTAAGATGTCCCGCGTGATTCAGGCCCTCGAATGCCAAGCCGGAGGTCATGGCGCCGTCTCCGATTACCGCAATGACCTTAAAATTTTCTCCCTTTTGATCCCGCGCCTCCGCTATTCCGAGGGCAGCGGATATGGAAGTAGAGCTGTGCCCCGTGCCGAACGCGTCGTGAGGGCTTTCTGAAATTTTAGGGAATCCCGACATGCCGCCATATTGCCTTAGCGTAGGAAATAAAGGGAATCTTCCCGTTAAAAGCTTATGCGGATACGCCTGATGCCCCACATCCCATACGATCTTGTCTTCGGGCGAATTAAAGACATAATGCAGGGCGATGGTCAATTCGACCACGCCGAGGTTGGATGCCAGATGCCCGCCGTTGATCGAAACACGCTCGATGATTACATTGCGAATCTCTTCCGCGAGGGCATTCAGTTCCTCCGTAGATAGAGACTTCAGATCCTGCGGCGATTTTATGTTTTCAATAAGCATATTAACTTTTTCTCTCAATCATATATCGCGCTATAGCCCTCAGCGGCTCCGCCTTTTCATCGAATATGTTCAAGGCCTCAATAGCGCCGTCGATCAGTTCCTTCGCCTTTTCCCTCGATCTCTCTATTCCGTAAAGCTTCGGATACGTCATCTTTTTCTTTTTCTCGTCCGAGCCTTTGGGTTTGCCCAGCACCTCTGTCTCGCCTTCTACGTCAAGTATATCATCAATCACCTGAAAAGCTAACCCTATATTTTCTCCATAAGCCGTGAGCCTGAAAAGCTGCTCATCGCCGCATCCGGCGAGCATGCCTCCGGATCGGACAGATGCGGTTAAAAGCGCGGCTGTCTTATGCCGGTGAATAAAAGCGAGCGTCTCTTCATCCGGCTCCGCGTCCTCGGACAGAAGATCCTGCGCCTGCCCTCCGATCATGCCGTGAATGCCCGATGCCGTCGCTATCTCGCGGATAACCTTCAAAACCGCCTCAGGGTGAAGACCGGCCGCCGATTGCCGATTGTTGGAAAGCATGTAAAACGCCTCTGTAAGCAGGCCGTCTCCCGCAAGGATCGCCATGCCCTCGCCGAAGACCTTGTGATTTGTAGGCTTGCCGCGCCGCAAATCATCGTTGTCCATTGCCGGAAGGTCGTCATGGATCAATGAATATGTGTGAATAAATTCAAGCGACGAGGCATATGGAACAATATCTTCAGTTTTTGCATTTCCGTCCTTGGCGCAAGCCTCATAAGCCGCAAGACAAAGCACAGGCCTTATCCTCTTGCCTCCTGCGGAAAGGGAATAGGCCATGGAATCATTCAGCGTTTTAGGCGTAAGAGGGGATGCGAAATACGATTCGAGGAACGAATCTACCAGTTCTTTTTTATCTTTGAGATAATTTTTTATATCCATGGCATTACACGTGTCAGATTTGGTATTTTAACACAAAAGGGGGTCCCGGATATGGTCTATGATAGTGCGCTCTTTAAATGTCGATAAATATGTCGATAAATGTCGTTAAAAACAGTAAGGCTTTCGCACTTCTAAATTCATATTTTCATGCCTGACCCCTTATCTTTTCCTCGCTGAGTAATATGATGGGGAAATCCGACTGCAACCGTCCTTGCTATTCGTGGCATGTGCTAATAGTAAAGTATTCCTTATGTTTTGTCAATAAAATGGGCGCTGTCCCTATTTATCTATATCAACTTTGTTTGGAGAGTCCCACAATGATTCCATTGGACACCACCTTGTGTTTAATGTTCGTCACATTCGGCCGAGCGTCGTCTTTATTTCTTGAATCGCCTGCTGATATTTGTTATTGTCATGCCGACTATCTTTTTACCGCGAAGCCTCAGGAATACGCCGTCTTCAAGAATGTCCGTATCAGTCGCGTTTTGAGGCCGTTCCATGCTTACATACAGCACGTCGGCCTCTTTGTCGAAATCGAACCAAAGATGTTTTGCCCCCGTCTTCTTGATATGAGGCAATGCTGCAAATATCTCTTTTATTGCGGCTGTTGCCGTTGCCATATCAGCCTCCTTTTCAAAAGCTTTGTGATTTTCGTCGTTATAAAGGCCGTTATAATGAACCCGTCGTTCAGTGATACCGATTCTCTGTATATTACAAGAAAAGCCTTTGTTTTTGATATTAGTTTTACCGCCCAAAGCTCATCGTCATCACCTTCAACTATCCATGTGGGATTTGTAATATTTATTAGGGACAGCGCCCGTTTTCTGTTTTTGATCTCAACCTTAAATGGTCGCTGTCCTTATTTTTTATTTCGCATAAACTTTCATTTTAAACATACTTATAAAAATTATTGCGGCGGCGATTATGTTCAACACCGTCCATGTCTCACGATCAAGATAAATGGGCACTATTGGATTAAACAAAATAGAGGTAATTGCCATGATCCAAGTCCAAGTATTTCTACCTTGCTCATAAGCAAGATAAGCCGAATATCCAGTTACACCTGCAATTACCCATCGTAAAATTTGATAATAACCGTAAGGATTATCTGTTAGCGCCCAAAAGAGCATTAGGATGGCAATAGTTTTTACAATCGTGGTTGTTTGAATTTTCTTTTTCACGCCATATTTCCTTTTTGAGCCCTCGTCATTTTCTTCTTGAGGTGGTCTTTTGGTTGTGGATTCGGGGTCAGGCTTGCATTCTTGCATTTAGCTTTTAACAACATTTCACATTACCCCTTTAATCCCTTAGCCGCCTTTAAAATCCTATCCTTCCCCTGCCTTCTTCTGCACGACTAAAGGAAGTATATAAACATCGTATTTGTCCTCAAGCCTTATGCATTCTTTTTGGCATTCTTCCTCGACATCGGCTGCTGAGAAAGAAGCAGGCGACTCAATCTCAATGGCAAAATCCTCATCCTCAATTGGTGGAACAGGTTTAGTCCTTATACCGGGATATTTCTGATGCAAGCTTTCCACAAGTTCAGCGACTGCATCCGCAAGAACGGCCGTCTCTGTTGCTGTGACTTTCATTGAGAAACCCTCCCCTTTGCCAAGACAGTATTAATGACATCTCCTACAAGTTTAATCATATTATCCACGACATCTCTTTTTATTTCAAGCAGATCATAGTCTACCCTAACCCTGAGAGTATAAAGCTGCCGAAGCGGAAGACGGAACTGTTCCAGAAGGCCGGGAGCCTGTAGCGGATGAGCCGGATCGAACCAATACCCGTGAACAAAGGGTTTGATAATAGCGAGATGCCGCCAGATACGGTCTCCCATCGGTGGGCCGAGAGCCGCCCACATTGCCTGATACGACGCATAATATAACCTCGAAGTGGCACTATTATATCGTTCGGCAGCGAAAAGCATCCTTGCGTCATCAAGGTATTTTTGAGCATAATTAATTCTCGACAACTCAACCATTTTCTACCGCCTTCAACCCCTGCATTCAGATGCATAACTATAACAAAATACACGCGAAATAAGAAGGGGGGATGCAATTATGGTATATAGCCGGAAAATATAAGAAAGGAGTGCCGGGAGGAACTACTCCCACTCTATAGTTCCGGGAGGTTTTGAGGTTATGTCGTAAACGACGCGGCGCCGGCGATTGCGTTTTTATATCGTATGTCTTAAAATACTATTAAGAGTACGTTTAAAAGTGAGGTGGATAATATGATTATTACGGCTAATGACCTGAAGGTAAAAGGGGTGTCGTATCTTGACGGGCTTGTGAATAAATACAAGGAAATCTTCATATCCGTAAGGGGCAAAAGCAGGCTTGTCGTTCTTCCTATCGAGGAATTTGAGCGGCTCAAGGACGCCGAGCTTGAGAGGGCAATCAAAGAGTCGGAGGAAGATTACAAGAAAGGCAGATACAAAATAGAGACTGCCGAGAAACATTTCAAGAGGCTCAAGATATAGTGTACAAGCTTATCTTCACCGAGAGCTACGAAAAACGCGAGGCCGCGTTCATAAAGAAACATCCGGAACTGGTCGAACGATACAAAAAGGTCTTAAAGCTCCTTGAACTCGACCCGGCGCATCCTGCATTACGCCTTCACAAACTGAAAGGAAAATTTCAGGACAAATATGCGGTTTCGATAAACTATGTTTACAGGATCGTGATTGCCTTTGTGGTCATGGAAGACTCTATCATTCCCATCGATATCGGACACCACGACGAGGTCTATTAACGAGAAACTACTCCCACTCGATGGTTCCGGGAGGTTTTGAGGTGACATCGTAAACAACCCTGTTTACGCCCTTCACTTCGTTTATGATCCTGTTCGATATACGTTCCATCACTTCATAAGGGATTTTTGCCCAATCCGCGGTCATGCCGTCTACGCTCGTTACCGCCCTTACCGCTACGACATTCTCGTATGTCCTTTCGTCGCCCATAACGCCTACGCTTTTTATCGGAAGGATTACTGCGAATGCCTGCCATATATTGCGGTAAAGTCCCGCTTCCTTTATCTCCTCAAGCACTATAGCATCAGCCTCACGCAATATGTCGAGTTTCTGTTCCGTTATCTCTCCGATGCACCTGATGGCAAGCCCCGGACCCGGGAACGGATGCCTCCAGCATATTCCCTCAGGCAGGCCGAGTTCTTCCCCCATAACCCTCACTTCATCCTTGAATAGCTCCCTTAAGGGTTCTACAAGTTTCAGCTTCATTCTCTCCGGCAGGCCGCCCACATTGTGATGGCTCTTTATAACCGCAGAAGGCCCTTTAAAAGAAACGCTTTCTATAACGTCGGGATAGAGCGTGCCTTGAGCAAGGAACTCCGCGTCGGTTATCTTCTTCGCCTCTTCCTCAAAGACCGCGATGAATTCATTGCCTATAATCTTTCTCTTTTTTTCAGGCTCCGTAATGCCGGAAAGTTTTTCGATAAACCGTTTTTGCGCGTCGATAAAGATCAATTTTATATGGAAGTGATCCTGAAAAGTCTTTTTGACCTTTTCCGCTTCGGCCTTCCTCAAAAGTCCGTTGTCCACAAATATGCAGGTAAGCTTATCGCCTATAGCCTTATGAATAAGAAGCGCGACGACCGAGGAATCTACCCCTCCGCTCAAAGCGCACACAACCTTTTTATCGCCCGTCTTAGCGCGGATGTCCGATATAGACCATTCTATGAATGAGGCCATCTCCCACGTTGGATTGCATCCGCAGACGGAAAAAACAAAATTATGGAGAATCCGGGCGCCTTCATCTGTATGAACGACTTCAGGGTGAAATTGAAGCGCGTAAAATCTCTTTTCCTTATTCGACATTGCCGCGATGGGAGAATTGTCGGTATGAGCTATGGAAGAAAAATCCTTGGGAAGCCTCTCGATTTTATCGCCGTGGCTCATCCAGACGCGCGTATTCTGGGAGATGCCCCACATAAAGTCGGCATTGTCGTCTATGATAAGCTCCGCCTTGCCGTATTCCCTCTTGGCGGCCTTTGCTACTTCTCCTCCTAAATAATGGGCCATTAACTGCATTCCGTAGCAGATGCCTAAAACAGGGATTCCGAGGTTGAATATCCCGAGGTCGGGCACGGGCGCTCCTTCGTCATATACGCTCGAAGGGCCTCCTGAAAGTATGATGCCTTTCGGATTAAATTCCTTTATCTTTTCGATGGAAGCGTTGAAAGGGAAAATCTCTGAATAGACCTTGGTTTCTCTTATCCTCCGCGCAATAAGCTGCGTATACTGCGAGCCGAAATCAAGAACTAATATTTTATCCGTTATCACTGTTCTATCCTGTAATTAGGCGCTTCTTGCGTGATAATGACGTCGTGGACATGGCTTTCCTTCCATCCGGCATTTGTAATCTGAATGAACCTTGCCTTTTCGCGCATCTCCTTGAGAGTATTACATCCGCAGTATCCCATGCCGGAACGCAGGCCGCCCACGAGTTGATGAATGCTCTGAGAAAGCGGGCCTTTATATGGAACCCTTCCTTCAACGCCTTCGGGGACGAGCTTTTCTTTTTCTACTCCCTGCTGGCCGTACCTGTCCTTTGCTCCCTGTTCCATTGCGCCGAGGGACCCCATGCCGCGGTAAACCTTGTAGCTCCTGCCCTGATAGAGTATTATATCGCCCGGAGATTCGGCAGTTCCCGCAAAAAGGCTTCCTATCATAACGCAGTGCGCTCCTGCCGCGAGCGCCTTCGTAATATCGCCCGAATACTTTATGCCGCCGTCGGCGATCAACGGTATATTCGCCTTTGACGCTACCTCGTGACAGTTTTTAATAGCGGTGAGCTGCGGCACGCCCGCGCCTGCGACTATCCGGGTAGTGCATATAGAGCCGGGCCCTATTCCTATCTTCACCGCGTCGGCGCCCGCTTTTATAAGGTCTCTTACGCCGTCCGCTGTAGCGACGTTTCCGGCAATGACATCTATATCGAATTTCTTTTTAATCTCCCTAAGTGTGTTTATAACCGCCTTCGAATGCCCATGCGCGGTATCTATGGCTATAATATCGACGCCCGCCTTAATAAGAAGCTCCGCCCTGTGCAGGGCGTCTTCTCCGACGCCTACGGCCCCGCCTACCCTGAGCCTGCCCAGCCTGTCTTTGCATGCGTGGGGATATTGCTTCCTCTTTTCTATGTCTTTTATAGTGATCAAGCCTTTCAAATTGAAATCGTCGTCCACGATAGGCAGCTTTTCTATTTTGTATTCGTGAAGCAGCTTTTTCGCCTTATCGAGATTCGTGCCGACAGGGGCCGTAATAAGCTTTTCCCTTGTCATGACCTCAGAGACTTTCTTCTTAATGTTGGTCTCGAACCTCAAATCTCTGTTGGTAAGAATGCCCACAAGCTTTCCCTTTATCGTAACGGGCACTCCGGAAATCTTGTATCTCTCCATTTGCGCGAGGGCCTCTGAAATCAAGGCGTCCGGCGCTATGGTTACGGGATCGACTATCATGCCGCTTTCCGACTTCTTGACCTTATCTACCTCAAGCGCCTGTCTCTGCGGGGATACGGCCCGATGCACTATTCCGAGCCCGCCTTCCCGCGCGATCGCTATGGCAAGACCGCCTTCGGTAACGGTGTCCATCGCCGCGCTGATAATGGGAATATTAAGGGCTATATTTCTTGTCAGTTTTGTGCTTATGTCTACATCCCTCGGAAGGACATCGGATTTGGCGGGCAATAAAAGGACATCATCAAAAGTTAATCCTATCGGCAACTTATCGTCGAGCATCTGCTTACCCCTTCAAAGATTTAATTGGAATTATAACATGTTTTGAGGGCTTTGCAAAAGTAAAAAGGGCGAGATGTTATGAAATAATGTCCATATTTACCTTGAATTTCATTTTTTGCTTAACGCTTTCCACGTATGACCTCACGGCGGCGTTGCTCTTTTCGATAAGAAGCGCCTGCCTCGTTTCATTCATCTTCTTCTCGTCCCCGGATACTCCCTTCAAATCCAAAGGATTCACATCCATGGCCGACTCTATAAGTCTTCTCATCTTCAGCAGCGTAAGTTGACGGCGCACGGAGCCTTCGAACATCTCCGGCGTCACCCTGTATGCCCTCTGAAGCACATTAAAATAAACATCCTTTCTGAAAGCGCCGTCCCTCATGAACACTGGATTGCTTACTATCGCGGCCTGAAGCTCCTTATCCGTCACGGTCACTCCCGATTCATTCGCGGCGGTCAAAAGCACCCGCTCCTCTATAAGGCTGTTGAGCACCGCCTCTTTCAGCTTCATTTTCTTTTCCATGTCCTCGTCGAGCTTGCCTTTATACATATCCCTGAACTGCTGCCGCACATTCTCGTACGCCCTCCAATACTCCTCTTCCGTAACCGTTTCCTTGCCTATCTCGGCGACAACCCTCTTTTTATAGGCGTCGTTGTCCGTTCCGACCCCCCAAAATAAAAAGGACAGGATAATGATAACGAACAGAAAATAAAAAAACTTGGCATGAGTCCTCATCATCTTCAGCATTAATTACTACCTCCGGTTAAAAATATCTCTGCGTTAAAAAAAAGCTCTCACAGGTCGTGAACGGGACTTCTAAATGTCGGGGTTTTCAATTTTTATATCTACGCTCTTTTCCGGGACGATCGTGGAAATTGCGTGCTTGTAAATGAGCTGTTCGTTGGATTCTTTAAGGAGAACGACAAAGCTGTCGAACCCCCTGATCATGCCCTTCAAGCGCACGCCGTTCGTAAGATATACTACGACAGGCACTTTTTCCTTTCTCAACTGGTTCAGGAAGCTGTCCTGAAGATTTTGAGTCCTGTTCCCTCCCATAGACCCTCCACGCATCGCATTCGCAAATCACTTAAACTTTAAAAGATTTCATATAATAATGCAAGCTCTATGTTATATTAAAAATTAAGGAGGGCGCTGAAGATGCCGGTTTATGAATATATATGCGGCAAGTGCGGGCATGAGTTCGAAAAACTCGTTTTCGGGGAGCAGACAATACATTGCCCTGAATGCGAATCCGCGGAAGTCAAAAAGAAATTCTCCGTGTTCGGCATGAGCGGAACGGAACATCAGACCTCTTCAGGATGTTCTTCCTGCAGTTCGGGCTCTTGCAGTTCCTGCAAATAAGCCGGTACCGTTTATGCCTGTCTTTAGATTGCCTGACGAACTTATCTTCCCTCCTCCGGATTACGCGGAAAAAGACGGCCTCCTTGCCGTAGGAGGAGATCTCTCGGAGGAGCGCATCTTACTTGCATATTCTCTCGGGATTTTCCCGTGGTATTCGGAAGATTCCCCTATACTCTGGTGGTCTCCCGATCCGAGGCTCGCATTAATACCGGAAGAATTGAAAATATCCCGCAGCCTGAAGCAGGCTATCAATAAAGGCATCTACGAGATAACCTTCGATTCCGCTTTCGATGAGGTCATCCGGAATTGCGCGGAAGTGCACGAAAAAAAGCACGGCAGCACATGGATCACAGAGGAAATGATAAGTGCCTATATAAATCTTCACAAATCGGGGTTCGCGCATTCGGTGGAAAGCCGGCTTGACGGAGAACTGGCAGGAGGGCTCTACGGGGTGTCTTTGGGTGGAGTATTTTTCGGGGAATCCATGTTCAGCAAAAAAACCGATGCATCAAAGGTTGCATTCGCAAGGCTCGTAAGGCAGTTAAAAAAATGGGGTTTTAAATTAATAGACTGTCAGGTTACTACAGGGCACCTCATGAGTTTCGGCGCTAAGGAAATGCCGCGTTCCGAATTTATAGCCCTGTTGAAGCGGGCATTGAAGATGCCGACAAAGAAAGGAAAATGGATATTGGAGGTTAATCCTGAGGATATCTGAAAGGATTAGCCCTTAATACGTTATCCGTTTTCAAGGGGCTTCCCTTTAAGACAAAAACAGCCATGCCCCTTTCTTCAATGGTTTTTCCGCCTATCTTCCATATCCCCTTCCATGAGACATTCAGATTAACAGTATCGCCGTCTATCTCGACCCAAGCCGGATTGAACGTCAGGTTTACGGAATCGAACGCCTTCATGCCCCCGATAATCGCTCTTGCTCCCTCACGGGTGGAATTCTTCTCGATAGCGGACATATCCCTATTCGCATACGCCGCCCTTATTGTTTCCGCAAGGGCGAAAGCCTCGGTCGCTACCCTTGAATCCTCCGATACTTTTTTAACTTCCTTTTTGCCGCACGCTGCAATAAAAAGCGCCGTTATAATCGCTGCGATCAAAAACCTCTTCATAAAATAAACCTCCGCCTTTATAGCTGAACTGAATTATAATGAAATAAGACTTCAAAGTTCAATCACAATACTGCTATCATAAATATTATGAAGATAGTCTGTCAGAACAGAAAGGCATACCACGACTACAGCATCGAAGAAACTTTTGAGGCAGGCATACAGCTTTTAGGCACAGAGGTTAAGTCTTTGCGAGACGGCAAAGCGAATCTCAAGGACAGCTACGTGCTTATCAAAGAATCCGAGGCATTCCTTTTCAACTGTCATATAAGTCCTTATTCTCACGGCAATATCCTGAACCATGAGCCTTTGAGAACGAGAAAGCTTCTGCTCAATAGAAAAGAGATAGAAAGGCTACGGGGCAAGATGCAGCAGAAGGGTTACACGCTTATACCGCTGAAGATATATTTCAAAGGGTCGTTCGCGAAAGTTGAAGTGGGTCTTGCAAAGGGCAAAAGGCAGTATGAAAAGAGGGAGTCTATAAAGGAGCGGGAGGCAAAGAGGGATATAGAAAAGGCGATGAAGAGACGATAAATATGTTATAATTAAAGTGTCTCTCGGGGGCGATAGGGCTCGACGGGGGTTATGAGGCTCAAGTGGCATGCGGTGGCTCCATCACCACCTAAAAAGATGGGAAAAACACAAACGCCAACAACGAACTGGCACTCGCTGCTTAACCAATAGCAGCACGCTCCTCTAAGGTTGCCTGTGCCTTAGGGAAAGCGTCAATCAGCAGGATGCCGTCAGGCAACTCCCTTAACCCTGACGAAAGCTCAAAGGGATAGGATATCGGCGGGCCCGCCGACCGGCATTCCGGTATCCGAGATTAAATAGGTTGGATAAGCATGTAGAGGCTTGAGAGTAGTGCTTTCGGACGCGGGTTCGATTCCCGCCGCCTCCACCAGAGATATGGGTATTGCCTTTCCATAAAGCCCCTCTCTTTTATCCCGATAACTAAAATAAGACGGGATTCGAGGGAGGACGCTGATGGAACATCAAAAGGTAAAAGAAATCATATCTATCCTCATGGAAAGCTCCCTTTATTTCGACTTCTCGCCGGAAGAAAGATTAATGCTTGTCAGGCGGTTGACGGCTCAGGTCAACTGGACCGAAACCCAGCCCGGCCTGATATAAAAATCCGCTGTCTTTTATTCCATTCTCTTGACATTTCCGGCAACTAATCGTATAAAATAGACGCATTCAGGCGCCGAAAGGCATGATAGGGAATCCTGTTAGATTCAGGAGCGGTCCCGCCGCTGTAACCGGGGATAAAAACCGACTAAGCCACTGCCCAAGAGGGTGGGAAGGCCGGTGAGTAAAGTGAACCGGGAGCCAGAAGACCTGCCTGAAAGACTCGTAACGCGTTAATCATACCGGGTAACGAATAAATGCCTTCTCGTGGAGGAAGGCGGGGATGAAGGAAACAGGGTGCAATCCTCGGGGCGTATAGCTCTGAGGATTTTTTATTTTGGAGGCAACTAATTGATAACATTCATTATCGGCGGAGCGCGGAGCGGCAAAAGCAGGTTTGCGCTTGAGAAGGCGTCCGTGCATTCGGGCAAAAAAGCTTATATTGCCACTGCACAGGCATTGGATAATGAGATGAGCGAGCGTATAGAAAAACATAAAAAAGAGCGTTCAGCAGAATGGGTCACGATAGAAGAGCCGCTCAATATAGCGGCGCTGATAAAAAATATCCATGCGCAGTATGACGTAATCCTTATAGACTGCCTGACCCTCTGGCTTTCCAACCTGATCCTTGCCGATAAAGACATTGAAACGGAAATAGAGGTTTTTTGCAGTTCGCTGTCCGCTGTCCAATGTCCGCTCTTCGCCGTCTCTAACGAGGTGGGAATGGGGATTGTGCCGGATAATGAGCTGTCAAGGAGATTCAGGGACACGGCAGGCTATCTGAACCAAAAGGTTGCGGGCATTGCGAATGAGGTATATTCCGTAACAGCAGGGATTCCTTTAAAAATAAAGCAGGAGGCATGAAGAATGGATTTGTTAAGCAGTATGTTAAAAAATATCAAAGCGGTTGACAATGAATGGCATGAGACGGCTCAAAGGCATCTCGACAATCTCACAAAACCCGTAGGGAGCTTAGGAAGGCTTGAGGAATTCGCAAGAACGCTTGTTGCTGTTGCCGAAAACAAAAGTCCTTTGCTTGACAAGAAGGTAATCTTCACATTTGCGGGAGATCACGGAGTCACCGAGGAAGGCGTATCCGCGTTCCCTAAAGAGGTCACCACGCAGATGGTCCTTAATTTCATCAGAGGCGGCGCAGGGATAAACGTCCTCGCACGGCACGCCGGAGCAGAAGTCATTGTCGTGGATATAGGCGTTGACCACGATTTTGGAGAGATTGCCGGCCTCGCAAAAATGAAGGTGGTAAAAGGCACGAAAAACTTCGCGAAGGGTCCTGCAATGACGAAGAGCGAAGCCATGAAATGCATAGAAACGGGGATCGAGCTTGCAAACGGCTACGCGAAAAAGGGCTATAAAATATTCGGCACCGGCGATATGGGGATAGGCAACACTACGCCTTCAAGCGCTATCGCATCGATTCTTACGGGCAAGCCGGTTGCGGAGGTTACAGGCAAAGGCACGGGCATAACGGACGAATCTCTCGCAAAAAAGATCGCCGTCATCGAAAATGCCTTAAAACTAAACAAGCCGGATCCAAATGACGCCGTTGATGTTCTTTCAAAAGTAGGCGGCGCGGAGATCGGAGGCATTGCAGGGCTTGTCTTGGGCGCGGCGGCGAACAGGATACCGGTCGTCATCGACGGTTTTATCTCTACCGCCGGAGCTCTTATAGCCTATTGCATCAAGCCTGAGGTTAAAGATTACATATTTGCGGCCCATAATTCCGTGGAGAAAGGTCATAAAGCGATGCTTGATAAAATGGGATTAAAGCCTATACTTGACCTCGACTTGAGGCTCGGAGAGGGCACAGGAGCGGCACTGGCGATGCTCATGATAGAGGCGGGACTGAAAATCTACAAAGAGATGGCGACCTTCGGCGAGGCCGGGGTTTCGGAAAAATCTTAGAGTTCATTCGGAGTTTGGAGTCAAATGATAAAACGGATGTTGATCGCGTTTCAGTTCCTGACGATAATCCCGGTTAAAACCGATACGTCCGCGGATGAAGCCGCTATAGCCGAAAGCGCGTCTTTTTTCGTCATAGTCGGGCTGATTCAGGGAATTTTGCTTATAGCCGTCGATTATGGAGCGGGCTTATTATTCCATCAGGAACTCGTCATATGCCTCGTAATCCTCGCGTCTGTCATCTTAAACGGAGCATTCCATATCGACGGGCTTTCGGACACCTTTGACGCGCTTGCGGTTAAATCATCCGGAGATATGGATGCCGACAGAAAGAGAAGGCTTTCGGTTATGAAAGATTCGGCTGCGGGGCCTATCGGCGCGGCAGCGATAATCTTTTCTCTCGGCCTTAAATACGCCGCGCTTAAGAACCTTTCGCATTTTCTGCCGTTTATTTATTACTCGTCATTGCTTTTTATGCCGGTATTTTCCAAATGGGCGATGGTTGTATCCATGATACACGGAAAAGCGGCTCGGCAGGACGGCTTAGGAAAAATTTTTCTGAACAAAACCGGCTTCAAAGAATTTGCGATTTCCACCGTTCTTCTTATCCTGGTGATAATATCGATTCAAACTCTTGCGAGCCGTTATGCGTTTGAAAATCAGTACGCCTTTTATGCGATCTTCTCCGGCGTGCTGTACTCTTTCTGTCTTATGTCCGCTTATTTTTCTAATAAAAAATTCGGCGGTCTTACCGGCGATACGCTCGGCGCTGTCAGCGAGCTTGCAGAGATAATATTTTTATTGGCGATGATAACATGGTCACGACTCTCTATTTAATAAGGCACGGCGCAACGGAAGGAAGCGAGGTAAAGCGCTATAAAGGCAGCATCGACGTTCCTATGTCCGAAAAGGGAATCGAGCAGATCAGAGGCGCGGCTGCCTTCATAAGTGCGACAGTCCGTGCCGCGGCAACTCCGGAACTCTCTGCGGTTTACTCCTCGCCGCTGAGCAGGGCGTTAAAGAGCGCGGAGATAATCGCGGAGCCGTTCGGCTTAACTCCGATAGCCATATCCGATTTGAGAGAACGAAGCTTCGGTATTTGGGAAGGCATGTCGTTCAATGAAATCAGGGAACAGTATCCCGAAGAATTCGATGCGTGGGCGGGTAACCCTCTTAAATTCAGTCCCGTGGGTGGCGAAAGCACGCTTGAGGTAAGGGACAGGGTAATATCTGCCTTGAACAAAATTATAGATAATCATAAGGGGAATGTCCCAGATTTACGGACTAAGCAAAGCGGAGTCGTAGAATCGGGACTGTCCCCATCATTGAATATTGCGATAACGGCTCATGGAGGAGTCAACAGGATAATACTCTGCCATGTTATCGGGATTCCTTTAGAAAATATATTCAGGATAGAACAGGATAACGCGGCAATAAATATCATAGAATTCTGGGACAAATATCCTGTCGTAAAACTATTGAATGGAGTTGCTCTTGGCTAAGGCATTGATGATTCAGGGAACAGGATCGGGAGCGGGAAAGAGCCTCATTACCGCCGCCCTGTGCAGGATATTCAAAAACGAAGGGATAAAGGTAGCGCCGTTCAAGGCGCAGAACATGGCCTTGAATTCCTACATAACCGCGGAAGGGGCGGAGATAGGAAGGGCTCAGGCATTGCAGGCGGAGGCGGCAGGAATAGAGCCGGCAGCGGATATGAATCCGGTATTGCTGAAGGCTTCAGGTGAAATGGGCTCTCAGGTAATCGTTCACGGAAAGGTTCATTCGACGATGAAGGCGCAGGAATATTATGCCTTTAAAAAAACCGCGTGGGCTGCGGTCAAAGAATCCTTTGACAGGCTTTCTTTAAGACACGACCTTATAATTATGGAGGGGGCGGGAAGCCCGGCGGAAATAAATCTCATGGATGTCGATATTGTAAACATGTCTGCCGCTAAGTATGCTAAAGCGCCGGTAATCCTGGTCGGAGACATAGATAAGGGAGGAGTTTTCGCTTCAATTTACGGAACCGTTAAGCTCCTCGGAAGGAGCAGCAGGCACATAAAAGGATTTGTGATAAATAAATTCAGGGGCGACGCAGAAATACTCAAACCCGGACTCGATATGATACGGGATAAGACAGGAAAGCCGGTGATAGGAGTGCTCCCGTATATAAAAGAAATAGGCCTGCCCGAAGAAGACGGGCTTTTCTTTGAACGGTTTAAACAGATAAAACCGTTTGAACGGTTTAAACAGATAAAAATAGTTATTGTCAGGCTGCAATACATCGCCAACTTCACCGATTTCGACCCATTCTCGTATGAACCGGACGTGGAGCTTATTTATTCCTCAAACCCCTCGGATATAGAAAACGCGGACATCGTAATCATTCCCGGCTCGAAAAATACCGTAAAAGACCTTATACTTTTAAAAGAAAACCGCCTCGATGAGAGCATAAAGCAGGCATATTCAAAAGGCATCAGGGTTATAGGCATGTGCGGCGGATACCAGATGCTCGGCAAAAAGATATATGACCCTCACTGCGTTGAAAGCAGGCACAAAGAGATTGACGGCATCGGTCTTCTGAATATAGAGACAGCATTCGATAAGACAAAAGTAACGTCGCAGGTAGAAGCAGAGATAGTTGACGGCTCATGGCTCATGGTTCATAGCGATAAAAACTATGAGCTATCAGCTATGAGCTATCAGCCATTAAAAGGTTACGAAATCCATATGGGACAAAGCATGGGGGATATAGGGCTATTCAGAATAAATCGTCTAATCGAGTTGAACAGTTTGAACCGTTTGAACGGTTCAACTCTTTTTATGGACGGCTCGATGAACGGCAACTGCTGGGGAACTTATATTCACGGCATCTTTGATAACGACGCGTTCAGGAGGGAAATTATCGATCAGGCGCGAAAAACAAAAGGGCTCGACACTATGAATTCAATAACATCATACTCGGACATAAAAGATAAAGCCATCGAAAGCCTTGCATCTATCGTAAAAGAGAATATCGATATGGATTTTATAAAAAGGATTATAGGCTTATGACATCAAACTATTCGGCATTCGGCATTCCGCCCGCAATACTTATACTCGCATTCCTGCTGGACATGACCATTGGAGATCCGCGCCGGCTGCCGCATCCGGTAAGGATTATCGGAAAAGCGATAACGAAAACCGAAATATTCCTGAGAAAATATTTCAAATCTCCGTCTCAGGAAAAAATGGGGGGCATCCTTTTAACGGCAATAATTACCTGCTCTGTTTTTGTAAGCGCATTATTATTGTCCTCACTGCTTCTAATTTTTCTACTGCGCCTTTCTACATTATTCTTATCCTTATTGGCCGGAGTTCTTCTTGTCTATCTCTCATCCACAACAATAGCTATCCGAGAATTAATAAATTCCGCCGGGCTTGTAATAACGGAAGTGAAAAATAAAAACATCGAAACCGCGAGAAACAACCTCAACATGATCGTAGGCAGGGATACCCGGAACCTTTCGGAAGAAGGGATATTAAAGGCGACCATAGAGACCCTGTCCGAAAATCTCTCAGACGGCATCATAGCTCCTTTGTTTTATCTCGCAATCGGAGGGCTTCCGCTTGCAATGGCATACAAGGCAATAAACACTCTCGATTCGATGGTCGGTTATAAAAATGACAGATATAAAAACTTCGGATGGGCTGCCGCGCGCCTCGACGACATTGCCAATTACATCCCGGCAAGGATTACAGTGATATTAATTGTTCTATCATCTCTTTTGATTCGTCTATTCACCCGTTCACCCATTCACCCGTTTGCTTCAATCGAGATTATGTTTAGAGACGGCGGAAAACATACGAGCCCTAATGCCGGAATTCCGGAGGCGGCAATGGCAGGCGCCATCGGAGTAAGGCTCGGAGGGCCGTCGGCCTACGGCGGCATTATCGTACAAAAACCTTATATAGGAACTGAAACTGAAGTCGATTATCTCGCAGCCTCGGAAAAAACAATAAAGGTCGTAATGTTTTCGTCCGTCGCAGGCATCGTGATTTCGGCGGTCGTTCTATATGCGAGGGGAATCTATGGATGAGCAAAAGATAAATCCTATTCACGGCGGCAATATATACAGGCTTGCGGAGGAACTCAATACGGATGAACGAGAGATCATCGATTTCAGCGCTTCCATAAATCCCTTGGGAGTGCCTAAAGGCGTGCTCTCGGCAATAAAAGAAACAGGCAAACACCTGTTCAACTATCCTGATCCGGACGCGAAAGCGCTCACTCAGACAATCGCACAGCATATAGGCGTAAATCCGCAATCGATAATGTGCGGGAACGGCAGTACGGAGCTTATTTACCTTGTTGTCAGGGCATTGAAGCCTGAAAAGGTCTTAATTCCCGCCCCTACATTTTCTGAATACGAAAGGGCCGTCGGCGATCCTAAAAAAGTCGAATATTTCATCCTATGGGAGAAAAATAAGTTTGACCTTAACATAGATAAATTCATTGCCGCGATGTCGGGGAGCAGTTCATCGGCAACATACAAATCTTCGCTCACCACCTCCGTTGATGTCGCATTTCTCTGCAATCCCAATAACCCTACCGGCAGGCTTCTGACCAAAGAGGAGGTTATGGAAATAGCCGCAGCGGCGCAAAGGCTTAAATGCTGGCTTGTGGTTGACGAGGCATTCATAGATTTCGTGCCTGAGCATTCCGTTGTAAAAGAGGTTGAAAACAATCCGTATCTTATTGTGCTTCGCTCTATGACAAAATTTTACGCCCTTTCAGGATTAAGGATAGGCTACTGCGTTGTCCCCATGACTATAGAGGAAATTATCAAAAAATATAAGGAGCCGTGGACCGTAAACACCCTTGCTCAGGCAGCCGGTATCGCAGCGCTTAGCGACAATGCATATGCCGTTGAAACATTCAAGCTTATAAAAAATGAAAAGAAGACCCTCGAAGACGGCTTGAAAATATTAGGCATTACTTATTTCCCATCCTCAGCAAACTTTTATTTGGCAAAACATGACAATGTTCGACGGATAACTGCAAAGCTGAGACAAAATGGGATTATGATAAGAGACTGCTCAAACTTCATGGGGCTCGACGAAACATTCATGAGAATCGCGGTAAAATCGAATAAACAAAACATGCGCCTTATAAAGGAGATCGCAAACCTATGACCGGCGCGGTAATAGCAGGCACCCACAGCGGGTGCGGGAAAACGACCGTAACGCTCGGCATCCTCGCAGCTTTAAGGGGAAAGGGATTAAAGGTGCAATCATTCAAGGCCGGACCCGATTTCATAGATTCCGGGTTGCATAAGGTCATTACAGGCAGGCATTCCCGAAACCTCGACATGTGGATGTGCGGAGAGGAATACGTGAAGAATTGCTTTTATAAAAACTCCCGGCATGCGGATGTCTCGATTGTGGAAGGCGTTATGGGTCTGTATGACGGAGATTTCAGCACATCAAGGCTTGCAGCCTTAATCGATATTCCGGTCATCCTCGTCATCGATGCTTACGGCATGGCTGAAAGCGCAGGCGCTATAGTGAAAGGATTCGGCGAATATAACAATTGCCGGAACAAACTCGCAGGCGTAATTTTTAACCGCGTGGCCTCAGGCAGACATTATGAAAGGCTTAAAAAGAGCGTCCATGACGTTGAGGTTTTAGGCTATCTGCCGAGAGATCTGAATTTTGAAATACCTCACAGGCATTTGGGATTAACGGTTGCGGAAGAAAATCCGATTGCGGATGAAAAAATACAAAAGCTTGCAGACGCAGTTTTTAAATATATAAATTTAGAGGCCATTTTAGGCAGGAATAACTCCCTTCCGCTTCATCATCGGAAAGCATCCAGGCAGGAAGGGGACTGTCCCAGATTTACGGGCGCAGCCGTAGAATCGGGACTGTCCCCGACATCGACAATAAAAATCGCGGTCGCTTATGATAAGGCATTTTGCTTTTATTACGAAGACAATTTCGACCTATTAAAAAACGCCGGCGCAGAGATAATAAAATTCAGCCCTCTTTATGATCGGGTTATCCCGGAAGCCGGTGCCGTATATATCGGAGGAGGCTACCCGGAATTGTATGCTAAAGAATTATCGGATAATGCATCCATGCTCGCATCCGTCAGGGAATGGTCTGATGCAGGCAGGCCTATCTATGCGGAATGCGGAGGCTTGATGTATCTATCTAAAGGAATACATGACTTTAATGGAAATTTTTTCAAAACGGCCGATGTATTCCCATTTGAAACACAGATGAAAAGAGGAAGAGCGCATTTGGGTTATAGAGAGATCGAGTTAAAGGATGACTGCATCGTAGGTAAAAAGGGCGACAGACTGAGGGGGCATGAGTTCCACTATTCCGAAATAAAAGCCGGCGCGCGGGCAGAAGCGGAGGGGACTGTCCCCGTAACCCCTCCCTGCCTCCCCTTAGATAAGGGGAGGTTAGGTGGGGTTAGCGAAGTCGTAGAATCGGGACAGTCCTCGTCGATAGCCGGAATTTATTCAACAAAAAACAATCACGGCGAGCTTATTAACGCATCAGGTTATAAATTTAAAAATACGCTCGCAAGCTATGTGCATGTCCATTTCGGAAGCAATCCGGGCTCAGCCGTGAATTTTGTAGATTTCATAAAGGAGACCTCGTGGAAAACATCATACTCATAGGACACGGCAGTCCGAAAAAAGACGCCAATAATATCGAACTCGCAGGCAGGCTTTTACACAACGCTATTCATCCGGATTGCGCCGATGACTGTGTGAAGGTGGCCTATCTCCAGTTCGCGGAGCCGGAGATCGCGGATACGATAAAGAAATGCGTCGAGGAAGGCGCGAAAAAGATAATTATCCACCCCTATTTTTTAAGCAGCGGGATGCATGTTACAAAAGACATACCTGAAATAATAAAGGAGGCCGAAGGACAATATCCGGACAGAGAATTTATCTATACGGAACCGCTTGGAATACATGAAAAGCTCGTTCAGGTCGTAGTCGAAAGGATACATGCAGCAAACGGACTCTTACCTGATGAGATAGAAAAAAAGAGCTTCGAGATAATAGCTGAGGAAACCGACCTGAGCGGATTCCCGCCCGAGCAGGTTCCGATAATAAAGCGGGTAATTCATGCGACCGCAGATTTTGAATTCAAAAAAACACTCATGTTTCATCCCGATGCTGTAAGGATAGGGCTTGAAGCAATTAAGGCGGGCAAAAATATCCTTACCGATATAGAAATGGTTAAAACAGGGATTATTAAAAGATGGCTTGATCCATTTGGCGGAAAGGTTATCTGCAATATTAATGACGAGGATGTGGTCAGGCTTTCAAAAGAGACGGGAAAGACTCGCTCGGAGATAGCCGTTGAAAAAGCCCTTAAAGAGAACAATAATATTGGAATAATCGCCATAGGCAACGCACCGACCGCTTTATTGAAAGTAATTGATGTCTTTAGTTCCGGATCTCAAATTTCAAATCTTAAATCTCAGATCCTTGTCGTCGGCGTGCCTGTCGGCTTTGTTAAGGCATTTGAATCAAAGGCATTGCTGTCGGCTCAAAAATTTCCATTTATAACGAATCTGAGCAGGAAAGGCGGCACGCCCGTGGCGGTAGCGATAGTGAACGCGTTGTTGAAAATGGCAAAAGGGGGTGATATATGAAAAGAGACAAATATTTGAGCAGGTAGAATGGAAAACGAAAATTGTAAAAACATGGAATGATGAAGCGGAAAGGGGTGCGAATCCCCTGCTGTCCCGCAGCCGTGAAGGGAACGAAAGCCCAATGAAGCCACTGTCCTGAGCTTGTCGAAGGATGGGAAGGCGGGTAAGTAGAAACAAGCAGCGCTGATAATGAATTTCAGCGGTGCTCAAAATGCCCTGAGCCGGAAGACCTCTCATTCCAAAACTTCGATGAAAAAGGAGAAAGATATGTTTAAAAGAGTTCTTACAATAGTGATAGTGCTGCTGTGGTCCGGATGGGCATTTGCTGCTCATCCTCTCATCACGGATGATACAGGCACGCAGGGAAAGGGAAAATTTCAGCTTGAAGTGAACAGCGAATTTACAAAGGAAAAAGAGCAACAGTATAACTCCGATGAAGACAAATGGGAGACAAAGAAAGAAACGGGCGGAGAACTGGCAACCGTTCTTTCTTACGGCATAACCGATAATGTCGATATTGTTCTCGGGCTTCCGTATCAATGGAAAAAGACAAGAATAGACGGAATTGTCACCACCGATAAAACCGAGCAGGGAGACGGCATAGCGGATATGTCATTGGAGGTCAAATGGAGGTTTTACGAACATGAAGGATTAAGTTTTGCGCTAAAACCCGGAATTACCCTTCCGACAGGGGATGAGAATAAAGGGCTGGGTAACGGAAAGCTGTCATATGGCGTGATGTTTATAACCACAAAGGAGATAAAACCGTGGGCATTTCACTTAAATTTAGGCTATACACACAACGGATACAAGCTTCAGGCAGACAAAGATGCAAACAGAAATGACATATGGCATACATCTCTTGCCGCTGAAGTGGAGATTATAAATGAGCTAAAGGTTGTTGGAAATATCGGGATGGAAAAAAATCCCGATAAGACATCCAATACACACCCTGCATTTATACTCGGCGGGCTGATCTATTCGATATCTGAAAGCATTGCCGTTGATGCCGGTGTAAAGGGCGGGCTTAACAAGCCGGAGACGGATTTAACCCTGCTTGCAGGAATAACCTTTAGATTTTAGGAGGATAAACGATGAGATTTCAAATTATATTTCTACTTATTTCTTCTTTCTTATTGCTTATTGCCGACAATGCCCATGCAATGCACCTCTCTGAAGGTATATTGCCTTTCAACTGGGCATTGCTCTGGTCTGTTATCGCTGTCCCATTTGTAGCGTGGGGGTTATATAAGCTGAAGAAACTCTCGGCTGTTGACCTTTCATTCAAACCGCTTGTGGGTTTGATGGCAGCGGTGGTCTTTATCATCTCATGCATGCCCATACCCGTGCCTACGGCAGGCACATGCTCGCACCCATGCGGCACAGGTATTTCAGGGATACTCGTAGGCCCTGCAATAAGCATATTGATAACAGCCGTTGCCCTTCTCATTCAGGCGCTCTTCCTCGCGCATGGCGGATTGACCACATGGGGAGCGGATATCGTATCGATGGGTGTAATGGGTTCATTCGCAGGATTTGTTACCTTTAAGGCATTGCGCTCAATGAAGATAAATATGGCGGTCTCAGGCTTCATGGCAGGATTATTTGCGGATTGGGCGACATACTTCACCACATCAGTTGAGCTTGCGTCAGGCATAAAAGGCGATGCGCCTTTTATGCCGTTATTCTGGAAAATCCTCATCGCCTTTATCCCGACGCAGCTTCCTCTCGGAATCCTTGAAGGCGCTATGACCGCCGGAATGGTTACGCTCCTTTATAAAAAGCGTCCCGACCTTCTTGTGAAAATGAGGGTGATCAAGGCAGAGGAGGCAACGATATGAAATCTCAAATTTCATATCTAAATCAAATTTTTGTAATAATCGCTTTGGCGCTAATCGGATGCTTTTTAACTGCCGGCGTCTTTGCAGAGGGGACTGTCCCAGATTTACGGATGCCGACAGGCATCGTAGAATCGGGACTGTCCCAGTCGATAGCCGAAATCAAGGAATCGAAATGGCCGGGCGTTGATGAGTCCGTAGTCGAAAAATTCGCGAAGGAGCACGGCAGGGAGGCAAGAGAGCCGTTCATAAATACCGATCAGGGAGACCTGCTTCTATTTGTCTTCCTCCTCGCAGGGACAGCCGGCGGTTTTATCGCAGGATATTACTGGAAGGAATTGATGGTAAACAAGGAACGGCAGCGGACAAATGGAAATATTTAGCGAGCACTTTAAAAAAGACCATCTGCTCTCAAGGGTTGACGCCAGGGTAAAGCTCGGCGTCAGCCTGCTTGTTTTAGCTATGGTATTGAGCTATAAAGGGATTGCATTCCCTTTGCTCATACTGTGCGTAAGCCTCGCCGTCTGCATAAGGATAAAAATTCCGCTGAGGGTGTTCCTTCTGAGATTTTCAGAACCTGTTTTTATCGCATCCGTAGTAATATTGCTTAAATTCCTGTTTTCAGGAC
>Ga0209317_1000179_pt1 | contig 85830 bp, 55 predicted proteins | sample RifGroB2_FD_183994 | JGI IMG/M metagenome (GOLD analysis project Ga0209317, IMG submission 183994) | Soil microbial communities from Rifle, Colorado, USA - Groundwater B2 (SPAdes) (version 2) | ecosystem: Environmental > Terrestrial > Soil > Unclassified | place: Rifle, Colorado | collected...
GAGCCCCGCCATGATGGTCTCCCGCACCCGCCTGGAGAGCAGGTGTCCCCCCCTCAGGCCGAGAAAACTTCCCACCAGGATTGCCGCAGCATTTACCGCCGTACCTTGCAAGATCATCGGCACAAGATAGTGACTTGACGGTGCAAAGGCAAGCGAAAAGAGCCCGTTGCGCGCCGCGGCGGGAGCGCGCCCGGCGCCGGTTCTTCGTTTACCATATAACGCCATTACAGGTTGACAAACAGTACCGAAAAATGCTTTTATATGCGAAATCCACAATTGTCATTAAGTAGCTGTATTAATAGTACAATTAGGCTTCATCTTTGTTTTACTTAGGTCACATTTTGTTTTGTTTACAGTAAACATAAAAAGACACAGGGAGAGTCAATGGAAGGCAGGAAATTCAAGAAAATCATGGCCGCCAACCGCGGGGAGATCGCCATCAGGATCTTCCGCGCCTGCACCGAACTGGGCATCAGCACGGTGGCCATCTACTCCGATGAGGACAAGCTGTCGCTGCACCGCTACAAGGCGGACGAGGCGTACCAGGTCGGCAAGGGGAAGAGCCCGATCGACGCCTACCTCGGGATCGACGAGATCATCGCCCTGGCCAAGAAGCGCGACGTGGACGCCATCCACCCGGGGTACGGCTTCCTGGCGGAAAACGCCGAGTTCGCCGAGAAATGCGAGGCCAACGGCATCGCCTTCATCGGACCGACCGCCCAGATGCAGCGCGCCCTGGGTGACAAGGTGGCGGCCAGGAAGGTCGCCAAGGCGGCAGGCGTGGCCACCGTGCCCGGCACCGAGGAGCCGATCCAGCACGAGGAAGAGGCGCTCATCTTCGCCAAGAACTACGGCTACCCGATCATCATCAAGGCGGCCGCCGGCGGCGGCGGGCGCGGCATGAGGGTCGCCACCAACCAGAAGGAGCTCCTGGAGGGGCTGCAGTCCGCCTCCAGCGAGGCGAAGGCGTCCTTCGGCGACGCCTCGGTGTTCCTGGAGCGCTACCTGAAGAACCCGAAGCACATCGAGGTGCAGGTGCTGGGCGACGCCTACGGCAACCTGGTGCACTTCTACGAGCGCGACTGCTCCATCCAGCGCCGGCACCAGAAGGTGGTCGAGTTCGCCCCCTCGCTGGGGCTCCCCGGCGCCACCCGCCTGGCCCTTTGCACCGACGCGCTGAAGATCGCCAACCAGGTCGGCTACCGCAACGCCGGCACCGTCGAGTTCCTGCTCGACGAGGAGGGGCGCTACTACTTCATCGAGATGAACCCGCGCATCCAGGTCGAGCACACGGTGACCGAGATGATCACCGGCAGGAACCTGGTGCAGGCCCAGATCCTGATCGCCGAGGGGAAGAGGCTCTCCGACCCGGAGATCAACATCCCGAACCAGGGTTCCATCGAGATGCGCGGCTTCGCCATCCAGTGCCGCATCACCACCGAGGATCCGGGCAACAACTTCGCGCCGGACTTCGGCACCCTGACCACCTACCGCTCCTCGGCCGGCTGCGGCGTGCGCCTCGACGCGGGGAACGCCTTCACCGGCGCGCAGATCACCCCGCACTACGACTCGCTCCTGGTCAAGGTGAGCGCCTGGGGCCTCACCTTCCAGGAGGCGTCGCACATCATGAACCGCTGCCTGCAGGAGTTCCGGGTGCGCGGCGTGAAGACCAACATCGGCTTCCTGGAGAACGTGATCACCCATCCGGTGTTCGAGGCGGGGGGGTGCAACACCTCCTTCATCGACAAGCACCCGGAGCTCATGGTGATCCCAGAGAAGAAGGACCGGGCCAGCAAGGTGCTGCACTTCATCGGGGACGTGATCGTGAACGGCTCGCCGGGGGTCGCCAAGCCGCTGCGCTCCGCCGAGCTCATCGAGGCGACGGTCCCGGAGATCGACCCGTTCGGCGCCAAGCCCATGGGGACCCGCGACATCCTGCGCGAGCGCGGCGCCGAGGGGCTGTCGCAGTGGGTGCTGGAGCAAAAGCGGCTCCTGATCACCGACACCACCATGCGCGACGCCCACCAGTCGCTCTTGGCCACCAGGGTCAGGACGCACGACCTCCTGAAGATCGCCGAGCCGACCTCGCAGCTCGCCAGCGACCTGTTCTCCCTGGAGCTCTGGGGTGGCGCCACCTTCGACGTCTCGATGCGCTTTTTGCGGGAAGACCCCTGGCAGAGGCTGGACGCCCTGTCCCAGGCGATCCCCAACGTGCTGTTCCAGATGCTTTTGCGCGGCTCCAACGCGGTCGGCTACACGAACTACCCGGACAACGTGGTGCAGCGCTTCGTCGCCGAGGCCGCCGCAGCCGGCGTCGACGTCTTCCGGGTCTTCGACTCGCTCAACTGGACCCGCGGCATGACCGTGGCCATGGACGCGGTGCGCAAATCCGGCAAGATCTGCGAGGCGGCCATCTGCTACACCGGCGACATCTCCGACCCCGCCAGGAGCAAGTACCCGCTCTCCTACTACGTCTCCATGGCGAAGGAGCTGGAGAAGATGGGGGCGCACATCCTGGCCATCAAGGACATGGCGGGGCTCCTCAAGCCGTACGCCGGATACCAGCTGGTCAAGGCGCTCAAGGAGGAGATCGGCATCCCGGTGCACCTGCACACCCACGACACCTCCGGTAACGGCGGCGCGCTCCTGCTCATGGCTGCGCAGGCCGGGGTCGACATCGTCGACGCGGCGCTCTCCTCCATCTCGGGGCTCACCTCGCAGCCCAACCTGAACGCCCTGGTGGCGACCCTGAAGGGGGGCGAGCGCGATCCCAAGGTGAACGAGCGCGGCCTGCAGCAGCTCGCCAACTACTGGGAAACGGTGCGCGACTACTACGCGCCGTTCGAGAGCGGCCTGAAAAGCGGCACCGCCGAGGTGTACCACCACGAGATCCCGGGCGGGCAGTACTCCAACTACAAGCCGCAGGTGGCGGGTCTCGGGCTCATCGAGCGCTGGGAAGAGTGCAAGGAGATGTACCACAAGGTGAACCTGCTGTTCGGCGACCTGGTCAAGGTCACCCCCTCCTCCAAGATCGTCGGGGACATGGCGATGTTCCTGGTGAAGAACAACCTGGAGCCGGAGGACGTCTTCCTGGAAGGGAGCGATCTCGCCTTCCCGGAGTCGGTAGTCGGCTTTTTCAAGGGGATGATCGGCCAGCCCTACCAGGGGTTCCCCGAGGAGCTGCAGAAGATCATCCTGAAGGGTGCGCAGCCGATCACCTGCCGTCCGGGCGAGCTCCTGGAGCCGGCCGACTTCGAGGGGGAGCGCGCCGCGGCCGCCGCCAAGGTGGGGCACCCGGTGAACGACCAGGATCTCCTCTCCTACATCCTCTACCCGAGCGTCTACACGGAGTACGACAAGCACCGCCAGGAGTTCTCCGACGTCTCCGTGATACCGACCCCGGTCTTCTTCTACGGACTGGAGCCGGGGCAGGAGACCTCCATCGAGATCCAGCCGGGCAAGACCCTGATCATCAAGCTGAACGCGGTGGGCGGCGTTCAGCCGGACGGCACCCGCCAGATCTACTTCGAGCTGAACGGCAACGCGCGCTCCGTCACGGTGCGCGACCAGTCGGTGCAGGGGGACGAGTCGGCGCGCGAGAAGGCGGACAAGGCGAACCCCAAGCACGTCGGCGCACCGATGCCGGGCAAGGTGCTCAAGCTCAACGTGAAGCCGGGTGACGCCGTGAAGGCTGGCGACATCCTCGCGGTGACCGAGGCGATGAAGATGGAGACCAACATCAAGGCGAAGGAGGACGGTACCGTCGCCGAGGTGCGCTGCAAAGAGGCCGGCAAGGTCGAGAAGGAAGAACTGCTGATCGTGATGGCCTGACGACGGCAGCTTCACAAGGCAGTCGAACGGCAGCATTTCAAGGGGGGCGCGAGCCCCCCTTTTTTCATCCCTCCCGCAAGCTCACGTCCCCCCCCGCTCCTGGCAGGTTGGCGAGTTTTCCGTCGGCAAGCAGCTCGCGCCAAATCCGTGACGCTCGCGACAACCGGGCCGAAACGCTGCCTAAAAGCTATGCAAAATGTTACAAACGCCCCAGTCAGGCGCAGTTTTGTCCGGGATTGCGCCCGTTTTCCACACGGTTATCCACAACGCCTGTGCAATAGAGAAGGTGCGCTGGCCGCCTTTTACATGATGAAGCATGCTAAGGGGCTGAAAGTTGTCCACTTTACGGCAGTCCAGAGGCGCTCCGACAGATTCTTGACGGTTTCCGCCGCCGAACCCGGCCCGGACGCTCCCATGGACACCCGCCCCATGCCCTGCCAACGGTTGCCGCGCAGCAGACGGGAGACGCTCCAGGGGCTCCTATGTTCGAGGTGCCACAGTTATTCATTAAAGAATCTCGGGCACTTGCCGAACTGAATATCTGCAGGGTGATTTTTTTTGTGAGGCCTCGGCAAGTCAAGCGCTCGGGCCGTGCGAGGCGTTTTCTTCACTGGCAGCACCACAGGGGGGACGAAATGAGGGTTACCCGCTTCAAGGACTGGAACATTCTGCCCAAAATCCTGATGATTTCCGCGATGAGCGCGATCATCATCGACAGCGTAATTCTCGTCTACTTCCTGCCGCTCATCGAAAACAAGGTCCTGGAATGGGACAAGCGCGGGGTGCAGCACGTAGTGGACGTTGCCTACAGTCTGGTGGCGGAATACGACAAGCAGGTTCAAAAGGAGATCATGCCCCTGTTCGAGGCGCAACTCAAGGCGGCCGCGGACATACAGAGTCTGCGCTACAGCAAGAATGAGTATTTCTGGATCAACGACCTGAAAACGAAGATCATCATGCACCCGATCAAGCCGGAGCTTGAGGGGCAAAACGTCGGATCCATGAAGGACTCAAACGGCAAGCTCCTTTTCCTGGAATTCGTCAAGGTGACGCGGGAAAACGGAGCCGGCTTCGTGAGCTACAACTGGCCTAAACCGGGGGAGCAGAGCCCCGCCCCGAAAATCTCGTTCGTGAAACTGTACAAGCCCTGGGGCTGGGTAATCGGCAGCGGCATCTATATCGACGACGTGAAGGCCGACATCAACAAGATCCGGCTGCAACTGATATGGGCGACCGGGTTATTCGCCTTATTATCGCTAGCCATCGCCTATTCCATCGGCAGAGGCATTACCCGCCCCCTCCACGAGGTCATCACCGGTCTGAGAAACATCGCCCAGAGCAGGGAGGACGTGGCGCTCGACAAGCAGATCGCGGTAAAGGCATCGGACGAAATAGGCCTTTTGACCCGGGAATTCAACGGCCTGATGCAATCCATGGGCAAGATGTCCCTGTTCAAGAAGATCATCGAGGAGGACGACACCCTGGACGATGTCTACGGCCGGCTGGCAGCGGTCTTCAGGGAGGAGTTGGGACTGCCCGACTTCATCATCTACGAAATCGAGGGGGGGCAGAGCAGGATGACCCGGGCCTACCCGCAGGACCTTTCGGATGAAGAGATGCACTGCGGCTTGGAGATACTTGCCAATTGCGACCTGTGCAAGGCGAAAAAGACCGGGCACGTCGTCTCGTCCCAAGCCTTCCCGTTGGCCTGCAAACATTTCGGCTCCCGGGCGTCCAGGGAGCATCATTGCATGCCACTTATCGTGGGGGGCAGCTCGGTCGGGGTCGTGCAGTTCGTCATGGAAAAGTCGCAGGACCGGGAGCGCTCTGTCCTGGTGAACGATGCACTGTCGGCGGCGGCGCACTATATCAGAGAATCCTTGCCAGCCATCGAAACCAAGCGGCTTTTGCTGACGCTGCGCAAGTCGACCCTCACCGACCCCATGACAGGACTGCACAACAGGCGCTTTCTCGAAGAATGCGTCGAGCAGTTCGTGGCCGGCCTGCTCAGGAGAAACAAGCATATGGCACTTGCCATGTGCGACCTCGATTTCTTCAAGCAGGTAAACGATCAGCACGGGCACGACGCGGGCGACTCCGTCCTCAAGGAGACGGCCCACGCCATTAAAAACTGCGTACGGGAGTCGGACATCGTCATCAGGTTCGGCGGCGAGGAATTTCTGGTCCTGCTGATGGACCTTGAGGACGGATCAGCCATGACGGTGGCCGAGCAGATCAGGATCAGGGTCGAAGGTTCGGCCTTTAAGATCGCCGGCGGTTATCTGAAGAAGACCCTCAGCATCGGCGTCAGCGAATTCCCCAAGGACACCAGGAACGTGTGGCAGGCGATCAAGTTTGCCGACGTGGCGCTGTACCGGGCGAAGGAGACCGGCAGGAACAAGTCGGTCCGGTTCACCGAGGACATGTGGGTGGAAAAGCAGTACTAGAGAGCCTCGCCAAATGGATCAGGCCTTTCTTTTGTCCGGGGCCGCAGAGAAGGTCTCGCACCGAAGCAGGCGGCAGAAAACCGGTCCCGGCTGCAACGCCCCTGTGGCATCTCGCCGCCGTGGGCCCCAGTTTGTCCCCGCCACGGTTTTTTCCCGTGCCCGCGTGCGTAATATCTTGCCAAAGCGGGTGCGCATCTTCATAATGCGCCCACCGTACAGCCTGCCCAGAGCCGTCGCAGAGCGCAGCGACGGGCGGGCGGCCTTCTGCTCAACAAAACCACGGTGTGTCAGTCGCTCCCTGCCGGCAGGAGGTGATTTTGTTCTTTACCAGCATAAAAACCAAAATGACGCTCGTCGTCTTCCTGCTGGTCGTCTTGCTGATGTCGGTGACCACCATCACGGCGGAGCGCTACTTCGAGCAGGAGTTCAAGAGGACGGTCGCCGTTCAGCAGTTTGCGCTGCTGGATTCGGTCGCCAACCAGATCGACGAGAGGATGCTGGATTTCCTGGTGGACCTCGACGACCTGGCCGATGCGATCACCCCCTCCCTCCTGGCAGATACCCGCCGGGTGCAACGCCTGCTTGACACGCAGCAGAAGCACCGCGCCTTTTTCGACAACTCCCTGTTCCTTTTTTCCAAGACCGGAAAGCTGCTCGCGGCAACCCCGCTGGAGCTGAACTTTATCGGCAGGGACTTCTCCTTCCGTCCGTATTTCCAGCAGACCATAGCCACCGGCAGGATCCAGATTTCCGCCCCCTTCGCATCGATCCAGAAAAAGAGCAGCCCGATCATCATGTTCACCACGCCGGTGTACGCGGGCGACAGGATCATCGCCGTACTGGGGGGGAGCGTGGATCTGCGCCAGCAGCATTACCTGCGCTCCCTGGCCGCCCTCAAGCTGGGGCAGAAGGGGTACCTGTCGCTGTACGACACCGCCCGGACCGTGCTCATGCACGGCGACAAGTCCAGGGTGCTCCAGCATGACCCTGCGCAACTGGACAACCTGATAGGGGAGGCGCTGGCCGGCTTCGAGGGGACCCGGGAGACCCGGACCCTGAGCGGCGTGCCGGTGCTCAGGTCGGTGAAGCGGCTCAGGTCGACCGACTGGATCCTGGCCCTCAGCTACCCCCTAAGCGACGCCTACGCCCCCCTGGAGAGAGCCAGGGCCTACTTCCTTGCCCTCTCCATCGCGGCGGCCTGCCTCTCCTTGCTGGTCGTCTGGCACATCATGAAGTACCTGACCAAGCCGTTGTTGTCCTTCACGAGCCACCTGGAGCAACTGCCGGCCCTGGAGGGGGCCCGGCGCCTGGTCCCGGTCCGCTGCCGCGACGAGATCGGCGTGATGGCGCAGGCCTTCAACCAGATGGTGCTCGAACTGGAGCAGCATAAGTCGCAGCTCAGGGAGCAGAAGGATTTCGCCGAGAACCTGGTGCTGAATTCATCGCTCCCCACCTTTGTCATCGACCCGCAGCACAAGGTGCTGATCTGGAACAGGGCGTGCGAGGAACTGACCGGCGTGAAGGCCGCGGAGGTGATCGGCACCGACCGGCACTGGAGCGCCTTCTACCGAAGCCGTCATCCCTCGCTGGCAGATGTCATCATAGACGGCGACTACGACAGCCTGCCGCTCATCAACATGAAGTGCGAACGGTCCCGGCTGCTCCACGGCGGCTGGCACTGCGAGGGTTGGCTTGAGCAGATCTGCGGCATGAGGAGGTTCGTCCTGCTCGACGCCACCCCGATCTACAACGACCGGGGCGAGATGATCGCCGCCATTGAAACGATCAGGGACATCACCGGACTCAAGAAGGCCGAGCAGTACCTGGAGCGCTCCCGCGATTTCTACCTGACCCTGTTCGAGACCTTTCCGGCGCTGATCTGGCGCTCGGGGACCGACTCGCGCTGCGATTATTTCAACCAGACCTGGCTCGACTTCACCGGCCGCACCCTGGAGCAGGAAAAAGGCGACGGCTGGATGGCGGGGGTACACCCTGACGATGTGTCCCTCTGCAGGTCCGCCTATCTCGACGCCTTCCGGACCCGCCGGCATTTCCAGGCCCAGTACCGGCTGCGCAACTATGCCGGGGTATACCGCTGGATCCTCGACATGGGGAGGCCCTTCAGCGACCTGGACGGCAATTTCGCCGGCTACATCGGGGTCTGCTACGACGTGACGGACCGGGAGGAGGCGGCGAGCAAGATACTGAAACTGTCGCGCGTCGTGGAACAGAGCTGCAACGCGGTGGTGATCGGGACCCCGGACGGGACCATCGAGTACGTCAACCCGCGCACCCTGGCGGCGACCGGATACACGGTCGAGGAGCTGGTGGGACAGGACCTCATGATGCTGACCCCTCCCGAGGCCGCCGGCCAGTTGGAGCAGGCCCTGCACGAGGTGATCGGCCGGGGGCGGGAATGGCGCGGGGAGAGCCCCGCGAGGACCAAGAGCGGCGAGATCTTCTGGGAGCAGGTGACCATTTCGCCCATCACGACTCCGGAGGGGAGGATCACCCACTTCGTCAGCACCAAGGAGGACATCACCCAGCGCAAGCAGTTCGAGTTTTCCCTGCGGGAGTCCGAGGAGCGCTACCGGCAGCTCTTCGAAAACAACCCCCAGCCGATGTGGGCCTACGACCTCGAAACGCTGCGTTTTCTCGCGGTAAACAACGCGGCGATCCGGCACTACGGCTACTCCAGGGCAGAATTCCTCGCCATGACCATCAAGGACATCCGGCCTGCGGAAGACATCCCGGCCCTGATCCAAACCGTTGCCAGCCGCACCGGCTCGCTCGACGAGTCCGGCGTCTGGCGTCATGTGAAAAAGGACGGCAGCACCATCCTGGCGCAGATCACCTCGCACCCCATGCAGTTTTCCGGCAGGGGTGCCAAGATCGTGCTGGCCAGCGATGTCACGGAAAAACTGCGCATGGAAGAGGAGAACCGGGCGCTCGAACATCAGCTGACCCAGTCCCAGAAGATGGAGGCGATCGGAACACTGTCCGGCGGCATCGCCCACGACTTCAACAACATACTGACCGCCATCGTCGGCTACACGACGCTGATACAGCTGGAAATGGGACAGGACGATCCCCTGCAGGGGAAGCTGGCCCACATCCTTTCCGCCTCGCAGCGCGCCGCCAACCTCACCCGGAGCCTACTTGCCTACAGCAGGAAACAGGCGAGCAATCCCGCCTGCGTCGGGCTCAACGCCATCATCGCCAGTACTGAGGCGCTGCTGCGGCGGCTCATCCCGGAAAGTATCGAGTTCCGCTCCCTGCTCGCCGAACAGGAGCTGACCATCATGGCGGACTCCGGCCAGATCGAGCAGGTCCTGATGAACCTGATCGTCAACGCACGCGACGCCATGCCCGACGGCGGCCAACTGCGCATCGCCACCGAGGCGGTCACGCTGGACGGGAGTTTCATCGCCGCCCACGGCTACGGAAGCGCCGGCAGCTACGCACTGCTCACCGTTTCCGACTCCGGGACCGGCATGGACAAGCAGACCCGGGACAGGATCTTCGAGCCCTTCTTCACCACCAAGGAGGTCGGCAAGGGGACCGGGCTGGGGCTCGCCATGGTGTACGGCATCATCAAGCAGCACGCAGGCTTCGTAAACTGCTACAGCGAGCTCGGGCACGGCACCGTGTTCCGCATCTACCTCCCCCTGACCGATGCCCCGCCCTGCCGGGAAGCCGAGCCGGAGCAGCGGGAACTGCCGCGGGGGGACGAGACCATCCTGCTGGTCGAGGACGACGAAGCGCTGCGCGAGATGGTGGCAGAGCTGCTCGAGGATTTCGGCTACACGGTGGTCAAGGCGGTCGACGGCGAGGACGCGGTACAGCAGTTCCGGGAGATCCGGCATACGGTGCACATGGTGATCCTGGACGTGATCATGCCCAAGTTGAACGGCAAGGAGGCCTACAACGTGATGTGCCAGATGACGCCGGGGCTCAAAGCGCTCTTCATGAGCGGATACACGGCAGACGTCGCCTGCGGCTCGCTCGACGACTGCTGTTGCTTCGTCTCCAAGCCCATCGACATCAGGGAGCTTTTGACCAGGGTAAGAAAGCTCCTGGGCGCCGCGGCCTGACGGCCGCGCCCGGGGGGCGTGCATACGGCAAAAGCGGGCCTTTCTCTATCGGGGCCGGCTCAGCGCTCGTCGGCGTCCGCCGCCGGCTTCAGCATCCCCTGCTGGAGCGCGTGGGCCTCGATGATCTCCTCGGTGCTTATCACGCCCATTTCCACCAGCAGGGTCCCGAGCTTTTTCCCCGTTTCCTTTTGCAGTTCCAGCGCACGGTCCAGCGTAGCCTGGCTGATGTGCTCCGAAGCCACCAGGATGTCTCCCAGTTTCTGACCGGCCAGGGATGCCGTATTTCTGTCTCGGGAGGCGAGGAGGAAATCGGACAGCTCCTGGTCGGGGCCTCCGAGGTGATGGATGATCCAGCGTACCAGCGCGCCAACCTGCCGAGGCTCCGGCACGGGGACTCGGGTTTCCCCAAAGTAAAGGAAGCGAAAACCAGCGCGCCCCGATCTTGAGAAACCGGGCCATGCGGGTGTAAGGTAAGCCGACAGTGTGGCTGTGAAAAACGTCGCTATGTTTTACACTGCGGCAGCCCTCGACCTGGTAACACCGGGAAATATTGATACAAATCAGCAAGATTTAGCATTGGCGGTGATCTTGCACCAGACCCTGAAAAATTTCCTACAAGGGGGCAAAATGAAGAAAATCGTGTTAGCAGTTCTATTGCTGTTATGCAGTGCAGTTGCCGGTCACGCCACCGTATTGACCTTTGAAGATCTTCCCGGTGGTCAAAGCGCAATACCGAATGGTTACGGTGGGTTCACCTGGAACACCGCTTCGACCATCGGCAGCATTAACAAATCGGAGCAACCCGGTAGCGGATATGAGGTTGGGACCATCGGCAATATCAGCGTTTACAACTGGTTCGGGAATTCTCCCTCCAACATCGCCCTTGCAGGCCCTGGGACATTCACCTTTAACGGCGCCCAGTTCACCTCCGCATGGTACGATCAGACACTGCAATTTTTCGGATACAACGGCTCTACACTCGTTGACACGAGCAGTGTCTACAGCATCACCACGACCTCCCCTTCATGGATCGAACTCGACTGGTCCGGCATCACGACCCTGCAGATCGCGAGCACCTACTATCATTGGGACATGGACAACTTCACCTTCAATGAGGGTTCGGCTCCGGTACCCGAACCGGCAACGGTCCTACTGCTCGGCGTTGGCCTTGCAGGACTCGGCCTGCTTCGTAGACGGGCAAAGAACTGACGTGCCCGGTGGATGATGCAGCTATTCAGGTGGGGTCCTCAAGGCCCCCACCTTTTTTCGTGCCACTAAGGATACGCTTGCCGCTTCTACGGGCAAAAGCCCGTCAACGCGAAAAGGGCAACCTCCTAAAGAGATTGCCCTTTTTTCCTGCCCCGGCCAAATTACCGCACTGCCTCCCGGCTCACCTGGCCCGGGCGGATTCTTGCTCCGACTGCTTTTTCGGACTCTGCTGCGACTCTTCAGAGCCTCGCACGGCGGCGCGGGTCAACTGTTTCGCCTCCGTCGAGATGGTGACGGTATCACCCTTTAGGCTCCATCCCCCTTACCGCCTCCAGCAGCTCGTCCAGGGTGAGTCCCTGCAGCGCCAGGTCCGCAAATGGGGCGGAGCCCGCGCGGTAAAGGTCGAAGCGCGGGGTGCGGCCGCCCGGCTCGTTCACCAGGCGCGACGCGACGATGCCCGCCTGGGCCAACTGCGGTTGCGCGCAGGAGTTGGCGCAGCCGGAAATGGCCCAGGCGAGCTGCTGCGCCTCGGCTCCCATCTGCTGCAACACGAGGTCTGCGACCTCCCTGGTGGGGGCGATCCCCATGATGCATTCGTGATTGCCCGGGCAAACCTGGAACTTCACCCGCCCGTGCGGCGTGTCGCCGGCAAAGCCCGCCTCGCGCAGGGCGTTCAGCGCCTCTGCCTTGTCGCTCCCCTGTGCCAGGTGCAGGACCACGTTCTGCCCCCCGGTCACCATCAGTATCCCGCCGCCAAAGCGCTTGGCGATGTCGGCCAGCGACTCCAGCGCGCCGCTGGTCAACTCTCCGGCAAACACCTGCGCCTCCAGGCGGTGCGCGCCGCTTTCCGGCACCGGGACCAGACTCCCGGCAAGCGCGGCAACGGTGGGGAGTTCCTCCAAGACCGCCGGGTCGCCCAGCACCCTCTGGCGGAACTCCTCCCGCCCCAGCTCGCGCACCAGGTGCTTCAGGCGTTTTCCCGCCGGGGTGTGGGCCTGGTAGATCCTGAGGATCGCCTCGATGAGCGGCAGCAGGGTATCCTCCGGGACCGCCGGCGCCAGCAGGAATCCGGGAGTCGGCTCGCGCCCCAGCCCGCCGGCGGTCCAGACCTCGAAGCGTGACCGGCCGTCCTCGGAGGGTGCCGGGACCAGGGCCACGTCCTGGATCAGGTGGCGGCCACTGGCATGGTCGGCCTCGATGGCGATCTTGAACTTCTTGGGAAGCTTTTCAAAGCGCGGGTTGCCGGTGAAGTGGCGATGGATTTTGCGCACCAGGGCCTCGAGAGCCGGCGCCCCGGCGGCCCCCAGGCTGCCGCAGACCACTCCGCGCACGGCGCCGCCGCAGGCCCCGCGGCTCACCAGCCCCACCGAGGCGAGTTGCGCGGCCAGCGGCACCAGGTCGGCCTCACTCAGCCAGTGCAGCTCGATGCTCCCCCTCGTGGTGAGATGAACGAGCCCGCGGGCCGAGCCCCGGGCGATCTGCGCCACCTTGAGCGCCTGTTCCGACGAGATGATGCCGGCCGGCAGCTTGATGCGCTGCATGAAAAACCCCTGCTGACGTTGAGGATAGACCCCCTCCAGGCGCAAATGCTGCTTATCCATGGTCATGCTTTCAGCCTCCGTTTTTTCTCACGCGCCGGCGCACCCCCGCCTGGCGTAGCTGACGATATTACAATTTCCGCAGCCCGATGTCATCCGCTAATCTCAGGGGCGCTCATGTATCGCGGCGCCGCCTCCCATCGCCGGCGCGCGCCCTCAGAAATAGCTTCAGTTACTCGACCGGGCGGCCGATAAATAAGTGATGCCGCAGCTGCCCCGGGGAGGGCGCCGCAACCTGTCGCCCCGACACCTCGAGGCGGGCCCGGATCGAAGCCACGTTATTTCTGCAGCGGATGAACCCATGAGTGAATTCTCCAGAAGACCGACGGTACTCATCGTAGACGACAGCACGGCGATCCGCTCTTACGTGTCGGAGCTTTTGACCGGGGCGGGGTATCAGGTCGAGGAAGCGGTAGACGGCCGGGCCTGTCTCGCCAGGCTCGACGCGCCCCCCACCCCGGACGTGGCACTGCTCGACGTGGAGATGCCTGAACTCTCCGGCCTGGACGTGCTGCGCAGCGTGGGGCTCAGACCGCGTCTCTACTCGATCATCCTGTTCACCACCCAGTCGAGCCTGGAGCAGATCGCAGCCGGGCTCGACCTGGGGGCCGACGACTACGTGATCAAGCCGTTCAAGGAGATGGACCTGTTGGCCCGGATCCGGGCGGCGGTGCGCAACACCCGCCACAAGCGGGCCCTGGCCCGGGCCCGCCAGGAAACGGACGCGGCCCTGGCACGGCTGCAGCGGGCCCAGGGGCAACTCGTCGAACAGGAGAAGGTGAGCGCCGTGGCCCGGCTGGCGGCCGGCGCCGCGCACCATATCAACAACCCGCTCGGCTTCGTCATGAGCAACCTCTCCACGCTGGAGCGCTATGCCGGCGCGCTGTTGGGCTACGCGGACGACCTGGCGCGCGAACTGCGCCGGCTGGAGCCGGAGGGCGAGCCGGCCATCTGCGAGATGGAACGGCTGCACCGCATACGGCAGATCCGCACGGATCTCCCGTCCCTGCTCCAGGAGACCAGGGACGGCGGGCAGAGGATCGCCCTCATCATACAGCAGCTGGCCCAGCTCGAACTCGGGCTCGCCAACCAGGGGACGACGGAACTGGACCTGGCCGTCCTGCTGCAGCCGCTGGTCGACATGCTGGCCGTCCTGGCGCCGCCCGGGACCGCAGTCAACTGGAGCCGGCCGGAGCACGGCATCACCATCCGCGGCTCGCTCACCCTCCTGAACACCGCCCTGGTGGCGCTCCTGAAAAACGCCTGCGAGGCGCTGGGGACCCGGCCCGGGACCATCAGCGTGGCGGTGGCCGCGCAGCCGGAACTGGCCGAGATCACCATCACGGACAGCGGCCCCGGTGTCTCGGACGCACACCTCCACTGCCTCTTCGACCCCTTCTTCACGACCAAGGCCCCGGAAAGCCACGTGGGCCTCGGGCTCACCATCGCCGAGAGGTTCATCTCCGGCCACGGCGGCCGCGTCTCCATATCGAGCGACCCGGCGGGGACCTGCGTCCGCGTCGAGATCCCGCGCCTGCCGGCCCCCTCCCCCCTGCCGTCCGCCGTTCCCGATCCCGCCGCTCCCGCCCCCCTTTCCGAATAGCCCCCGGCGCCAGCCGGCACCTGCTGCGGCCTGCCGCCCCATTAACCGTAATTAATATAACGATTTTGACGAGTTACGCCGCATTAAACCCTCAAGCGATCGCCCTTCTTTCCGATATTTAAAGAGACATGGGGCAAGTCCCCGAGCACACCGGGCAGAAGAGGCGACCGTCAGGGGACGCCGCGGCTCACCAAGGGACCGGCACCAGAGCGCGGCGTGGAGATTTCACTATGAGCATCAAGACAAAAATGGCCTGGGCCGTCTTTCTGCTGGTCGCCGCCATGATGGCGACACTGACGCTGGCGAGCTACCACTACCTGGCCCACACCTTCAAGGAGGCGATCTCCAGGCAGAACGCCGCCATACTCGATACAGCCTCACGCCAGATCGACGAGAACATCCTGCACACCCAGCAGATGCTGGCCCTGATGGCCGGCATGGTCGATCCGGACAGGCTCGACGACGCCGCCTTCGTGCAGAGGATGCTGGACCAGAGGGTTGCCGCCCGGACCTTCTTCGACGGCGGCCTGCAGGTGATCGATGCCGATGCCCGCATCGTGGCCGAGAGCCCGGCCGCCGCAGGGCGCAGGGGGATGCGGCTGCAGGGGCGCGACTACGTCGCCATGGCGCTGGCCACGGCAAAGCCGTACATCTCCGCCCCCTACCTCTCCGGCGCCGCATCGGGGCACCCCACCATCACCTTCAGCGTTCCCATCCTGCGCCGTGACGGCAGCGTGGCCGGGCTTTTGGCCGGGCACAACGACCTTTTGAAAAGCGACGGACTGACCGACTTCGGCGAACTCACCATCGGCAGGAAGGGGAACTTCTTCCTGATCGGCACAGACCGCAGCATCATCATGCATTCGGACCGGCGCCGCATCCTGGAGCGGGTCCCGCCGGGGAGATCCTCCGGGCTGGACCAGGCCATGCAGCAAAACCTGACCAGGCCGCTGGAGGAGGTCAACGAGAAGGGGGTCCGGGAGATCACCGCGGTCCGCCCGCTGGAAAAGGCGCAGTGGTTCATCGTGAGCCAGTACCCGATCTCGGAGGCGTACGCCCCGCTGGACCGGGCCCGCCTCTTTTTCGCCGCCGCGCTGGCCGTGACCCTGGGCCTGACGCTTTTGACCCTGCACTTTTTGATCCGGCGCATCACCGCCCCCCTAGCCGGGCTCACCGGCCATCTGCGCGAGCTGCCGGGGAAGACGGGTGCGGACCGTCTCATGAGCCTGGGCAGCGGCGACGAGCTGGACTCCCTGGCGCTGGCGGTGAACGACATGGTCGGCAGCATGGACCGCAAGCAGGAGCTGCTCCAGGAGAACCGGGAACTGTACCGCCTGATCGCCGACTTCACCTCGGAGCTCGCGCTTTTGAGAAACCCCGACGGCTCGATCCGCTACATCTCCCCCAACGCGCTGGCCCTCACCGGGTACGCCGACCAGGAGTTCCTGGCGACACCCGCCCTCCTGGAGGGGATCATCCACCCGGAGGACCTCCAGCTCTGGAGCGACCGCGCCTGCACCCCCATGGACCTGCGACTGATCACCAGGTGGGGGGAGCCGCGCTGGTTCAACTACAGCTGCCACGACGTGACCGGAGCCGACGGCGCCCACCTGGGGAGCCGCGGCAGCTTCCGCGACATCACCCAGAGCAGGCTCCTGGAGGCAAGGCTCGACGAGCAGCGCCAGTTCGCCGAGAACCTCCTGGAGAGCACCTCGACCCCGCTCTTCGCCATCGACACCAGGCACCGGATCATCATCTGGAACCGCGCCATGGTCGAGCTGACCGGCATCACGGCGGCCGACATGCTCGGCACCGACCACCAGTGGCGCCCCTTCTACCCCGAAAAGCGCCCGACGCTGAGCGACCTGGTCCTGGACGAGCGGGGCTCCGAGATCGGCGACTACTACAACGAGTTCGAAAAGGATGCGGTGCTGCAGGGGATCGTCCGGGCCGAGGGGTGGTACCAGAACCTGAACGGCCGGGAACGCCACCTGCTTCTGGACGCAGCGCCGGTGGAGCGCGACGGCCGGGTGGTCGCGGTGGTCGAGACGCTCTACGACATCACGGCCAGGACCCGCGCCGAGGAGTCGCTGCGACTTTTGGCCCAGGCGGTGGAACAGACGGCGAGCTCCATCGTCATCACCGACCCCGCGGGGAAGATGCTCTACGTGAACAACAAGTTCTGCGAGACGAGCGGCTACGACCTCTCCGAGGTGATCGGCCAGAGCTCGAGCCTGCTCAAGTCGGGGGCGCACCAGCCCCAGGTGTACGCGGAACTCTGGGAGGCGATCTCCTCCGGCCGCGAGTGGCACGGCGAGCTCCACAACCGGCGCAAGGACGGCACGCTCTTCTGGGAGAGCGCCATCATCTCCCCGATCACCGACTACAACGGCGCGATCAGCAACTACCTGGCCGTCAAGGAGGAGATCACCTCCAGGAAGTACGCCGAGCGCCAGCTGCAGAAGAAGCAGGCCGAGCTGGTCCTGAAGCACGAGCAGCTGACCGACCTGTTCCGCCAGGTCGAGCAGGGCAAGCGCGAGTGGGAGCAGACCATGGACTGCATCGACGACATGGTCGCCATGGTGGACCGCGGGCACAGGATCAGGCGCTGCAACCGCGCCTTCATGCAGTTCGCCGGCTGCAGCTACCCGCAGCTCATCTCCACCGACTGGTGCGAGCTTCTGCAGGGGGTCGGCCTCGACCTGGAGGGGCTGCAGGGAGCGTCCGGCGAGCTGTTCCACGCCCCGAGCCGGCGCTGGTTCACCCTGAAGACCTACCCCTACGACGACGGGCGCGGCGAGGTGATCATGCTGCACGACCTGACCGAGATCAAGCTGGTCTCCGAAGAGCTGACCCAGGCCTACGAGGAGCTCAAGGCGACCCATTCGCAGCTTCTGCAGCAGGAAAAGATGGCCTCCATCGGGCAGCTGGCAGCGGGGGTGGCCCACGAGATCAACAACCCGATGGGGTTCATCTCCAGCAACCTGGGGACCATGGAGAAGTACCTGGACCGGCTCACCGGGTTCCTGGAGCTGCAGTCGGCGGGGATCGAGGAGAGCGCCCCGGAAGGGGTCAGGGCACAGATCGCCGAGGCGAGGCGCAAGGCCAAGGTGGACTACATCCTGGGGGACGCCCGGAGCCTTCTGGCCGAGTCGAAGGACGGCGCGGAGCGGGTGCGCACCATCGTCCAGAACCTGAAGAGCTTCTCGCGGGTGGACGAGGCGCAGGCGACCTACGTCGACCTGAACGAATGCCTGGAGAGCACCGTCACCATCGCCTGGAACGAGCTCAAGTACAAGACCACGCTGAACCGCGACTACGGCGAGCTCCCCCCGGTGAAGTGCCTCCCGCAGCAGCTGAACCAGGTGTTCCTGAACCTCCTGGTGAACGCGGCGCACGCCATCGAGAAGCAGGGGGAGGTCACCATCCGGACCCGCGTAGCCTGCGACCAGGTCACCGTGGCGATCAGGGACACCGGCTGCGGCATCCCCGAGGGGATCCGCAACCGGATCTTCGAGCCGTTCTTCACCACCAAGGAGGTGGGCAAGGGGACCGGGCTGGGGCTTTCCATAAGCTATGACATCATCAAGAAACATGGCGGCAACATCGACGTGGAGAGCGAGGCGGGGGTCGGCACCGTCTTCACCATCACCTTGCCGATCGAGGGGGTACAGAGTTGAGCGACCAGACCAGGATCCTTTGCGTGGACGACGAGCGCAACGTGCTCCGCTCGCTGGAGCGGATCTTTCTCGACGACGACTACGTCATCCTGACCGCCGCCTCCGGGGAGGAGGGGCTGGAGCTCTTGAGCGACTCGCCCCAGGTGCAGGTGGTGATCTCCGACTACCGGATGCCGGGGATGAACGGGGTGGAGTTCCTCAAGGAGGTGTTCAGCCGCCACCCGGAGAGCATCCGCATCGTGCTCTCCGGCTACGCGGACACCGCGGCGGTGGTGGCGGCCATCAACGAGGGGAAGATCTACAAGTTCATCCCCAAGCCGTGGAACGACGACGAGCTCAGGGTGACCGTCGCCAAGGCGCTGGAGCATTTCCAGAGCCGGCGCCGAAACCTCCAGCTCGCCGAGGAGCTGCGCCTGAGAAACGAGGAGCTGAGGGAGCTGAACGCGAGCCTGGAGCGGCTGGTGGGGGAGCGCACCTCCGAGCTCATGCAGCAGAACCGGGCCCTGATCCACGCCAGGAACGTGCTGAACCACCTGCCGGTCGGGGTGCTGGGGCTGAGCTGCCGGGGAGAGGTGCTGCACATCAACCGCGAGGCGGCGCTCATGCTGGGGATCAGCGCCGACGAGGCCGTGGGGGGGGCGATGGGCGAGGTGCTGCCGCCGGAGATCTGCGCCCTGGCCGGGTCGATCACGCAGTGCAGCTGCGGCTGCCAGGCGGTTACGGTAAACGGTAGCTCGCTGCAGGTAAAGGGGAGCACGCTGGACGAGCAGGGGCAGGCCGGCATCATCCTCACCATCATGAGGTAGGGCGGCAATTGGCAGAGGCAGCAAGGAGAACAGCATGACCGTTGAATCAACCCCCACACACTTGAAGGTCCTCCTGGTCGACGACGAGGAGAACATCGTGCGCGCCATCACCAGGCTGCTCCTTGAGGAGGAGATCGACCTGGAGGTGGTGAGCGCCAACTCCGGCGCCCAGGGGCTGGAGGCCCTGGAGGCGCACCCGGACGTGGCGCTCATCCTCTCGGACCAGCGCATGCCGGGGATGAGCGGCGCCGAGTTCCTGGAAAAGGCGCGCGACATCGTGCCGGACGCGGTGCGCATGGTGCTGACCGGCTACGCCGACATGGCCGCCACCATGGACGCCATCAACAAGGGGGGGGCGTCGCGCTACCTGACCAAGCCGTGGGACGACAACATGCTGCGCCGCACCATCCTGGAGGGGGTGGAGCAGTACCGGCTGGTGCAGGAAAACCGGACGCTCACCGCCCTGGTGGAAAAGCAGAACCGCGAGCTCGCCGAATGGAACCAGGGGCTCAAGGGGCGCGTCATGGACCAGACCGCGACCATCCGGCGCCAGAACCAGGAGCTCCAGCAGAGGAACCGCCAGATCGGCGCCTCCTTCCGCAACACCATCCTCGCCTTCTCCAGGCTGATCGAGCTGCACTCCAGCCGCCTTCAGGAGCACACGAGGAACGTCACCGAACTCGCCGTGGGGACGGCGACCGGCCTGGGGCTTGGCACGGAACAGATCGAGACGGTCCGCACCGCGGCGCTCTTGCACGACGTCGGGGTGATCGGCATCGCCTCGGAGATCCTGGACAAGAGCATGGAGGGGATGCCCCGGGAGGAGCTCGACATCTTCCTGCAGCATGCGGTGCGCGGCCAGACCGCCGTCGACGCCGTCGAGGAGCTGCGTGAGGCGGGGCTTTTGATCCGGCACCACCACGAGCAGTACGACGGCCGCGGCTTTCCGGACCGGATCTCTGGGGAGGCGATCCCGCTCGGCGCGAGGATCATCGCCTTCGCCGACTTCGTGGACCGGGAGCTCGAGGAGCAGCGCGGCGAGGCCGCCGTCGCCTCGGTGCTGGCCAAGGCTTCGCGCGAGCTGGGGGGCAAGCTCGACCCGGCGCTCATCGACGCGATCACGCCGCACATACGCGCCCTCTACATCCCGGCCCGCTCCCGGCGCGCCGAGGCGGCCGAGAAGGAGCTGCGCCCCAAGCAGCTCTTCGAGGGGATGACCATCACCCGCAACGTCTACAGCGGCAGCGGGCTTTTGCTTCTGACCAAGGGGACCGTGCTGGACGCGGCCAAGATCATGACGGTGGTGCGCCACTACGGCATAGACCCCCCGAAAGGGGGGGTCCATGTGAGCTGGAGGCCCGCGGAGTCCGATGACGGACGCCCCGGTTGCGCGCCCGACTGCCAGGTGCCGGAACAGGAGCTGAAACCCAGGCATCTCAAGGAGGGGATGCGCACCACCCGCAACATCTACAGCGGCACCGGGCTTTTGCTTTTGACCGAGGGGACGGTCCTGGACGCGAGCAGCATCGTCGCCGTGACGCGCTACTACGACATCGACCCCCCCTCGTGCGGCATCTACGTGAGCACCGAGCGGGAGCCCGCCCCCGACGCCGGTCCGAATACCTCCCGGGAGGCGCCATGATCGAGTACAACGAAAAGGAAGGGCGCATGGTGCTCAAGCTGGTCTACTACGGCCCCGCGCTCTCCGGCAAGACCACGAACCTGCTGCAGCTCCACGAACAGCTGACCCGGGAGGGGCGCGGCGAGCTGATGGTGCTCGACACCACCGGCGACCGGACCATCTACTTCGACCTGCTCCCCTTCTTCATGACCGCGCCCAGCGGCCTCAAGATCAAGGTGAAGGCGTACACGGTCCCGGGGCAGGTCTGCCACGACGCCACCAGGAAGGCGGTCCTGCAGCGGGCCGACGGCATCGCCTTCATCGCCGACTCGAATCGCGACGAGTCGGAGAGCAATTTCGTAAGCTTCGACAATCTGGAGCGCAACATCTCGCTGGTGGGGCTGGACATCGACACGGTGCCGCTCGTGATCCAGTTCAACAAGCGCGACCTCCCCAACGCGATCAGCGAGCAGGAGATCCGCGGCACCTGGGAGCCGACCGGCATCCCGGTGCTGATGGCGAGCGCGCTCACGGGGACCGGCGTCACCGAGACCTTCGCTGCGCTGGCGGGGCTCGTCTACCAGCGGGTCGACGCGCGCTTCGGCCTGGCCGCGGCGCACGGCCTCTCCCGCGAGGATTTCGTGCGCCAGCTCACCCTGGTGCGCGACGAGGGCGCGCAGGGGGAGCCATGACGATGGGAGACGGACTGGTCTACCTGGTCGGGGAGGAAAAGGGGGTGCGCGAGCTGCTTCTGGACAGCGACGTGCTGCCGCTTCTGCACGGGGTGCTCTCCGCGGGCGCCGGCTCGGCGCGCCTTCTGGACGAGGACGGCGAGGAGCTCTGGGGGGCGGCCGGCACCGGGAGCCGGGGCGAAATCCTGGTCGAGCTACCGCTCTACCTGGAGGGGGAGCGGGTGGCCAGGCTCAGGGTCTGCGGGGAACCGGCGCGCGCCGAGGGGCTTCGGGCCTGCGCCGAGCTGTTGAAGGTCGCCCTGGACACGGTGCTCAGGAACAACCTGAAGCGGGTGCTCACTACCGAGATCCACACGAGCGTGGTGAACAGCTCCCACGAGGCGCTCCTCAAGATCAACGCGGACCTGGCGCTCAGCGAGGCGCGCTACCGGGAGCTGGCCGGCAACCTGGAGACGCGGGTCAAGGAGCGCGGCGCCGAACTCAGGCGGGCCCACACCCACATCCTGCAGCAGGAGAAGATGGCGGCCATCGGGCAGCTGGCGGCTGGTGTGGCCCACGAGATCAACAACCCGCTCGGCTTCATCACCTCCAACCTGCACACGCTGCAAAAGTACGTGGCGCGCTTTTGCGCCATGCTCCAGTTCTACCGGGACCACCTGAACCTGGACCTCCCCATCGAGACGTTGAGCGCCGAGGGGGAGCGCAAGTGGCGCGAGCTGAAGCTGCCGCAGGTCATGGCGGACGTGGGGGACCTCCTGTCGCAGAGCCTCTCCGGCGCCGAGCGGGTCACCCGGATCGTCGCCGACCTGAAGGGGTTTTCCCACGTGGACGAGGCCCAGGACATGCCGATCGACCTGAACGAGGAACTGGAGCGCACGCTCGGGGTGCTGGCGCACGCGCTGAGCGGCCGGGCCGAGATCGTCAGGGAGCTGTACCCCCTGCCGCGGCTCACCTGCAACCCGCAGCTCCCCGGGCAGATCTTCCTGAACCTTTTGCAAAATGCGCTGACCCACGCCGGGGACGCGCCCAGGATCACGCTGGGGAGCTTCTTCGACGGGGAGCGCATCAGGATCAGCGTGGCGGACAACGGCCCCGGCGTGCCGGCCGCGCTGCGTGGCCAGATCTTCGAGCCGTTCTTCACCACGCTCCCGGTGGGGTCCGGGACCGGCATGGGGCTGGCCGTGGTTTACGAGGCGGTGCTGAAGCTCGGGGGGACGCTCTCCGTGGCCGACGCGCCGGGCGGTGGCGCAGACTTCATCATCACCATCCCGACCGGGAAGTAAGGGCGGTTTGCACCGCAAAGACGCAAAGAACGCGAAGAACATCGAGGCGACAAAAGAACTGGAACAATGACGGCGTACCGAGCTTTCTCGGCGTCCTTTGCGTCTTCGCGGTGACAAAAAGATAAGGAAATGACCTCATGTCCAAGTACTCCGAACTCTTCAAGACGGTGGCGAAGCCAGAGGAACAGGGCGTTTCGCTAGTGGTCCCCGCGCCCCTGGAGCCCAGGGGGGAGACCCCGTCGAGCTTCGGCGTGCTCTTCGTGGACGACGAGGCGGGGGTGCTCTCCGCCATGCGCCGCATCTTCATGGAGGAGAACTACCGCATCTTCACCGCGGCAAGCGGCGCCGAGGCGCTCTGCGTCCTGGAGACGGAGCAGGTGAACCTCGTGGTGTCGGACCACCGGATGCCCGGCATGACCGGCGCCGAGCTGCTCAAGACCATCAAGGAGCGCTGGCCCCAGACCATCAGGATCATGCTGACCGGGCACGCCGACATCAACTCAGTGATGGGGGCGGTGAAGGACGGGGCGGTCTACAAGTTCATCACCAAGCCGTGGAACGACGACGACCTCCGGCTCACCGTGAGCCTCGCCCTGCAGCAGTACGTGCTGATGCAGGAAAACCGCAACCTCAAGGAGCTGACCCGCTCCCAGCAGCAGCGCATCAAGAGCTACGCGAACCTCTTCGACGAGAACCGGGGCATGATCGGGAGCATCCTGGAGAAGGCGGGGCTCGTCAAGCCGGAGGAGCTGGCGCGGGCGGCACGCGAGAAGCTTCGGGACGAATTTCTCGGCGACACCCTGGCGCGGCTCGGTCTGCTCAAAGAGACGCAGGTGATCAAGGCGCTGCAGGCCTCCCTGAAGATCGAATACGCGGACCTGCGCACCCCCACGATCTCGGCGCAGGCGGTCCGCTTCCTGCCGCGCGACCTGTGCGAGCGCAACCGGATAGTCCCCATCAAGCTGACCGGGCGCCAGCTCACCATCGCCATGGCCGATCCCTCGGACATCTACAAGGTCGACAACATCTCCATGATGACCGGCCTGCTGGTGACCCCGCTGCTCGCGGCGAGCAGCGAGATCGGGGCGCTCCTGCAGCGCATCTATGCCGAGGAGGGGGTGGAAGACGCGATAGACGCCGGGGAGCTGGAGCCGATCGACGAGATCGACATCATCATCGACGACGACGACCGGGACGTGAGCGTATCCGAGCTGATCGGCTCCTCCGAGGTGCCACCGGTGATCAGGATCGTGAACGCCGTGATCTCCGAGGCGATACGCTTTCGGGCCAGCGACATCCACATCGAGGGGAAGACCAAGTACACCCTGGTGCGCTTTCGCATCGACGGTCTGCTGCACAACAAGATAAAGATCCCCGCCGACCTGCACGCGGCCATCATCTCGCGCATCAAGATCCTCTCCAAGATGGACATCTCCGAGCGCAGGAAGCCCCAGGACGGCAGGATCACCGTCAAGGCGGGGACGCGCATCGTCGACATGCGGGTCTCCTCGCTCCCCACCATGAACGGCGAGAAGGTGGTGCTGCGCATCCTGGACAAGAGCGCCGCCATCAAGGAGCTGCGCGAGCTGGGCGTTTTGCCGGACGACCTGAAGAAGATCCGCACCATGGTGAAGAAGCCGCAGGGGGTGATCATCACCACCGGCCCCACCGGCAGCGGCAAGACCACCATGCTCTACTCGATCCTGTCCGCCATGCTGGAGACCAGCAAGAACTTCGAGACCATAGAGGAGCCGGTGGAGTACTTCCTGGAGGAGGCGAACCAGGTCGCCGTGCGGGACAAGATCGGGCTCTCCTTCGCCAGCGTGCTGCGCGCCACCCTGCGCCAGGACCCCGACGTGATCCTGGTGGGAGAGATCCGCGACCAGGAGACGGCCGACGTCGCCTTCAAGGCGGCGCTCACCGGCCACATGGTGCTCTCCACGCTGCACACGAACAGCTCCGTCGCCTCCATCACCCGCCTCATCGACATGGGGATCAAGCCGTACATCATCGCCTCGGCACTGGAGGGGCTCTTCGCCCAGCGCCTGGTGCGCAGGGTCTGCCCGGGCTGTGCCGGCCAGGTCCCCCCCGACCCCGAGATCCTGGAGCTGCTCAGGGTCCCGGCCGGCTTCTTCGGTGCCACGGTGACCCGCGGCAAGGGGTGCGACCAGTGCAACAAGACCGGCTACAAGGGGCGCACCGGGATCTACGAGCTCTTCAGCATGAACGAGGAGTTCCGGCAGTTCATCAGCACGAGCTACAAGGAGACCGAACTGGTGGAGATGGCGCGGGCGAGCGGCATGCGCACCCTGATCGAGGACGGCCTTTTGAAGGTGCGGATGGGGATGACCACCCTTGAGGAGCTGTTGCGGGTCATGGGTCCGCAGCTCGTCCACCAGAGGCGCTGCGACTGCTGCCAGCGGCTGGTCGACGCGAAGTTTCTCTTCTGTCCGTTCTGCGGCACCTTCCGTCGCAACTTCTGCAAGACCTGCCGGGTTTCCCTGGAGGAGGGGTGGCTCAACTGTCCGCACTGCGGCACGGCCAAGGATCCGCCGGGGTAAGGCCAAAGGCCAAAGGCGGGGCTGGGGGCTGGGGGCTAGGGGCTGGGGGCTGAAGTCCAGGCGGGAATTGGGGCTGAGTTGGGGTTGAGTTGAGGCGGGACCAGGTGCTGGTTTCAATTCAAAATTCAAAATTCAAAATTCAAAATTGCTTCACCGAGGTGCGTATGCCAAGAGAAAACGACGAGACCATACTGATCGTCGATGACGAGCCGCATGTCATATCGGCCCTGATGCGGGGGCTGGACGAGGAGCCGTACGGGATAAGGGGTGCCGCCAGCGGGCAGGAGGCGCTGCAGCTCATGGCCGGGCACGCCTTCAAGGTGGTGATCTCGGACGAGCGGATGCCGGGGATGGACGGTGCCGAGTTTCTCGCCCTCGTGAAAGAGCTGCAACCCGAGGTGGTGAGGATCATGCTGACCGGGCACGCGAGCGTCGAGGCGACCATGCGGGCGGTGAACAGCGGCGAGATCTACCGTTTCTTCACCAAGCCGTGGAACGACACCGAGCTGAAGCTCGCCATCCGCAGCGCCCTGGAGAAGTACGATCTGGAGCAGGAGAACCGGCGCCTGCTGCGGACCGTGCGGCACCAGTCGCAGGAGTTGAGGTACCTGGAGCGGAGCTACCCCGGCATTTCCGAGATCAGAAGAGACGCGGGCGGCGCGATCCGGATCGACGCCGCCGTCTCCGAAGAGGAGATAGCGGCCATCATCGCCCAGTGCAACGAGGCCGACATCTGAAACGAGCTTTTGACTTAAGCCCAGCGCCACATGGCGATGATCAGCACGATGAGAAAAACCATGGTCAGGTTCATATACGCCATGAAGAAGAACACCCTCTCGTGCAGCGGCGCCCTGCGCTGCGCGTTCTGCACCAGATTGCCCACCTCGACGAGCCCCGCCACCTTGTCCGAGCCGTGCGGCGCCAGCTTCAGCGCCTCGGTCAGATCCTGGCCGGCATTGTGGCGCCCCATGTGCACCCCCTGCTTCCAGAGCTTGCTCGCCGTCGCATCGTAGATCTTCCCCTGGTAGGCGAAAAACGCCGGCCGCCCCTCCTTGCCGTCGTAGGAACCGAGCTCGTCGATGGTCAGATCGCCTCCCGCCGCTAGCGGCCCGGCCTCCCTGCGCTTCGCCTTGAGCTTGGGCCCGATCACCGTGACCACGTAAGCCGCCGAGAGCACCATCACCAGGTACAGGAACACCTTCGCCATCAGCAGGATGCCGAACCGGGTGTGCAGCAGCATGTCGAGCGAGGTGACCCGGAAGTGGGTCAGCATCAGGCCGGTGACTCCCATCACCCCCATGGAGATGATCCCGACCCGCACCTCGCCGCGCGGCAGCCCCCCCGCAGCGTAGGCCGGCTTCAGCACGAGGTGCACGTACAGGATGGTGCCGAACCACATGATGGCGGTGAGCAGATGGAGGTAGCCTGCGACAAAGCGCACCACCTTTACCACGGGGCTCAGCCGGGGTGCCTCGCCTGCCGGGGCAGCCGCCGCGCGGGTCGCTGCGAACTGCTGCCCCGCTGCGGTCAACTCGCCGCCGCCACCCGGATCGACGTGGCAGGTCTCGCAGCTCTTGCCGGTCTGCGCGGCGTAGATCTCGGTGGCGCCGCAAGAGACAGGTTGCCAGTAAAGCGCAAGGAACAATAACAGTGCACATAGTATTTTCATGGCAGAACATATATCCTTAACTGTCAATAAAGTCAATTGGATCAGTGGCAAGAAGAAGCATTGAAAACGCCATGTCATGCCGGTACAATACTTCCTTACCCTGACCAGTCATGAGCGAGGCAGGTCCCGACTGAGACTGCAGCCTGTCTTGACTTTAACTATTGCTGATCCAATGCGAGGAGAACCCATGCCACACTGCCAGCACCAGACCATCCACCAGAAAGACTACGCGGCGCCTGATTACCTGATCGAAAGCGTCCAGCTCACCTTCGACCTGGACCCGGAGCTTACCCGGGTGGCGGCGCGCCTTGCGGTCCGCTCCAACCACGACAGCAGCGGCGGCGCGAGGCCTCTGGTTTTGGACGGCGAGGAGCTTTCTCTGGTGGCGATCAGGCTGGACGGCGCGGAGCTCGACCCCGGACGCTACCAGGTCAATGAGGGGCGGCTCACCATCCACGAGGTGCCGGAGGCGTTCGTCCTCGAGATGACGACGCAGATCAGCCCGAGGCGCAACACGGAGCTCTCGGGGCTCTACGCCTCGGGCCCCATGCTCTGCACCCAGTGCGAGGCCGAAGGGTTCCGGCGCATCACCTACTTTCTCGACCGCCCCGACGTGATGGCGGTCTACACGGTGACGCTGCGCGCCGACCGGGCGAGCTGCCCGGTGCTCCTTTCCAACGGCAACCCGACGGCCCGGGGGGATCTGCCGGACGGCCGGCATTTCGTCACCTGGCACGACCCGTTCAAGAAGCCGAGCTACCTGTTCGCCCTGGTGGCCGGGGACCTGGTCCACATCTCCGAGCGCTGCACCACCATGAGCGGCCGCGAGGTGACGCTGGAGATCTACGTGGAAAAGAAGAACCATGCGCAATGCGAGCACGCCCTGAGGTCGCTTGCGCGCGCCATGCGCTGGGACGAGGAGCAGTTCGGCCGCGAGTACGACCTCGACATCTACATGATCGTCGCCGTGGACGACTTCAACATGGGGGCCATGGAGAACAAGGGGCTGAACGTCTTCAACTCGCGCTACGTGCTGGCCAGCCCGGAAACCGCCACGGACGACGATTACCAGGCCATCGAGGAGGTGATCGGTCACGAGTACTTCCACAACTGGACCGGCAACCGCATCACCTGCCGCGACTGGTTCCAGCTCTCGCTCAAAGAGGGGCTCACCATCTACCGCGACCAGGAGTTCTCGGCCGACATGCAGTCGCGTCCGGTAAAGAGGATCGCCGACGTGAAAGGGCTGAGGTCCGCCCAGTTCCCCGAGGATGCGGGCCCCTTGGCCCATCCGGTGCGCCCCGAATCCTACGTCGAGATCAACAACTTCTACAGCATGACCGTCTATCACAAGGGGGGCGAGGTGATCAGGATGCTGCGCACCCTGCTCGGGCGCGACGGCTTCCGGGCGGGCATGGACCTCTACTTCGCCCGGCACGACGGCCAGGCGGTGCGCGTCGACGAGTTCGTGCAGGCCATGGCCGACGCCGGGGGGCGCGACCTGACCCAGTTCATGCGCTGGTACGACCAGGCGGGGACGCCGCTTCTCACCGTGACCGGCGCCTACGACCAGGCCGGGGCGACCTACACCCTGACGGTGTCCCAGAGCTGCCCCGCCACCCCCGGCCAGCCGGTGAAGGAGCCGTTCCACATACCGCTTGTCATGGGGCTTTTGGACCGGCAGGGGGGCGAGTTCCCGCTGCGCCTTGCGGGTGAGCCGGAGACGGCCGACACCTCGCGGGTGCTGGAGCTTAGGCAGGGCACGCAAAGCTTCAGCTTCGTCGGCATCACCTCGGCTCCGGTGCCGTCTTTGTTGCGCAACTTCTCGGCGCCGGTGAAGCTCGACTACCCCTACTCCGACCAGGACCTGGCCCTGCTCGTGACCCGGGACAGCGATCCCTTCGTGCGCTGGGAAGCCGGGCAGCTCCAGGCGCTCAAGCTGATCATGGGGCTCGTGGCCGACTACCAGGGGGGGCGCGAGCTCACGCTTGGCGAGGGTTTTGTCGCCTCCGTGCAGAGGCTTCTGGCAGACGACCGGCAGGACCGGGCCTTCCTGGCCGAGGCGCTGACACTGCCGGCGGAGAGCTACCTGGCCGAGCAGATGGAGGTGATCGACCCGGTGGCGATCCATGAGGCGCGCGAGTTCGTGCGGCGCTCACTGGGGACGCAGCTGCGGGAGGCGTTCATGGCGGCGCGCGAGGCCTGCGCGGCGCGCGCGCCCTACCGGCCGGATGACGGCCTTGCCGGTTGCCGCCGGCTCAGTAACCTCTGCCTCTCCTACCTGATGGCGTCCGGCACCCCGGAGGCGATCGAGCTCAGCATGTCCCAGTTCAAAAGCGCGGACAACATGACGGACAGCCTCGGTGCCCTCGGGCCCCTGGCCGGCTGCGCCTGCGACGAGCGGGGCGAGGCGCTGGGCGCATTCTACGACAGGTGGCGCGACGACCGCGGCGTCATCGACAAGTGGTTCACCCTGCAGGCGACCTCCCGGCTGCCGGACACCCTGGCACGGGTGACGGGGCTACTCGACCATCCGGACTTCGACATCCGCAACCCGAACCGCGCCCGCTCGCTGATCGGCGCCTTCAGCGGCGCCAACCAGGTCCGCTTCCACGACGCAAGCGGTGCCGGTTACCGGTTCCTGGCCGACCAGATCCTGCGGCTGAACAGCATCAACCCGCAGATCGCCGCCCGGATGCTGACCCCGTTCAGCCGCTGGCGGCGCTTCGACCCGGCGCGCCAGGAGCTTATGAAAAAGGAGCTCACCCGCATCCTGGCCGAGCCGGAGCTGGCCCGGGACGTCTACGAACTGGCGGCAAAGAGCATCTGATCGGCACAAACTTCCGCCGGGGAAAACGCCCTCACCTTCAAGGGGAGGGACGTGACCGCGGGAAAATGGGTGCCGACCCGAAAATAGAAAGGCGGCCACTGGCCGCCTTTTTAGATGTTCATATCATCTGCATGCCGTGGCCCGGATCAGGGCTCGGTGCAGCCATTCAACGGTGCTTCGACCTCACGCTCAGATCGTCCCTGGTAGGCGATGAAGCAGGAGATCTGGAACGCTACAACGACGAGACTTACTGCGGCAAGAACGATCAGGCAGGTAACCATTTTTTACTCCTCCGTTGTGAGAATTGCTCCTCGGTTTGGGTGTTTAATGAGAACATTGCTGAAACTGTGCCATAAAACCCCCACGCGCCGTGGGTAAATAGCCGTTTTAAGGGGAAAAAACGTTCCACCTCAGCGACTACCCAGCCAGCGCGGCGCAAGCCAGGCAGAGGCCCGCCACCAACCGGCCGATATCACAGGCATGATCAGGTTGGCAAATACCCTTAATCCCGCTTTAATTACCGTAAAAAAATCCGCATACCATCGAAGTCATCGGCATAAAATTAAGCCCGTTCAATACCCGACCGGTAGCGCGCCGCCGCGTCTACGCTAAAACACAACAACGTTACGTTATCGGAACGTTATCCGGCGATACCACGGGGGACGAGGGGACGACGCGACTGCGGCCCAAGGGAAAGAGGGTTTTTCCGCTTTTTGCTTAGAAAAAAGCCGAAAAGGCTGGTATCTTGACCGCGTCAAACCGTTTACCTTGACGGAAAAGACATGCTATTTTCTCGGGGTGCCGACCAGGAACCGCCCGGCGGGACGGGGTGGCAACCCCGGCGGGCATAAGAAGTGAGGTGGAATGGAAAATTTCGTGCTTATCGGGGTCTTTGTCCTGCTGGGGATGCTCTTCCAACGGCTGAAGGCGTTCCCGAAGGATACCGCCCAGGTTCTCAACATGTTCGCGCTCTACGTCTCGCTGCCGGCGCTCGTGCTCCTCAAGGCGCCGCAGATCGTCTTCTCCCGTGCCGCCATCGTTCCTTTGCTGGTGCCTTGGGGCATGCTCCTGTTGTCCGTGGCGCTGGTTCTGCTCGGCGCCAGGCTTTGGCACTGGCCGCGCAACATAGTCGGCGTGTTGCTCCTGATCGTGCCGCTCGGCAACACCTCGTTTCTCGGCATCCCGATGGTGCAGGCCTTTTTCGGCGCAGCCGGTCTGCCGCACCTGATCGTCTACGACCAGCTCGGCACCATGCTGATTTTTGCCAGCTACGGCTCCCTGATTCTCGCCCTGTACGGCCAGGGAGGGAAGTTCAACCTCCCGGCGGTGGCCCGCAAGATGATGCTGTTTCCCCCGACCATCGCGCTTGTGGTCGGGCTCGGCCTGCGCTCATGGCCCTACCCCGACAAACTGGCCCAGTCGCTGCAGAACATCTCGCTCACCCTGGTTCCCCTGGTGATGACCGCGATAGGCTTCCAGCTCAGGCTCCGTCTGCAGCCCAAGGTGTTCGGGCCGCTTTGCTGCGGACTCGCCGTGAAGCTCGTAGCCGCCCCACTGGTCGCCTTCGCACTCTGCCGAATGTTGGGAGTGGCCGGCATGTCCATGGAAGTCTCCATCATCGAGGCCGGCATGCCCCCCATGGTGACCGCGGCGGCGCTGGCCGTCGTGGCCGGTATGGATGCCGAGCTCTCCGTGGCGCTGGTTGGCGTAGGGATCGTGCTCTCCTTCGGCACCCTCCCGCTGCTTTACTGGATGCTGCAGCTGTCGCATTAGCGGTGCCGGGTTCCGTCAACAGCCGGAGTCTCGCGCCGTTGTCCGATGAGTTACCCCCGCGTGATTACTGCGCTTGCGCCTCGGCGAGCATCCCCTGCAGCGCGACGTCATCGGGGTCCTGCTGCAGGGCCATTCTCAAATGTTCCAGCCCTTCCTCCCGGTTTCCCAGCTTAAGGCATGCGGTGCCGAAATCCCTGTGCAGGTTCTTCATATTGTTGTTCAACCTTGCGGCCGCCGAGAAGTGCGCCAGCGCTTCCGGGTTGCCGGCGCCCGCCAGCAGGTTCCCCAGTGCCTGGTGGATCTCGGGAATCGACGGGTTGATCTGAATCGCCTTGAGGTACAGCTCCTGAACCCGCTCGGGGTCGCCTTGCAGAGCTTGTTCAGCGGAGCCGAGTCCGAAATACGCCGGGGCGAGACGGTCGTTCAGCGAGACGGCCTCGGCAAAGCAGGTACGAGCCGACTCGTACTCTTGCATCAACAGGTAGATATTGCCGAGGTTGACCTTCACGAACGCAGAACCGGGATCCAATCCTGCTGCCAGCGTGCAATGTGCAAGAGCTTCTTCCAGCCGGTTTGTCCTCAGCAGCGCGGCGCCGTAATTGTTTTGACAGTTCACATGGCCGGGATTGAACTGCACCGCTTTTTCATAATAGCCGATCGCCTCCTCGTCGCGCCCGAGGTCCTGGAGCAAGACGGCGTAGGTATAGAGCGCCCCCCAGTGGCTCGGCTCGAATTTGAGCGCCTCCTGCAGCACCGATTCCGCGTACTCGTAGTTGCGAAGGTCGTGCAGCACGTCGCCAAGCTTGTGAAGCACGTCGGCATGGTCCGGCACAAGTCCTGCCGCGATCTCTAAGCAGACTGCGCTTTCCCGAATGAAACCCTCCTTCTTGAGAAGCTCTCCGAAAGATGCGACAAGCTCCGCAACGGCGGCAATCTTGATAATAACCGGCTTGTCAGCCACCAGCGCTATCAGTTCCAGCCTGATTGCGCTCGAGATGATCTCCCCTCCCGATGCTATGCGCTGGCTGAGAAAGCGCAGCTTCGCCGCAGCTTCGGCCACGTTTCCCTTGCCGGCCTGGATCGCCGCGGCAAAAAACGGGGCGACGCAGTCTCCCGGGACCTCTTCCGCTATCGCAAGATAGGCGCCGAGCGCCCGGTCCGGGTCACCGCACAGATGTATGGAAAGGGCAGTAACGAAATCGTCTCCCCGAGGTCCGGCAGCCTTTTTCTGACCGGCACCCTTGGTCCGGAACATCCTGTCGAACAAGCTCATGTAATCGTCCTTTTATGGAATATTTGTCGTGGCGGTGATGGGGAGCGGTGCGCGCGCCCCGCGCATTATTTCTTGCCGACCTTATGCAGCGCCTGGTCGAGGTCGGCGATGATATCGTCGGGGTGTTCGCCACCGACGCAGAGCCGGACCATGTGCGGCGGAATGTTCGCCATGGTACGTGCGGCCTCTCCCTGCTGCTGATGGGTGGAAATGGCGGGTATCGTCGCCACGCTCTTGATGCGGCCGAGATCGGTGGCTCGCCAGATGCGCTGGAGACCGTCAAAGAAGAGCCGCGCATTTTCTGCGCCCCCCTTGACGCAGAAAGACATCAGATGCCCGTAGCGGTTCACCGGTCTGCCGTACTGTTCGTCGTGCTCCGCATCCACGAGCCACATGTAGCGGCTCGCCAGACCATGGAGCGGGTGGTCGGGGAGCCCCAGGTACTGAACGCTCTCGATGCGCGGATGCGTTTCCAGGAACTGGGCCACCTTCATGGTGGAGCGGCTCATCATGTCGATTTTGGATCGGAGCGTCCGCATGTCGTTCAGGGTCATAACGGCCTGCATCGGGTGGAGGTTCGGCCCGAAGTCCCTGTTCTGCAGATACTTGATGCAGAGGGAAAAGTCCGACTTGAGCTGGTCGTCGTCGATGTTGCAGATCAGGTTCTTGCGGGCGATGACCGCGCCGCAGACGCCGAAGCCGCTGCTCGTCAGGGTTTTGGTGGCCGACTGCACGACGATGTCCGCGCCGTGGCAGATGGGGCGCAACAGTGCCGGAGTTGCCACCGTGGAATCGCAGATGAGAGGGAGGTTATGACTGTGGGCCAGATCCGCCACCGCCTGTACATCGAAGAAACCCTGCTGCGGGTTGCTCGGCAGCTCTCCGTAGACAAGCCGCGTGTTCGCGTCGATCTTGGACGCCCATTCGTCCAGGTTCGTGGCATCCAGCACCCAGCGCACCTCGATATCCCGCTCCTGCATGAGTCGCACGGTGAACTGCTGAAAGGTTCCGCCGTAGCACTGGGCCGTCGCCACGATATTGCGCGACTCATGCACATGGCCGCGCACCCGCAGGAAAGGCTGCACGGCAGTCATGATCGCCGCCATGCCCGACGAGGTGGAGCAGCAGGAGGTCTCCCCGTCGAAGCCGTATCCCTCCAAAAGCGCCAGTGTCCATTCGTAGTAGTAGGTCGAGGGGTTGGCGATGCGCGAATAGGCCCAGGTGGGAATCTTGTAGGCAAGGGCCGCCGCCATTTCGTCCGAGTCCCGGTAGGCCTGGGCTGTGCTCATAAAGATCGGCTCGATGATGGATCCCTGATAATCTTCGATCGCGTCGCGCACCGTATAGAGACCATGCACCGCGATGGTGTCGAACTTCCACTTCTTCACCTCCTCGCGGATGTAACGGTCCCGTTCGGCCAGATACCGGCCTCCCTTGTCGATATAATCCTGCATGCGGCGCGGGATTTCCATGTCCTTGTCCTTTTCCATGGGTCATCTCCTTGAGAATTCGAGAGTTTCGATCGACACGCTGCCACAGCCTCCCTACAATTCGTCCCCGTCTCCGAATCGATAACCGCCCGTCTAGAGCCGATAATATCCCGTCCTTTAAGATATCAGGGACCGGCCCCATCGCATCTGCCTTGCCAGGATATTTCGTCCATGGTATTGTACAACATCTTGTCATTTCAGGAGGCGCTCATGCAGGCACGAACGTACAGCGAAGCTCGTCATGATCTAAAGAACGTCATGGACCAGGCTTGCAATAACCACGAACCGATTCTCATCACGCGTCGCAAAGGTGAGAGCGTTGTCCTTTTAAGTCTTGAGGACTATGAGTCCATAATGGAAAGCGAATATCTTCTTTCCAGGCCTGCCAATGCCGCTCGGCTGCTGCAATCGCTTGAAGAATCCCGGGCTGGAAAGCGAACTTCGATGGACGCCCTTGAGCTATGAACGTTACCTTAACACCGACAGCTTTGGATGACCTGCGCTATTGGCTTAAAACTGACAGGCGCCTGGCTGAACGTGTTCTAGCTATTCTGGAAGAAATTCGTCGCACACCTTTTGAGGGATCTGGGAAACCAGAGCCTCTACGGTTCCAACTCGCAGGTTGCTGGTCCCGAAGGATTGATCGTGAACACCGCCTTGTTTACCAAGTGGAAGAAACGGAAATAATAGTTATCGCGTGTCGTTTTCATTACTGATGTTGTTCTGGTCAACGGTCCCACCACCCGCCCCGACCACACCTAACGGCTCCACCTGAAGCCACAGCGTCCAGACCGCAAAACTCTTCAGGCAAGAGCGCATAGGACTGTTTCCGAAGGTCTCCAAGCACGTGACGCACTGTCATAAAAGAGATCCAATAAGCCGGCACTGTATTATGTCTGTTAATTTATGTCAAAGGGGAATGAATATTCGGGTGAGCGGTTGTGGAAATCGCGACGGTCGGCAGACGTTTGTTGGGGAGGCGGTGAGAGGTGTGGTCCTGCTGAACCAGGTATGGATATCCACGGAAGAACCTTTTCTCGACCTCAGTTTCTCGGGATCCGTATGTCGCTATCCTCGAATGACCCGTATTCGGCCCGTTTGTGGCAGGCAACGCAGTTGATCCTGGACTTTATGTCATTTCTGCGTTAAGACCGGCAGCGATGCCAAGGCCCGGAGTCATGGCAGTTACCAGACAAAGTGCCGCAATCCTCAGTTGAACTCTCATGCTTCTCCTCCCTGAAATGGAAATTTGAACCGGTGCCCGCACGTCAACATGCCGATTAGTATGCCTTGGTTAGATCAGCGGTCAAGAACCTGTAACATTATAGATCTCAAACCGTTGCCGCGTTGTTCGGCTCCGACCCGGCTCATTCATTTCACCTGGAAGAGAAAGTCGGGCGAATGGTCATTCGCCCGACGGATTTACTTTGCGACAAAGGGCTGCCGTGGCGGCGTGATTTTCTCGGGGAAGGGAATAGAGTGGGAGTGGAAATCTCGCCAGTTCAGTGGCGCTTTCTGGGGAGGACGGAGAGGTTTTTCTCCCGGGTGATGGGTATCTAAACCTTGTCTACTGCTGTTGCCTTTTACTTAAATCTGTTCCACCTTGCCTCTGCATCAACCCCGCATGCTCTTCCATCAGCCGCAACCCCTGTTCCGTCAGCCGGTAGCGAACCGTTTGCCGCACCAGCTCATTGCCCCGACGCAAGGTCTCTTCAGTGATCTCCTCTCCCCCCACCTCCAGATAGTTGAGCCAGAAGAGGGTCAAGAGCCAGATCTCTTCGGTGAAAAGGTTCAGTTCATCCTCGGACATCGACCGGAACATTCCTTGGGCAATGCTGCTTGAAATGGAATGGCGGATCAACTGCAACATCGCCTGGTGTACCTTAATGTGCCGTTCACGGAGCAGCGGGTCGTTGAGAATGAAGACGGTCAGCTCCCGCTTGAAAAAGCGGTAGCGCCAATTGAAACGCTGGATCATCAGGAAGGTTTCTTCCATGGCAGCGAGGGAACCGGCGGGGAACCTGGCGATTATCTGCCGGTAATCGTCAAATCCCGCCGTGTCCATCTGATCGAAGATCGCACGGATGATCTCTGCCTTGTTGCGGAAATGATAATAGAGATTACCGGGACTGATATCCATGGCAGCGGCAATATGGTTGGTTGTGACCGCACCGGTCCCCTTGTCGTTGAACAGGGCGATGGCGGTTTCGATAATCCGTTCCTTAGTGGTCATGGGGAGAGCATACGCGGAACCGGCTCAGTAATCAAGATGGGCAGCACGCACCCGCTTGAGAAACGTCCCGAACAGCCGCAACCTGAGCAGCAGACCGTGCAAGCCGAACTTGAACAACGTCGGCAGCGAGCGGTAGAGTGGCACTGCGCCGGCGTATAGCTTGGCCATCTCATCATAGAACTCGGTCAAGGGCAGCCTGGTCGGCAGCAGGGCATGGAACATGTCGTACAACTCCGGTCTGGTGGAGAGCAGCTCCGCCTCCCGCGTCGCATGGAGCTCGGTTCCGGGTAGCGGCGTCATCACGGTGAAAGTGGCATAGTTCAGTTTCAGCTTCCTGATGTAGGCGGTCAGTTTTCGGAAATCCTCACGAGAGTAGTCCGGATCGACCATAAACGAGGCGTACATCATTACTCCCAGTCCCTTGAGAATTCGAGCGGCCTGCATCTGCTGGTCGGTGGTCACCCCCTTCTTCATCGCAGCCAACCTTGCATCGGAGAAATCCTCCATGCCGACGAACACCTGTGCCAGACCGATCCCCGCCCACTTGCGGAACAGCTCCGGGTGGTGCACGACGGTATCGACCCTGGCGTAGAGGAAATAGTTTTTGCGGATGCCTTCTGCCTTGATTTTGTCGGCCAGCAGGTCCATACGCCTGGTGTCGCACATCGATTCGTCGTCGCAGAAGAAGACGTTCGGCTCTTTAATGGTGAGTAATTCTTCAATGACTTTATCCGGATCGCGCCGCAGGTAGTTTCCGCCGGTTATGGCCCAGAGGGCGCAGAAGGAGCAGCGGGCTGTGCAGCCGAGGGAGGTGCGAACGGAGGCGAGCGGCGTAAACCATTCGCTGAAGTAACTGTTCCGATAACGCTGCGTCAGGTCCCGCGCCGGCAATGGCAGTTCGTCCAACGGGGTGTAGGGGCGAGGTGCGGTAAAGAGCATACCCGTTGGCGACGGAATGCCGAGGCCCGACACCTCCCGCAACGGCTGGCCGGTTTCCATTGCAGACAATAGTTCGCAAAGCGTTACCGTACCCTCCCCTATCACTACTGCATCGAAGGCACCGTCATCGAAATCGGCCGGTCGTACCGTTGCATGGTGCCCCCCCACGACCAGAAAGACTTCCGGCAGTTGAGCCCTCACCTCCGCCGCAATCCGCCGGACTATATTTACCTGGCTGGTGAAGGCGGTCGCCCCAACTATGTCGGGTCGAAAATCAACAACGGTACCGATAACATCCTGCTCCAGTCGGGCATCGAGCAGTAATACTTCGTGGCCATTATTCCGGGCGGCAGCACCCAGGTATTCCAGCGCCAGAGGTTCGAACAGGTAGACCTGATCCATCAGAGGATAATGGCTGGGGGGTTGAATGAGGAGAATTTTCATAACGGGCACCTCCAAGAGTCATTACTCTATTTAGTGCATTTACTCTAAAATTGCAAGCCGCATTTTCCAGCGGGTGTCCGATCACCGGTCCTCCCGTGGTTGGGGCACCTCGCAACCTTTCCGACTTTCACTTACGTCCAGTGTCAAGGGCTTACCCATCTGCATGTCCTAATCACTCCTCAAAGTACCTGATAATGCACGCTTCCAGCTTTTGGTGCAGCAACGCCTCTTCGTCGTTGCAGATCTCCGCGTGCAAAGCCGCGGCATGTTCCATAAAAAGCTGCGCGATATCCGGATCAAAGTGACTGCCTGACGACTCCCTGATGATCTCCATCGAAACAGCGAAGCTGAAGGGTTCCTTGTAGGGGCGCCTGGAGGTCAGGGCATCGAACACGTCTGCTATTGCAAAAATCCTGGCATTGAGCGGAATAATCTTCTCAGCCAGGCCAAGCGGATAGCCGCTGCCGTCAAATTTTTCATGGTGCCCGGAAACCACATCGAGGGCGTCCTTCAGCCAGTCGTAACTACGGACCAGATCCTCGCCGTGCAGCACATGGCTCTTCATGATCCCGAACTCTTCATCAGTCAGCTTGCCTGGTTTGTGCAGGATCGCATCACTAATGGCAATCTTGCCCAGGTCGTGAAGAAAAGCCCCCTTGATAAGCCCCTTCATCGCGGTGTTGGAAAGCCCCAATTTCTCCCCGATATGCACCGAATAGAGCGTAACCCGGTAATTATGGATATTGGTGTCGCTGTCGCGTTTGGCGATGGCGCTTCCCAGCACCTTCAACAGTCCGATGTTGGTAAGCGCAAGGTTGTTGGAGTAGGCAATCAGCTTCCGGTTCATGTGAATGATCAACGGGTACAGCGCCAGACTGGTGGCGAAAATGACCAGCACAACCAGGATTAACGACCAGAGGGTCTGCTGCTTGATCTGGGCAATGATCTCCACCGGCGCGTGATAGATCCCCTCCAGGTAACCGATCTTGGTTCCAGTGCTGTTCAGCAGCGGGACGAACACCCTCAGATAGGTATCTCCCTCCAGTGTCAGTTTGGTGCAAACAATGCCGCCCTGGTCGGCAAATTCGTGGCCATGCTTGGGGAGTTTGGCCTCGACCTCTTTCGCATTCGGTTTGACCACATCGGTGATTTTATTCGAACTGGCATCGTAAAATTCAACAACGATCAGATGATCACGTTTTATCTCAACCCGAATCCTGTGGTTGAGTTCAGCTAGGGCCTGGGGCGAGGGCGATTTCAGATAGGAGGCCACCGGCTCAATATAGTTTGCCGTTTCTGCCTTTGCCATGTCCACAACGTGGCTGTCCAGGCGGATACTGCCGAGGTAATTTACCAGACCGCCAATAACCAGCGACAGGATGAGCCAAAGTAGTGTAAGTCCGATGGCAAGCCATTTATGAAGGTTATCAATCATCGGTGTCAATACTCCTTCCATCCCTCCAGAACTCCGGTCGCCTGGAACCGCGAATTATGAAGAACTGATCCCTTCAGCCTCTCCCACAAAACGGTGCGGGGGATCTCCTTTTCTGAAGATCTCCAAGCACGCGGCGCACTGTCATAAAGGATATCCAATAATCGCGCACTGTATTATGTCTGTTAATTTATGTCAAAGGGGGAATGGATACACGGGGGAGCGGTGTGGAGATCTCGCCGGTCGGCTGACGTTTAGCGGGGAGGTGATGCGAGGGTTTTCTACCGGGCGATGGGAGCCTGGCAGGCTGCATCCCGGACCGGGATGCAGCCGCTTCCATAAGCCTGGGTCAAGGCTCTTCCGGCTCTGCCGGGTGCTGCTTACTCGCGCCCCAGCGCGGCCAGACCGTCCTTGACCGAGTTCTGGTCGAACTTGAAGCGGAACTGGACGAACGGTCCCTGGGCGGTGAAGCTGGCGGCGGAGAAGTCCTTGTCCTGGAATCCGAGCAGGTTGTAGCCGAGGCTCAGCCAGGCGTTCTCCACGACATTGCAGCCGACGGACGGTCCCAGGCTGTAGCTCAGCTGGCCGGTGCCCCAGGTGTGCAGCATCGAACCGCGCAGCCCGATATCCCAGCCGCGGCTCAGGTCGTAGCGCCCCTCGATGCCGACCAGGTCGGTGAAGCCGCCGTACTCGCCCCCGTCGATCTTTTCCAGCACGTACTTGGCCCCGTACTGCAGCGAGATCTGCGTCCTTGCGTCCGGCCTGTAGTTGGCGTTCAGGTTGTTGACGATCCGTCTTCCCTGCGACGAGCCCGTGGCGCTCTTTTCGTCGGTCGCGATCAGATCGAGACGGTCGAGCAGGATCCAGCGCGTCACCGGCGGCCGGTACGCCAGCCCCAGGCGCAGGTCCGCATTGCCCCTGCTGTCGCCGCCGGCCGACCGGCTATAGAGGTACTGCAGCCTCCCGGTCCAGCCCCAGTACAGCCCCTGCTCGTTCATGACGCCGGTGATGAGCCCCCACTTGTTCTCCGTTTCGCCGTTGCGGAATTCCACCCGGTTGGACCAGGTGAGCTTTCTCTGCTGGAAGTTCGCCCCCAGTGAGACGGCGCTGAAGTCCTCTCCTCCCGAGGCCGGCGGCACGTTTGCGTTCAGCTGGTACCCGGCCTTCTTGCGGATGGTCTGGTTGCGGTCCAGTCCGCCGTCCACGGTCCAGGACGGGGTCAGCTGCCATTTCTGCGCCAGCCCGACGTTGGCGAAGGTCCGGTCGCCGTTCTCGTTTGAGTCGTTGACCACGGCCGAGGAGACGGTGCCGCCGCTCCACGGGGTCGCCTTGACTCCGACCCGCGTCGTGTTGGTGTCTGCCGCGGCCCCGTAGCTCAGCTCTTGCTGGGCGAAGATCAGCAGCTCCTTGCTGGCCTGGAAGTCGGCGCCGAGGACGGTCCTGGTCGGGAAGTCGGCGTTGTCGTCCTTCTTGAAGAGCGCCTGCTCGTGATCGGCCCTAAGGGTCAGGCGCTGGTTCAGGGTCTTCCAGCTGCCGCCCAGCGTGCCGAGCAGGGAGGAGTGATTGCTGCCGTCGGTCAGGCGGTCGTTGGCGTAGCGCAGACCGGCGCGGGTGCTGTACTGCTTGTTGCCGTAGCTTGCCTGCCCCTCGACGAAGTCGCGCACCGTGCCGGCTGCCAGGCTGTACTGCCGGTAGGCCTGGCCGCCCAGGATGGTGCTTTCGCCCAGCTTGTAGGCCCCCTCCGCGCCGAACTTGCGGGTCGCCGCCTCGCTCCCCATCTGCTGCCCGAGGCCGAAGCCGCTCTGCTGCTCGCGGTAATACCCCTTGGCGTCCAGCGTCCTGTCGCTGTGGACCACCTCTGCCAGGTAGGCGTTGCCGCTGGCCTGCACAGGACCGGTGTCGTTATTGCTGGTGGCGATCTCGGCACGCGCCTTGGTGGCCGGACCGAGCGTCAGCACGGCATCGGCGCCGTAGAGATTCGCCTCGCCGCTGACATGTCCTTCATGAATATAGCTGCCGCCCAGCCGCAACCTTTCGTCCAAAAGCTTCGCGCCGGCGCGCCCGCCGTAGGTCAGGGCAGCGCCCCCCGCGTCGGCGATCTCGTAGTCGACCACGATGTAGACCGGGTCGAGCCTTTCGTCCTTGCTCTGCACCGGCCCCTTGAAGAAGATGGTGCCGGCGTCGTAGTCGATGCTGTAATCGATGAAGCGGCTCATCGGGCGGCTGTCCGTCACCGTCTCGGAGTGGAAGCGGTCCCGGGTCTCGATGGTGATCTTCTCCGAGTTGATGACGATCCCTTTTTTGCTGAGCCGGTACAGCCCGGAGGTGCCGTCGCCGCGGATTTCATCCTTGACGAAGGATTGGCCGGTCTCGCTGCCGAAGCCTGTCAGCTCGTAATGCTTGGAGCGGAACTCGGCCTTGACGCCGTTCAACCTGCGGCCGTATCGGGAGAGCTCGGTGACCGAGAGCCCGGTGTCGAAATCGCCGTACATGGCATAGAACTGGTCACGCTCGACTTTCAGGAACAGCTTCTTCTGGCTCGCCGCCTCGTACCCCTGGACCGTGGCGTCGCCGTAAAGGGTGTAGAAGGCGTTGGGGTCGATGTTCTGGAACAGCGCGTTGCCGCTCACGCCGGTGCTCTTCTTGGCACTGTCGTAAGCCATGGTCAGAAGCCACTCCCCCTTGATGGTCCCCTTGGCGTAAAAGGCGAGGCGCTCCTTGTCGTAGAACTCCTCCTTTTCCCCGGACGCTCTCAGGTTCTCCATATGCCCGGAGGCGGTGTTGTAGCCTGCCGTCCCTTCGGCAAGCCCCACCAGTATCCAGTCGCGCATCTTGGGCTTCACGTAGGTCTCGATGTCGAGGGTCGCCTTGTTGTAGGCGATCTGGGCCCGGTACAGCCCGCTGGCCGTCACCGGCTGGAAGGAGAGCCACCCCTGGGCGTCGACGAAGGCCATGCCGGCCCCGGAGTCGCGTCCGGTATTGCCCGTGACCGACTGCGGCCGCAGTTCGCCACCCTTGAGGGCGAGCTCGGCGTTGGCCGCCACCGGCTGCCCCTCCTTGTCGAGGAGCTGGATCCGCACCTTCACAGGCGTCCTGCCGTCGGCCACGTTGCCTTCGGCCGAAACGAGCCTGATGGAGGTGATCTCGCCGGCGCGTACCACTTTGGCGCTCTTGTCAAAACGGGCCACGCCGAAGCTGTCCATCCCCTGCAACCGGAGCAGATGTTCCCCGGCAGCGCCGAAATCCACCCCGAGGTAGGTGTAAAGGTTCTTCTGGCTCTCCCGGTCGTTCATCTTGAAACCGATCCGGTCCGCCGGTATCTCCTTGCCGTCCAGTGTGAGAACCGGCGTCAGGCCCGAGCTTAATACCACCCGCACCGCGTTGACCTGCGAGGCGATAATGGTCCCGTCGGCCGGGGAAAGAATCCCTTCCGCTTCCAGGACGTGAAGCCCGGCATCCTCACTGGAGCGGCTCCCCTTGTCCCCCTTCAGGGGAGCCTTCTCCACGTAGTCGTTGACGTTCTCGGATTCGCGCCCGTCTTTCGGGTCCCGGGCAGCCGGGCTGTCGGCTGCGGGGGCATCGGACTTCTCGATCTCGGCCATCGAGTCGGAGAGCTCGGTGCTGGCGCTGTAGGTTTTCACCGGTTTGCCGTCCGCATCGGCGATGACCACTGTGACGCCGCTTTTCAGCGCCTCCAGCTGGTCGCCCGCGTCCAGAAGCGTCTGCAGCCGGAGGTCCAACTTGTGCTGCTCCGGCAGCGGGTCGAAGTTGTAGGTGATGGTCGCATCCTTGACTTCCGGGTCGGCTACCGGCGCCCCCGACAGGCGGCTGGTGCCGGTCATGTAGAGGATGCTGGCCGGCACTGACAGGGTGGCGCTGACCTTCTTCATCGCCCCCTTAACCCCGACGAGTTTGACGCGATAATGCACGATGCCGTCACTCAAGGCGGAGATAAGCTCGACACGCTCCTCACTGGCGGCCAGGGCCTTGTCGGGCTTTTGCGCAGCGCGCGCCTGCGGCGCACCCTTTTGCTGCAGGCCGGCCAGCTCCCGCAGGTTGCCCTTGCCGAGGGCGGCCGCCGGTGCATTGTCCGCCAGCACCACGACCTGCGCCTTTGCCGCGGCCTTGGTGAGCTCCGCCGCATCCGGCACCCCTGCCTCCGCTGACCCCCCTGCGGGCATGGCAGCCGGCTGCAGCAGCATCGTCCCGACCTGCGGCTGCGGCGCGGAAAGCGGCTTCGATTCATGAGCGGCTTGGCTCACCAGGCCGCCGTTGATCTCCTGCTTTTTCAGGCCGCTTCTCTCCTTGATGATCTTGAGCTGCGAGGTCTCCAGATCCTGCGACAGCGATACCTTCACCTCTACCCGGCGGTTCATGGCGCGCCCGGTCTCGCTCTTGTTGGTGGCCACCGGCTCCCGTTCCCCCCTGCCGGCCAGGTTGAGGCGCTCGGGAGGCAGGTGCAGCGCGGCGGTCAGATAGCGGCCGACGCTTCTGGCCCTGGCGAAGGAGAGTGCCCCGTTGTCCTGGTAGACCTTCCGGCTGCGCGGGGCGATGCGCACCATATCGGTATGGCCGGTGACCTCGATCCCCTCGATGTTGAAGCGGCTCAGCACCAGGGCCAGGTCTGCCAGTTCCTTGCGGTCCGCGTCGTTCAACTCGGCGCCGAAGGTCGGGAACTGCGGACGCAGCACGATGGGCGGCAGGGAGACCCGCCCCCCTTCCTTGGCAACGCGAAGGAGGTTGTCCACCTCCGGCGTGGCCAGGCCGGCGGCGCCGGGAGTGTCGAAGCTAAGTGAGGCCCTGGTCTGCAGTTCCCCGCTCTCGGCCTTGCTCCCCAGGGAAACCCGGAAATTGAGCTCTTTTTGCCACTGGGCCTCGGCAGAGCCGAGCAGGTAGGAGAGTCTCCCGCCGCTCATCCGGGGATCCGGGAACGGGTCGCCGTCCAGGCTGCTGCTCCCCTTGCGGTAGATCGCCCCCTGCGGCAGGGTCACCACGAGATGCAGGTTTTTGAGCGGCACTCCGGCCGCCTGCATCGGGATCCGGTAGTCGACGAAGTCGCCCTTTTGGCTGCTGATCATCTCCAGGGCCACCTCGCCCTTGAAGGCGGCAGCGTCGGCGCCGGCAGCCGACTTTTGCGCGTCGGGTCCGGCCGGCCGGTCGGCTTGGCCGCTCGTGCCCGTGGCGGGCTCACCCGCCGCACCCTTGCCCGGGGCGGCATCGCCTCCGTCAGCCGGGCTCGGCTCGGTCCTTGCCAGGTGGAAGTCGGTGCGCCACATGGCGCCCCCCTGCAGGTCGACGAACTGGGAGTAGGCCCGGCCGGCGAAGCGGCTGTTCTGCTCGCAGGGAAGGATCCGGTACCCTTCGGCAATGGAGTCCAGATCCAGCTGCACGACATGGGTGCCCGCGCGCACCCCCTCGAAGTGGAACATGCCGCGCGGGTCGGAGATGACGAAGCTGCCGTCCTCAAGGTAGATGCCGACCCCCTCCATCCCCTTCTTGGTCTCCTGCGGGTTGTCGCTGCAGGCGCCGACGAAGACCCTCCCCATGATGATGCTGCGGCTCTGCAGGAAAGGCTCCTGGACCAGGATCGAGGCGCTCGCCGCGTTCGAGGCGACCGCCGGGGTGGTCTGGACGGTGACGATGTTGACGGCCGTGCCGGGCTTGGCTGTGGCGCCGACTGCGACCACGTAGCTCAAAAGGGCGGAGCTTTTCGGCGCGACATCGCCCACCGCGAAGGTGAGGGTGCTGCCGTCCGCCGAGACGGCCGGGTCGGCTGCCGGCGCGCCGTTCAGGCGGGCAGAGCCCCTGCGGTAGCGAAACCCCTGCGGCAGCCGGTCCGTCAGCACGGCGGCGAATACGGTGCCGACCGGGTCGCCGTTTTCCAGCGTCACCTCGTAGCCCACCGATTCGCCGGCTGAGACCAGGCTTTTGCCCGCGCTCTTGCTGAGTCTGAGCGTCCCGATTTTCGGGTCGACCGGGATGTCGACGCGGATGGCCGGGCCGGCCGTGACGGAGAAGACCTCGCCGCGCGAGCCCGGTTCCAGGATGGTGAAAGGGCCGCCGGGGAGCGCCTGGATGCTGAGCGTAGAGGCGGTGGAAGGCGAGCTGTAGCTCGCCGGCGGGGTGATCTTCAGGAGGTAGTTTCCCGGGGCTACGAAGGGGAAGCGGTAGCCGCCGGGATTGAAAGAGTAGATCCGACCTTCGCTGTCGGTGGCGGTGGAGCCGCTCACCACGGTGTGCGGGTAGATGTTGCCGGCGGCCCCGTTGTCTCCCAGCACGACGGCGCCCAGGCCGGTAGCCGCGTCGATCAGCTGCACGGTGGCGCCGTCGACCGGCCGGCCGGTCATCGAATCGAAGACGATGCCGAACGGGTCGACCAGGGCGGCGTCGGCCGAGCTGTCGCTGCCGTCGACGCTGTCGGTGTAGTGCGCGTTGATGGAACTCGATTCCACCACGGAGAGGGTGCCGTCGTTCGCCAGCGCACTCGCCGTGGCGGTGCGCAGGTAGCCTAAGAAGACGCCGGTGTCGGGGCCGCTCTCGGTGAGCTGCAGGGTCTCGGTGTCCCCGGTCTGCGGGTCGGATACCGTCACCAGGACCGTCTCGGCCCGGCCCCGGTCCAGGTTCTGGTCCAGGTCGGTGACCCGCAGAAAGAGCGTCTCCCCGCCGTGGTAGGTGCTGTAGGGGATAAGCGGCACCGGGGCGGAGATATCGATGGGGGTGGCGCTCCCCACCGTCACCGGCGCCGGCATGGAAACAAGCTGGCCGGTGTCGTTCAGGAAGCTGGTGCCCGCCACCGGGAGTCCGGTCGCCTCGGGGTCGCCGGGCGAGTACTTGAGGAATTGAACCGTCGAGGCGGTCCGGGCCACGAAGGTCACCGCCACCGAGGTCGTCAGGGGGGGGAACTGCTGCGAGCTGAAGCTGGCCCGGTTGACGATGCTCTCCCCGTTACTGGCGCAAACGCCCTGTCTCGGCAACAGGGCAACGGCGCATATCGCGCCCCACAGCGCCAGTGACCTGGCGCGGCGCAGCAGATCCGGACGCAGCTCTGCGGCAAGCCGCGGCACGGACGTGCCGCGGCCCAGCCGGTTCCCGAAAGGGGTGCCGGCAAGTCTCCCGGCCCGAAGGCCGGGGAGACTGCTGCAGAGGTTGATGATCCGGTTTACCAGCATCTATCCGTCCGACTCCCTACTTGATCTTCACCTGATAGGCGATGGTCACGCTCTTGCCGATCGGGATGGTCCCGGGGGTCGTGTTGTTGGCGCTATCCCCCACGTTGACGATCAGGTTGGGGGTGTTGGCCGAAACATAGCTGGCGAGGTTGGCGCCCACGGCTCCGGCCGTGATGGTCGACGGCGTGCCGGTGGTGTCGATGTAGAAGATGTGTCTGGACCCGGTGTAGGGGGTGAGCAGATCGGTGACGTAGCTGGTCGGCACGGAGTCCGCAATGGCGCACAAGGTGAGGTCGAAGAGGCTCGCGCCGCTGTTGGACGCCTCCACCACGTACTCGATGGTGTCGCCGCTCTTGCCGGTGACCCCGCCGGTGTAGTAGGGCTGCGCTCCCGCGCCGGTATTGCCTTCGATCGGCGCGGAGTGGGCGACGCCGGTCCCGACAACAGGGACGGAGACGTTGCGGGAGTACTTCTGGAAGGTGATGGTCGGCGGCGTCGAGGTCCACTTGTTGGCCGGTGCCGTGGTGGCGCTGGCGGCCGGGAAGTTGGTCGCCGTGACGTCCGCCTTCACCGTGACGGTCAGCTCGGAACCGAGCGTGTTCACCGTGCCCGGCTTGACGCTGAGGTTCACCTGCTGCCTTTCGCCGACCTGGACACCGGCGCCGAGTACGTCGGCGACGGGAACGGCCTCGACGTTGGCCCAGTTGATCTGGAAGGTGTTGTTGGCCGCGTTGTAGGAGGTCGAGGTGACCTTCGGGGTGTAGGTGTGGCCGTTCACGGTGAAGACGATCACGTCGTTCACGGCGATGCCGTTCACCTCGGAGTCGGCAGAGGTCGTGCCGCCGATCGGGGCCGGGACGACGATGAAGGTCTGCCCGCCGGTCCCGGCGGTCACCGTGGCGCCCAGGATCGGGCTGGAGCCGCCGGTCACCGAGGGGGCCGTCGTGTTGGTGGAGCCGGTCACCGAAGGGGCGACCGTGTAGGTGGCCGGGCCGTTGGCCGAAGAGGTGACGGTCACCGTGTCGGTGATGGCCGGGGTATCGACCCCCTGGTACACCGCGTCGCCGCGGGTGATGGTGACGTTGGGCAGCGCCGGTACCAGGTCGACCTTCACGATGACCGAGGACTCGGCCGTCAGGCCGCCGTTGTAGGTAAGGACCGCCTTGTTGACGATGGCCGTGTTGGCCGCGGTGTTGGCGAAGGAGGCCTTTGCCGACATGACAACCGGCACGGCGATGGCCATTGCCAGTAATGTCTTCAGAACAGTTTTCATCTAGATATCTCCCCTTTTTGGCGTTCCGGCCCGGCCCACTGGCCGGAGCCGGAACGCCGCAGTCTCGGTTTAGTCGATCTTGGCCTGGTACAGGATGGTGTACGCGGTGATCCAGGTCGCCCCCGCGCCGGTGCACGCGGTCAGGTTGGCGGAGCTGCCGTTGCTGCAGTAGGGGAGTTTGCCGCCCAGCGCGTTGGTGGAGGTGTCACCCAGGTAGAAGGTGATCGCCGAACCCGCAGCGACGGCTGCGGCTTTGCCGAAGCCGGTTTCCACCCCGCCGGGGAGCGGCTGGGTCTCGGAATCGGTGCCGTCCATGGTGAGGTCGAGGCTGTTGGTGCCGTCGCTTACACGGGCCAGGAAGTCGGCGGCGACACCGGTGCCGGTGCCGGTGCCGTAGGATCCGGCATGGGTCACCAGGGTGGTGTAGCTCGGGACCGCGTCGGCGACGGTCACCTGGGCCGCCTGCCCGCCGGCGTTGGTCACGGTAACGCGGTACTCCAGGACCTGGCCCGGGTTACCGGTTGCCGTGGCGGCGAAGGCGCCGGCGGTGGTCAGGTTGCGCGCCTCCTTCTTGATGCTCAGGGTCGGTGCCTTGAAGGTGCCGACCCTGCAGCCGATGGTGGACGGGTTGGCGACGGAGCTGTCCGTCGTGGTCAGGACGTAGTCCACGGTGCCGTCGATCTGCGTGTTGGTCGAGGCGGTGACGCTCACCGTGACCAGGACCATCTCGCCGACCGGAACGCCCAGGGTGGCCGCCGTCGCCGGGGTGGCGAAGGCGGGGGCGACGCCGCCGCCGCCGAAGGTGGTGTCGTTGGCGCTGTTGAGCGTGATGGTCTGGTCGGCGTAGGCGCCCAGGGTCAGGGTTCCTTTCACCTCGGCGGTGGTGAAGGCGCCGGTTGCGTCGGTGTAGGCCTGGTTGCCGACGTGGCTGAACACCGGTGCGCTACCCGCGTTGACGCCGGTCACCAGGAAGGCCTTCTTGCCTGCGGCGGTCTGGACCACCACGATGTCGTTCACCGCGAAGCCGGCCAGCGCGCCGCCCGGGAACTCCAGGGTGCTGGCGTCAACCACCCGGGTCGGGATGGCGCTTGCCAGGGCGCGGTTGGCGGGGGCAGCCTGGTCGTTCGCGCCGGTGTAGGTCAGGGTGCTGTAGGTCACGGCCACGCCGTTCACGTCGTTCGGGGTGTTGACGATGGACAGGTTGTAGGTGTCCTGGCCGTTGGCCGTCGCGGTGAGCGCGTACAGGGCGCTCACCGTGGAACCGGAGGCGGTGTCGAAGGCCGACAGGCAGGAGAGACCCGGGTTGCCGTCGGCGCCGGTCGGTGCCGCGGAGGGGTTCAGGGCGGCCTTGACCAGGTTCACGGTGACGCTGGTGGAGGCGTTGGCGGCGAAGTTGTTCGTGCCGGAGACGTCCGTGTAGTCGACCCGGACCACGTTCAGGATGGTGGAGTTGGCGGTGGAGTTGGCCGCTGCGGTCCCCGGGGAACCGATGGCGGCCAGGACTGTGACTGCCAGGGCGGCAATCAGGCTCTGTTTCTTCATGGTGTTTCTCCTTTTCCATTGATTCATTACAAAAGCTGCGCTGATGAATAAGATATCCTGCTCTTCGTTGGCCGGTGCTGCCGGCCCTGCACCTGTCCGCTAATCCTCCTTTTGTTCTAATTGGTTAGTATTGCGTTGCCGTTTGCCTCTTTATCTATTTCACCTTGACCCTGAAAGTTACCGAACCCTTCCCCCCTGCCGGGACGGACGGGATGGTCCAGCGGATATCGGTGTAGTCGTCGGGCGTCGCCACCCGTTTCTGCCCCTTGACCTCGTAGGTCAAAAGTGTCGGCTTCTTGAAGCTCTTCCCCTTGTCGATGGAGAAGGTGACCTCGCCCGCCTCGCTGGCGCTGCCGGGAATGTAGGCGGTACCAGCCGGGATCGGGTCGCTGATCACCACATCCTTGGCGGGCTCGTTGCCCGAGTTGTGGTAGCTCAGCGTGTAGATGAGCTCCTCCCCCGGCTGGATACCCTTGGCGGCGAGCCTTCTCTTGACCTGTTTCCCCTTGGCGCTGACGGTCACCTCTTTCTCCGCCTTCACGGTGATGTCGACCTTCGGTTGGGCCCAGGCCGCCAGCGGCAAGGCCACCAGGGCGAGGGCCAGCAGGCTGCGTACGGTACTCTTGGTGCTTTTTTCCATGGTGCTCTCCTCTTCGTTTGTTGCTGTGTCAGTTGTGCCGGTTATCGATCCGATTGCTATCCTAAGGCTCGCCCCCCGGGCAAAAGGGGGTGGGCCGCTACTTGACCATGACCCGGTAGTTGAGGCCGATGCTGCCGCCCGCCCGGATGGTCCCCGTCATCGGGATGCGCCAGTTGGTGACGCGTCCGTCGTACCCCGCCGGTGCCCCGCCCCCGCCGGAGCTCGGGGGGTAGGACCAGGAGGCGCCGTTGTCCTCGGAAAACTGGGGGGTGCCCAGGGTGAGTCCGGAGGCGGGCGAGCTGTCCGTGAGGTTGAACCCCCCGGTGCCGTAGCTCAGGTTGAAAAAGGCGTAGGGGCTCAGGTCGTCGCGGATCACCACGCTGGTCCCGGCCCCGGTGCCGGTGTTGGCGATCTGCACCGTGTAGGTGATCACCTGGCCGGGGTTGGCGCTCCCCGGGTTCGCCGACTTGAGAATCGACAAAAGGGGCTGCGGCAGGGCGACCGGCATGGTGCTGTTGGCGCTGTGGCTCACGGTCCCCTCGGTCCCCTCCTGGGCGGTGACCCTCACCGACCAGTTCCCCGCCGGACCTGAAGCGGGTATGGCGTAGCTGTATTCGAAAACCTTGGTGCCGGCCGGGGCGGCGGGGGTGGTCGCGGGGGTGTAGACGGCACTGCCGGACGGTGCGACCGGGTTGTTGCCGGGGTCCTTGAGGGTCAGGGTGGCGCCGCTTATGTCGTCGTAGCCGAACGGATCCGAGACCTGGGCGCGGATGTAGACGGTGCTGCCGCTCTGGGCGGTCGCGACCGGGCTCCCCCCGCTGAAGGGTGCCGAGTAGACGGCCAGGCTGTCCACGTTGATCACCGTCTGCGAGTTGAGTTCCACCCTGGCGGTGCTCCCCAGGGTCCCCGACGCGTTGTAGGGATAGACGAAGAGATCGCGCGTGGTGCTGGCGCTGCCGCTGTTGCGAATGGTCAGGCGGATGAAGCTTCCCGCCGGAATGCTGGTGCCGGTCATGGTGAGCGGCAGGGAGTAGGACTGGGGAGTGCCGCCGGTGGTTATGTTTGTGGACGCGTTGTAGGTGCCGATCGTGGTCCAGGGACCGGCGCTGTTGGCCGCATAGCTCAGGGTGACGTCCAGGGTGAGCGGCGAGCGCTCGGCGCGCATCTGGAGGATCACGCTGTTGCCGCCCCCCCCCAGGGTGATCGCCTTGGTGGTCGCCGCGGCGGTACTCCAGGTGTAGTCGTAGGCGGTGCTGTTGCCCCTGGGGAGGGTCACGGAGGTCGCCCCGCTGCTTTGCGGCAGGCGCGACATGGTCTGGGCCAGGCCGGCAACCGGCGCGGCGAAGTAGAGCTGCTTGACGGCGGCGCCCGGCGGCAGCGGGCCGGACACGGTGACGGTCGGCGCCACGGCGGAAACGCCGGGATAGCCGGGCAGCGTCAGCGTGGCCGTATTGTCGATGGTGGTCCCTGCGACGGCCGTCGCGGCGATGGAGACGTTGTAGACCACGCTCGCGCTGCCGCCAGCCGCGAGGTTCAAGCCGGTAACGCTCAAAAGGCCGGCGCTAAAGCCGCAGGTGGCCCCCGCCGGGCAGCTCACCACGGCTAACCCGGTGAGATTTGCCGTATCGATGCTGTCGCTAAGCGAAGCGTTGGCCACGGCGACACCGTTGGACTCCTTGATGTTGATGCTGTACTGCAGGACGTCGCCGGGGAGTTGTCCCGCGCCGTCCAGGTCGGTCCAGTTCTTCGTCGAGGTGGCGAGGCTCGGGTAATTGGCCACCGTGGTGATGTCGGTCGCGTCCTGGGTAAGGGAGAGCGGGCCGTAGCTGAAGCTGGCGCGCGTCACCAGCTGGTCGCTGGTCCCCGGGGCGGTTCCCGAGGGGATGGTGACCCGGACCAGGATGTGCAGCGGCACTCCGGCCGAGACATTGACGGCCGAGGTGATGTCCGGCTCGCCCGCATCGAAGCTCCCGTTCTGGTTGCTGTCAAGCACGTAGCTCACAGCCGGCCACCCCCCCTGGGTCCGGCTGTTGGCTGCGAAGCCCACCGATCCGTGCCCGGTGGCGGTGAAGGTGTGCGGGAAGTAGACCGGCGCGGCCTCGGTGCCGCTGGAACCTTGCGGGGTCGGGATAAAGGTGGCGCTCACGTTCGGTATGTCTCCGAACAAAATGGCGCTGTAATCGGTGTACCGGGTGTAGGCGAACCGGAGGTACTCTCCGGCCATGGTGTAGCTGCCGCCGGTGTTGCCTGCGTTGTAGCTCACCGAGCTGTACCCCGCCAGGTTGGTCTGGTAGATGCGCACCGTGGCGCTGGCGACGTTGGTGAACAGGGTGAAGTTGCCGCCCGAGTCGGTAGCCGTGCTGTCGTAGGTCGTGGTGTTGCCGTCGTTTCTGAGCGTCACCGTCACCCCGGGGATGCCGGTTTCCGCCGCGTTCAGGATGCCGTCGTAGGCGGTGCTGATGCTGCCGTTGAAGCCGTCGTCCTTGATCACCTTGCCGGCGATGCGGCTGCCGTTGTAGAGGAAGAAGTCCTGGCCGGTCAGGTTGGCGCCGCTCGCCACGACGTTGTCCAGGGTCAGGTTCAAGGGGGCCACGTAGGTCCAGTTGGCGCTCGGCAGGCTCGGGTCGAAGGCGTTGGCCGTATTGGTGGAGCTCAGGATGACCGTGTAGTTGCCCCAGGCGGGGACCCCGGTGAAGCTGTAGGCGCCGGTGGTGCTGTTCACCTGGACCGGGGCTACCACCGTGGTGGTGAGGTCGCTGGAGCGGAACAGCTTGGCGTAGTAGGTGAGGCCCGCGTTGACCCCGGCCTCGGAGCCGTCCCGCACGCCGTTGTGGGCGGTGCCGCCTCCGGCGCCGCTGTCGTTGTAGACGTTGCCTGAGAGCGTGACGGCCGCGCCGGAAACGGTGCTGGTTGCCGTGGCGCTGTCGTCGGCGGGGTTGTAGTCGGTGATGCCGGCCGGAGCGGAGAGAGCCGCCGTGTTGGAGAGCACGGTGCCAAGCGGCGTGACCGGGTTCACCGTACCGCTGATGGTGTAGGTGACGGCGCTGTTGAAGGGGAGCGTGGCGCTGGTGCTCAGGTTGTTGCCGCTTCCCGAGGCAGCCCCGCAGGTGCCGCCGTTCGACCCGGCGCAGTTCCAGGTGACGGAGGTCAGTTGGGCCGGCACGCTGTCGGTGATCGGCACGTTGCTCGCCGTGGTCGGCCGGGGGCCGTAGTTGCGCGCCGTGACGGTATAGGTCAGCGTCCCCCCCTGCGCCACAGTGGCAGAGGAGACGGTCTTGCTCAGGGCCAGGTTGATGTCGGTGGGGAGCGGATCGATGACCAGGTTTCTGATCTCGTGGTAGTTGGTCGCCCCGCCGGTACTCGCCCCGTAACCGACCTTGACGGTGGCGGGTACCGGGCGCCCCACCATGAGCCCGTTCACCACCTGGGTGAGGGGCTGGTTCGCGCCGTACTGCAGGTACACGTCGACGCGCAGGTAATTGGGGGCGGTCTGGGGGGTGAGGTAGATCACCACCTTGCGGTACTGGGTGGTGGACTGGCTCGGCCGGTACAGCTGATTGGGGAAGTCGAGCTGCTGCGCCAGGGAGGCCGAACCGCCCAGATAGTAGAAGGCGCCGCTGGGGTGGTTGTAGGGGCCGCGCACCGCCACGGAGTTGTTGACCAGCCCCGTGCCGCCGATGCGCCCCTCGGTCGGGCTGGAAAAGTTGCCGTACTCGTCGATCCCCACGCCGATGTAGCCGCCGGTAAGCCCCGGGTCGTCGGTCGCTCCGGTGCCGACCTTCTGCGCGTAACCCAGGGACCCCCCCGAGGCGCCCACCGAGAAGCTCGACCAGTCGTAGGATCCGTCGAAGAGGTAGATGCTGTAGCCGTCGGCGCCGCTGCCGCCCCAGGTGGCATAGTCGAACTGGATCACGGCCCCCTGGGAGATGTCGAAGGGGGAGTCGAAGAAGCCGTAGCCGGCCTGGTCGTTGTCCGGCTCCGTGATGCGGAGCCAGCCGCTCCCCGCGGGGTCGGTGCCGGTGCTGGCGGTGAGATAGGCCGAGCCGCCGATCACCCAGCCGGGGGCGGTGGCGCCGGTCATCGGCTGGTTCACCAGGGCGGCGAACGCGGCGCCTGCCGAGACAAGCCAGGTCAAGAGGATCAGGCAGCCCAAAAGGGCGAGCCGGTTCAAAAACCGGAGCGAGCCGGAGCGCGGGGGAGCGGATGCCGCAGGGGCACGGTCAGCCTGCTCCAGCCGCGGCGCAAGCAGGACACGGTCCTCCCGGGCTCCCGACCGCCGACCGGTCGCTCCCCTGGCGCTATTGATTTTTTCCCCTTCAACTTCAAAACAATGCATTACATCCTTCCGACAAATACAACGCAACGCCCACAACCGGGAGACCGGCGTTTAGCTCCGGGGATGCGCGCTGTCGCCCCCCCCGGATATCCTGCCTCCACAAGCTCTTCGGTAACCCGGCTGTCCGTCCCTTCCCGAAGGGAAGCGACGGACCCGTGGCTTTGCGTCACAGGATTGCTCCTGTTTTGCCTTTGTCGGAGTAAGACTTATGCCTGCTGACTTAGTTGATCGAAACTGCCCCCTTCATGACCCGCTTCCCGTTACGCCTGGACGGTAAAAATGTCGGTATTGAAAACCTGTTTTGCGTTTTGTTTCCTGCGCAGTGGGCGGGTACGTCTTTTCGCGGCGCGAAAGTCGCCTTGCCTGGCTGCTTACCGCAGTCCGAAGCCAAAGTCGGCACAATTCCTCTAATAAACGGGCCTTCCCCGTCATCAACCATATAACTCAGGGGTGTCCAGCAGTTACCCCTGTTTTATCGGCACGGCCGGCAGTCAAAAAAGCATTTTTTCATTAAACAGCAAATGACCAGACTGGTAAAATTGTGCCACAATAGCAAATTACCTGAAAAATATAAAGAACTTTTCCAATGAGAACGCTTGTCCGCCGTATACGGGCACATCTAAATGGGGGATTCGGTTTTTTCGCGGCAAGGGCTGCAGCTGCAACGGGATTGGCGACACGCGGGACGGTTTTTCCAAGCGTGCCCGCTTACGCGGGAGGGGGGAGGTGGTGCGAGGAGTCCTTTTCTGTTTCGGAGCCGGGGAGGATTGTTTGATTTTGTCGTATTGCACGGCGCCGGAGGTCACCGGCGGCAGCGCTCAAGCGGCAGGCGTGATCGCAGTTTATAACCAGCGTTTTCTTCTGATATAGACCAGCATCCCGCCGGCTATGGCGGACAGCAGCAAGAGCACCGCCGGGTAGCCGAAGCGCCACTGAAGCTCGGGCATGTATCTGAAATTCATGCCGTACAGGCCTACCACGAAGGAGAGCGGCATGAAGATGGTGGCGATGACGGTCAGCACCTTCATCACCTCGTTCAGCCGATTGCTGACGCTGGAGAGGTAGATGTCGAGCATGCCGGTGAGCATCTCGCGCAGCGTCTCCAGGGTATCCAGCACCTGTACGGTGTGGTCGTAGAGGTCCTTGAGGTAGATGCCGGAGCCGTCCTGGATCAGCTGCGAATCGCTGCGCTGCAGGGCGCTCACCACCTCCCGAAGCGGCCATACCGCCTTGTGCAGGAAGAGCATCTGGCGCTTCATCCGGTAGATGGCATGCACCGTTTCCGTGGTCGGCTTGTCGATCAGTTCATCCTCGATATCCTCGGTGCGTTCGGCCAGTTGCTCCAGAACCAGGAAGTAGTTGTCCACGATCACGTCCAAAAGGGCGTGCAGCAGGAAATCGGGGCCCGCGAGACGCAGCTTGGCCTTTTCGTTTTCCAGGCGGGCCCGGACCGGCTCGAACAGGTCCCCTTCCAGCCCCTCCTGAAACGAGATCAGGTAATTCGCCCCCAAAACGATGCTCACCTGCTCCGACTTCAGCTCCCCGGCGGCGTCAAGCGCGATCATCTTCAACACGACGTAGAGATACTCGCCGAAGTCCTGGGTCTTGGGGCGCTGGTCGGTCGCCAGGATGTCCTCCAGCACCAGCGGATGTATCCCGTAGCAGCTGCCGAACTGCTGCAGCACCTCCACCTGGGACAGGCCGTCCACGTTGATCCAGGTGACTGCCGGCGACGGCTTTCTGAGCAGGCACTGGGACAGGGAGTCGAACTGACTTTTTCCCAGGTGGCCGCCGTCGTACTCGACCACGTCGATCCTGGTGCTGCCGGGCTTCTGCCTGCCGATATGCATCAGCGTGCCCGGCGCGAGGCCGGTTTTTTTGGAACGCTTCCTGGTCTGTGACGACATATGAACTCCGTAGCCAAGATGGCTTTGCCTGCGGCGCAGCGGGGGTGGCCATGCCCACCGGGGCCGCTTCATGGTGGTCGCTTAACCATAGTGTGCGAGGGTCAGGGCGGTGCTGGGGTGGCGTTGGCGAGCCTCATGATCTCCGACCACTCCTCCTCGCGCACCGGCTGGATGGAAAGCCGGCTCCGGTTCAAAAGGACCATCCCGGAGAGGGTCGGTATCCTCTTCAGCTCAGAGAGGGTGACCGGTCGCGGCAACTCGCGCAGGAACCGGACGTCCACCAGGTACCAGACCGGTCTCTCCGGCGTGCTGCGCGGGTCGAAATGCGTGTTTTCCGGGTCGAATGCCGTCCAGTCCGAGTAGCCTTCCCGCACCACCTCGGCGATGCCGACGATGGCAGGCTCGGCGATGTTGCTGTGGTAGAAGAGCACCTGGTCCCCCACCTTGATTTCGTCGCGCAGGAAGTTGCGCGCCTGAAAGTTCCTGACACCGTCCCACGGTTCGGTGGCGTCCGGACGCTTTTTCAGGTCGTCGAGCGAGAAGCTCGACGGCTCCGACTTGAAGAGCCAAAACTTGTGCCGTGTCATGGTCCTCACCTTTTTCGTTTCGCTGCCAGCCGCTGCAACAACTCCGGCACTTCCAGGGTATTGAGCACCTCTCCCTTCTCGATCCAGCCGCGCCGGGCCACGGAGATGCCGTAGCTTAGCGTGTCGAACTGGTTGCTGTAGTGCGTGTCGCTGTTGATGGCGATTGCCACCCCCAGCTCCTTGGCCCGCCGGACATATCTGTCGTCCAGGTCGAGGCGCAGCGGGTAGCTGTTGATCTCCAGCGCGGTGCCGGTCTCCCCGGCCACGCGCAGCACCTCCTCCATATCCACCTGGTACGCCTCCCTCTCCCCGATCAGCCGTCCGGTCGGGTGGGCGATGATGGAGACCCAAGGGTTTCTCATGGCCGCCACGATGCGCGCCGTCATCTTTTCCCGGGAAAAGCCGAAGCCAGAGTGCACCGCCGCGATGACGATGTCCAGTTTTTTGAGGACCGCATCCGGGAAATCCAGCGTGCCGTCTGCCTGGATATCCATCTCGGTGCCGTGCAGCACCCGGAATCCCTTGTGCTCCAGGTTGAAGGCCCTGATCTCCTCGCTCTGCTCCATGAGCCGCTCTACGGTGAGCCCGCGGGCGATGCCCAGCCCCTGCGAGTGGTCCGTGACGGCGAGGTAGCTAAGGCCCCTTTGCCGCGCCGCCTCCACCAGCTCGGCAAGGCCATGGGCGCCGTCGCTCCACCTGGTGTGGACATGGAGATCCCCCCTGAGGTCGGCCAGCGTGACGAGATGCGGCAATTTCCCCGCCAGGGCGGCCTCGATCTCCCCGCGGTCCTCGCGCAACTCCGGTGCGATGAACGGCAGATCGAGCAGCCGGTAGACGTCCTCCTCGTTTTCGCCCCCCAGGCTCTGGTTGTCCTCTTCCCGGAAGATGCCGTACTCGTTGATCTTCAACCCCCGCTTGACCGCCATCTCCCTGAGCCGCACGTTGTGCTCCTTGCTCCCGGTGAGATAGGCGAGCGCTGCGCCGAACGATTCCGGTTCCACCACGCGCAGGTCCACCTGCACCCCTTCCCTGATGGTCACGCTGGCGCGCGTGGGGCCCCTCATGCCGACCTGGTAAACCTGGGGCAGCTTGACGAAGGCATCCATGACAGCCGGCGGGTCGGGGGAGGTCGCTACCATATCGATATCCTTGATGCTCTCCCTGCGGCGCCGGATGCTGCCAGCGATCTCGATGCGCTGCACCGGGGCGAGTTCCTGCAGCGCCCTTACCAGGTCCAGCGCTGCCGGGAGCATGCGCCCCAGCGGCTTTCGCTCCCGCCCCCGCTTCACCGCCGCGATCCCCTTGAGTATGTTCTCCTCGGTCTTTTGCTGGATGCCGCGTATCCCGGCCAGACGGTGCTCGGCGGCCGCCAGCTCCAGCTCTTCGAGGCTCGTCAGGTGCAGGCTGTCGTAGATCGCCTTGGCCGTCTTGGGACCCAGGTCGGGAACCGCCAACAGCGCGAAGACCCCCGCCGGGATCTCCTCCTTGAGCTTGTCATACACGGCGATGGCGCCGGTCCGGAGATACTCCTCGATCTTCGCGGCCAGATCCGCCCCCACCCCCGGGATCTGCAGGAGTTCCTTGTGCGACAGTTCAGCGAGGTCCCGGGTAAACCCTTCAAGGTTGAGGGCAGCCTTTCGGTAGGCCCTGATCTTGAACGGGTTATCCTCCTTGATCTCCAGGATGTCTGCGATATCGGAGAAGATCCGGGCTATTTCCCTGTTTTCCATGGCGATTCTCCGTGCAGCACGGCTCGATAATTCCAGGATGGCATGCGCGAACTTAGGCCCCATTCAGCGGCCGGCGGCATCGCCCCAAAGCTCCCGGAGCCTCTTGTCCCGTCCACAGCTGGTCCGGTAGTATTTGTACCGGATCGGGTTCTTCTTGTAGTAATGCTGGTGGTACTCCTCGGCCGGGTAGAACTGGCTCGCCGCCACGACCTCGGTGACGACCGGCTCCCTGAACGGCTTGCCCGACTCCAGCGCCCTTCTGGACTGCAGTGCCAGGCGGCGCTGCTCCTCGTCGTGATAAAAGACGGCGCCTCGATACTGGTGGCCCACATCGCAGAACTGGCGGTCCTTCACGGTCGGGTCGATGTTGTGCCAGAACCTGTCGAGAAGCTTTTGATAACCGATCCTGGACGCATCGTAGACGATCTGCACCGCTTCGGCGTGCCCGGTCCCGCCAGCCGAGACTTCCTGGTAGGTCGGGTTCCGCTTCTGCCCCCCCGTGTAGCCGGATGTCACAGATACCACGCCGGGAAGCTCGTCAAAAGGGTGCTCCATACACCAGAAGCAGCCGCCCGCGAAGGTCGCCTTTTGCAGCTGCTGCGCAGCTGGGGCGGCAAGGCCGACAGCGGGCACGGCGAAACCGCAGATCAGTATAAAAATTGCGTACACGGCTGTTTTCATTCCGAGTTCCTCCTTTGTCGAACCCGTCCGCAGATGCTTGGGTTGCCGAGCCTCATCTCCTTTTCCCCATCCCTGTCCCTTGCTCCCCATCGAAGGGGGATGGGTAACGGTGAGCCGTCCCCTTCAAGGGACCTGGTGGTGATGGGGCAGGGCATTATTTCGTGGCCACGAACTGCAGCGCCGCAGAGTTCATGCAGTAGCGCAAGCCGGTCGGCTTTGGGCCGTCGTCGAAGACGTGGCCGAGATGACCGCCGCAACGGCGGCAGAGCACCTCGGTGCGCGTCGAGAAGAAGCTTCGGTCAACGGCCGTCTTTATGTTCTCCTTGGCGATCGGCGCTGTGAAACTGGGCCAACCGGTGCCCGATTCAAACTTCTCCTCCGATCGGAACAGGTCCAGCCCGCAGCCGGCGCAGCGGTAGATCCCGTGCTCGTGGCTCGTGGCGTACTTCCCGGTGAAGGCCCGCTCGGTCCCCTTCTCCCGCAGGACGTGAAACTGCTCAGGGGTGAGTATCTTCTTCCATTCTTCTTTAGTTTTAATGACTTCGTCGCTCATGATGAAGGTCCCCTTCTCTGCCGAATAGACCCTGATCCGGGAGGCAGCGTCCGCCGTCTCCGGCCGAGAACCAAGGCCGCCTGTGGCGATGCCGACAACCGTGACCACCAGGAACAGCAAGCCGGATAACAAGGCAGTTTTTTTCATGGTCGGGCTCTCCTTTGGCCTTTATTTTGTTATCTTTTTCATAAATCTTACCATATCACAGGGCGATAAATATTGCATGGGGCCGCTGCCGCCGGCCTGTTGCCGGTGAACAAGGCCAGGTATTACCCGTGCGAAACGGCTCCGGCGTTTTTTCCATTGAATAGCGACGTATTATCCTTAATAATGACCGCGACATGGAGTAGGACGAGGAGGAGGCATGAAGAGATATGTGGTGTTGCTGCTGTTATTTGTGAGCGCATCGGCCGCTAACGGCGATATCTATACCTGGAAGGACGTCCGTGGCACTGTTTTCTATACCAACAGCCTCCATGAAATCCCGGCCCGTTACCTGAAGAAAGCCCGCGTCCTCGACGTGGCAACGGGCAAGAAGGGAGGCCTGGCCACGGCGCAGCCGCCCAGCGCACCGAACGGTCCGGCGGCCCCGCCAGGGCAGGGAACCGTTCAGCAGGCACCGGCGCTGACTCCTGTCGCAATTCCTGTCGCGATTCCTGTCCAACCGCCGGCTGCAACTCCCGCTGCGCTGACCCAGGCCGTGCCCCCGGCTCCGCCTGCTGCCGAGGTGACCACACAGCAATCCCGGTCCAGGGAAGCGAGGAGACGCATAAGGGCACAGCTGAGACGGGAGCGTCCCGTTTCGGAGGAGGAATAGCAGGCGCATCCACGTAGGAGGTCGCGTGACAAAATCACTCATTTTGACGGCCGCATTGGCCCTAATCGCGGGGGCCGTTCAAGCGGAGGAAATCACCTGCCAGGGGAATATAACCAGCATCCAGGGAGAGGGACTGGTGGCCAGGACCCATCGTTTCGAAGTTTCCGGTATCACCGGCAGCGATGTTGTGGCAGTGCTGGATAAGTGCAGGGGAATTGCCAGGGAAAGGCAAAGCCGTGCCGCCCGGAAGAGTCCCGGCGGCACGTTCAGGCAGTTTTCGGATATCGATCTGACCTGCAGCAAGGGGGCTGAGAAGTTCCAGGTCCGGCGCTCCATTAAAACGGGGCCGTAATCCCATCTGATTACTGCCATGGGACGCCGTTTGAGCTTACCCCATCCCGATCCCCAACCTGTCCCCTTGAAGGGGAGAGGACGCTGTTGCTCCTCCCCCCGCTGTGGTTCCTGCCTCGCTGTTGCGCCTCCCCCTTTGTTGCCCATGCCGCGCCGCGGCTCCTGTCCCTCCCACCCCTTTTCCAAGCTGAGACGGAGACGTCATCTGGATCATCTTTTTCTTACGCGTTTTCCTGCTGTTGGGTCCGTACACGAGACCTGATACACCACCACCAAAATAGAACACAAACGCAGCCATTAAAAATTATTTTCGGACGATTCCTAAAAAAGCTTGATCTACCAACGGCTTTGCAGTATACGTCATTTTAAAACAAGGGCAAAATAATTAATAAACATGCATAGCACTTGACCTCAATGAGCGACGGGGGGAAACTCAATAAATCTCTGCACCGCAATTCCATCCGCAGCACCGGCAAAAATCCAACGCTGAACACAGGAGATCATGATGAACATCCATGAGTACCAGGCCAAGGAGATATTGAATGCGTACGGCATTCCGATCCCGCGCGGCCGCGTAGCCCTGACGGCAGACCAGGTGGAGCGCGCCGCCAAGGAGATGGGAGGGCAGTGCGTCGTCAAGGCACAGATCTATGCGGGCGGCCGTGGCAAGGCGGGCGGCGTCAAGCTGGTGCATCACCCCGAGCAGGCCCAGACGCTGGCCAAGGAGCTTTTCGGCAAGACGCTGGTAACTCCGCAGACCGGGCCCGAGGGGCTTCGGGTCCGCCGCATCCTGGTCGAGGAGGCGGTGGATATCGCCCGGGAGTTCTACCTCTCCATTACCCTCGACCGCAGCAGCTCGCGCTACATCCTGATCGCCTCCGCGGAAGGGGGGATGGACATCGAGGAGGTGGCAAACAAGTCCCCCGAGAAGATCCACACCCTCGCCATAGACCCGTTCACCGGCCTCAGGCCGTTCCAGGCGCGCCACATCGCCCTGCAGCTCGGGCTCTCCGGGAGCATCTGCGAGGACTGCGTCAGCCTGATCCTGAACCTGTACCGCGTCTGCCTGGAGAAGGACTGCGCCCTGGTCGAGATCAACCCGCTGGTGGTGACCAGGGCCGGCTGGCTCATGGCGATGGACGCCAAGATCACCTTCGACGACAACGCCATCTTCAGGCACCGCGAGTACCCGGACATGATGGACTACTCGCAGCTCGATCCCCTGGAGATCAACGCCGGCAAGTACGACCTCGCCTACATCAAGCTGACAGGCTCCATCGGCTGCCTGGTGAACGGCGCCGGGCTCGCCATGGCGACGCTCGACGTGCTCAAGGAATTCGGCGGCGAGCCGGCGAACTTCCTGGACGTAGGGGGCGGGGCGACGCGCGAGAAGGTGGCCGAGGCGTTCAAGATCATCCTGCAGGACTCCGACGTGAAGGGGATCTTCGTCAACATCTTCGGCGGCATCATGCGCTGCGACGTGATCGCCCACGGCATCATCGAGGCGGCGAGCGAGGTGAACTGCACCCTCCCCATCGTGGTCCGGATGGACGGCAGCCAGGTCGAGGAAGGCAAGCGGCTGCTGACCGAAAGCGGGCTGAACGTCCAGTGCGGCGACAACCTGGGAGACGCGGCGGGCAAGATCGTCAGCATGCTGGGATAGCACCCGGCCTGCGACGCGAAACGCCACCTCGAAAACGCTCACTTCGAAACGGGAGATTGCCATGTCCATACTGGTCAACAAGGATTCGAGAATAGTCGTGCAGGGGATCACGGGCCGCAGCGGCCTGTTCCATACCCAGCAGTGCCGCGAGTACGGCAGCAACATCGTAGCCGGCGTCACCCCTGGCAAGGGTGGCATCCATATCGAGGGGATTCCCGTGTTCAACTCGGTGGCCGAGGCGGTGAAGTACACCGACGCCAACGTCGCCATGATCTTCGTGCCGCCCCCCGGCGCAGCAGACGCCATCCTAGAGGCGGCCGCCGCAGGGCTCGCCCTTGCCGTCTGCATAACGGAGGGGATTCCGGTCCGGGACATGGTCCCGGTGAAGGCGATCCTCCAGCAGAGCAAGATGTTGCTGGTCGGCCCCAACTGCCCGGGGGTGATCACCCCCGGAGAGTGCAAGATCGGGATCATGCCGGGGCACATCCACAAGCCCGGCAAGATCGGCGTGGTGTCGCGCAGCGGCACGCTCACCTACGAGGCGGTGAAGCAGCTGACCGACGTGGACCTGGGCCAGTCGACCTGCGTGGGGATCGGCGGAGACCCGATCATCGGGATGAATTTCATCGACGTGCTGCAGATGTTCAACGAGGACCCGGACACCGAGGGAGTCTTCATGATCGGCGAGATCGGCGGCGCGGCGGAGGAAGAGGCGGCCTGCTGGATCAGGGAGCACATGAAGAAGCCGGTGGCGGCCTTCATAGCCGGCGTGACGGCCCCTCCGGGTAAGAGGATGGGGCATGCCGGCGCCATCATCACCGGCGGCAAGGGAAAGGCGGAGGACAAGATCCGCACCCTGAACGAGTGCGGCGTCACCGTGGCGTCGAGCCCGACCCGGATGGGGGAGGCAATGCAGACGGCGCTGTCTGCCTGGACCGGCCGGAAGAAAAAAAAGTGACCGGCGCAAGGGGACTGTAGGATGGAAAAAAGGTGGGCACTCCCGTGACGGGGGTGCCCACCTTTTTGCTGCCGCAGTTAACTGGAGAGAGTGCCGGCTAAGCCTTCTGTCGCGGAATCTCCCTCATCGAGGAGGGGGCCGTTACTGTCTTTTTCAGCCATCGTCTAATCTCTGATTGCTTATGTGCCCCCTTTATCTGTTTCGGAACCACGAATCGGCTCTCTTTCCCTGCGTTGCGAGCCGGCTCCGTCTCAAGGGATCCGGCTCTCGCACGGGACAGCGGTCTGGCACAGCCCGCAACCGGTGCTGGAGACCTGGAACAGCTCGCCCACCGCCTTCGGGATGGTGCCGTAGACATGGTCGCGACACAGCTGCTTGTCGTGGCCGCTCCAGGACAGCGCGCCTACCGGGCAGCGGCCGATACACGCCCCGCAACTCCCTTCGCGGTGGTACAGGCAGTTCCACAGGTGGTCGGGGTACGGCTTCGGCGAGGGTGCGATCTCGAGGTCGGTGATGACGCTCCCTAAGCGATGGGCGATGCCGCGCGGGGTTATCAGGGCGTCGTTCAGGCTGAAGGTTCCCAGCCCGGCGGCATAGGCTGCATGGCGCTCGGACCAGGACGACGCCACGCCGACCGGCGTCTCCGGGTACTCGCGCCAGGCCGGATGCAACTGTGGCGCGCAGGCGTGGTATCCGGCATCGGCAAGGTAGCCGACCAGATGCCTGCGCAGAGAAGCGTTGCACGTTTCGCCGTGGTTGCGGGTCCGGGCCCAGGCGCGGGAGGGGTACAGGGTCTCGCGGCGATTGCTTTGCCGGGTCGGCTCCGAAATGGGGAGGACCCAGCAGATCACGGTGCGGGGGGGCCAGGGGGCGCCGGTTCCGCTTGATGACGCCAGCTCGGAAGGGGTCAGGTGGAAGTCGCCGATCACACTCTTGTACTGGCTGAAAAGCGGATCATCTGCGGCGGCGAATCCGACCAGAGGCTCGTCGAAATAACGCTCGTCACTCCCGGGAAACCGGTTGCCGGGTGCTTCCGCAAGGAACCGGCGGATCTCATCGCAGACGATTTGCTTCATTCCCCACCTCCATCAGGACCTCAGGTAGCAACCGGCACCACGCAACCAGTCTGATCGCCACCAGCCGGTAAAAAGCGGAAAAAGCGATCCTGGTCAACATCCTACTAAATTACCCTCATTGTCACAAGAAAATCCCTGTGTCAGCCCACACCTGTGGGGCCGAGCTATTTCATTTGCTTCAGGCGTTATAGTATTCAGTAAACAAAACAGGCAGGTCATCACAAACGGCAGGATTCCCGCAGAATAACAACCTGATACAGTTCCTCCCTCCACGACATCCTCCAACATTATTTTCTGCAAATGCGCCACTTTTGTCCCGATCCGGCATTAAGTTTACCCCGCTGCTCCCGATAAGGTTACCGAGCTCAAAACGACGTTCGCTGCCAGCACCTGCAGCAGCGGGAAGCCGTGCCTTACGCAAAAACTTCGGTGCCGCCGCATCAAGGAGAACTGCATGAACCAGATCTGGAATTACTATCTCAATCTCACCATCAGATTTCGACTGAGCCTTCTCTGTTTCTGCTACAGCCTCTGCATCATCGCAGCAGCGCTGGCGGCACAAGCAGACTCGCCGTTGATAAGGTTCGGGTCCATAGCGGTTTTCATCATCATGGGCGGCCTGTTCGGTTGGGCCAACATCTGGTCGATCCGCACCCCCCTGGTGCGTGCGGTGAATTACCTGGAGACCATGGCGCACGGCGACCTGAGCCAGCACATCGCGGTGAACCGCCACAACGAGATCAGCCAGATGCTGAACGCCATGAAAAAGCTGCAGGACTCGATGCGCGACATCATATCCGGCATACAGCGGACCGCCGACCACCTGACCAGCGCCTCCGGCGACCTCAGCTCCAATTCCGAGCGCATGGCCCAGGGGACCGAACACGCCTCCAACCAGTCCAACTCGGTCTCCTGCGCGGTGGGCGAGATGGCCGTGGTGAGCAGCGACATCGCGCTCAGCTGCCAGAGGATGGCGGACCGGGCGGGGAGCACCAACAGCGCCACCCTGAAGGGCGAGGAGACCATCACCCACATGACGGCCATGATGGCCGAGATCGAGCGCATGGTGATCGGCACCATGGACGCGGTCAAGGCGCTCGGCACAAATTCGGAGCGCATCGGAGACATCGTGGTCGCCATCGAGGATATCGCGGACCAGACCAACCTGTTGGCGCTGAACGCCGCCATCGAGGCGGCCCGGGCCGGGGATCAGGGGCGCGGCTTCGCCGTGGTGGCCGACGAGGTGCGGAGGCTGGCCGAGAGGACCACCTCGTCCACCCGGGAGATCCAGTCCATCATCGGCTCGCTGCAGGGGGATGTGAGGAACGTGGTCGGCTCCATGGAGAAAAGCGCGGACAGCGTGCGGGTCGGCACCGAGGACGTGCAGCACTCAAGCCGGGCCATCGGCTCCATCAAGGAGCAGATAGCCCCGCTTTTGGAGTACGTATCCCAGGTGGCGACCGCGGCGGAGGAGCAGTCGGCCACCAGCGCCACCATCACCGAAAGCATGCGCCAGATCATCGGGGTGGTGCAGGATGCCGCAACCGGAGCGCACGATTCGGCGCACGCAGCTGCGGAACTTGCCCGTTCGGCTCGCTCGCTCAAGGATATGGTGAACCGTTTCAAGCTGGCGGCCTAGCCGCGAAAAGCACGGCCAGGCCCTTGGGGGCGGGTGTCAGATGTGGAACTTCCGGGCCAGGTCGTTGTCGATCACGTAGACGCAGATCTCCTTGGCGCACTGCTTGGTGTACTTGAATTTCTCCGAGCTCAGGTTGTTGATCAGGAAGGTGACGTCGTCCCTGATCCGCTTGTCGTAGGTCTTGAAGGCGTCCGTATCGTAGTCCTTGATGGCCCGCCGGAAATTGACGTTCTCCAGGAACGGCTCCAGCACCTTCTCCTTCAGGTTGAAGACGTAGCGGTCGTGCAGCGTCTGGAACAGCTGGGTCTCCTTGGGCTGTTTCCCCTCCACCAGGATCTCCTGGGTCAGCGTGCGCCCGGTATACTCCTTCTGGGTTTCCTGCCGGAAGGCAAGGCGCGTCTCCGTATCCGCCTGGGCCCCCACCAGACGGCCCTCGATCCCCGACAGAAACTCCTCGGTAATCTCCAACCTCTCCCCGGTGAAACGGCAGATCTCCACGGCGCCGGTCTCGAAGTTGACGGCGAACATGTAGTGCAGGATGTCGCGCTCGATCTGCGCCTCGTTGTAGTAGTAGAGCGCCTCCTTCACCTCCTGGAGCACCAGGTAATCGTAGTTGTGCACCAGCGACTCCATGAACCCCTCCGGTATCGACTCCTTCAGCTCCTTGTGCCAGCGGGTGAAGAAGGTGGAGAGGTGCGACATGGTTATCATCTTGTCCTTTCTGGCATAGGCTGCGTAGAAGTCGGAGAAGATCTTGATCGACTCGCGCCCCGAGAAGCCGTGGTCACCCTCGTGCTCGCTCTCCCCGATGATTTTCTTCCTCCTCTTGGCGTTCAGCCGCTTGCGGTCGTCCTCGGAGAGCCAGTCCGGGATGTGTCCCGTGTAGATCTCCATCTTCAGGATCTGCAGGTGCTCGTCGCAGTAGAGCCGGTACTTCTCCGGGTCGCCGATCCACTCCAAAAGCGCGTCCGACTTGATGTTCATCCGGGTCGAGATGATGACGCGGGCGAAGTTGTGCATCACCCTGGGCAGGAAGCTCGCGTCGATGTGCTTGCCGAAGATGTTCCGGTAGATCTCCACCTCCGTGTTCAGGTCCATGACGTAGGGGATGTTGATGAACTCGATCCGGTCCGTGAAGGACTGCACCCCCTCGATGCTCCGCTCGTCCTCCGGGTTCATCAGGGCGATGAAGAGCGACCTCACGTTCTCCTCGATGTCCTCGACCTTGTGGATCCCCTCGCTGATGATGTTGTGCAGCTCCAGGAGCCGCTCCGCGTTGTGGGACTTCACGTCCATCAGGGCGTAGATGCCGTTATTGGTCTTGGCGAAGTTGGAGAAGATGTACTTCACCTCGTTGCTGTCGCCCAGCAGCAGATCGATCTTTCTTTGCAAAAGCTCGTTGGTGAGGATGTTCTGCTTCATCGACTTGTCGCCCGGGTTGAACACGGTGATCCCCTCGCCCAGCCTGCGGTTGAAGCGGTAGGGGCGCACCTGTATCATCCGGAACAGGTCGGCCGGGTCCTCGAGCCTCGCCGAAAGCGCCTGGAACAAGGAGCTGCAGATGGTGCAGGGGGAGTCCCGGAACACCCAGTCGTACTCCTTCTCCGTGAAGAGCCGCCACTTGAAGGCGTCGTTTTGGAACAGGTCGTCGAAGAAGGCCCGGCGCTGCTGCTTGTCGATCATGAGCAGCGGGCTGTCGTGTGAGGGACAGGGGACCTCGACCACGTCGCTGCCGCGCTGCAGCGCGCTCTTGGCCTCGGAGAACTCCTGCGGGTCCAGTTCGTACTCGTCCAAAAGGTGCGACAGCTTGTCCAGGAAGGCGCCCACCTGGTGCTCGTTGAACCGCCCCAGGATGCGGCGGTCCAGGTGCCAGACCACCTCGTAGCAGGTCCCCGCCTCGGTGTTGGCGTACTCCTCGAACTTCATCAGCAGGTTGTTCAGGAAAGTGCTCTTGCCCGAGCCGGGGGGACCCTCGAATATGTAGATCTTGTTCTGGCGCGCCCCGCTCTTCATGGCGGCCACGTGGTTCAGCAGGCGGTTGGCGAAGAGCCGGTCGGCAAAGAAGGGGCGGTCCGAGTTCTCCACGAAGAGCCTGCGGCAGTCGTAGTTCACGAAGTTGATCGACTCCGGGTCGTCCGGGTACTCGTCGTACCCCTCGCTGACGTAGTTCTTCACCATGTCGTGGAACAGCTGGAAGATGTTGCGCACCATGGCGTCCGGTCTCTCGGAGACCAGTTGCATGTACTCCTGGAAGGGGAGCGTCGCCGTCTTCTTGTGCTCGACGATGGTGCGGCTCAATTGTTTTAGTACCGTATCTAGGTCTGGCATGGCTTTCCCGCCTGTCACAGCGTCTGTCGGTTCAGTACCTTGTCCTTCATGGTGTAGACCACCCGCTGCCAGGTGATCTCCGCCTCCTCGCCCCCTTCCCTGCCGCCCCGGGGTGCCTCGACCACCGCTTCGCTGGTCTCCAGCTGCACCGGCGCCCCCCAGAGATACTCGATCCCTACCATGGTGTTGGCGATGTACTCCTGCACGAGCTGCTTACCCTCGAAATGGTGCACGAGGTAGAGCCCTCCCCCCTCGGCGCGCTCCGGGGCGATCTCGATGTGCGGAGGGTGGTACAGCGAGGCGAGCACCATGTCGCGGTACTCGTGGGCGTCCCGGCTCTTCACGTAGTACTGCCAGACCATGCGCTGCGGGTCCAGCCTCTTGCCGGTCACGAAGAGGTCGAAGCGGTTGGTGAAGTCCTGGTCCACGAAGTCCTTGATGAACAGGTAGTCGCAGTAGTTGGAGCGCACCTTGAAGATGAAGTCGTCTCCAAGGCCCGTCTTGGCATCGTATTTCTTCCTCTTTTCGGCGTCGGCTATGCGATGGAACTCGTAGCCGGTCTTGCCGGCGTCGCCGGCGTCCTTCAGGAAGTACATGAGCCGCATGCCGAGGGCGTAGGGGTTCATGCCGACCCGCGGCATCGAGGTGACCCCGGCGTGCACCCGGGCGAAATCGACCTCGTGCCCCCGGATCCTGTCGTCCTCCAGAAAGAGCTTCTCGTGCCAGTAGCTCGCCCATCCCTCGTTCATGATCTTGGTGCGGATCTGGGGCTGGAAGAAGATCGAGGTCTTGCGCACCACCTCGAGCACCGACTTCATCCAGACGTTGTCGTCGCGGTTCAGGAATTCCGAGTTCTCTATGAGAAAGCGCATCAGGTCGTGCCGCTCCACGTGCTTCACCCCGACGCTCTTGGCGAAATGGGCCTCCATCTCGGGATACTTGGCCACCACCTCGTTGAAGAAGAGCCTTTCCCCGTCCTCGCGGTTCTGCGCGATCGCCTCGTTGTACCTCGCCACCTCCTTCATGTATTCCCCGACCGGAAGCTTCTTCTCGGCCTGCAGGAACACGTCGAAGTAGTAGTTGAGCCGGCTGGAGCAGGCCGCCTCGGGCGCGGAGAAAAGCGGCGAGAGTTCCGCGTGGTAGCCGACCAGGTTGTCGAGCGAGCGGGCGAACTCCAGGATGTAATCCACCCAGCGCCCCTTCTCGGCGCGCAGCTTGGCGATCACCCTCTTGTCGGAGAGCGCCTGGCCGGTGAAGTCGTACTCCCAGGTGTGCCGGAAGTAGAGGTTGTTCTGGAAGAAGTCGATATGCCCCAGCACGTGATAGAAGATCATCACGTTGAGCCAGTCCGGGTTGTTGTCGTTGTAGAAGGAGATGGGAGGGCGCGTGTTGATCACCGTCTCGTAAGGGTTGTGCGGGTAGAGCTCGTATTCCCCCTTACCCCTCAGGACCTCCACGTCGTGGACCCAGTAGTCGTATAGGGTCGGGATCATCACCTTGGGTGACAGTTCTATCAGGTCCCGGTTGGTGACGATGTACTCCAGGCTTTCGTCGGTGAAGGAGAGCCCCGCCGCGCGGGCGCGCACCTTGCACCCTTCCATGATTTCCTTGGTATGTTGGTTGATCAGTTCCATGACTGCCTCGATCGCCACACACGAGCTCTTTCTCTAGGATGATTTTTCACGAGATGAGTTTTTTGATCCCCTCGATCACCCGGGCCTCTTCCGCGTCCTCGGTCATCACGTCCATCCTGAGCAGGTCCGGCTTGTCCCGCAACAGCCCGGAATTCTCCAGGTAGCGTGCCACCTCGGTCCACTGGGTGCCGCTGTGCTCCGCGATGGTGACCCCCATGCGGCTCACGTAGGTGAGGATCTTTACCAGCTCCGGGATCGACTTGTCGCCCCCGGTGTCCCAGTCGTCGCCGTCGGTGCCGTGAAACACGTAGATGTTGTAGTCCGCCGCCAGGTTCTCCCGCTCCACGATCTCGTTCACCAGCTTGTAGGCGCTGGCGACCTCGGTCCCGCCCGCCACCCGCGAGTTGTAGTAGGTGTGGAAGTCGGGGACCTCCTTCGCCTCCGTGTCGTGCAGGATGAAGCGCGATTCCACCTGCCCCCCATACTGGTACAGGAGCCAGCTGTAGATCATGACGTGCTGCGTGGCCACCAGCTCGGTCACCTTGCCGGCCATGGAACCGGAGTAGTCGCGCAGGAAGAACACCATGGCCTGCGGCTCGTAATCCTTCTCCCGGGAGAAGATCCGGTACACCTTGTCGCGCGGCGAGATCAGGAAGCGGGTCGGGTCGAGGTCGGAGACGTCCGGGAGGTTCCCCAGCGCGATGTTGGTCTCCACGATCCTTCTCAGCGTCGCCTTCTTGTCCAGCACCTGCCCGGAGCCGCGGTTGCGGTCGGTCAGGTCGTAGACATAGCGGGTGAAGGAGCGTTTCTTCCCCTTTTCCTTCAGGTTGGGGAGCTGGAACTGCTCGGTGAGCACGCGCCCCAGCTCGTAGGCGGAGGCCCCCATCTCGTGGCTTTCCCCCTCACCCTGCCCGGGTCCCTGCCCAGGCTCCTCGCCGGTCTCCCTCACCTTCTGCTCGCCGATCACCTCGCCTTCGTCGCCCTTGCCGCTGCCGCCCGTGGACCCCCCCTCGCCCGGGGGGCGGATGGTCGGGTCGTGGACGAACTTCTCCTCCTCGGTCGAGGGGACCACGACGATCTTGCCCTTCCCCCCCTTGCCCGGCTTGATGAGCCTCCCCACCTTGATCTTCCTCGGGAAACCGTCCTTTTCCCGCTGCCGGTCCCGCTCCAGGAGCTCGTCCAGCGACTTCATCTGGGTCAGGTACGGGTTGGCGAGGCGCCCCTGGTCCTGCAGCACGGCGAGATCGTGCCAGGCGTAGACGCCGCGCGCGAAGTCGGGAAACGGGCCGCGCAGCTCCCCTGCCGGGACCTCCCGGGTCACGGCAAGCTCCTTCCTGAAGCGCTCCTCGCGCTCCGGGTCCAACCCTTTTCGTCTCAGCTCGTTCAGGTATTTCAAGGGATCTTTCATGGCGTCCGTCTGCCTCTTCCTGCCTGTGACCTGCCGGCTACCGGGCCTTGCCGTCCCTCTAGCCCTCTAGCCCTCTAGCCCTCTAGCCCCAGCCTCTAGCCCCCAGTCCCTGGCCCCGGTTGCGCCGGTCAGCTCTCGTCTTCCTGGGTGCAGAAGTATTCGATGGTCTTCTGGGAGCAGGTGCGGCAGTAGCCGAGCTTGCCCAGCATGGTGACGATCATCCGGTCGTAGAGCTTCTGGTTCTCCTCGTTGGTGCGGTTGGCCAGGGCGCCGATCAGGCTCCCCGCGCCGGCGATATCCGATTTGAGCCGCACGTCGGTGACCGCCTTCACCAGCTCCAGGTTGTCCATGAAATCGTAGCTCGGGTCGACGGAGATCTTCTGCCCGTAGATCTTTCGGATCGAGGTCCTGAAGGAGGCGCGCTGCTCCTCGGTCTTAAGGCCTATGCGCTCCTCGACGCTCTTCACGTAACGCTCGTCGATCTTGAGCGCCTTCAGCTCTCCATTCTGGGGATCCTTGTACTTCCACATCCGATCCGGCCCGAGGTTCTCCGCGTCTATGCCGATGATCATGTTGACGTAATTCTGCACGTCCTTCCTGATGGCGTACGGCTCGTCCATGTAGGCGTTGAACATCTCGGTCATGATCCGTTCCCGGTACAGCTTCTTGGCCGTCTTAAGGTCCTCCAGATACTTGGCGCGCTCGTTGGTCTCCACCACGTAGTCGAGCACCACCCGCTCCAGGCTCCTGAAGATGTCGTAGGCCACCATGCAGCGCCCCTCGTTGGTCTCAGAACTCTCCTTGAGGATCTGGATGCTGCGCCCGAGGCTTCTGTGCCCCAGGCCGCGCTGCCCGAAGCGCTTGGTGATGTCCGGATCCTGCCCGAGCGTGTCGATCACCTCGGCGAGCGCCTTGATGCTCTTCTCGCCGGCCACCTCGCCCGCGGCGAGCTTCATGGTCTCGATCGGGGTGAGCTTCTCGGACCTGGGGAGCCTGGTCAGCACCACGCCCACCGACGCTGCGTAGTTCAGGTTCGGGTCCTGGTGCAGCACCTCCTTGGTCAGGGTGGTCTTCGACTCGCCGCCTATGGCGTAGGAGGTGAGCCCCTCCTGCATCCGGTAGTTCGTGTTGTGCGAGACGTAGCAGATCCGGCACCGGTCGACGATCGGGGCCTCCTCCTTCTCGGCCAGGAAGCGGTTGAACTCGGAGTTGTTGCTGGTCGCGATGATCATCGAGTCGATCGGCCACTTGTAGCCGTCGATCTCTATGGCCCGGTTCTGGATCACGCCGAGGTACACCTGGACCAGGTCCTTCTTGTTCTTGAAGATCTCGTCGCTGAAATGGATGCCGCCCCCCGCCACCCGTGCCAGGGCGCCGCGGCGCAGGTCGAAGCGGTACGGGTTGTTGGTGTCGGAGAGATGGAGCAGCCGCTGGATCGATTCCTCGCCCAAGAGGTCCACGGCGGACGAGGTGATCTTGTCCTTGGCGGGGTACTTGCCGGTCAGGGTGCCGAGGCTTTCGCTCATGGGGACCGGGAAGATGGAGACGCTGTCCAGCATCGCCTCCAGGTCCTGGTCCACGTAGTCCCTGATCTCGTTCCAGATATAGCCGCTGCAGGCCCCCAGCGGCCGGTAGTTCCGGTACAGTGTGTCGATCTCGTCCTCGCTGAAACCCTGCTCCGCGATGAAGCGGCGGTTGTCCTCCTGGTTCTCGAACAGGTTCATCGCCAGGATCATCGGGTCCTCGTAGGTCTGGGAATCGATCTCCTTGATCCGGCCGTAATGGCCGAACCGGTCCATGCCCAGGAAGCGGAAACTGTACTTGCGGTTTCTACCCTGGAGGAAGTTCCGGTACTTGGCGCAGAGGAACTCGACGAAGAAGGTCTTGCCGTTGCCCGGCTCCCCGACCAGCACGAAGGCCATCTCCTTGCTGGAGCCGCCCTCTGCCGCATCCTTCACGAACGAGACGAAGCTGTTGATCTCGTCGTACATCCCGATAGTATGCTTGCGACCGGTCCGGAAGATGTTGAAGTCGTAGGTCGTCTTGGCGTTCACCACGACCTTCTCGAAACCTGGCTCCAGGATCATCCTGATGATGCCCTGAAACGCGTTTTCAAAGACCCTTTCCCCCGCCTTGACGGCGGCCAGGTGCTGCCGGAGCGTGTCGATCTTCTGCGCAGTCATGGTTTCCCTCCGCGTGTTGTACGTATGGTCCGTTCTCTCATTGGTTAAGCGTTCAAAAAAAATTATACGCTTTCTGATTATTTTTTGGGGAATCTCGCACCCCGGTCCCGGCTCCGGCTCGACTATTGCGTAAGAGACAGGCACGAACCGGCATCTGGTGAAATACCCGGCAGTTACGAAAGGACACTGTATTTTACCCGCTCAGTCGATTTGTACAAGTGACTGTCGGCAAAGGAGCTGAAATCTAATGTGACCCGGCAAAAACAGAATAAATGGTCAGGGCGGGGCACGACTTCGCGGGACTGGCCGCGCGCGCCGGCACGGCGTGGGGAGGGCGGGAGAAACCAGGGGGAAAGCGGAACACGGGCAGGGAGACCAGTAAGACAGGGGGGATAGCGTGGCGCAGCGCCTTTTGCCGTCGCTTCCCTTTTCGATTTCTTTTGGTAAGATTGGCAGGTCCCGGACGGGCAGAGGCTTTGAGCGTAATACAGGTAAAGGGGAGGTTGCCAATGAAGAGAACAATTCTAGCACTCATGATGATGTGCATGGTCCTTGCGGTCACCGGGTGCGGGGGCGGCGACTCGCGTCCAGTGTTCACAACCGATATCTTCAGCGACGAGACGGTCGACGGCTATATCACGGAGTTATTCCCGAGCGGAACCTTGCTGATAACACAAGGGGCTCCCAGCGTCTTTGCCGGGGTGGATACCCTTACCCTGGACGAATCCCGCGGTTTCCTGGACTTCGCCCTGGGCGACATCCCGCTAGACGCGAACATAGCATCGGCGTCTCTTCGTCTGTTCATAAGGGACGTGGCGTTTCCTGTGGGCAGCGTTCCGATCATGATCGAACTTGTCTCTTTCCCGCCATTGACCGGTGCCGACTACGACCGGGCACCCGTGACAGGCTCGGCGGTCATTTACCCGATTCTCGCCAGCGACAGGGACAATTACGTCACCATCGATGTGACCCAGCTGGTGGCGCAGGCACAGGTCAGGGGGCTCGACTTCAGTATCCGCATCATGCAGGACGATTTGGTTGCCGATGCGCGGGGGGTGGTTGAGATCGATGATACTGCTGTCACGACGGCTCCCAGGCTGAGGGTTTCCTACTTTTAGCTCCCCGTGGCGACCATCGCACGGCGCCGGATTTCATAGGAAATACCTGCTCACGTCGAGGCTGAAAGGGTGGGGGTCGAGGTTGGCAAGGATCATCCGTGCGCGTTGCGGCAGGGCGAGGTCCACCACTTCCCCGTCCACCTCCCGGCCGTCGGCGTCAGCGATGATCTTGACCCGCGGGTTGTCCCACAGGGCCGGGTCCGGGTTGTTTTCCACCACGACTGCCAGTTCCCTGCTGTCCAAAAGCAGCAGCGAGCCGATGCCGTGTATCCCCACGCAGTTTACGAAGAGCTTCAAAAGCCCCTTGTCGTACGCCTTCCCCGCACCCGCGATCATCACCCTGAGCGCCTTGGCCGGCGCATGCGGCGTCCTGCCGCTCACCCGCGACGAGGTGAGCCCGTCGTAGCAGTCGGCGATGCCTATGATCCGTCCCAACAGGCTGAGCCTCCGGTAGGAGAACCTGGGGTACCCGGAGAAATCGGCCAACAGGTGATGCTCGAAGACCCCGGTGATGATCCGGGCAGTCATCGCGTCCAGCCCCTTGAGCTTCATGATCTTCTGCACCCCGTACAGGGGGTGCCCTTCCAGCGTCTGCTGCTCCTGCGGCGAGAGCTCCCCCGGCTTGTCGAGGATGGCGCGGGCGATGTCCGCCTTCCCTATGTCGTGGAACAGCGCGGCCATGCCGAGTTCGCAGAGATGAAACTTGGACATGCCGAGCCGCCTGCCCATGACCAGCGAGAGTATGCAGACGTTGACCGCATGGTTTTCGGTATAGGCCTCGTGGCAGCGCATGGTGGTGAGCCCGAGCAGCGTCGCCTCGTGGCTGGCGAGCAGGTCGATCATGCGCTGCACGACCCGCTTCGGTTCCCTGAGCCTGAGGGTCTGCCCCGCCCGGGCGTTGGCCATCACCTCGTCCATCGCCGTCAGTGCCTTCTGGTACAGCACCTTCGCCTTCAGCTTGCCGCTTTCCAGCTTGCCGGTGGCCAGCTTCAGGTTCAGCCGCCCCTGGCCGATCTCGACGCTCTCCCCCTCCTCCGGCACGGTTTCCACCTCGATGTTGACGATCATCCTCTGCTGCATGCGCTCCAGGAATTCCGCGTAGGTGTCCGGCGACGGCACCCCGTCGACCGCCCTCAGGGCGTAGACGAACCTGCGGATATCATCCGCGTTCACCGCCAGGTTGAATGATATCCCACCCACCAGGTGGCGCTTCATCTCCTCCATGACGAACCGGCTCGCCTCGAAACCGGCGGCGTCGTGCTTCAGGCGCTGCTCCGCCAGATAGAGGTGCCCCCCCATCACCCGCAGCGCAGCCTCTTCGTTGGTGTGTTGGATCTCCCGCACCACCTTAAGGACATTGGCTACCGGCGCGTCCAGCGCCGCGTGCCCCTCGCTGTAATTGAGAGAGGTCTTGAACAGCACAAAAAGCTGCGCCACCAGCGCCTTGCCGAGCCGGCCCAGTTCATCGTTCAGCCGGTATGGACTCATCTCCAGCGCCATCTCAAACCTCCTCGGGACCGCCGGCCGCCCGCCCCTGTCCGGCGCTGATGGCGGAGATGGCCTGGTCGATGACGCCGCCGACCTCGACGTGCCGTTGCTTGCGCGCCTCTTCCAGCAGCTGCAGCGCGGCCGCGCTCCTTATCTTCATCAGGCCGGCGACGGCGCAGATGACGCTGTCCTTATCGATGGTCTTCTTGAACCAGGACTTCTTCAGCAGCATCTCCCTGAACAGCGGGATCACGCTCTCCGAGCCGAGCTCTCCGATCGCCTCGTAGACAGCCTTTTTCTCTGCCAGGTCCCTGGTCCGGAAGTCCTCCGACGCGGCCAGCGCCAGCACGGGCTTGAGCGCGAAACTCTGCCTCTCCCGGGCCAGGATCTGCAGGGCCTTGATGCGCAGGGCACTCGAGTCGTCGCGGAGGTATTTCAGGATGTAGGACTTCGCCTTGGGATCCGGGGAGCGCTCCAGAAAGCCCAGCACCTCCTTGCGGATCCTCGCTTCCCGGTGCGAAATGAGCCCGACGATCATCTCCAGCGCCACGGGGCTGGCCAGCAGGGAGAGGACGAGGACCACGTTGCGCACCAGGTACCAGCGCGGGTCGGACAGGAAGGGGGTGAAGACCCTCGGGTTGTCCTTGCCCAGTTCGACCAGCACCTCGATGATCACCTTCCTCATCTTTAGCTTTTCCACGCGTCCCAGCAGTTCACAGATGGCACCGAGCGAGGGGAGCCCGAAGATCTCCAAAAGCTCGCTCAACTCCTCGTGGCTCACACTTTCGCCGGCATCGAGCGTCTCCTGCAGCACCTGCACGGTCCGTTCGGAGAGTATCCCGGCAAGCAGCGCCGTGACCCGCTGCCGCTGATCCTCGGCCAGGCTGTCCGAGCGGCTGAGCTGATTCAGGAAACGGAGCAGCCGCAGCGCCTGGCCGATCTCGCCGACCAGGAACATGTCGACGGTGAGCTTCGCCATGATCTCGATGAAGTCGTCGAAGACGGCCGGATCCTTGGCTCCGGCCAGTATCGCCGACAGGATGGCGATCACGTCGTCCAGGGGGTTTCCATGCGCCTCGGCCTGCATCGCCGTGCGCAACCAGCCGGCCTCCTCGCCGGTCAGCATGAGCAGATGCTTGGAGATCACCCGGGGGGGGAGTGGGGAGTTGGCAGCGATGAAGGCGAAGACACGCGAGACGGCCTCCTGCTGGGAAAGTTCCGATGGCTGCTCCTGCGCCCAGCCGACCTCGACGAAGTCCTCCTCCAGCAGGTAGTTGATGTGCGGCAGGTTCTTCTCCCACAGTTGCGTGACGATGTCGTCATCGTGCTGGGGGGGCCGCTCGAAGCCGACGATCCCCAGGAAACTGTTGAGTTCCTCCGGTGCCACGCCGTGAGCGAAGAGCAGCGCCCTGATGCCGTCCGCATAGAGCCGGAAGGCGAGACTTTCCTTGGGATCCGGGTTCTGGTAGACGTCTACACCCCGGTACCGGAGGGCGAAACGATCCACCTCCAGCCTGATGTCGCCATAACGGGAGATGTGCGCCAGCATCTTGGCGTCCAGATCGTCGACGAACTTGATGAGCACCGGGTTGTTGGGCAGGTATATCCTGAGCCCCTTCGAGGTCCTCACCATGGAGAGGATGACGTCGTTGACCGAGGCAAGTTCCTCCCGGCCCGGGGTCGCCCTTTCCTGATCCTGCTTCGCTTCCCGAGCATCTTCGATCATGCGACTCCTCTCGCCATAGTCCCAGACCTGTCTCAAGCGCCGTGGCTGATGTCCGCCGGCGTCCCCGTTTCGCCTGCTGCTTGCGTCTCAATGAGACAGGGGGAGCAGATAACTCATTGATTATACGCCGAAGGCAGATTCATGTAAAGTAGAGTAGCTTCTAATTAACATAAGCATACCCCCTCTACAACACCGCCCATAGAGCCTCCACGACCGGGCCGCTCTCCTACCTCTTCGGCAGATGGTGCAGTTTCTGTAATCATTTCATGTCAGTTACCGCAGACCGGCTTCGGATCGGGGGCAGCAACCGTGCTTCACCCCCCGCCAACGATCGAGGGGCGCAGCAAAAGCAGCGACCAAAAAAGCCCGTTCGGATCGCTCCGGACGGGCCTGCTCATTAAAAAGATGGGATGTAGCAAGCAGCCCCCCAAATCAAAAAAGGGAGCCGGCAAATACCGGCTCCCTTCGTTTGTTTCAGGTGTGGGCCTTCGTTACATCATGCCGCCCATGCCGCCCATGCCGCCCATGCCACCCATGCCACCCGGCATTGCAGGCATGGAGCCTTCTTCCTTCGGCTTGTCGGCGATCATCGCCTCGGTGGTCATCATGAGACCTGCCACGGAAGCCGCGTTCTGCAGCGCGTACCTGGAGACCTTGGTCGGGTCGATGATGCCTGCCTCGATCATGTCGACGTAGGTGTCGTCGGCTGCGTTGTAGCCGAATGCGCCGGCGCCGTTTTTCACCTTGTCCACGACGATCGAGCCGTCCACGCCCGCGTTCTGGGCGATCTGACGGATCGGCTCCTCGAGTGCGCGCTTGATCACGTTGACGCCGAACTGCTGCTCTGCGGAGAGCTGCAGCTTGTCCAGCACCGCCATGGCGCGCAGGTAAGCCACGCCGCCTCCGGGGACGATGCCCTCGTCGACAGCCGCGCGGGTTGCGTGCAGCGCGTCCTCGACGCGTGCCTTCTTCTCCTTCATCTCGATCTCGGTTGCGGCCCCGACCTTGATGACGGCGACGCCGCCCACAAGCTTGGCAAGCCTTTCCTGGAGCTTCTCACGATCGTAATCGCTGGTGCTCTCCTCGATCTGGGCGCGGATCATCTTGACGCGTCCCTGGATCTCGGCTTCGACGCCGTTACCGTCGATGATGGTGGTGTTGTCCTTGTCGATGGTGATCTTCTTGGCGCTGCCGAGCATGTCGATGGTGGTGTTCTCCAGCTTGAAGCCGACCTCTTCGGAGATCACCTTGCCGCCGGTCAGGATCGCGATGTCTTCCAGCATGGCCTTGCGGCGGTCGCCGAAGCCCGGTGCCTTGACGGCGCAGACGTTAAGGACGCCGCGCAGTTTGTTGACCACCAGGGTGGCCAGCGCCTCGCCCTCGATGTCCTCGGCGATGATCAAAAGCGGACGGCCGGATTTGGCGGTCTGCTCGAGTACCGGGAGGAGGTCCTTCATGTTGGAGATCTTCTTGTCGTGGATCAGGATGCTCACGTTGTCCATGTTCGCTTCCATCCGCTCGGGATCGGTCACGAAGTAGGGGGAGAGGTAGCCGCGGTCGAACTGCATCCCCTCGACGGTCTCAAGGGTGGTCTCCATCGCCTTTGCTTCCTCGACGGTGATGACCCCTTCCTTGCCGACCTTCTCCATCGCCTGGGCGATGATGTCGCCGATGGTCCTGTCGTTGTTGGCGGAGATGGTACCGACCTGTGCGATTTCCTTGTGGTCCTTGATCGGCTTGGAGATGTTCTTCAGCTCCGCTACCAGCGCTTCCACAGCCTGGTCCAGACCGCGCTTGATCTCCATCGGGTTGTGGCCGGCGGCAACGAGCTTGGAACCCTGGCGGTAGATCGCCTGGGCCAGCACGGTGGCGGTGGTGGTGCCGTCGCCTGCCACGTCGGAGGTCTTGGAGGCAACTTCCTTGACCAGCTGGGCGCCCATGTTCTCGAACTTGTCGTCCAGTTCGATCTCTTTGGCAACCGTTACGCCGTCCTTGGTGATCAGCGGTGCGCCGTACGACTTCTCGATGACGACGTTGCGCCCTTTGGGACCGAGGGTCACTTTCACTGCGTCTGCCAGGGTATTGACACCTTTAAGGATGCAGTTGCGTGCGTCCTGGTCGAACTTGATGATCTTTGCAGCCATGGTTAAATATCCTCCTTGGGATGATTATATGTCGCGAAAATGCGATCTGCAGCCGGCTTCGCCCGAAGGCGCAGGGCCTTACTTCTCGAGGACGCCCAGGATGTCGTCTTCGCGCATGATCAGGAAGTCCTGTCCGTCCAGCTTCACTTCGCTCCCGGCGTACTTGCCGAACAGCACCTTGTCGCCCACCTTGAGATCGATCGGGTAGACCTTGCCGTCCTCGCCCCTCTTCCCGTTGCCTACTGCCACGACCTCGCCCTGCTGCGGCTTCTCCTTGGCTGTCTCCGGGATATAAAGCCCGCCCGCGGTCATGGTCTCTTCCTCAACCCTCTTCACGATGATACGGTCCTGCAGCGGTCTAAGATTCATGCCTTCACTCTCCTTTCTTTGAGATACGCGATCTCTAGTTGTAGAAAAAATATTAGCACTCAAAACTGCTGAGTGCTAATTGCTTGGTAAATATAAACAGCATGATGTTAAAAATCAAGGGGCGAATAAAAATAAATTCAGGCGGCCGCAAAGGCGGCAAAAAGCCCGGGCGCCGCCTGCAGATCAGCCCCTTACCACTTGCGCCTGGCCAGCTCCTCGGCATAGAACTTCTGGTACAGGATCTCCCAGTCGCGGCTGCCGGGCACCTTGGCCTGGCTGTAGGAGGCGAGCTTGTCCCGAACCGCCTGGTCGATCTGTCCCATGAGGGAAAAATACGACTCGATGGATCCCTTTATCGAGTCGAGGGCGCGCCTCTCGTCGGCGAAGTCGGCGAGGTCGTCGCTCCAGAGCTTGTCATAGATCTTGTGGGCTATGTGCGAGATGCGGTCTTCTGAAATGTGCATGGCTATCCTCTTTTCCGGCGGGTTATGCCTGGTCGGCTCCTGGCGTCAAAGGACGATCTTTCTTTCCTTGGCGAGCTTGTCCTTGATCATCCTGAGCATCTTGTGCCTGTCGATCCCGTCGTCCCCCATGGCCCGCAGCGTCTTTTCCAGGAGCGCCTCTGCGTCGCGCTCCAGGGTTTCCTCCACCTTCTGGTCCGCGGCGATGGCGGACTTGATCGCCGCAAGGACCGCTCCCCTCCCCTGCTTCGCCGTCACCAGTCCCGCGCGCTCCAGGTCGCCCAGCACCTTTTCCGCCAGACGTCCGATCTGTTCATCCTTAAGATGCATCTTGCCTCCGCTGAAAAGCTGTAGATGGCGCATTGTACGTCAAACGCACAAAATTGCAACAGCGTTCCAGAGGGAGCCGGCAACGCCCGCCCCTGCCGTCCGCCTCGCATGGCACGGCAGTTCCCGGCTGCCAAGCCATCGTTGCCGGCACTCCTTTCAGAAGAACGGGGCCGAGCTGAAAATCCTCTCAGAGAATGGGAAAAAAGCGTCTTGATTTATCCTTCGCGCAGGGATAAGATACAGCAGCTCGAAGATATTCTCTCTGCCATGCCCGTGAGGTTACCAACGCCCCTGCGGAATAATTCATTGAACGGGTGACTGTTTCGATCGTGGTGTGCTGCCCCATTGCGCGGGAATTGCCTGAAGCGGTCTACAGAAGCCCACCTAACTGGGAACTCGCTGTGAGGCCCCGAACCAACGACACGGCGGAGAGAGCTATTATTAAAGGGAGACCGGAGAACCGGGCTCCCTTTTTTTGACTTGCGGCAGCGGAGCAACAGCTGGATCAAACATAAAAGCAGGGTTGCCAATAAAGCAGACTCCAGATATATATTGCCAGATACAGTGCGGGTCACGATTTGATCGATGGAGGTGGACAAATGAAGGTCGTCGCATTCAGCGGCAGCGCACGCAAGGCAGGGAACACCGCAATACTGGTACAGAGGGTGTACGCGGAACTGAAGGCCGAGGGGATAGAGACCGAGCTCGTCGAGCTCGCCGGAGAGCGGATCCGCGGCTGCACCGCCTGCTACGGCTGCTTCAGGAACAAGGACAGGCGCTGCGTCATAGACGACGACATCGTGAACGCCGCCATCGGGAAGATGGACGCCGCCGACGGCATCATCATCGCCTCTCCCACCTATTTCGCCGGGATAACCAGCGAGACCAAGGCGCTCATCGACCGCGCCGGCATGGTGGCGCGGGCCAACGACTTCATGTTCAGGCGCAAGGTCGGTGCCGCCGTCATCGCGGTGCGGCGCGCCGGAGCCATTCACGCCTTCGACAGCATCAACCACTTCTTCCTGGTCGGCGAGATGATCGTCCCCGGCTCCAGCTACTGGAACATCGGCATAGGAAGGGAGATCGGCGACGTCGAGGCGGACGCGGAAGGCCTGGCCACCATGGAGACGCTCGGCAGGAACATCGCCTGGCTCATGAAAAGACTGGCGTAATATCCCGGATGTCACGAAAGGGGGTGCGTCTTGCCGGCCCCCATCCCCACCCGACCCTCCCCTGAAGGGGGGGCAGTTTGCACCTGCAAGGTGTCATATGACCCCGCATTTCCTCCCCACCCTGGTGAACCGCCCCTTCGACGACCCGGGTCTCTACCTGGACTTTCTCTTCGCGCGCCGTGCCGTCCTCTTCGACCTGGGCGACCTGGCCCCTCTCGGCGCGCGCAAGCTCCTGAGGATCAGCGACGTCTGCATCTCGCACACCCACATCGACCACTTCATCGGCTTCGACCGGATGCTCCGGATCATGCTGGGGCGGGATAAATCGGTGCACCTGTTCGGCCCGCCCGGCATCCTGAGGCAGGTGGAGTGCCGGCTCGCCTCCTACAGTTGGAACCTGATCGGGAGCTATCCGACGGAGTTCACGCTGATCGTGACCGAGCTTTACCCGGACCGGACCGGCCTGCGGGCCCGGTTCAGCTCGAAGCGCGCCTTTGCCCGGGAGTTCGAGGCGCCGGTCGAGGCCCCGGGAGGGGTGATCCTGGACGAAGAGAACCTCCGGATCCGCGTCGCGTTCCTGGAGCACAGCATCCCCTGCCTCGCCTACGCCTTCGAGGAGAAGCAGCATGTGAACTTCATGAAGAACCGGCTGGCCGAACTGGGGGCGCCGGTCGGGCCCTGGCTTTCGGAGTTGAAGCGCGCCGTGCTGCGCGGCGAGCCGGATTCGACCGTCTTCGCGTGGCCGGGAGCCGGTGAGGGGAGCGCAGGGAGGGACTTCACGCTTGGGGAGCTGAAGGAGCGGGTGCTGCAGATCGTCACCGGAGAAAAGATCGCTTACGTGACCGATACGGCCTTCACCCCCGAAAACCGGGAGCGGATCGTCGAACTGGCGCGGGGGGCCGACTACCTCTTCATCGAGGCGGTCTTCCTGCATGCGGACCGGGAACGCGCGCGCGACAGGGCTCATCTCACGGCCCGGCAGGCCGGGGAGATCGCGCGGGAGGCAGGGGTGGAGCGGGTGATTCCCTTCCACTTCTCGCCCAGGCACCTGGGAGCCGAGGAGGAGCTGCGGCGGGAGCTGGCGCAGGCGTTTCAAGGGAGGTAGCGGCCGGCACGCCCGGGCGCACCCAAGGCTCGCCCACCCCCGTGCGCGGCCCCGGCCTTAAATGCAGAAAGGGGCACCTTGCCAGCGCCCCTTTCCCTGATACTCAAAACCAATTCGTCGGCTGAATCTAGTCGAGCTTGAGCGCCACGAACAGGGAAGCATTCCCGCGCCGCAGCAGCACCTTCAGGTAGCCGCCCTTCTTTACCGAGGCAACGGCCTTGCCGTAATCGCTCACCGTGGCGATGCTGACGCCGCCTATCTCCCGGATCAGGTCGCCCTCGACGATCCCCGCGCGGTCAGCCAGACCGTCCGCCTCCACCTCGGTCACCACGACCCCCTGATCGCCCTTTACCCGCAGTTGCTGCGCCCGCTCCGGCGTCAGCTCGGCCACCTTGATGCCGAGCCGGTCATTGGGGAGCACCGCATCCTCGTCGCCGCCCTCCTTCATCTGCTCGATGGTGACCGGCACCGACACCTGATGCCCGTCGCGCAATACCAGCACGGTGACCTTCTTCCCCACCGGCGTGGCGGCCACCAGCCGCGGCAGCTGGTTCATCTCATTAATGGTGTGTCCGTCGTACTCGAGGATGATGTCGCCCCCCTTGAGGCCGCTCTTCTGCGCCGGGCTCGCCGGCAGGACCTCCGCGACCAGCCCCCCCTTCTCGCTGTCGAGCCCGAAGGAGTGTGCCAGCTCCGGGGTGACCAGTTGCAGGGAGACCCCGAGCCAGCCGCGGGTGACCTTGCCGGTCTCCTTGAGCTGGGTGATGATGGACTTCGCCATGTTCACCGGGATGGCGAAGCCTATGCCCTGGCCTCCGGCAACGATCGCCGTGTTGATGCCGATCACCTCGCCGTCCGTGTTGAAGAGCGGCCCCCCCGAGTTTCCCGGGTTGATCGAGGCATCGGTCTGGATGTAGTCGTCATAGGGGCCGGAGCCGATCACCCGCCCCTGCGCGCTGACGATCCCCGCCGTCACCGTCTGGGCCAGGCCGAAGGGGTTTCCGATCGCCATCACCCACTCCCCGACCTCGATCTTGTCGCTGTCGCCCAAGGGAGCCACGGGGAGATGCCCCTTGGCCTCGATCTTGATGAGCGCCAGATCGAACTTCTCGTCGCGCCCCTTCACCTCGCCCCGGAACTCCCTGCCGTCGGAGAGCTTCACCTTTATCTCGTCGGCGCCCATGACCACGTGGTTGTTGGTGATGATGTAGCCGTCATCGCTTATGATGAAGCCGGACCCCAGGTTCCTCTGTTTGTAGGGATGGCGCGGCACCTCGAAGAACTTCTCGAAATACTCCTGTAACGGGTCCCCCCCCGGGGGGAGCTGGCGTTTCTGCGGCGTCAGCGTCTTGGAGGTGCTGATATTGACGACGGCCGGCTTCAGCTTCTTGGCCAGCTTGGCGAAATCGGGGAGCAGCGCCGCAGCGCCCGCGACACCCGAAAAGACCGAGTAAAGAAACAGGCTGAAAACCAGAAATCTCGCAACTATTGCTGCCCGCATGGCTACCTCCTGGATGAAATTTAGTAGGCTACAAGCTAATACCGGCACGGTGGTTTGTCAAGGGCTCGGCGCCCCCCGCCCCTCACTGCCGTTTATGTTGAGGTGATCCGTTGTCGCCCCCCACCCTTCAAGGGAGGTGGTTCTTCCTGCCGCCTGGGCATAAAAAAACGGACGACTCCCCGGGGGCAGCTGCTGCCCGGGAAATCGTCCGTTGAGGTTACGGGTCAAACGGTGCTTTCGAGACGACTAATCCTCTTCCTTCAGGATGTAGCCTACGCCTCTGACCGTGTGGATCAGCTTCTTGTCAGCTTCGCGGTCGATCTTCTTGCGCAGGTAGTTGACGTAGACGTCGATGATGTTGGTGAAGCTGTCGAAGGTGTAGTCCCAGACATGCTCCGCGATCATGGTCCTGGTCAGCACCTGGTGCGGGTTG
>Ga0209317_1000180_pt1 | contig 85782 bp, 97 predicted proteins | sample RifGroB2_FD_183994 | JGI IMG/M metagenome (GOLD analysis project Ga0209317, IMG submission 183994) | Soil microbial communities from Rifle, Colorado, USA - Groundwater B2 (SPAdes) (version 2) | ecosystem: Environmental > Terrestrial > Soil > Unclassified | place: Rifle, Colorado | collected...
AACAACAGGGCATCCGAGATAGGAGACATAGTAACCGTAATTAAGGATATAGCGGATCAGACGAACCTTCTTGCATTAAACGCCGCAATAGAGGCGGCAAGGGCAGGAGAACAGGGAAGGGGATTTGCCGTAGTAGCCGATGAAGTAAGGAAACTTGCCGAAAGAACGATAAAGGCAACTGCGGAGATAACGGAGAAGATAGCGGCAGTACAATCCGAATCAACGCAGACCACCAAATCCATGGAAGAGGCGTCGGGAGAAGTGACAAAGGCAACGGACTACATAAGACAGGTAGGGGACTCGCTTAATCACATAGTAGACTCCGTGCATAAGGTAAGGGATCAGATAACGCAGATAGCTACAGCGGTTGACGAACAGTCCGCCGCATCGGAAGAGGTTGCGAGGAATATAGAAAAGACATCCTCCATAGCAAAGGATATGGAGAAAATGTCCGAAGACGTAATGCATCAGGTAAACGGCCTCACAAAGATAGCGGAGGAGTTAAGAAACTCCACAGCCGGTTTTAAAACAAAAGGCAGCGAATTAATGATACTCGATCTTGCAAAGACAGACCATAGGGTATTTGTAGGGAAAGTCGGAGCCTGCTTAAAAGGAGATGCCGTACTTGATCCATCACAATTACCCGACCATCATAACTGCAGGTTCGGCAAGTGGTATTTTGGAGAGGGCATTCAAATGTGCGGTAGTTTATCCTCATTTAAGGCCGTGGATGAGCCTCATGCCAAAGTACATGCACTTGCCAAAGAGGCTGTGTCGGCATGTAATTCAGGCGACAAATCGAAGGCCGAGAGGATTTATAAGGAGATGGAGGATATATCCGATCAGATAGGCAGCCTGCTCGACGGAATCAAGAGAGAATGTAAATAGAACATTTAAGATAAAAAAGGGGGCACCGAACAGCGCCCCCTTTTTTATTTGCTTTTTAGATATCGTAATACAGGAAAAATTCGTACGGATGCGGCCTTAACCTCAGCGCATCCACTTCCTTTGTCCTCTTATAGCTTATCCACATGTCTATGGCATCCTGTGTAAAAACATTGCCCTTCAGCAGGAACTCGTGATCCTCCTCGAGATGATTGAGCGCCTCTTCCAGAGTTCCTGGCATTGTCGGAACGGACGCAAGCTCCTCGGGACCGAGTTCGTAGATGTCCTTATCGAGCGGCTCGCCCGGATGTATCTTGTTCTCTATGCCGTCCAATCCGGCCATCAACATGGCTGCAAAGGCAAGATAGCCGTTGCACGACGGATCGGGGAACCTTACTTCGGCTCTTTTTGCCTTCGGGTTTGCGGAATAGGTAGGTATTCTTATGGATGCGGAACGGTTCCTTGCGGAGTATGCAAGGTTAACCGGCGCTTCAAATCCGGGAGTAAGCCTCTTGTATGAATTTGTAGTCGGATTTGTCAGCGCAGCGAGAGCCTTAGCGTGCTTCAATATGCCGCCGATATAGTAAAGGGCCATTTCGCTCAAACCTGCATAGCCGTTTCCTGCAAAGAGAGGCTTCTCTCCCTTCCAGATGCTCTGGTGGCAATGCATGCCTGAGCCGTTATCGCCGAAAAGAGGCTTGGGCATGAATGTCACGGTTTTGCAATGCCTTTTTGCAACATTCTTAATTATATATTTAAAGAGCATCAATTTATCCGCCATAGTGACAAGGGAGTCAAAGCGCATGTCAATCTCTGCCTGTCCCGCCGTAGCAACCTCATGGTGTTCCCTCTCTACATAAATACCGCACTTCTGCATCTCCATAACCATCTCTGTCCTGATATTCACCTGACTGTCTGTAGGCGGCACAGGGAAATATCCTTCCTTATGTCTCGGCTTGTAGCCCAGGTTCGGGTTCTCCTCGCGACCGGAGTTCCAGATGCCTTCGACAGAGTCTATAAAGTAATAGCCGCTGTTCGAATTCTGGTCGAACTGAATACTGTCGAAAATGAAGAATTCAGCCTCGGGGCCGAAGTAAGCGGTATCTCCGATGCCTGTGGATTTAAGATACGCCTCCGCCTTCTGAGCGATATACCTTGGATCCCTTGTGTAGAATTCCTTTGTTATTGGGTCTACGATATTGCATATAAGGCTTATGGTAGGGTACTCCATGAACGGGTCCATAAAAGCGGTCTTAGGGTCGGGGATTATCAACATATCCGATGTATTGATCGCCTGCCATCCCCTTATGGACGAGCCGTCAAAACCGAGCCCCTCTTCGAAAATCTCTTCCTTCATTTCTGAGATGGGCACTGCGAAATGCTGCCAGATTCCGGGAAAATCAAGGAACTTGAAGTTTGCCATAACCGCCTTGTTTTCCTGAGCCATCTTGATTACGTCCTTTGGTGTCATTACTCTCCTCCTTTATTTTTTATACTGCGGATTCTCCGCGTTCTCCGGTTCTTATGCGCACTACATCCTCTACCTGATAGACGAAGATTTTGCCGTCGCCGATCTTTCCTGTCTTTGCGGACTTCTCTATCACGTTCACAACCTTGGGGGCGAGGTCGTCGGATGTTACGATCTCTATCTTTATCTTCGGGATAAAATCGACCACATACTCGGCGCCCCTGTACAATTCCGTGTGTCCCTTCTGCCTTCCGAACCCCTTGACCTCGGTAACCGTCATTCCCTGAATGCCTATTTCGTTCAAGGCATCTTTGACTTCATCGAGCTTAAAGGGTTTAATTATCGCCTCGATTTTTCTCATATCTCACCTCCTAACAAAAAAAAATTTCGTAAAAATTCCACGCCCTGCCGCGATAGACTTCATAGGTTTTTTCGGTCTCTGTCTTGAGCCTCTGTTGGTCTATATCCTCAGCCTTTAACCAATCATATACCATTTCCTTAGTCACTTCAATGTGGAATTGAAAGGCGTATGCCCTGCTGCCGTAATTGAACGCCTGATTCGGGTAAAGATCGGAGCCTGCAAGCCTTATTGCGCCTTCGGGAATATCAAAGGTCTCCCCGTGCCAGTGAAAGACCTTAAACCTCTTCCAAAGGTCGCCTACGCCGGGATGCGTTGCGAGCCTTCTCATAAGAGTATCCTTTATGCCGTCCGGAGTAAGCTCTATATCGTGCCACCCTATCTCCTGCTCTTTGCCTTTATATACCCTCGAACCCAATGCCTTTGCCATAATCTGCGCTCCGAGACATACGCCAAAAACCCTTTTGCCGCCCGCTATAAATTCTCTGACTAAAGCTTCTTCTTTTTTTATGTAAGGATAGATGTCGTCCTCATTAACGCTCATCGGACCGCCCATCATAACAATGGTGTCAAATCCTTTAGTATCGGGTATGTCTTCGCCTTTTGAAAGGTCTACGATAGTGCAAGGAATTCCCTTGGACTCAAGGAAATCCCCTATTGTGCCGGGGCCTTCTGTTTCTATGTTTTTACAGATTAGAACGGACATATATATTATTTAGTGCAAGTGTTATACCATAAGGGTAGCCGTTGAAAGATAAGGAGTTTTAGAATAAAAAAGGCATTGCCTGCCTAAAAATTATGCAAGCAATGCCTTAATATTAGGCATTACATCGTATATCCGCTTTCTCCGTGCTGCGATATGTCGAGACCTACCACCTCGGACTCGTCGTCAATTCTCAGTCCTATGGTCTTATCTATAAGTTTTAACACAACGACCGTAACGACGAACGAATAAACAGCCGTCACCGCTATCGCAATCGCCTGAGTCATGAACAACTTAGGATTCCCGAAGAACAGGCCGTCGGCTCCGGAAGGGTTGATGAGCTTCTGCGCGAAAAGTCCTGCAGCAAGGGTTCCGAGAATACCGCCCACGCCGTGAACGCCGAAGGCGTCAAGAGAATCGTCGTATCCTAAACGGTTTTTCATATTCAAGGCTATGTAACATACAGCGCCTGCCGCCAGACCGATAAGCAACGCGGGCATAGGGCCTACGAATCCTGAAGCCGGCGTTATTGTCGCGAGCCCGGCTATCGAGCCTGTTGCAGCGCCGAACATTGTGGGTTTACCCCTGTGAATCCATTCGATAATCACCCATATCAAAGTTGCCGCGACCGCGGATATATGTGTTGCAACAAAAGTAGTCGCGCTCAAAGCTCCGGAAGAAAGAGCGCTTCCGGCGTTAAACCCGAACCACCCGAACCATAAAAGCCCGGCGCCGAGCACTGTCATCGGCAGGCTATGGGGATAAATGGCCTCATGCAGGTAGCCTTTTCTCTTGCCGATTATCAACGCGGCAGCCAAGGCCGATATGCCGGATGTGATATGCACAACAATTCCGCCCGCGAAATCGAGTACGCCCATATTCTTAAGCCATCCGCCCGTGCCCCATACCCAGTGCGCGACAGGGTCGTAAACTATGGTTGACCATACGACGGTGAAAACGAGAAACGCGGAAAACTTCATCCTTTCGGCGAATGCCCCGCTGATCAGCGCCGGCGTTATGACCGCGAACATAGCCTGATATATCATAAATGCGACATGAGGAATCGTAGCCGCATAATCGGGATTGGGTTCGGCGCCGACGCCGTTCAGACCTATCCAGTCGAGGCTGCCGATTATTCCTCCCATATCAGGGCCGAAAGACAGGCTGTAACCGAAAAGAATCCACTGAATGCTGACCACCGCAATGGCGACAAAGCTCTGCATTATAGTGCCGAGAACGTTCTTCCTCCGCACCATGCCGCCGTAAAAAAGCGCAAGCCCCGGCGTCATAAGCATTACAAGCGCAGTCGATAAAAGGATAAAGGCCGTATCGCCCGCGTCAATTTTAGCCGGCGTTTCCGCATACGCGCTGAACGGCGCAAAAAGGACAAACATCAAACCGAAAACCCAAAACAAACTTTTTTTCATTTACAACTCCTATGCATAGTTTTTTGTAGACCATAATCCGTAATCATCAGGGATGTGAGGCATACTTCAAAAGCCCTTACTAAGTGTAGTTGCCTGTGCAATCCGGAGATTACTTTTGTCTCATCCAATAAGAGAGCAAAGTTGTAGCTCACGAGAAAGAGAATGCTGTTATGATATTACATATGAGTAAAGGCTTTTTCAGAACGCCTCACATCCCGTGACTTTCAATCAACATTTGAAAAATTTCAGCACAAAGCACAGGTCCGCTTCAATGACTTTATCGACGAAACTTTTAATCCCATTCTCTTATGCCCGTCATCCGCATCGGCGGTATCTATCTTACTGAAACATATAGCATCTTTGCCTTGCACAAGAAACAACACTTATAAAGGCGTTGAAGCGGATTTGCGCTTTGTTCTAAACATTATAAAATTGCCAGAAATGTGCCAGAAAGGATGTTATTGATTTTAAATGGATTTTAGAAGCAGTGTCGGAGGGTAATCCTACAAAAATGTAGGATTACCCTCCGGAGAATGGAGTTACCTATTGAAAAACAAACAGTTGCAATTTTCCTACATTTTTGTTTGAGCTACAAATTTGTAGGATTTTATATCGCGGATTCTCCCGCTTCTCCCGTCCTTATCCTTATCACCTCTTCGAGGGACGAGACAAAGATCTTGCCGTCTCCGATCTTTCCGGTCTTTGCCTTTTCTTTTATTGCCGACACGACCTTTTCCATCATGCCGTCGGACACCACTATCTCGAGCTTCACCTTCGGGATAAAGGCAATGTCGTATTCCGCTCCCCTATAGAGTTCTACATGACCCTTTTGCCTTCCGAACCCTTTTACTTCAGTTACCGTCATGCCCTGAACTCCTATTTCATTAAGGGCATCCTTCACCTCATCCAGTTTAAACGGCTTAATTATAGCCTCTATCTTTTTCATAATTCCTCCTTACAAGTTATACGCCTTTTCACCGTGCTGGCTCTCGTCAAGCCCTTCGATCTCCTCTTCAACGTCAACCCTCAGCCCTACAACCGCCTTTATGATCATGAAGATTACGGCGGTAACGACAGCCGTATACACTATAGTAACTCCGACCGCTACGATCTGCGTCCAGAGCTGGCCGGGATTGCCGTAAAGAAGCCCTTTACCGGCCTCGTTTATCGACGGGTCCGCAAATACGCCTGTCAATATTGCGCCGAGAGTTCCGGCTACGCCGTGAATTCCGAACGCGTCGAGGGTATCGTCATAACCGAGTTTCGACTTAATTACCGCTACGGAAAAGAACGACACTATGCCTGCTGCAAGACCTATTATCATGGCTCCGGTGATGTTCACAAAACCCGCTGCCGGTGTTATGGCGACAAGTCCGGCTACGGCGCCCGACGCAAGACCGAGCACTGTAGGCTTCTTTGAATGCGCCCATTCAGTGAACATCCACGCAACAGCCGCTATAGCCGTAGCAGTATTGGTGTTTATAAACGCTGCTCCCGCAAGGCCGTTTGCCGCAAGAGCCGAACCCGCGTTAAATCCGAACCATCCGAACCAGAGAAGCCCTGCTCCTGTTACTACCATTGTCAGATTGTTCGGGATAAGGGTCATCTCACGCCTCTTGCCGAGTATCAGCGCGCCCACAAGGGCCGCTATACCTGCGTTTATATGAACTACCGTGCCGCCTGCAAAATCAAGCGCTCCGAGTTTTGCCAGAAAGCCTCCGCCCCATACCCAGTGAGCTACCGGAAGATACGCAAGGCTCATCCATAATATCGAAAAAAGTATCCACGCCGAGAACTTCATCCTCTCGATATAAGCGCCGCTCGCAAGGGCTACGGTTATGGCCGCAAAGGTAAGCTGATACACTATGAATATGTATTCCGGTATGGTCTTTGCCGCGTCGGATATGCTGTTGGCTCCGACCCCCGACAAAAAGAGCTTTTCCGGATTTCCTATGATGCCCGAGATGTCCGTTCCAAAAGTGAAAGTATACCCGTAAACCACCCACAATACGCTCACTATGCAGAATGTTACAAAAGACATCGCAATGGTGTTAAGCGTGTCTTTGCGTTTTGAAAGACCGCCGTAAAATAAGGCAAGCCCCGGAATAGTCATCAACATGACAAGCGCTGTTGCCATTATCATCCATGCGGTGTCGCCCGTGTCTATTTTCAACGGAGCTGGAGCTGCAGCAACAGGGGGTGCGGGCTGAGCAGCGGGGGACTGCTCAGCCGCAGGGGGAGTGGGAAGCGGGGTCTGTGCCTGCTCCGCAAACACAAGGCCCGCAAAACCCAACAAACCGATTACCAATAATATGCTTATAAATCTTTTCATGTTTCCCTCCTCTTAAATTAAAAGCTCAATGTAAAATTAATACCCGTCACAAGGGTATCGTCAAGCTTTCCGTTAGGATTATACGAGTTTCCGTCCACGCTCTTTTTAGCCTTATTCGAAAGCGGGAACCAATACTGAACCATGGGCTGTATCGATACATTTTTCGCTATAGGTATTGTGAAGCCCGCCTTTACCATACCGTCGTGAAATCCGCTGTATTTCTTACCGGTATATGCGCCTGTCGAAGATTCGTATGTCTTCCAGTAATTATCGCTGCCGGCAAAATAGCCTGCCGACGCTCCGAGATCGAGAGTCATCTCCTTATACACAGGCACCGAGTGCGCTATCGAGAGGTTAAAATATGTGCCTCCGTATTCGTTTATGTCGCGATACACGGATAAAACAGGCTTTAATATCGTGTCATACGCTATCGTCACAAAGACCTCGTCCGTCTCGGCGGTATAATCGGTGCCGTAATAGATATAACCGCCTGTCAGGCTTAATTTGTCTATAGCATAGGTATAGCTCAATGTCAAATCCGTCTCGTTCAAGTCCTTCTTCCCCTGATTTGAAAGATAGTTCGCATTGCTGACGCTCTGCGTGCCGTTTACATTGCTGTCGATATTGCTCCATAGGGACGCCGAAAACCCTTTGTATGAAACGCTTATAGACGGCTGCGTTACAAAACTATGCGAGCTTAGCTCATATCCCCTGAATATATACTTGTTTAAAACAGCGACCGATGCGCTGCCTGTGACAGGAGACGCCTCCTCCTTTTTCTCCTCCGCATAAGCCCCGGCAATGGAAAATCCGAGCGCCAGAACCATTGCTAAAACCAAAACCCTTAAACCTTTCATCTTATACCTCCACTCTTTGTTTATTCGGCAGGATAAACCTGCTACATTTTTGCTGTCTCTCCCATTTGCTCGATAACGGCGATGCCTCTCTCCCCCTCCTTTCTTATCCCGTATTTTTTGATCTTATAGCCGATCATCCTCTCGGTTATGTCGAGCTCTCTTGCCGCCCGGGCCATAACCCAGTTGCACTCCTTGAGGGCCTTGATTATCTCCTCCCTCTCTATTTCCTTTACCTTTTCTTTCAGGGAATCCATCTCTTCACCTCCCTACAATATTGCCAGAACCGTGCCGGCTCTCATCTCTTTGATTTATATATGAATGCTTCTATAATTCATGCTACATTTTTGTAATTTGATACAATTTTGTATGATTTAACAATACCACTGAGCACAATATTCATAGATTGCGATACCCGTGAGAGGAGACAAAGTATTGGAGCGACTTCGACAGCCCAAGCGCAACATGGATGTTTAAGCGGGCTGTCGTCAAAACTGTAAAACAGAGAAATGCCGATATCATATCCTGCTCATCGGGCAAGAAGTAATACCGGCATATGTTGGTCACTTTGAGCAGCAAAATAAGTTAAAATTTTTTGTAAGGCAAAAACTTTCCGTTAAGTGTGACTAACACCCTGTCACCTTTCGGATCTTCCACTCTCTGTATATCCATCGAAAAATCTATGGCGCTCATTATTCCGTCACCGAAGGTCTCATGGATCAATTCCTTAATGGAAGGCCCATATACCTGAATGAGTTCGTAAAAACGGTAAATGGTCGGGTCTACCGGGACTGCGTCTTCCAGTGCTCCTCTCATGGGACATTTCTGTAATGCTGCTGCGACATCAGGCTTGAGACCGAGGACTTTTACTGCTGCATTCGCCTCTTCTTTTGACATAGCATGCTGTCCCAGAAGTGCGGCAGTGGTCCATATTTTGTGCTTGCCCACCTTTTTTGCAATGGCCTCCCATGTCAATCCTTTCTTCCCTTTTGCCTCAATAATCAGTTGTGTTGCTTCCTCGCGAATCATAACAACCCTCCTTAAAATATTTTATAGTTTCAGGTCTGACGGATACACCGGCAGCTAAATAGCTGACGCGCCCCTCTCCCTTGTACGTATCCTGATAACATCTGCGACGTTGAGAACAAATATCTTTCCATCACCGATATTGCCGGTTTCGGCAGCAGTTGCTATTATGTCAACCGCCTTTTCCACCTGATCATCCTCAACTACCACCCATACCATCTGCTTTGGCAACGTGGTGTAGTGAGTAGACCCCACCTGCAAGCCTTTCTGATGACCTCTACCCATTACCATTGTCGTGGTAAGGCTGCTGTAGCCTGATTTGTCAAGCGCTTCCTCTACCGTTTTGAATCTTTCGGTCCTTATAACTGCCTGAATCATTTTCATACAGTCACCTCTTTATGCGCTCGCTCAACGAGAAAGCGGATTATGTGATTACGGATGACATAGTAAGAGGACTGTTCTATTATTGTGGACCTGCTTCTCGGCCGGGGGATGGCAACCTCCACGGATTCCGCTATCTGCGCCTCTGGACCCGCACTCATAAGCAGTATCCTGTCCGACAGGAGTATTGCCTCATCAACGTCATGGGTTACCATGAAGACTGTGCTTCCGGTCTCGTTCCACATGCGCACCAGCTCTTCCTGAATAGTCCCTCGCGTCAGGGCGTCAATCTGTGCGAAAGGCTCATCCAGAAGGAGCATCTTCGGTTCTACCGAGAATGCTCGGGCTAGCCCTACTCGCTGTCGCATACCGCCCGACAGTGCGGCCGGTTTTTTATTTTCAGCATAGGTGAGGCCCACCATATTGATGTATTTCTGCACCCAGTCATCGACCTTTTTGACACTCCAGTCCTTGTGGGCGGCGGTCACCGCAACACGGATGTTCTCAAATACAGTCATCCAGGGCATCAGCGCGAAATTCTGAAATACTACCATGCGGTCGAGTCCCGGCCCTGTAATGACCTTTCCGTCGAGCTCCACCCGTCCTTCCGAAGGGGTATCGAGGCCGGCGACAATATTCAGGAGCGTTGATTTGCCGCATCCGGAATGCCCTATTATGGATATGAACTCCCCCTTTTGCATTTCGAGGGAAATGTTTTTGAATATGCACTGCGCCCCGTTTCCATTACCGCCCGGGAAGTTTTTCGTTAAATTGTTGACTGCAAGATATGGCATGTTCTGTTCCTCCTAATCCACAAAAGCGATACGTTCTGCAATCTTGTTCAGCCCGAAGTCGATAATGACACCTACTATCCCGATCAGTATGATCGCGAAGATGACGCTCGTAAGCGAAAGATTGTTCCATTCGTTCCATACAAAATAACCGAGGCCCAAGGAACCGAGGAGCGCCTCGGCAGGAACAATGGCAACCCAGGCACTTCCCATTGATATCCTCATGCCCGCTATGATGGTCGGACCTGCGGCGGGCAGGACAACTTTGAACAGCCGCGAAAACCAGTTCAATTGCAGGATACTGGACACATGCATATAATCCTTCTTGATGTTTGCAACGCCGAAAGAGGTATTGGCAAGCGTCGGCCAGAGGCTTGCCATAAAGACCACAAGAAGGGCGGTTATGCCGCTGTTTTTGACGCTGTAAAGCAGTAGGGGCATCCATGCGATGGGGGAAATGGATTTTAGAATCTGGATGTACGGGTTGACCGCGCGGAAAATGGTCCTGTTCAGTCCGAGGACAACGCCGAAGATTATGGCAACGACAACCCCTGACCCGAATCCGAAGACAAGTCTTCCCATGCTGTAGAGGGTCAGTATGCCGATGCCTTTATCATTTGGCCCGTTGTCGTAAAAGGGATGCCGAATGAACTCCATTGCTGTTTTCAATACAGGGACGGGGCCCGGAAGTCCCTGTCCTGTGCCGCCGATGGTGAGAAGGTGCCAGAGCATGAGGAATACCGCCAGTATCACCATGCTGAGAAGCAGAGAGTTTTTTTGTTTTACAAGCGCCGCCATCTCTCTTATCCCTCACTCTTGATAGCAAATCCTTTCAAGTACTCAGAAGGTTTTGCCGGATCAAACTCTTTGCCCATGATCTTGTGTTTCTTATAGTTTGTCGCAGGCGCCTTGTATCCAAGCTCTTTCATGTACTTGGAGCAGTCTGAGGCGAGGAAAACTTCTTCCGCGATTTTTTTATAGTTTACATCTCCTTTAATATAGTTCCAGCGCTTCATCTGGGTGAGTATCCAGACCGCCATCGATTGCCAAGGGAACGGATCAAAATCGATCCGGTCAGGGACATTATGCATATTGCCGAGCCCGTCAGGGAATTTGCCGGTAAGCACCTGCTTTATCACTTCGACCGGCTGGTTGAGATAGTTGCGAGGAGCAATGGCCTCTGCAATACTTTCACGGTTTTCGGCTTTGTGGGCATAGTGGGTAGCATCCACAATGGCTTTGAAGACCGCTTTAAAGGAGTTGGGCATTGTTGTCGCAAATTCCTTGGAAGTAGCAAAAGCGCAGCAGGGATGTCCCGGCCAAATATCCTTGGAAAGCATAAAGATGAATCCGGCTCCTTCGTATACTGCCCTCTGGTTGAACGGGTCAGGAGCGAGATATCCGTCCACGTTTCCCGCCTTAAGGTTTGCAACCATTTCAGGCGGAGGGACTACCCGTATCTTTACGTCCTTGTCGGGATCGACGCCACCTTCAGCAAGGAAGTAGCGCAGGAGATAGTTATGCATGGAGTAATCGAAAGGCACACAAAACGTAAAGCCCTTCATCTCCTTGGCGGTCTTTACTCCTCTATGCTTCATATGAAGAGTAATAGCCTGCCCGTTAATATTTTCTACCGCAGGCATATAGAAAGGGGTCGCCTGTGAGCCGGCGCCCATGGAGATGGAAAGAGGCATGGGTGACAGCATATGGGTACAGTCTGTCTGCTTGTTGATCGCCCAGTCACGGATCATCGCCCATCCCGAAGCCTTCACCACTTCGGCGTCCTTAAGCCCATACTTTTCGTAGAATTTGAGCGGATGCGCCATAATAATTGGAGTGGCACAGGTTATGGGGATGAACCCTATTTTCAAATTTGTTTTTTCGAGCTTGCCCGGCGCCTCTTTTGCCCAAGCCTTTGCCTTTTCAAGGGGGAACAGGTCGGAGATCAGGGCCAGGGCAGCGCCGGAACCAACGACTTTAAGGAATTCCCGGCGGCTTGTTTCATTGTTCCCGAACAGGGCCTTCAAAACCGAGTTTTCAACGGCACGATCTATTATTTCTTCTTGTGTTTCCACAGGACGAGACGATTCACCATGGTCATGGTGACAAGAGCAATGGGTGTGTGCCAATGATGAGTGCGGATCGAAGCCGTCTCCAAGACAGTTGACCGATAAAGAGACGTCTTTACTATTGCCTTTCTTATTTTTCATGCTGCCCTCCCTGTTGTTGTTTGATGGCAGTGAAGAAGCAATATATATACCAAAATATAACCAATTGATTTATAATGAATTCCCGCAATTGGATTTGCTACATTTTTGTAATTTGATACAAAATTGTATGACAAAGTCCTTCTAACGAATAACCCTTGAGAGGGCATTGTGCTGAAGCGGTTTCAGCAGCTCTAAGTTTCGCCGTGATGACGAAACAGAGCTGGTGCCTCGGAGACGGACACGGATGTCCGGCGAGAATGAGCGGAAATACTATGCCCTCTCATATTAAATGGAGGGTTAAATATTAACCGCATACCTCACAATTATCGTCCTTGCGGATATTCAACTTTTTGAATTCCATATCTGCGGTATTAAAAACGAGCATCTGCGACATCAGCGGCTTACTGAAGCCCGTCAGCAGCTTTATGGCTTCTACAGCCATCAGGCAGCCGAGCATTCCGGATACCGCGCCGAGAACAGGGAAGCCGAGTTCCTCCCATTCGGGATTGTCGTCGGGATACAGGCAGTTCAGGCACGGCGTAACTTCGGGGATAATATTGAATATATATCCCTCCATTCCGTTCATCGCGGCCTCGACCATCGGAACGCCCTTCTTTACGCAGGCGTTATTTAAAGCCCGCCTCTCCTTAAAGTTAGGCCGCGCGGACAGCGCTATCTGCACGCCCTCGATCAGCTTATCGACGTTGCCGTCGGATGTGCGCTCGTCGTATATATCGACTTCCACGTCGGGATTTATTTCCTCTATGCTTTTCTTTGCCTGCGCGACCCTGCTCTTACCTATCCGGTTATATTTCATCAATATCTGCCTGTTCATATTCGAAAGGGTCAGATTGCCGTAATGTGCAAGAACCATTTTCCCGATACCCGCCGCTGCAAGATAAATAGCCGCTGTTCCGCCGAGCCCGCCGATACCTGCGATAAGCGCGGCGGATCTCTTCAGCTTCTGCTGATGCCTTTCAGTAAACCCTTCGAGCATAAGCTGCCTTTTATATCGCTCCCGATCCATTTCTGCAACGGCCCCAATCATACCTTTATTCTCCGGCGCTTCAAAAAGCGAATTTAGAAAGGCACAGGCCTAAAAGCAGAGAGCCCCATGAGACGAACACTATATAAGTAGAGATCTCTCCGCTGTCGAGACTGCTCGACTTTCCGGCTATCAGAAACGAAACCGCAAGAGTTCCGAGCCCGAATAAAACAAAAATAACCGCCAATCCGATCATCGCTAAATACACCTCTCTTTATTTTAAATCCCTTAATTGACCATCTCGCAGTATTCCTCGCCGATGCGGGCATTCAAAACCTCAAGTTCCATGTCCTTGTCCTCTCCGAGGATACCGCACGCATCCGCCCTGCACTGCTTGCAGTGCGTCATCTGCGGAATATACGGAACACATCTGTCCCTCATCCCGTTTATCGTTTCACGCGACGGCCTGCTCAGGTGTTCGAATTCAGCCTGCGGGATGAGAGGTATTATGTTCATTATGTCCGCGCCCTTTCCGCCCGCGAGCCATGCGATTAACGGGATCTCCGCATCGTTGACTCCGGGGATCAAAACGCTGTTCACCTTCACGATAAGGCCGGCGTCTATGGCGTTCCTCAAACCTTTCCACTGGTTGCATAAAAGACATTCCGCAGCGTCCTTACCCTTGTAACGCCTTCCTCTATAAAGAACCCATGAATATATTTTCTCGGCCGTCTCCGGCATAACGGCGTTGATGGTTATGGTGAGGCTCCTGACGCCGCATTTCACAAGGTCTTCAAGCCTCTCCGAAAGATAAAGGCCGTTCGTGGAAATGCAAAGTATCAGTTCCGGGAATTCCCGGTTGATCGCCCTCATAGTCTCGAACGTCGCGTCGTTTGCCAGAGGGTCTCCCGGTCCCGCTATCCCGACTACGCTGAGATTCCCGCTCCTTCCTACAAGCGCTCTCACTCTCTCCAGCGCCTCGGAGGGCGATAAGACCCTGCTTGTGATTCCCGGCCTCGACTCATTGGCGCAGTCGTATTTTCTGATGCAATACCTGCACTGGATATTGCACGCGGGAGCTACAGGAAGATGCAGCCTCCCGAATTTGTGATGAGCCTCTTCAGAAAAACAGGGATGGCTTTTCATTATGTCATTCCCCTTGAGAACCCCTAACCGTTTCATATCATCCACCTCGCATTAAACAATAGTCTCGTATTACCAAATGCAATAGTAGTGCCAAACATATAACGTCATGAAATCACAGGGAAAGCCGGATCTTATGAATTCCCCATCTCTTGCATTTATGTAGCTATTGAGACATTTTTGTTGTTTAATAAAGCCCGCTGTTCTGGTATAATTGGTGTAAATCTTTTTACCGGAGGGGTAACCGAATGCTTGAACGCCCGAATCCGATTTTCAACAAACCTGTCGATCCGTCGGAGGATACGGCCCAAAACAAAAAGGCAAACAAGGGCATTGCAGGCGGCGAGACATTCGACAAAATGCTGTTCTCATCTCTTGCCCCTATCAAACCTGAAGAGACTACCGTTACCGGCATTGTAGACCGGATAATCAATCAAAATATTCAGGCGGAAGCCCGGAAACCGGCAGACGCATTCGACGGGATAATAAAAGTCGTTTTTAAACATGAAGGGCACAGGTTAGTGAAAAACGACGGGGGGAAAGGGGCTTCGCGCTTCGGCATACTCGAAAGCACCGCGCGTCAATACGGATACAAGGGCGATATCAAAAATATTTCTCAGGCGGAAGTGGAAGGCATCTACAGGAAGATGTGGGAGAAATCAGGAGCGGCCTCCTTGCCTTATCCCCTGAGCCTCGTGCACTTCGACACTTACGTGAACAGTCCGGGAGCTGCAAAGAAGCTCCTCGAAAAATCCGGCGGCGATATAGACACCTACCTGCAACTGAGGGAGAAGCGCTACAGACGCCTTGCGGAATTAAGGCCCGAAAGATACGGAAAATATCTTAAAGGCTGGACGAACAGGATCAACAGCCTCAGGGCATCTGTGAACGAACACCGGATGATAGCAAGCGTTTTAAACGCTCCTCCAAACCCCGCCTTCAAAATAGAATCCAAAGACGCGTAAGCAGTAGAATTCTGCGCGCCTCTACAGCGCTATATGCACGTGACATTTCTTTGTGCAGGCGCGGGAACATGCCTCGCATCCTATACATTCTTCCGGATTGGCTATCGACATTACCTTATTGCCCATGTCGTCTCCGTACTCGTCCTCTCCTTCAAACGGCTTTTCGATAAGCTCAAGCACCTCGCGGCTGCAGACCTTATAGCACCTGCCGCAACCGATGCATTTCTCCACGTCGATGGACTCTATGAATTTAGGCGTCCACTCCTTCCCGCCTCTCGTATATCCTACAATTGCCATAACTCCTCCTTACGCTATCGCCTCTCCGTCATGCTCTCCTGTCCTCACCCTTACGGCTCCCTCTATCGGCGAAACGAATATCTTCCCGTCTCCGGCCTTGCCTGTCTGATTCACCCTGATTATGGACTTCACAATCTTAGTCACCACGTCATCCGGCACCACGATAGTGAGCATCCTCTTCGGCACATACAACGCTATCTTAGGCAGCGTGTGCTCAAGCGCGTATGTTGAAGGAGTAGGGGTAAGCTTCACCGCGGTGCAAAAGCTGTCCGGCATCTCGGAATCCATCTCAGCGCACATTGCGCCTTTCTGTTTTCCTCTGCCGTCAACGCTCTGAATAGTGAGCGACGGATAACCCAGTTCGTCAAGCACTGTCTTTGTTTCCGGGAGCTTATCTCTCCTTATAATCGCCGTTATTTCTTTCATCGTTAGACCTCCTTTTATTCGATTACTTTATAGGCATGCCCTCCATGCCATACATGCATTTAACTATAATACTGCCTCTCCTGTTCTAACGGTATATGTCGCTTCCACAGGGCTGATAAAGACCTTGCCGTCTCCAATAAAACCTGTCCTTGCCTTGTCCTGAATTATCTTGACTACCCTGTCCACGTCTTCATTATCGACAACAGTCATGAGGAGGGTCTTCGGAAGCTCGTCGTAATGCACGGGCCCGACTTGCAGCCCTTTCTGCTTTCCCCTTCCGAACACAGGCATCTTTGTAAGGGACGGGAATCCCGCGCCCTCCAATGCCAGCACCACCTCCTGCTCTTTTTCCGGTCTGATAAAAGCCCTGATCATCTTCATCTCTCTTTCCTCCTATTTAAATTTATTAGTCATTAGTTTTACTTTTTTACCAATGACCGGTGACTATTTACTGCCCATCGCCTTTTTCAGCCATATCGGCGGCGATGTATGCGCGGTCTCCATCAGCTTCCGCATAGACTCTTCAATCGAAACGGCTTCTTTCACCTTTACGGGCATGATCCCTTTCCTTGCAAGCCGCGCCGCGGAAGGCCCGCCTATTTCCGTCAGATATATGATCTTGCAGTCCGCCAGTTTATCCGTTTTGTCCTGCACCTTTTCGTCATGCGCGCGTCCCATTCCCTTAGTCCCTTCTACTGCCGTATCCCTTCCGTCGGCAAACTTCCTCATCTCAAGGAATTTATAACCTTCATTGGTCAATTCGTACACTGCGAACATTCCCGCCCTGCCGAAATGCTCATCCACCATCACGCCGTCTGTTGTTGCAAATGCGATTTTCATTTGTGCACCTCCAAAAATAAATTCGCGATGTCGTTAATAAGTCCGAGCGTTCCCCTGTATCCGATAGTAACCTTATGGTTATTTCCCAGAACCTTATATACAGGGAACCCCATCTGATACAAAGGCGCTCCGAGCCTTTTCGCGGTATCTTCCGCGTGGGAGTTTGAGATGAGCAGGTCAAAATTGCCCTCTACAGAAAACAGATCTCCCGAATTCACATCGACTATTTCAATTTCCGCGCCCATCTCATCAAGCCAGCTCGCCGCCTGAAGCGACAAATCGTTCTCCAGCGCGAGACATGCCTTTTTATTGCCGTAATAAAAATGAGCGTCCCTCATCCCGTCTGTTAATATCCGCCTCTGCCTTTCGTATTTTTCAGGAACCGGCCTGCCGCGCAGCATTGAAAGCGTTTCCATGAGCATATCGGTATCCCTTGATCCCGCAATGCTCTCAAATACCCTGTATTCCATGCCGAACCTATCTTTCAGCTTCTTGGCGGAAGCCTCCATGCTCGAGCCTATCGCGAGGGTAAATTCCGATTTTGACATCTCGCTGATTTCATCAACGCTTGTGCCTCCGGTCGCGATGGGCGACATGCCCTGCCTGCTTCCGTCGAGCGCGGACAGGTCCGGAAGCATTATAGGCTTAAGTCCGAACGATTCGATTATATCTCTCAGTTCCGTGAAATCGGCAGGCGTAAGATGCGAGCCTGCAAGCACATTTATCTGTCCTGTTACCGTTTTTGTTCCTGGTTTTTTAACAAGGCCGAGCAGAGTTTCTACCGCCTTCGCATATCCGCTCTCAAGCCCCCCTTCATAGTCAGGGGTAGGGATATGAAGAATAGCGCAATGCGTATACTCTCTCTGAAGCTGCTTTGCAACACTGCTCGCATCATCTCCCTTGACCTCGGAAAGTCCGGATGTCATCACCCCGATGATCTCAGGACTGTTCTTTTCGATAAATCCTTCGACCGTTCTTGTTATAGTATCCTCGCTTCCCATGACAACATTCTCCGTAAAGAGCTTTGTGGAGGCGAGGGCGATCGGCTCCCTGAAATGCTTTGTCAGAAGCACCTTTCCCAAAAACGTGCATCCCTGCGCGCCGTGAATGATGGGCAGGGCATTATTAATCCCCTGAAAGGCAATCGCAGCGCCGATGGACTGAGAATGCTTCAAAGGGTTGATAAGACAGCTTTCAGCTTTCAGCTTACAGCCTTCAGATTTTTTCTTTTGCTGATTGCTATAAAACTTTATGCCGCTGTTTATCTGTCCGGCAAGATTTACCAGCCCGTCATATCCCGCGTACGCCGTATGCCTTTCCTGATTCACATCTACAAAAGGATAACCCTCTTTTACTGCGAGATACTGGTTCCTTCCTCCTGCAACGAGGATATCCGCGTTTCTTTCCTTCAAGAGCCGGAGCAGGTTTTTTGGCGTAGTGTCCTCTACAATAGGCGCATTCTGCCCCAATATATCTTTCATCTTCTCCTCGTCTTCAAGGCTGCTCTTCTTTGTGCCTATGGCGACGATCTCTATCCCCAAATCCATAAGCGCGGAAATAAAAGACCAGCTCTTCACGCCGCCTGTATAAAGCACGGCTTTTTTGCCCTGCAGATGTGCATAAGGTATCAGCCTTTCAATTAATTTCTCTTCTTCTCTTGCGATGAGGTATTCTATGCGTTCGTTAAAGCCGTTCAACCCGTTTAAGCTGTTTAAACTGTTTGAATGGATTAAGCTGTCCGTTATAGCCCTGAGCGCCTTCGACATCTCTGTCCTTCCGAAGAAAGAAACTTCGATATACGGAATTCCGTATTTCCTTTCCATCTCCCTTGCAATGTTTATCAATGCCCTGCTGCACACGACAACATTCAGCTTTGCCCGGTGTGCGTATGTTATCTCCTCAAATGTCGAATCACCGCTTATCCGCGAAAGAACCCTTATTCCGGCCTTCTTAAGCACAGGCTCAACAAGCCATAGGTCGCCCGCTATGTTGTATTCGCCTATGAGATTGACATAGGGGACTGTCCCGGATTTACGGGCGAGTTCATCAACGGTTTTGGGCGAAGCCGTAGAATCGGGACTGTCCCCTTCAGGAGGCTCGCCCGTTCCTATCGCATAATCGAGCAATACCTCTCCGGCTATTCTGTTGCCGAGATTCTTAGGGCCGACGAAACCCGGCGCATTCACGGGTATTACCCGAATGCCGAGAGATGTTTCGGCCTTTTTACAGACCGCCTCGAGGTCTTCGCCTATCAGACCGCTTACGCACGTGGCATGGACAAATATCGCCTTCGGCTTCACCGATTCGTAAGTCCGCAATATCGCGTTATACAGCTTATTTTCAGAGCCGTAGATGATATCCATCTCGCTTATGTCCGTTGTAAAACCCATCCGATGGAGGCTGCCCTTTGAGGACAGCGTTCCCCTTCCTTCCCATGAATTGCCGCAGCATGCTATAGGGCCGTGGACGATATGAGCCGCATCGGCTATGGGCTGAAGGACTATCATAGCGCCGTCAAAGGCGCACGATTCCCCGCCCCGTGAACGGCAGACCTTGTCCTTCTTCTCCGTCCCGCAGCCGTGCTCAAAATATTTATCCAGCCCTGTAGTCATTTCGGATCGCTCCTTTTATTTCCTACCTGATTACGTCAAAACTCGCAGTATTAACCGTCTTTCTGTCCATCTCATCGAGGACTGTATTCACAATCGAACTCACGAGGTTCAGCACTCCCTGATAGCCGATTACCGGATACCTGTGGAGATGGTGCCTGTCAAAAAGCGGGAAGCCTATTCTGATAAGCGGCGTACCGGTGTCTCTCCAGAGGAACTTCGCGTATGAATTCCCGATTAACAGATCGACCGGCTCCGTGAATAGTAGAGACCTCAAGTGCCACATATCCTTTCCTGAATAAACCTTGGCCTCTGCGCCGAACGGACTCTCCGCTAGGAGACTCTGCATGTCTTCCTCGAACTTCTTGTCCCCCATGGAGCAGACGATATGAACGGGAATTCCGCCCATCTCCATCAGGAAACTGACGAGGCCGAGTAGTTGATCGGGATCTCCGACGAGGGCGAATCTTTTCCCGTGGACATAGGGGTGCGAGTCGACCATCGCATCGACGGCCCTGCCGCGTTCATCTTCTATCTCCTGCGGTATTTTCTTTCCCGTCAGCTTGCTCACTTGTTCAAAAAAGAAGTCGGTGTTCTTTACTCCTATGGGCGTAAGAACAGCGGTCTTCTGATTCCATTCTTTCCCGATATATTCCATAGTCTTAAGCGTCGAGTATTTCTGAAGCGCAATGGTTGCATCGGCATTAATCGAATCCATCGCGTCTTTTAGCGGAGTGCCGCCGGGATAGAGCTTGTACTCGCCTGTATTCGGTGAATCGAAGATCGCGCTAGCATCCGACAGAAGCGTAAAATCCACGCCCATCATCGCCAGCAGCCTCTTTATCTCATGGTAATCGCCGGTGTATGTATCGAATCCCATGATGACATTGATCTTTCCATTAGGTTCTCCCTTCCTGCCTGTGGTGATGGAAGAGAGGATACCTTTCATCATATTGTCGTAGCCGTTAATGTATGAGCCGACAAAGCTCGGTGTATGAGCAAAGGGGACCGGCAGATCCTTTGGTATAAGATCTTTTTCCTTTGCGGTCCTTATGTAGGCGTTCAGGTCGTCTCCGATCACCTCGGCCATGCAGGTCGTGCATACCGCGAGCATCTTCGGATGATAAAGGGTATAGGCGTTTTCGAGCCCTTCGAGCATGTTGTTCAGCCCGCCGAAGACCGCTGCATCCTCTGTCATAGAGGTCGATATGGCCGCCAAAGGCTCCTTGAAATGCCTGTTCAGATGGCTTCTGAAGTAGGCCACGCAGCCCTGCGCGCCCTGAACAAAGGGCATAGTTCCTTCAAAACCCGACGAACAGAAGATAGCGCCGAGCGGCTGACAGGCCTTGGCCGGGTTGATCTTTATATTCTTCCGGGCAAAGTTCTTTTCCTGATACTCTTCAGTCTTCGTCCATTCGGCGATCTCCTTCACCTTTTCCTTCGGCCATGGGTCTTCGAACTCTCTCTTATTTTCGAACTGGTCCAGATATTCCTGCTCCTGGAAGAGTTCGTTATGATCTTTGATCCTTATCGTTTTCATTTCTTCCTCCGTATCAAATTCCACGACGGGTTGTTGACCGTCATGTCCATATCCCTTGCGAATACAGGGAACCCGTCGAAGCCGTGGTAAGGCCCCGAGTAATCCCATGAATGCATCTGGCGGAACGGCACGCCCATCTTGTGATAGGAATATTTTTCCTTTATGCCTGCGCCCACCATATCGGGTTTCATTCTCCTCGTGAATTCCTCCAATTCATAAAGGGTGGCGTCATCCATGATTACAGCGCCCTCTTTCATCACAGGATAGGTCCTGTTGTAGTCATCGTTGTGACCGAATTCATATCCGGAAGCGATTATCTCCATTCCAAGGTCTTCATAAGCGCCGACGGTATGCCGGGGCCTCAGTCCTCCGACATAGAGCATCACCTTCTTGCCTTCGAGTTTCGGCTTGTACCGCTCAACCACCGCATCCATCATCGGCTTGTATTTTTCGATCACCTTCTCGGCCTTCTCCTTGATGTTATCATCAAAATGTGAGGCGATCTTTCTTATGCTCTGATATATCTTGGTGGGGCCGAAGAAGTTGAACTCCTCCCATGGTATGCCGTACTCCTCTTCCATATGCCTGCATATATAGTTCATGGATCGATAGCAATGGATCAGGTTCAGCTTTGCCTTCGTGGCTATGCCGAGTTCATTGACGGATGCATCACCTGTCCACTGCGCGATTACCCTGAGGCCCATTTCTTCCAGCATCTTTCTCGAAGCCCAGGCGTCGCCTCCTATGTTGTAATCGCCGATGAGCGCCACGTCGTAGGGAGTCGATTTTTCGAGCTTCCCCTTGCCTAAAACATAGTCCCTGATAGTGTCATTCGCTATGTGATGGCCGAGGGACTGGCTCACTCCCCTGAAGCCCTCGCAGCGGACAGGAACTATCGGGATACCGAATTCCTTCTCCACCCTCTTAGATACCGCCTCGATATCATCCCCGATAAGGCCTACCGGGCATTCGGAAAGGATTCCGATACCCTTTGCCAGAGGAAAGAGCTCTTTCAGTTCATGGAGCGCCGCATCGAGTCCCTTATCACCTCCATAGACAATGTCCTTCTCCTGAAAATCCGTGGTTATATGCATCGTGCCGAAGGTGTCTACACCCGTTATTCCGTTGTAATAATTTCTCCTCGCCCACCAACTGTACTGTCCGCATCCGACCGGGCCGTGGCTGACGGTTATCTGGTCCTTCACCGGACCCCAGACAACACCCTTGGCGCCTGCGTATGCGCAGCCCCGGACAGTCATAACGCCGGGCCGGGATTTTGTATTCGCCTTTACCTTACAGGTGCTGCACTGTCCGGTAGGATCATTGGCGGCCAGGTGCTTTGCTCTCTCCTTTTTAGTCTTTTCAGGATAGGCCTCCAGAATTTCCTCTATCATCTTCTGTGTGTCTTTAATTGCCGTGCTCATCGTTCCTCCTTTAATAACAGTTCGAACCGTTTAAACTGCTTGAACTGTTTAAACTGTTTTTATGCCGCCGCCTCTTCGTTCTCCATTATCCCGAAGTCCATAAGCAGTTGTTCCAGCTCATCCATGGAAATGGGCGTAGGTATAACCAGGTCCCTGTTGTCGGCGATCTTTTTCGCAAGCGTCCTGTATTCATCAGCCTGAGGGTGTTCCGGAGAGTATTCGATGACCGTCATTCTCCTCAGCTCTGCCCTCTGCACCTGATTGTCCCTCGGTACAAAATGTATCAACTGTGTCCCGAGTTTTTTCGCGAGTTCTGAAATCAATTCGTATTCCTTATCCGTCTTTCTGCTGTTACATATCAGCCCGCCCAGCCTTACGCCTCCGCTATGCGCATATTTGAGAATGCCTCGCGAGATATTATTTGCCGCATACATGGCCATCATCTCACCGGAGGTCACTATATAAATTTCTTTTGCCTTGCCCTCTCTCATCGGCATGGCAAAGCCGCCGCAGACAACGTCGCCGAGGACATCGTAAAAGACAAAGTCGGTGTCCGCATCATATGCACCGTTTTCTTCAAGAAAGTTTATGGCGGTTATAACACCCCGGCCCGCGCATCCGACCCCCGGTTCAGGACCTCCCGACTCAGCGCACCTGATGCCGTTAAAGCCGGTCAGAAGCACTTCGCCGACTTCAAGGTCTTCTACTGTGCCGCGTTCTCTCGCAAGGTCCATCACAGTTGTCTGTGCCTTTGCGTGCAGTATGAGCCTTGTTGCGTCTGCTTTTGGATCACAACCCACTATCATGCATTTGTATCCGGCCTGTGAAAGGCCGGCAACTGTATTCTGTGTTGTTGTTGATTTACCGATACCGCCCTTACCGTAAACCGCTATTTGTCTCATTAATATCCTCCTTCAAAAATTTTAATTCTTAATAAAGCAATCGCCGTGCCGGCTCGGATAATCGTTGATTTTCAACGGAACGGCGCACGAACATTTTTTCGCCATAAGACATTTGTGTATCATCTACTACAAAATTGTTTATCATATTCAATCTCGAAGGGTTTGATAAACCGCCTGTTAGTGCTATACTTAAAACAAAATCTAAAAACATGGAGGAAAAAAATGAAAAGACTTTTGGTATGTTTATCCGTAGCCTTTGGACTGCTCATGATCCAAACGCCTCAAGGCATTGCGGCGGAACGGCCCGCTCCGAAAGAGAAGGCCGGAAAGCGCATGGAGAAGAAGGGTGAGATGAGGGAGCATCGCGGCGACATGATGGAGAAGAAGGGTGAGCAGAGGGGAAAAAGAGGAGAGATGCTTGAACAGAAGGGTGAAATGCTTCAAGAAAGATCGGAAAAAATGAGAGAGGCCGGACACGAAAAGGCCGCTGAAAAGATGGAAAGGACCGGCGAGAAAATGGAGCGCAGAGGGGAAATGATGCAGAAGCAGGGCGACATGATGGAGAATAAAGGCGAGCGTATGCAAAAGCAGGGAGATCGCATGCAGAAAAAAGGCGATAGAATGCAGAGGAAATAAAAACCTGATTTCTAAAAAGCCCCGATTTTTATCGGGGCTTTTTGTTTTTTAGTTCTGTTATAATCCTCTCATGCGTTTTATTGCGGACCTCCACATCCACTCGAAATATTCACGGGCGACCAGCAAGGAAATGTCTCCTGAAAGCATATGGAAATGGGCGCAGATCAAAGGCATTTCCGTAATAGGAACGGGAGACTTCACCCATCCCCAATGGTTCAAGGAGCTTAATGAAAAACTCCAATCAGCCGGCAACGGGCTCTTCAGACTCAAAAAAGACCTTCAGGCGGATGATATTCCCGAATCGTGCAAAGCCGATGTCTCTTTCATTCTCACCGCCGAGATAAGCTGTATCTACAGTAAAAACGGAAAGACAAGAAAGATACACTCGATATTGTTCGTGCCTGATTTCACAAGCGCGGCAAAGATAAACATTGCGCTCGCAAAGATAGGGAATCTCAATTCGGACGGAAGACCTATATTAGGCCTCGACGCAAAAGAGCTTTTGAAAATTGTTCTTAACGAAGCGCCCGACGGCATGCTCGTTCCAGCCCATGCGTGGACTCCTCATTTTTCGATATTCGGCGCCGAATCGGGATTTGATTCTTTTGAAGAGTGTTTTGAAGATTTGACTCCTCATATCTATGCGATAGAGACGGGACTTTCGTCAGATCCGCTAATGAACTGGAGACTTTCGGCTCTCGATAAAATAACTCTCATCTCCAACTCGGACGCGCACTCTCCGGCCAAGATAGGACGCGAGGCGAATATATTCGATACGGATATTTCGTATAAAGCAATGATGGAAGCGATAAAGACAAGAGAGGGATTTACAGGAACCATAGAATTTTTTCCCGAAGAGGGAAAATATCATTATGACGGCCACAGGACATGCGGCATAAGCCTGACGCCCCAAGAGACCTTAAAGCATAACTATCTCTGCCCGGTTTGCGGCAAGAGGGTTACAGTCGGCGTAATGCACAGGGTAGATAAACTCGCAGACAGAAAAGAAGGCTTTAAGCCCAAGGGTTCTCCGTCTTTCCATTCCATCATCCCTCTGCCTGAAATTATCTCGGAGGTTTTGAAAGTCGGCGCAAGCAGCAAGGCGGTGGATAAAGAATACCAAAATCTCCTTAATAAATTAGGGAACGAATTCAAGATACTCATGGACGTACCGCTTAAAGATATAGGCCACGCGAGTTCGGCGCTTATGAAAGAGGCGATATTCCGCATGCGCGAAGGCAAAGTGCATATCGCGCCCGGATATGACGGAGAATACGGAAAGATTAAGATATTCGAGGCGGTCGAGAGAAAAGAGATCAAAGGGCAGTCAATGCTGTTTTAAGTATGTAATATGAAAAACCTAACCGCTTCCTCCATTGACCTTAATCCGCAATTCCTCCATGCCCTCCAAATAATGGAGGAGACCGATAAAAATGTCTTCATCACCGGCAGGGCAGGCACGGGCAAGTCAACGCTCCTTCAGCATTTCAGGAATACTACAAAGAAAAATATCGCGGTGCTTGCGCCCACAGGAGTTGCAGCGGTAAATGTGAAGGGCCAGACCGTCCATTCATTTTTCGGCTTTAAGCCGGATATCACTCTCGATATGGTGAGTGGGATACGCCCGAGAGACAAGACGATTTACAAAAAGCTCGACGCCATTGTGATTGACGAGGTCTCTATGGTGCGCGCCGACCTCATGGACTGCATCGCCGGATTCCTACGCATTCATGGAAAGAACAAGTCCCTGCCTTTCGGAGGCATCCAGATGATATTCATCGGAGACCTTTACCAGTTGCCTCCTGTTGTTACATCACGGGATAAGACGCTGTTCGAAGGCCTTTACAAGAGCCCTTACTTCTTTGACGCGATGGTTTTCGACATCGGTTTTGACATGCAGTTCATCGAGCTTGAAAAGGTCTATCGCCAGAGGGATGACAAATTTCTGAACATCCTCAATGCCATCAGAAACAATACTGCAACAGACGATGACATAGCCGCGATCAATGCGCGGCATATGCCGGACTTCCATGATGACAAGGGCTTTTATATTTATCTCACCACAACAAACGATCTTGCCGACTCCATAAATATAAGACGGCTCGCAGATCTCAAAGGTAAAGAGTACCGCTATCACGGCTTGGTCGAGGGGGACTTTAATGCGAAAGATCTCCCCACAGGCCTTGACATAACGATTAAAAGCGGAGCGCAGGTTATGCTCCTGAATAACGACTCTATGGGGCGGTGGATAAACGGAAGCATCGGCAGGATTACGGGCATCAAAAAGAGCAAGGACGCGCCTGATATTATCCGCATAAAGCTTCAGGATGGAGAGACAGTAGATGTCGAGCCTTATACATGGGGGATGTATGAATTCCATTACGACAAGAATGCCGGCACGGTCATATCGGATGTTATCGGCACATTCACGCAGTATCCCCTCAAGCTCGCGTGGGCGGTCACCATTCACAAAGGGCAGGGCATGACCTTTGAAAGGATAATAATAGACATCGGCAGGGGAACATTCTCTCACGGCCAGATCTATGTAGCCCTCAGCCGATGCACCACACTTGAGGGCATTGTCCTTAAAAAGCTGATTGCAAAAAAACATATCTTTATGGACTGGCGCGTCGTGGATTTTGTTACGAAATACCAGTATAAACAGGCGCAGAAGAATCTGCCGCCCGATGAAAAACTTTCCATAATAGAAAAGGCCATAAAGGATAAAAGGCCGCTCGAAATTGTGTATCTCAAGACAAAGGACGAAAAATCACGAAGGACAATCCTGCCCTCGTTCGTCGGAGAGCTTGAATATCAGGGAAGAAAGTTCACCGGCGTTCAGGCGTTCTGCACCGCGCGGAAGGACAACAGGGTTTTCCATATCGAGAGAATACTTGAGATAAAGGCGGTTGAGTAGCGGTGAATAGAGGTCTTTTCGACGGACTCAACGAATCGCAGAAGCTGGCTGTTACGGCCGATGAAGACAATCTTCTTGTTGTCGCAGGCCCCGGCACAGGAAAGACATTAACCATTGTCAGAAGGATTGCGTATCTCGTCAATCAAGGCGTAAGTCCTGAAAACATCCTTGCCGTTACATTCACCAACCGCGCCGCAAGGGAGATGAAGGAGAGGGCTAATGCGCTTTTAGGCTCCGAGGCTTACAGGGCTTTTATCGGGACATTTCATCTCCTCGGCCTTAAAATAGTGAGGCAATTAGCGCAGGATAACTTTGCAATATGCAATAGAGATGAGCAGATAAATATCCTGAAAGAAATCCTTGAAGGGACAAAAACAAAGGCGCAGGAGGCTGCCGGAGAAATATCGCGAATTAAAAACTTTCTTGAAGATGCAAATGGAGAAATGAGCGGTATTTATGAGGCATATCAATCTACCCTTTCAGCAAAATCCGCGCTGGATTTCGACGACCTCATCTTAAAGCCCATTCATATGTTCAAGGATGAAGCCATTCTCAGGCAATATCAGGGTATGTTCAGCCATATCATCGTTGATGAATATCAGGACATTAACCCGGCGCAATACAGATTATTAAAACTTTTGGCAGGAGATAGGGCCGATGTCTGCGCCGTAGGAGATTCTGATCAGGCGATATACGCCTTCAGGGGCGCGGACATTGAAAACTTCCTGAATTTTGAAAAAGACTTCAAAGGCGCGAAAAGAATAGCTCTCATAGAGAATTACCGTTCGACCGGAACAATATTGAACGCATCCGGCTCCATGATAAAAAGCAATCTCAAAAGAATAGACAAAAAACTCGGCACGGCAAGAGAATCAGGCAGGCCGATTACAATGATCTCCGCGCCTGATGAAAAGGCGGAAGGGGAGTTCATAGTCAAGGAGATAGAGGCCCGGATAGGCTGCACGAGCCATTATAATATGTATGCCCACGGGTCAAATGCCGCGTGCGATGGCTCTTACAGCTTTTCAGATTTCGCGGTTATATTTCGGACTAATGCTCAGGCAAAGGCCGTCGAGGAAGTTTTTATGGAGTCCGGCATCCCTTATCAGGTCATCGGCAGGAAGAATCTGCGGCAGAGAAAAGAAATAGAAGATACCATTTCATATATGAGAAGCATTATCGATCCCTCCGGCGATGCAGGGAAAGAAGAGGGCGCATCATTAGAAGAAACTCTTCTGGCTGAAGATGACTTTTTCGATCCGAAGGCCGATGCTATTACTTTGATGACGATGCATATGGCAAAGGGACTTGAGTTCAGGGTCGTATTTATTGCCGGGGTTGAATACGGATTAATCCCTTATACGCTTAATAAAGACGATGCCGACATTGAAGAGGAAAGAAGGCTTTTTTATGTGGGCATGACAAGGGCGAAGGACGAGCTTTTCCTTATTCATGCAAGAAACAGGTTTTTATACGGTCAAAAGCTGAATCAACCGGCATCTCCGTTCATGAAAGATATCCCGAAGGATTTAATTCAGGATGTGGTTATTCCTGCAAGGGCGATAAAAGACAAAAAGAAACAGATAGGATTGTTTTAAGCATATTGCTCGCAAATCATATACCGCCTTACCTTCTCAAGCCTTTTGCCCTTAATGCCCAAAGGTATCCATATTTTCTTAGGCGGGCCGGATAAATTTTTCTAATTCAGTTTCATCTATCTGAAGTTCACGGGCAAGGAGTTTGGGAGTTGCGCCGGTCTGTTTGATTACCTCTTTCAGATAATTCTCAAAGGTGATATTTCTGTCCCAGCAGGAATAAAAGTGCTCTTTAAGTATGGCTGCCAGCCCTTCTGACGGTATCCTATAGCCCTTCCTTGTTGCTTCTTTCTCGCCCGTGCTTTCCGGGATACCCATTACTACAACACTGTCGTCCACAACCATATAGCGGATGTCATGCACGATGGCACAATCGCTGTATCTGATCTCAGCGCCCGCCTTTGTATAAAGATGGCCTATATTCAGTCTGTCCGGGAACTTCGGCATGAGATATCTGACGCTCACGCCGTTTTTTGTCAGCCTCTCGATATTATCTCTAACGCTCTTTGTCCTTTTTTTATCATCTCCTATCGGAAGTCTGCCGGTTATTGCCCCTATTACTTCAGTCCTGGCGTCCATCAGTGTATCTGTGACTGTGAGAAAATATTCCTGCCTTGACAGCACCTTTGTTGCCCGTTCAACTTCAAGCAGAAGGTTCTTCCTGCCTCTGCCTTCCTTTAGGCTGAAAAGCAAAAGTATGATTGTGGCAAGAAGCAGCACTGATTCAAGCACAAGAAGTCCCGTTTCAATAGTCATAGTATTTTTATTTTAAAGAAATCCGGTAATCTTTACAAGGGGAAGGGTGATTTGCCTTCAGCCTGCCGCGCTTCTGTATAATATAAATAATGTATGTACTTGCTATCCATCGGCGATTTTATGTTTTAATGCCGCATCACAGGGGGTGAGTTTTTGGGAAGCAGACAGCGAATGAAATTCAGAAAACCCCTGCCTCAAAAGCCCGCGGCAGGCAAGACCGCCGCTGAAATCGTCAGGGAATTGAAAGAGGGCAATGCCCCTGTCTCCGATTACAGGGAGCAATCCTTGAAAATCCACGGCCTGATATGCGCCAAATGCGCGAGGGAGTTCGATTTCAAAAACAGGCGATTCCTCACAGTGCATCATAAAGACGGCAACCACCGGAACAATCCTCCTGACGGCTCCAACTGGGAGAACCTCTGCGCCTATTGCCATGATGACGAGCACAGCAGAGGGCTGCTTGGAGATTATTTTAAGGGAAAGAGAGGGGACTGAAGTCCGTGAATGTGAACCCAGTATGCCCTTTTTTGAAAATTATACCGATGCGGTATAATAACGCCTATAACAATGTTATATTGTAAAATTATAAGATTCAGTAGCTTTTCATATAAAACAATTGACATTGTGCCCCATGGCATTTATGATTTTTATGAAAACGCTGACGTAACATAAAAAAGAATGTTATACGGTCAAATAAATAATTAAGAATATGACAAACTCCAACCCATTCAGCCCCCGCTGGGATAATTTAATTCGCTTCGATTCGTTAATGAATATTTTGAAGCATGAATCCCGGTTCATTTTACAAGAACCATATAAGACTTTTATTGATTCAATTATTAAACAAGTGCGCGAGCAATTTACCTCGATGATCCCAGCAGGCACAATATTGTTTCGCGCAAGAATTAATGAAATCAATTTCAAAGACAGAATGAAAGAACAGATTCCATTTCCTGCAGAAAACATGGGGCCGCCGCCTCATCACCTTGCTAAAGCTGGAAGAATCAATCCAGAAGGAATTCCATATCTGTATTGCGCTGGTGACTTAGATACTGCAGGAGCTGAACTTAGACCCTGGAAGGGTGCTCACCTGACTATAGGCGAGGTCGAGATTAATAATGATTTACCTATTGCAGACTTGACATTGGATTGTAATGATGAGACTTGGGATTTATTCTTTGAAGAATTCGCTGAGTCATTTTCAATACAATGGCCTCCCGAACTTAAACTGAATTATTTGATTACCCAGTATTTCTCGGAGCACTTTAAAGCTGTGGGTCTCAGAGGCATTAAATATAAAAGTGAATTTAATATCGGCGGCGAGAACTATTCGTTGTTTTATGAAGAAGATTACGAAATCGTTAAGACATATAGCGTGGAGACATCTGAAATTAGCTGCATCTTTTATAGGAAAGACAAGAACGTATAACACCATGCTCCACTTGACCGGGAATAACCGCTTTTTGGTTTTAGCTTCATGTCTGTACCCCGGCAAGTGCAAAATTAAATAGGGTCAGCGCCCGTTTATGACTTATCCCTCCCCCTTCAAAAAAGGCGAGAAAGAAACAAGCGCAATTAGCGCAGTCGCCCGTGGCGGCTCTTCGCTTACTCTTCGAAAAGTGCGGAGGCGATTCTCTGCTGACGCTGCGAGAAGTGCGGAAATTAAAATCCGGCGGTTATTGACAATCCTCTCTCAGACCAATCCTTGATATTTACCCTTTAAATTTTTCGCAGAATTCCATATTGATTGAGATAATTTCCTGCTGGATCTTTCTGTAATCTATGCCGAAAGATATCCGGAGCCCTGCCGCTATATCCGAATACCGGCCGAATACCTCTCCTATATTGGAAGACGAGTATTGATGCCTGAAATCCTTGCATAATTCGTGAGCCTTGTCCGTATTAATATACGGCGTATGCCGCAGCGCCTTTTCGACCTGAATGGATATTTCCCTTTTCAATTGATCCGTTTCCTCGCCGTTTACGCGTCTCTGAAAAAGAAGCCCTATCGCCGGATTTTCCATATCGAGGCATGAGTTGAAGTCAGCGCAGTTTAAACAACAGCAGCGAAGTTCGTCCTTCAGCGTTTCGATAAGATACGTTTCGAGCATTCCCCTGAATACCTCATCCGTCTCAGGACTTGCCTGCCCAAGCAGCTTCTCCACAAATTCCCTGCTGTTTTCGACTACGGCTTCAGGGGTTTCTTTCAGCCTTTTCGCGTTTTCCGAACCTATTATGCCGTCAGCCAGCACGGCATAATAACGCAACTCCTCAGGGAAGAGGTCGAGTTTCCTTTTGAATTCCCTGTTGTTAAGTTCGTATAAGACCGCGTAATAAGAGAATGTTTTATTATCCGCCATTTCGTGGTGAAAATTATACCATTTTAATCGAACAAAAGTGTCTGATGCCCTTTATCTATATTGTTTAATAAAAAGCCTGTTTTGTTTTATGATAATAAGATGGACGGCAAACTCAATATCATAAAAACGGACGATAAAGCCGGCAGGTGTTGACCGTCAAACGCGCTGAAGCCTGCTGTACGCAGGACGACGTCAGAATGGACAACCGGCGATTATTTGGGAGCGGTCAGGTCTCGCATCAGCAATTTCCGCATGCGCTATGCTGTCGAGCCGGGGCTATATGCGCTCGGAGAACCGGGCGCTGATTCCGATGTGTTCGTGACCGCCAATTATAAACTGAGCTTCGACACTTTAAGAAAATCTCTTAAAGGGCTTAATGCATGGATACTCGTGCTCGACACAAAAAGCATTAATGTCTGGTGCGCCGCCGGAAAAGGCACATTCGGGACTGACGAGCTTATCAAGCGCATTAATGAAACTGAATTGCATAAGGGTGTCAATCATAGAAAGATTATTGTTCCGCAGCTCGGAGCGGTGGGGGTGAATGCGAGAGCTGTTCAACAGGCAACGGGATTCAGGGTTTATTTCGGGCCTGTTGAGGCAAAGGATATTCCGGCTTATGTTTTATCCGGATATAAAAAGACGGAGGAGATGCGGCTGGTGAAGTTTACCATGCTCGACAGGCTTATCCTTACGCCCATGGAGATAAATCCCTCGATGAAGAAGTTTCCCCTGTTCGCTCTGATAGCGCTGATCCTCTTCGGGCTCCAGCCTTCCGGCATTTTATTCAAAGACGCATGGTCGGGAGGCCTGCCGTTTTTGGTTTTAGGACTTGCGGCTGTCTTCAGCGGCGCGTTCATAACGCCTGTGTTTCTGCCTTTTATCCCTTTCCGCTCGTTTGCGATTAAAGGCTTGATAACAGGCCTGTTCGCAACTTTTCTAATAACCGGATTTTTCGGATTGACGGGACTATCGGCAATAAGCGCGCATCTATTTTTTCCATCTGCAAGCTCATATATAGCGCTCCAATTTACAGGCTCAACCACATTTACAAGCATGTCCGGCGTCAAGAAAGAATTGAAGACGGCTATCCCCCTATATTTGACTGCAACGGCCCTCTCCCTGCTATTATTAACTATACACAAGCTTTACCGATGGGAGATATTATGAAGTATATATCGGATGTAATAAGCCTCGAGTTCTTTCCTGAAAAATGCACCGGCTGCGGCAGATGCGTTGACGTATGCCCGCACGCTGTTTTTGCGATGAGGGATAAGAGGGCTGTTATTACCGACAGCGACCTCTGCATGGAATGCGGGGCATGCGCCCTGAACTGCGAATTCGGAGCGATAAAGGTAGATTCCGGAGTGGGCTGCGCTGCCGCCCTGATCAACAGCATGATAACAGGCGGCCCTCCCTCCTGCGACTGCGGCGGGACTACCGGCAGCGATTGCTGCTGACATGGGCCTTTTTTCTACGATAAAAAGAATAGTTACCGGCGGTGACGCGGCGCACAAGGCGCTTATCCGTGAATTAAAGCAAGTTCCGAAAGACAAATTACCGGAGGCATTGGGCGCCGGATTGCATAATCTCTGCCTTCAATACGCCGCCGAATTCGTCCGTGAAGAACTGAACAAGCCGGATTCTCCGTTCAAAAATTCCCACAAGTCGAATTTTTTGCAGGAAATGGTTATCGTAAATTACTGGATTACGGACAAGGTGCTCGCCGACAAGAAAAAAACAATCATGGAGCATCTGCATAACAACTATTTTAAATATTTCCATATTAAGGATATTGAAACCGAAAAGGACTGTCTCCTGAACGACAGGTATGCCGTATATCACCTGAACTGGGACGAAGATATCGGAGACCATAAAGGATTCGGATTAAAGGTGGCTGAGAACATCTATGGGAAAGGGAACGAGCACCCCGGAGAAATCGCCTCGTTCTGGATTATTTTTTACACCGCCTCGACAATAAAGAAATTTGAGGATTTCAGAAGCGCCTTAAAGTCTGCAAAAATAAAGATTTAATTACGCCCTGAAAAGGTAATTAAAAATCCGGGAACATCTTAATGTTAAGCACCTTCCCGTTCTCGGTTACCGCCCTCGCGGTTAGTATTCCCCCCTCCACATACGCGAGTTCAAACTTGCCGAACCCGCTGCTTACGAATTCAAGGGCGTTCGAGGGGCATCCTCCCTCGCATCCGACAATCCCTCTTACCATTTTCGGAAGCAGCCCTTTTATATCGAGACCATCAAGCCTCGTTCCATTGGAAGCAGCGAAATGCCCTATCTTTTCTACAATGGAATCCGTATCCATATGAAAGGGATTATCTATAGGGATCGACAAAGAATCATTGTCCATTCTTACATCGAGTTCCATGAAATTCACCTCCAAATCGAATCTTTTAATTTTATCCTATTTACCTGAAAATACTCAACGGCAGAGGACATCCGTGCGGGGTTTTAGGTAAAATATATAGAATCATGGTGAAACTGACCCTCTACTATAAGCCCGAATGCTGGTTATGCGATACTGCGGAAGAGATGCTGAACGGGCTTGCCGAAAAATATGATATCGAAATAAATAAAACCGATATCACTTCGAGCGACGAACTGTACGAACTGTATCGCTTCGACATACCGGTGTTCGAATTCAAGGACGGCTCTACCCTTAACGGCAGGATCAAAAAGAAAGACTTAATGAAGAAACTCGAAGAAAATAAGGAATAATTATATTTCTTTTTTCAGCCTTTCCGCAACCGCATCTATAAATTCTTCCGTCAATGCATATTTCTTCACCGGCGGTTCAGCAATAAGCATGAGGTCTTTTGTCATAATGCCGTTTTCTACCGTCCTTATGACAATATTTTCAAGCGTCTTTGCGAATTTCACGACATCCGGCGTATCATCAAGCTCCCCTCTTTTGGCAAGCGCTCCTGTCCATGCAAATATTGACGCGATTGAATTTGTAGACGTAGGCTTGCCTTTAAGGTGCTCGTAATAATGCCTCATAACCGTTCCATGAGCGGCCTCGTATTCGTATTTGCCGTCAGGCGAAACGAGAACCGACGCCATAAGGCCGAGGCTCCCGAAGCCGGTAGCCACCATATCCGACATAACGTCCCCGTCGTAATTCATGCATGCCCAGAGCATTCCGCCTTCAGACTTTATTACCTGCGCGACCGCGTCGTCGATCAATAGATACCTGTAATTTATTCCGGCCTGCGCGAACTTATCCTTAACCTTATCCGCTTCCTCGGCAAAGACGTCCCTGAAAAAACCGTGATACAGTTTCGATATTGTATCCTTTGCCCCGAACCAGAGATCGACCTTTTCTCCGAGCGCGTAATTGATGCAAGAGCGGGCAAAGCTCCTTATGGATTTTTCGGTATTGTGCATTCCCATGACCACGCCGTTGCCCTTGAAGTCGTGGATTTTTATGACCTTCTTTTCACTGCCGTCTTCCGGCGTGAAAACGATCTCCGCAGTGCCGGGCTGTTCGACTATATATTCGACGTTTTTATATATATCTCCATAAGCATGGCGGCCTATGATGATCGGCTTTTGCCATTTGCGGACCGCAGGCGGGATATTTTTTATTATTATCGGCTTTCTGAAAACCGTTCCGTCCAGTATAGAGCGGATTGTGCCGTTAGGGCTCTTCCACTGCTGCTTTAGGCCGTATTCCTTCACCCGTGCGGCATTGGGCGTTATGGTAGCGCATTTTACGCCTATGCCGTATTCCTTTATCGCATTAGCCGCATCGACCGTAATTTTATCATCCGTTTCGTCCCTGCGTTTTATTCCGAGGTCGTAGTATTTAAGATCGACATCGAGAAAAGGCAATATCAGTTTTTCCTTTATGAGATGCCATATTATCCTCGTCATCTCATCGCCGTCCATCTCGACGATAGGATTTTTAACCCTTATCTTTTCCGGCATTATTCCTCCACATTTTAAGATTAGAGTTAATAATCTAAAAGGTAAGGGATGTTGTTGTCAATTGCCGGTTTCCGGAGAAGTCGTTTTGTTTGACAAAATCCCCGAATTTTCATTATATTATTAAGATTTGCGGCCGTTCAAAACAGTATTGCGTGGTTTACCGTATATATGTCAATACAAAAAGACGGAAGAACGGAAGATTTAGAAACAGAAAGGAGGTCGTATCATGGCTGAAAAAGTAAAGTCGAAAACCGACGTTTCCGCAAGGGCCGGTAACAAGGCTAAGGCCAATATCTGCAGGAACTGCGGAAAAAAGGTGGATGTAGTTATGGCAGTCTCTTCTACGGGAAAGAAAAGAATGAGACGCATCTGCTGCGGAGAGTAATTGCCGGGCAAAAAAATAAAATCTCCTGCGGCCGTCAATCCCTCTCCCCCGCCGCAGGGGATTTTATTTTATCCATTCCCTCTGTTTTACGCCTATTTTACAAATGAACAGCAGTAATCGGTAAGGGATTTAACCTTCAACTGAAACTTGGAGTTTGCAGGGATATTAAACGACTCCACGCCCTTTATGGTTTTCCAAGAGTCTTCGCCGGGGAGAAGCACATCGAGGTCGCCCGACAGTATCTCCATAATCTCGGCGTCTGCGGTATTGAATTCGTACTCGCCGGGGAGCATTATTCCAAGGGTTTTCCTGGAGCCGTCATCAAACAGTATGGTCCTGCTCGTTACCTTGCCGTCAAAATAGACATTAGCCTTTTTCACAACAGTTACGCCTTTGAACTCGGACATCTCTCACCTCATGTATATTTGGATTTACCGGAACTGTAAACTTTATCAAAATTGCGCGTGCATATGCAATATCTCATAAAAACAGCATTTTTTTATTCAGGGATAATTATTTTCGACTTCTTTTTATTGACTCTTTGACTGACCGGTCAGTATAATAACCTCATGCCCGGCAAAAAAGATTCCATACTCGGCGCCGCTATAGGCCTTTTCTCCAAACGGCCGTACCATATGGTGGCTATGGACGATATAGCGCGGAAGGCGCGGGTAGCGAAGGGGACCCTTTATTACCATTTCAGGTCCAAGGAAGACCTTTACGCGGCGCTGCTGCGGGATGGCCTTGACAACCTCCTTATGCGTCTTAAGGCCGAGTCGAACGAAGATACTATTGAAGATCTGAAGCTCTTTATAAACGGGCTCGCTGAATTTTTCAGCGAAAAAAAAGAATTTTTCGAGGTGCTCAAGAGGGAAGAAGGCAAGCTCCTCTCAAAGAAGTTAAAGAACTGTTATGAAAAGACATGCTCCGTTAAGGGCTTGCTCCACTGCATATTGCAAAAAGGGATCGACGAAGGGTTGTTCAGGAGCGACCTCAATGTGCAAGTGATTTCGGAGATAATTCTGGGGATGATTAAATCCGCTATTGACGGGAAAATAGAGACAAAGAAATTATCCGGCATCATATTCGATATGCTTATTTACGGCATAAAGGCGCAATAAAAGTTAACCCGCCCGCGCGGGATGATTCACCCTCCCTTCCCGCGCAGGCATACCCCCGACAGGGCAAACTCCCCCTTTGCCCTGTTAAGGTTCCTAAACATTTAGGAACCCAAAACATAAGCCCTCCCTGCCCCCAGGGAGGGCTGTTTTTTATATCTGAGGGTTACTCCTGAAGCCTTATCGCTTCCACCGGACAGTTCTCGGCAGCAGCCTCGCAGCAACCCACGAACTCGCACGCCTCTTCATCTATTACTTCAGACTTGCCGGTAGACTCCGGCACATGAAAAACTGCCGGGCATATCTCCTCGCATGTGCCGCAGCCGATACATTTTTCCTCGTCGACTATTACATTCATTTATAAAACTCCTGATATTACTATTACCCAAATTGAGCAATTCTTATGTCTACAATATCTGTCGGATGCTGCGGAAAGACTTTAAACCACGCACTTGCAAATACATTTATCTTGTATCCGTCATCTACAACATTGGATACTTGTTGAGTGATGCATTTATAATCTCCCACATTCAACACTTGAACAGACACTTTTTAAAGTCTTGGAGCAGTATCCGACAGATAAAATCGCTCAACTTAGGTTATAGTTCCTCGATTATCATCGCCGCAAGCAACGGGAACATTATCTCGTGATGCCCTGTAAGCGCGAAACACCGGCCTTTTGTCATGGTCGGCCTGCGGAGCACATTCTCCCGCGGCCTGTAATGCTGGATAAAATCCATATTCGCGGTGGTGAATTCCTCGACCTTATGCCCTAAATTCCGCGCAACGGTCAACGCCTTTAAAAAAACCTCGGGAAGCACGACCGCAGATCCCATGTTTATGTACACGCCGCCTTCGAGGTCGGCGATCACGGAGGTCAACAGCCTGAAGTCCCTTAGACTGCCTTCGCCGATTGAGGCGCCGTCAGCCTCCGGATGCATGTGTATGATATCAGAGCCTATCGCCACATGAACCGTGGCGGGCAGATCGAGGGCGCATGCCGTCCTGAATATGCTCTTGTCCTTGAGTTCAAAACCGGACGAATCGATGAAACCGCCGATAGAGCGTCCTATCCCGAGGCCTTGTTTCACGCCGGCGGTTATCGCATTATTGAGCATCTGTCCCGTTTCTTTAGCCATTCCGAATGTTCCAGTGCACAACTCCCTTGCCACATCCTCGGAGGTATGGCCTGCGTATGCGATCTCAAAGTCATGAACAATGCATGCCCCGTTGGTCGCAATCGCGGTTATCACGCCCCTTTGCATAAGGTCGATGATTAAAGGCGACAGCCCGACTTTGATGGGGTGCGCGCCCATGCCGAGGATAACAGGCCTTTTGTTCTTATGTGCGCTTACAACAGCCCCGGCAACGGCCTTTAAATCGTCCGCGGCAAGGAAGCCGGGAAGCCTGCCTGTGAATTCGGAAAAAGGACTGCCCTTTTCATGGGGCACGGCGGATTTTTCTATCGACACCTTGCTGCTCCTTTCCTTAATGGAGTAGGTCTTAATCCCCTTCACGTCTATATGCAGGTATTTCATATGCAGCAATTTTAGCACAAATATTGATTTTCTGTTAAGGTTTATGCTATTTTTATTAGCTGTCAGCTTACAGGCTGCAGTTTTAAAAGCTATTCTTAGGAGGATACAATTGGCAGGTAAAGCAGCACCTAAAAAGAATCTCTCGACCATCAAAAGGGTACGTCAGGCTGAAAAACTGAGTCTCCGTAATCAGTCTATGCAGACAAGGATAAAGACATACATTACGAAATTAGAGGCGGCATTCCCCGAAAAGAACAAGGAAAACATAGACAAGTTGTTAAAGGCGGCTGTTAAGGTTATAAGCAGCGCTGCATCAAAGGGAATAATTCATAAAAACACCGCATCGAGAAAAATTTCCCGGATCACCAAAAAGGCAAACACAGCCATAGCAAGCTAAAGTTATCTTGAAGATTAAGCGGATACCGCTTTCCGCTTTTTAATTTTTAAGCAGTTTTATCAGCAGGTCTTCCATGACATGACTTTTAGATGTCTTGATTCCCGCATCGGCCTCGTGCAACAGCCTGAAAACGCGGTTGAATGCTCTTTCTTCCCTGTCCTGAGTTCTGGAACGGAGGCTCGCATACTGCCAGTTAAGCGCGCCTAACAGCATCTGCGGCTCGCTGTTTTTGCTTACGTTCTCGAATATCCTGAATACTTCTTTTTTATCTTTATTCCTGAGGGCGTTGACGAGGTCAAAGGCGCTGTATTCCGCGCCGGCGTAAACCATCCCCTTGATGTCATCCATGTCTACCCGGGACGTATTCCACGATGAAAATTTCTCTATTTCCGAAGAAAGCATCCCAAGGTCCGTGCCCACGCAATTTATCAGGTATTCTACTGCCCTGTCCGTAAGTTCCACGCCCTTGCCCTTAGCCCTGCCGGTTATCCACAATGGGATCTCTTTTTCAGGCACGTTCAGGCCTATTGTCTTCATATTTTTAGAAACAGACGCGTCAAAAAGCTTTGGAGACGTCCCTTCAAACAACATTATTAGAAGGGATGTATTCGAAGGGGCTGAAAGGTAATCCTCAATTTTTTTAACGTCTTTTTTGGGGATCTTTTGAATATTTTGAATAACGACAACCCGCCTTTCGGATAGAAAAGGCAGGGTATTAAGCACATCAACCATCTGCTCCATGGGCTTGGCGTCATCCGGAGATTTAATATCGAAGACATCGAAGTTAAAGGCATCCGCCCCTTGATACCTCTCTTTTACAGCCGACAATGCCTCATGAAGCAAAAAATTCTCGGAGGAATAAAACAGATACGCGGGAGACGGCAGTTCCTTTGAAAGCTCCTGCTGAAACTGCTTAATGCTCATTTTTTGGCTTCTTCGGAAGCGTCCTGATGTTTCAATATTTCGCCCGGATAGGCGGCTTCCAGTAAAAGCCTGTTAAGGCGGAGGCGTTCGATCCCGGACGGATTCTTTTTTATGAGTTCTTTTACATCCCGCGAAAGCATGATATGCGCGAAGCGGTTTTCATCATAAATGCCTACACCCTGCAATATTTCGTTAAGACCGCCGACCAAGGCGTTTTTGGCCTTGTCGGACGCTTCCTTCGAGACGCTGTCTCCGCTTAATAACTGCCGGGTATCCGGCGATAAACGCTCCCTGATGTATAAAGATACGGGATCTTTCGGATCTCTCATCTTTGACTTCAGGGAATCAATATCTTTAATGTCCGTCGCGGCGAGCATCAGATAAGCGAAATTTTTTGGCGTGTTATAACTTATCGCCCTCGCGACTTCCTGCGCGATATTCTTTAACGCGCCGTTTGTCGAGATATCCTTCTGGGCGAGTACGTCTTCAAGCCTCGCGGAAGTGCTGAAATATGTGATAAAAGGGTTATCGGCCACAAGCGGAACGGACCTGCCGGTTGACGTATCCACAAGATTGAAGCTCGCTTTAACAATAACCTGATATTGAGTTGCTACCAGATTCTGTTCGTTTAAGGGCAGCAGCTCGAATTTCGTTATTTTCCCTTCGAGTTTGTATTTTGCGGATCGGCTGACGGAAAAACCGTACTCCGCAAATGTCTCCGCGAGGGATCTGATGAACCTGTCCTGCAGCTTAGGTTCGAGCGTCTTATTCTCTATCTTTCCGACCGCTATCGTATCAAACGGCAGGTTGGCCTTTGTCTGAATGGCGTAGCCGCTGCAGCCGTAAACAACGAACAGCAGGCAGCAGACCATGAACAACAATAAAAAACGCCTTGATTTTAAATTTTTCATTATCGTCTCTTGCCTATTATCCTAACACAATATTGACCAGTTTTCCCTTAACAACGACAACTTTTTTTATCTCCCTGCCGTCAAGCATCTCTTTTACGCGCTCATCCTGCAATGCCCTCTGCCTCGCGTCTTCGTCCGTCAAACCGGCAGGAGCAAGCATCTTAGCTTTCAGCTTGCCGTTTATCTGCACCACAAGTTCTATCTCTTCGTCCTTTGCGAGGGTTTCATCCCATTCCGGCCACGGCTGCTCGAAGATGCTCGGATTTCCGCCTGTTGCCTCCCATAATTCCTCCGCGAAATGAGGGGCAAAGGGAGCCAACATCATTAAAGTGTTTTTAACGGCAAAGCCGAGCGCGGATCGGTCTTCTTCATTCTCCGGAGTAAAGGATGACATCTCGTTCACAAGTTCCATAAGAGCGGCTATAGCCGTATTGAAATGATAGTCCTTTTCTATATCGTCGGTCACCTTTCTTATTGTCTGATGGGTCTTTCTTAACAACCGTGATGCGTAATCCGTAATGCGTGATGCGCCGGTTATATTTTCCTTTGACTCATCACGCTTTACGCATAACGCATTATTGTTTTTATAAACGATTCCCCACACCTTATTCAAAAACCTGTATGCCCCTTCCACGCCCTTATCCGACCATTCGAGGTCTCTCTCCGGAGGCGCTGCGAAAAGAGAGAAAAGCCTCATGGTATCGGCGCCGTATTTTTTTATGAGGGCATCGGGATCTATCACGTTCTTTTTCGATTTGGACATCTTTTCTATGCGGCCTTTTTCGACCTGTTTGCCGCAATTGACGCACCTGCCGTCTTTAACCTCCTCCGGAAAAAGCCAGTCGTGATCCGGGCACTTCCATGTCTCCTTGCAGACCATCCCCTGCGTCAGCAGGTTACGGAACGGCTCGCCGGAGGAAATAACACCGAGGTCTCTCATGCACCTTGTGAAAAACCTCGAATAAAGCAGATGCAGCACAGCGTGCTCGATGCCCCCTATGTATTGATCTACGGGCATCCAGTAGTTTATAGGCGATTTCAGATTTGAAATTTGAGATTTCAGATCGATGTCATCTTTCAGGCAATAGGCGATAAAATACCACGAGGAATCCACAAACGTATCCATTGTGTCAGTCTCTCTTTTAGCGTTGCCGCCGCACGCGGGACATTTAACATTCAGGAACCTCTCCGACTCCAAAAGCGGAGAGCCCCCCTTGCCGGTAAAACTGACATCTTCCGGCAATATCACAGGAAGGTCATTTTCGGGGACAGGAACTATCCCGCACTTATCGCAATAAATTATCGGAATTGGAGTTCCCCAATACCTCTGTCTCGAAATGCCCCAGTCCCTGATTTTATAGTTGACCGTCCGTTTGCCGGATTCCTTTTCTTCGATAAATACGGCAATCGCTCCCTTTGCGTCCGCGCTCTTAAACCCGTTAAATTTTCCTGAATTTATCAGAGTGCCTTCTCCTTCGAAGGCCTCATTCGGCATTTCTTCTTCCTGTCCGCCTTCGGGGATGATTACGGTCTTTATAGGAAGTCCGTATTTCTTTGCGAACTCGAAGTCCCTCTGGTCGTGTGCCGGCACTGACATGATAGCGCCTGTTCCGTATCCCATAAGAACGAAATTAGCGACATACACCGGTATCTTTTCGCCTGTCAGCGGGTTAATTGCGTAATGCCCCGTGAATATCCCTTCCTTTGTTTCCTCTTTACCGGATTTCGCTTTTATAGCGTCAAGCGCGGTCTTGTCCTGAACAAGCCTTTCGGTCAGCGGATGTCCGGGCGCAAGGCACATATATGTAACGCCGAATATTGTATCCGGCCTTGTTGTGTATATCCTTAATTTCTCATCGCCGGTTTCCAGCGGAAAATCCACCTCAACGCCCTCGCTCCTTCCTATCCAGTTCCTCTGCATGGCGACAACACGCTCGGGCCAGCCGGTAAGTTCGTCGCATCCCTGAAGCAATTCCTCAACATAGTCGGTAATTTTGAAAAACCACTGCTCAAGCTCTTTCTGAACCACCGCGCTGTCGCATCTCCAGCACGCGCCGTCTATGACCTGCTCGTTCGCGAGAACGGTAACGCACGACGGGCACCAGTTCACAAACGAAGCCTTCTTATAGGCGAGGCCTTTTTCGTAAAGCTTAAGGAAGAACCACTGGTTCCATTTATAATATCCGGGGCTGCATGTGGCTGTTTCCCTGTCCCAGTCATAGCTCAGGCCCATGCGGTCGAGTTGTTTTTTCATGTAACCGATATTTTCGTACGTCCATTTGGCGGGGTGAACCCCGTGTTTGATGGCCGCGTTCTCGGCAGGCAGGCCGAAGGCATCCCATCCCATAGGATGAAGCACATTGAAGCCGCGCATCTTCTTATATCGCGCTATAACGTCTCCGATGGCGTAATTCCGGACATGGCCCATGTGTATCTTTCCGGAAGGATAGGGGAACATTTCGAGGCAGTAGAATTTCTTTTTGGAGGTATCGGCTTCAGCCTTGTGCAGCCCTTTGTCTGACCAGTATTTCTGCCGCTTTATTTCTATTTCGTCGAAGTCGTACCGTTCTTTCATGATTCCCCGCGCGCGATCTTTCAGAATTTTATTCCCAGATCAGGGAATAACGCCGAAAGCTGTCCCATCCTGTTAGTCAGAAGCATAATGCCGAAGGCTATTAGAACCAAACCGCTGACGACCGTTATGACCCTCATGAATTTATTGAGCTTTCTCGTATAGGTAAAAAATACGTTTATGGCGAGCGTCGACAGTATAAAAGGTATCGCGAGCCCGAGCGAGTAAACCGAGAGGAGTTTGAACCCGTAAGTTGCCGATGCCTGCGAGCTTGCGTATATCAAAATAGTTCCGAGTATCGGGCCTATGCAGGGAGTCCATCCGGCGGCAAAGCTCATCCCTATCAGGAATGCCCCGACATAACCCGCAGGCCCTTTATTTATGTGAAATCTCTTTTCCCTCATAAGGAAATCGAGCCTTATAAAGCCGGCTATGAATAAGCCGAATATGATCGTCAGAATGCCCCCGGCGATCCTGAGATAATCCTGATATTTAAGAAGCATGCCTCCGATCAGGGATGACGACGCTCCGAGCGATACGAATATCGTGGAAAAACCGAGGACAAAGGCAAAGGTGTTCCCAAGGGCCTTTGTTATGCGGGGCGACGATTTAAGCTCCTCCATGGATAATCCGGTTATGAACGAAAGATAGGCGGGGACGAGAGGCAAAACGCACGGAGAGAGGAAAGACAAAATACCTGCCATAAATGCCAACGGAAAAGATACATCCTTCATCTCGCGCACTCTCCTGTATCGCCTTTGATCTTCTCTATGGCATGTGGAATAACATTTAGAATTACTTCCATATGCTCCTTTACGGCCTTAGGGCTTCCGGGCATGTTTATTATCAATGTCCGCCCCTTCACTCCCGCAACGGCCCTTGAAAGCATCGCCCTGTCGGTCTTTTTCAATCCTTCCATTCTCATGGCCTCCGCTATGCCGGGTATTTCCCTGTCTATCACATCGAGGGTGGCCTCGGGAGTAACGTCTCTCGGAGAAAGCCCGGTGCCGCCGGTAGTCAATATCAGGTCTACCTTATCCGCATATTCGAGCAGCTTATTTTTTATCAAATCCCTCTCGTCGGGCAAAATGTCATAATGCCTTACTTCGCCGATGCCTTTAAGCATTTCGGCAATAGCAGGGCCGCTTTTGTCTTCCCTTTCTCCTTTTGAACCCTTATCGCTCAATGTCAGGACGGCAATGGTTATCATGCGGGAATTTCTACGGGGTCTCCTGTTTTGATCTTTCCGCCCTTCAGCACCTTGATGAATATTCCTTCCTTAGGCATTACGCAGTCGCCCGCCTGATAATATATCGCGCACCTCGTATGGCATTCCTTGCCTATCTGACTCACTTCTCCGACGACCTCGCTTCCGATATTCATTTTTGTGCCGATAGGGAGCGAAACAAGGTCTATGTCCTCGGTGGTGATATTTTCCGCAAAGTCTCCGGGCTTTACATCGAGGCCCATAGCCTGCATCTTTTTTATGCTCTCGAGCGCAAGGAGGCTTACCTGCCTGTGCCATTGAGACGAGGCATGGGCGTCTCCCTCGATGCCCGAATTTTCGTTTATAACAGCCTCATCGACAGGCTTTTTCCGCATGCCTTTTTTCTCGCTGATGTTTATCGAAACAATTTTACCCGCCATTTCAAACCTCTCTAAAGTTTTTATCTTTTAAAATAACACAAATAACAAATGGATGTCAGCAACGGAGACAACACATGCATTGAAGACTGTCGGGCTATTTATGCCTTTTAATTAATGCTCTAAGGTAATAATCCATATCGAGCCTTAATATTACAAATAGGATTAAAACGAGTATCAGGGCGAATATGGACGCGAGAACAACGGAGTGCCGCATCTCGTAAAAGATTTTCCCCGCGCCTATTTCAGGCAGAGGAGCCGGCGCAAAAGGCAAGTTATATTTCCTTGACAGATTTTTTATATCCTCAATATTTACAACTGCGATCCCCGTTCTCAAAAATTCACCGACCAGACCCGGATGCCCGGAGAACTTCCGCGGATCGACGATCCCGGAATCGACGTTCACTCCGGCGAGCGCAGCCGCTCCTCCTCCGATATTCACAAACGCCTTTATATCTTTTCCACGACTCAGAGACTTGTAAATGCCTATTCGAGTCTTAATCGCGTGATTCAGGCCGTTTGCCTCGATTTCAGGCAGCTTATTGCGATAAATCGCATCCATAATCAAATCCCTGCCCTCTATGCTGAGTCCCCTGCCTGTATCGTCAACGCCGCCTATAGATGCATAGTCCGTCCTGTGTTTTATCAGCCCGGCATCGAAAAGGGCCTTCTCCATGTCCGGATATGTGAATTCAGGTTCGTTTGCGCCCCACATCGACGAGCCGACGGACGTAATGATTATGGGCTCCAGATCGAGGGTTTCTATCGCCGCAATGGTCATCAGGTTCAGGGCGGGAAAAGAGCCGCTGAAAGATACCGCAATGACGTCCTTCTCCCTGACTCCCGCCTTAATTAAAATATCTATGATCATAGCTGCAAAGTTCGGATTTGTCGTGGTGAGCTTGGCGTTAAGGTCCCCCGCCTCCGTAGTTATCTCGGAATGCCTGACACCTATAATGCCTGTTCCGTTAGGGTCGTTTGTGTGATCTATGGGAAGTCCCCTTGCGGCCCTAATATCCTTTATGCCTGTAAATAGCTTTTGAGTAAGGATCGCAGCCTTTTTTTTCTTATCATAATAAGGCGCGTAGGATTTCACTTCCACGGTCAGTTCCATATACATGAAAATGACGGATATAAGGCATACCACAACTAAAATATATCCGGGCACAGGGCCGGTGCGCAGTTTCACGGAAGTACCTCCCCGCCGGTTATGATGATAATAATCAACCGCACAAGTATCGAGGTTATGGTCATTGCAGCGATGGTCTCTACGACCCCCTGTCTATATATCCAGTACGCTATAAGGCCGGGCACCACGAATCCAATCGTTGAAATATCGATGTTCGCAGCGGCAAATGTTATGGGCGGGAATATTTTCGTTGCGTAGCCTACAAGATAACCTATAAGTATGGAGATAATGAGGGAACGCCGGCCGTAAAGCAGGATATGGCGGGACAGGGCATTTACAATCATGAATGTAAAAATGCCTGCCGCAACCGTGCTTATCACTTGAGCCGGACGGTGGATGGAAAGGGCGATATACCCCGGAACAACTATGCCGCCTGCCGCGAGGCCGATGGTCTCGGTAAACAGCAGGTTCAAAAGCATGCCCAAACCTACGGCAACAATTATCATGCCCTCCCCCTCGACACGAAATATTCTATCAACTCTTCGCCGTAACCTACGAAATTGCCGACCGCAAAAATCGTAGAATCGTCGTTAATCCTGCGCATGATATGCTCGTATGCCTCGCCTATTCCCTTCCCTCCGAGATCTACAAGCTTCTCCTTATTTACGCAGTTGCTCGCGCTGTGATAAAAAATGGCGGTGTTGCTTCCGGTCAGGAAGTACAAATCTCCTCGCATTCTCACGCAGAGGGTTCTCGCTATATGCGCGGAACGGTCGATACGGTCGGCCCTGCAATTTATAAGGACATAGAAATTGGATGCGGGCTTTACTATCTGCTGATAGATCATATGGATAGAGTCGGGGTCATTCACGGCAAGGGCGTTAAAAAGCGTTATTTTCTTGTTATTAATCAGCAGGTCGTATTTTTTTAAAATCCCGGGGTCGGGGATGCATTTATACATTTCTTCCAGGGCTGTATTTTTCCGTATGCCGAGATTTTCGCATACCTCGACCGCCAGTGCGACATTCTCTTTCTGTTCGAGATACGGGAATTTCAACATCTCCCGTTCCGAAATTTCCGGCTCACCCTTATTCCCGGCTACCTGAATAATCCTCAAGCCTTTGTCTTCGCAAAGCCCCTTCATTAATGGGAATAACTCTTTTTCGGCTGTGATTATCACAGCGTTTTTTGGAACGGCATTTATGAAATTACGCGCGATGTCCGACAGCCCGGGGCCCATGACATCGAGATGATCCCTACGCACATTTGTTATCACAACCAATATCGGCTTCACTATCTTTGTCTCTTCCGTCCATTGAAGGTCGGGTCTTAATGACATGTTTTCGAGGACAACGGCGTCTACTCCCTCTTTCACGGCCTTTTTGAATATGGATAGCTGTTCCCGGATGTTCGGCTTTCCGAGGCGTATGACCGGAATCTCGGTACGATTGTTAAAGACCATTCTCGGCTTTGTCCCGGTCGTCTTTGCCATGACATTGAAGCCGCCCGCCCTAAGTCCGGCGCCAATCAGCCTCGTTACCGACGACTTTCCCCGCGTGCCGTTCACGACGATTCTTACAGGTACCGCGCCGAGATTGCGCAAGTGGGCGTTCCATTCCATTCGGCCGAGGATAATAAGCAATATTAGAATAAAAAACAGATAAAGGGCGGAATCGGTTTCCATGTCCGAATTTCTCCTGTGTGAAAATTAGTAGGCTGCGGACGCTTATATAAATAGATATAGCCTATTTTTGATTAAAAGGCAAGATTACCGAAGCAGATCTATATGAGAGACGGACGCGGCCGTCCATTTAGGAAGACCCGCTTCGAGATGAGTGCGGAAAAAATCCTCAGCTTTTCTTTGCGCGTCTGCGGTTGCCGTCCGGTTGGCTTCTACAGCCTGAACCTTCTTGGAGGGATTATCGAAAGAGTGCTGCGCTTCTTTATATACAAATATATCGATATCTCCGCCGCTTGATTTGCCGCGCTGTGCGAGATTCACGCAGGCATTGGGGGAGACCTCTTCGTCGTCGGAAGCGGCAAATAAAAGCACGGGGGCATAAGGCTTGTAATAATCGTCATATTTGCCTTTGAGACCGCAGCCCGGATAAAAGGAAATCGCCGCTCTGAAACCCTTTAACGGATCCGGATCGGTTATGCCGGGCGCACTATCCGCTATGGTCGAAAGGGTTGCACTGCCGCCGTTCGACCATCCCTGCAAGCCTATCCTGTCAGGTACTATTTCAGGACGTGAGCGCAGATAATTCAGGGCGGCATAGGCATCGAGAGGACGTATCGTCACTTCATTAAGCTCAGAAGGCCGCTCCTCATAAGAATACTTTTTAAAACCCTCAGGATAGCCTCTGGGCCCGAAGCTGTCCACTAACAGCGCTGCATAGCCCCTTTCCGCCCAAAACCTGCCCCATGCCTTATGGCGCGCCGAAATCTTTTCTTCATCATACACGCCGTTTGCGAGCGAGGAATAAACGCCGGATCTTCCATGCATCATTACCACTGCAGGGTATGGACCCGGCCCTTCGGGCGTAAACATATAGGCAACAAGCATTGCTTTTCCGTCAAGGCTTTTAAAGCTCACAGTTTCTATATCACCGGCATAGGACGCCTGCAATGAAAAAAGAGCCAGAAAGGCAAAGGCAACAATGCCTACAACCTTATTTTTCAACATATTCTTCATACTTAATTATAACATTTTTGGGGCATGGACGGGGCTAAAAAATAGGCCTAAGAGTACAATCTTTCTATGATCCCGCCGCCCATTACCGCGTCGCCGTCGTAAAAAACAGCGCTCTGGCCGGGAGCAGGGGCCCACTGCGGCTCGTCATAAACAATTTTCGCTTTATTATCAGGGAGAACCGTAACAGTAGCGGGCTCGTCGGGCATCATGGAGCGCACCTTTACAGTACACCTGAATTCCGGGCTCAGGCCCATCAACCGGTTAATATCGAAAACATCGAACTCCCTTATCATTGCCGCTTCTTTCGGGCCCACATAAACCGCGTTCTTCTCCGTGTCTATCTTCGTTACAAATAAAGGCTTCCCGGTCGCAATGCCGAGCCTTTTTCTTTGGCCGACGGTGTACAAATATATCCCCTTATGAGTGCCGAGATTTTTTCCTGTTTGCACATCGATTATCGGGCCTTCTTCGGATCCGGCAAGATTTTCCAAAAACCTGAAATACTTCCTGTCCTCAATAAAGCATATCTCCTGACTCTCGGGCCTCTTCGCGGCCGGCAGGTTCAATGTCCTCGCTATTTCCCTGACCTCATCCTTTTTTTTATCTCCGAGAGGAAGCAGGAGCCTCTTCAGTTCTTCCTTTTTCAAAACATAAAGGACATATGACTGGTCTTTTTTAGGGTCGATGCCTTTTAACAACCGTGATCCGTAATGCGTGATGGGTGATGGGTCTTTAAGGACTCGCGCATAATGCCCTGTGGCAATAAAATCGGCGCCTTTCTCGTCGGCTATTTTTAAAAGGTATGGAAATTTTATATGCCTGTTGCATAGAATGCAGGGATTAGGCGTCATCCCTTTGGAATACGCCTCGATAAAAGGTTCTATCACCTTCTCCATGAATTCATTACGCAGATCAACGGCTGTGTGTTTTACGCCCATGTGTTCGGCTGTAAGCAGGGCGTCTTTTATGGCCTCGATAGAACAGCATCCGGTGAACGTATTCTTCATCCGCGCTTCGTAAAGTATAAAGCTCACGCCTTCGACCTCGTATCCCTGTTCCTTCAACAGATACGCGGTTACGGACGAATCCACGCCCCCGCTCATGCCCACAATTACCTTTTGCATATTTTTACCTAAGTTAAGCGATTTTATATGTCAGGCACTGCTCCAAGACTTTAAAAAGTGTTGATTCAAGTGCATATGAGAGATTATAAATGCATAATCCAACAAGTGTCCAATGTTGTAGATGACGGATACAAGATAAATATTTTTGCAAGTGCGTGGTTTAAAGTCTTTTCGCAGCACCTGACATATATTTCTAAATTAGAATCGCTCAATTTAGGTTTTAGAATATCGCTTTTTACTTTTGTTTTTCAAATATGTTACATTGATGAAATTCAAAACCCGATAAAGGAGCAATACAATGAAAAAACTTTTAACGGCGTTTATCGCCCTTGTTTTTGTGATTTCCTGTTCAAAGGACGGAGGATTCAAAGGCAGCTATGTCGCCAAAGTAGGCGGCAAGACCCTGACAAAAGAAGACGTTCAGGCGGAAATGAATACTGTCCCGGATATGGCAAAGGCATTCTTTCAAGGGCCTGAAGGCATGGGCCGTTTTATGGATGAGCTTGTAAAAAAGGAGATGCTGTATTTCGAGGCCCAGAAAAGGGGACTGGACAAGAGCAAGGAATTTCAGAAAAAAGTCGAAGAGTTTAAAAAGATCACCCTCATCAATCAGCTTCTCGAAAAGGAAATAGAGGCCGCGTCGAAGTTTACCGACAAGGATGTAACGGATTATTACGAGAAGCACAAGGAAGATTTTATGGTGAACAGCCGGATGAGGTTGAGCCATATATTAGTGAAAGATGAAGCCGACGCGAAGAAGGTGTACGAAAGACTTCAGAAGGGCGAGGATTTTGCAAAGATAGCTTCCGATGCATCCATCGATAAGGCTACCGCAAAATCGGGCGGAGATATCGGAATGTTCAAAAGGGGCGATATGAGACCTGAACTCGAAGAAGCCGCGTTCAGGCTTAAAAAGGGTCAGGTAAGCGTGCCTATAAAACTGAAAGACGGGATACATATAATCAAGGTGACCGACGCGAAGGGCTCCGTCATGGAGTTCGACAAGGTAAAGGGCTTTGTCCGGCAGAAGATGACCGCCGAGAGACAGAGGGAGACATTCGACAAGTTCATAGAGAATCTTAAAAAGAGTTACAAGATAGATATAAACAAGGACGCGCTTTCAAAGCTGACATTCGCGCCGGCTCCACAGCCCGCTCCGGCGCAGACACCAGAGAAGAAATAACATCTCTGGGTAAGGCGGATATCTTAAAATATCCGCCTTACCCTTACAACTTGCCGGACAACTTTCCCGCATTTTCCGCCATTTCGTTTTTTGTCCGTAATGCCGTAAAATACTAAATAGTGCAAATGTCATACAACTGATTTCACGGGATTTTTCTATTCAAAAAATCTTTAAGCTGTGCTATAGTTTAACCAGATTTAGAGAAATACGACAGGGCGTATAGGAATTGTTAAACGCATCAAAATATAGCGGCATAAGAAATAAAAGGAGAATCAAAAATGACCCATGCAGACGATGTTAGGCAATATTGCACTGACAATCTAATTGCCCCCGCTCGAAAACGCGGAGAAAAACAAATTATAATTCGAGCTGGCGATGTACACAGCGCGATGGGATATACAAATCGTATGCCTTTGGTATGCGCTGCTTTGGGTGCCAAGAAATTTGAGGCATCGGCTGGTGTTGAAAGGCTGAGCCTCACAGGGCCAACAAACGGCGCAAATGCAATATTCACATTCTTAATAAAATAAGGATTAATGAAAGTCATTTACAAAATCACATATCCGAACGGCAAAATTTACATCGGCAAAGACCTGACGGACAGCCTCAATTATTTTGGCAGTGCCGATTCTAAGCTTATCGAAAAAGATTACACGAGAGAGCAACGGCGAGATTTTACAATCAGAAAAGAAATTATATGGGAATCAGGAACGGCTAATGACCAAGAGGTTAATCAAAAAGAAATTGAATTCATAAATCTCCACAAGTCGAATGACCCGACCATAGGCTATAACCAGTGGCCAAAATTCAGGCCAGAATAAGGGAAAGGGGACGGTTCTAATTACACGCAGAACTGCTCCGCCTCCTCGCTACTTCTCTCTTACTTCCCGATACAAAACTCGCTGAATATCCTGTTCAGGATGTCTTCAGTGGTTACTATTCCGACTATCTCGCCGAGACTGTCGAGAGATTCTCGGAGAAATAGGGCCGCAACCTCAAGGGGCTGACCGCCCCTTAATGCCTCTGCCGCCTCTTTGATGGATTTCAACGCATTGTCTATGGACTGCTTATGCCTTATGTTCGTTATTATCACATCCTCCACGCCTGCGGCGCCGCCCGTAGATATGCAGAGGGAATAAACGGCATCCTTTAGTGTGTCTATGCCGTCGCCTGTTAATGCGGAAACCTTTATTGTTGGAATATTGGAGCGCCGGAGTATCGATAGGTTTTCCCTAATCACTCTCTCATCAAGCGAATCCGACTTATTAAAAACAAATATTGTTTTCTTATCCTTTACCTTTTCGATAACCTCGGCATCGGCATTATCAAAAGGTATGCTCCCATCAAAAACCGCTATTACAATATCCGCGCCTTCTATTGCGCGCAGGCTCCGTTTCACGCCCTCCATTTCGGCAAGGTCGTGCGTTTCCCTTATTCCCGCGGTATCCATTATTTTTAAAGGCAGGCCATTGATATTCAGATAATCCTCTATCACATCCCTCGTGGTTCCGGGCATCTCGGTGACTATAGCTCTATCCTTTTGCAAAAGAGCATTCAAAAGGGAAGACTTGCCGACATTCGGTTTGCCCACAATAGCCGTAGAGACGCCTTCTCTGAAAAACTTTCCCTCGTCATAGCCCTTTGAAAGGGCCGTCAAATCTTCCGTTACAGCCTGCATGGAATCGATTATCGCATCTTTTACGGGAGTCTCTATTTCTTCTTCCGGGAAATCTATATATGCCTCAACATGAGCGCAGATATTCGCGATTCTTTCCTTTATACCCTCTATCCTTCCTGACAATCTACCCTCAAGCTGTTGAAGCGCCAGCCTTTCGGCCTGCTCTGTCTTAGACCTTATCACGTCGATAACGGCCTCTGCCTGAGAAAGGTCGATCCTCCCGTTCAGGAATGCCCTTTTGGTAAATTCTCCCGGCTCCGCAAGCCGCGCGCCTGCTTTTAAAAGCATATCAAGGGTTTTACGCAGCGGAAGCATTCCTCCGTGGCAGTTGATCTCTACCACATCCTCTTTTGTGTAGGTCTTGGGCGCTCTCATAACAGTAACGAGAACCTCGTCGATCCTTTCATTATTCGAAGGGTCGATTATAAAACCGTAAACAACGGTATGGGATTTAGCATCCTTAAGCCGTTTGGTCTTGGGGGATGAGAATACTTTATCGGCGACGGCAATAGCATCTTTGCCGCTGAGGCGGACTATGCCTATACCTCCCTCTCCTGTGGCCGTGGATATGGCGGCAATTGTGTCATCGAGATAATTCATCTAACGATTATAACAAAGCTGCGCGGAAAGACAAAGTATTGAAGCGACTATATTTTTTGCAAAAAAACGGAACTCTGCCTTAATATAAAGAGACATTATGGAACTCTCAAACAGGATACGTTACTACCATTACATTTCCGGAGTGTTTGCGAATCAGCAGTCCGATCCCATGTGCGGAGTCTGCAAGGCATTCACGAACAGCGTTAGGAATATAAGGGAAGACCTCGCAGAATTCGAGAGGCAATACGATGCCGATATAAAATCGCTGTCACAGGAGATGTCGGGCATTCTCTCGGAAGCAAAAAAAATCCTAACCGGATTGAAAACCATAGAGGACGCGGTCGGGCAGAAAAAGGCCGGAAACTGCAAGATGCCCGAAGGCGTCTGCTTTGTAAAGTTATCGAAATCGATCCTCGAAAAGATTTCGTAATACGGTTTTATATGGACGAGCTTTCAAAAGAATACGTCATCTCTTTTTTCGACAACAACCTGATGCTTCACGGCGACAGGCCGGAGGCTGTTAGATGGTCGCCGGCAGGACAGATATCGCGTTATCTGGCAATGCTCGATATCGGAGACATGAACGGCAGTAAAATCCTCGACTTCGGCTGCGGAAAGGGCGATTTTTATCGATTCCTGAAAGACAGAGGCATTCATGTCGAGTATCACGGGTATGATATAAACGAAAACCTCATTGCTCTGGCAAAGAAGAAATTTACAGACGTTGATTTCAAGGTCTTCGATATGGATAAAGACAATTTCGCTGAGGATTTCGATTATATTTTTCTCTGCGGCGTGTTCAATCTGCAAGTTCAGGGTATTGACGAGGATATCAAAAGCACGCTGATAAAACTTTTTCAGCGCTGCCGCATTGCTCTTGCCTTTAACGCTCTTTCAGACCACAATCCGAAGAAAAGTTTCGAACTGCATTACACATCGCCCGATGATATTTTCAGCTTCGCAATCGAAAACCTTTCTCCTTATGTCTCGCTGAGGCACGACAGGATACATTACGACTTCACGATGTTTGCGTATAAGGAATCAAATAAATTTTAGTCTCCGAAACAAATCCCGATCTCACGCGCAGTCTTTACCGTATCGCCGTCAAGCGGAACTTTTTTAATCTTATCGATGACCTTTTCGAGAGGAACCGCTTTTACATCAGGCGGGTCAAGGGCGATCATTACTCCGAAGCTTTTCTTTTCGATCATGCGGACTGCCGCCGCTCCGAAACGGAGGGCAAGGAGCCTGTCGAATGTAGTCGGCGAACCGCCGCGCTGCAAATGCCCCAAAACCAATGAACGAGTATCTTTCCCCGTCTTTTCTGCTATTTCTTTTGCGACATACTCGCCGATGCCGCCGAGGACTACATCCTGACGGCCTGCTTCGCCCTTTCCTTTGTCGATCTGCCGACCTCCCGCAGGCGCTGCTCCTTCCGCCGCAACCACTATGGCATAATGCTGTCCGTGAAGATCGAGCCCCATTATATAATCGCAGATTTTTTCTATATCAAAGGGAATTTCCGGAATAAGTATGACATCGGCGCTGCCTGAAATACCGCTGTTAAGGGCGATCCAGCCCGCGTGCCTTCCCATTACTTCCACCACCATTACACGGTCATGGGATTTCGCCGTGGAATGGAGACGGTCTATCGCCTCTGTAGCGATGCTGACCGCAGTATCGAAACCGAATGTAATTACCGTCGCGGCGAGGTCATTGTCTATGGTCTTCGGAACGCCGATAACAGGGATCCCCTTTTTGTAAAAATCATGGGCTATCTTAAGGCTTCCGTCGCCGCCCACGGCTATCAGGCAATCGAGACGGAGGCGCTTGAAGTTCTCCACAACCTTATCCGAGACATCGCGCACTTCGACCTCTCCCGCCGCGTTTTTTACGGGCATCTGAAAGGGGTTGCCTTTATTGGTCGTTCCGAGGATAGTCCCTCCGATGCTCGATATGCGGCGCACATTATCGGGCGTCAAGCGGATGATCTCATCGGTGTTCAAGAGCCCGGCATAGCCGTTTTTGATGCCGTATACCTCCCAGTTCCTGTTATAAGCGGAAAGCACGACCGCCTCGATTACCGCATTAAGCCCCGGCGCGTCTCCCCCGCCGGTATTGATCGCTATCCTCATCATTTTTTCCATAAGTATCCTCCCCTTAAAATGTTTGCGCCTAATTATGTTATATTGTATCTCATTATAATAAACTTTAGAAGAATAAGACATTGGAGCGGCTTTAGCAGCCCAAGCGTAGCAACTGACAGCGAAGCGGGCTGGTACCTCGGAGAAAGGAGGTTGTTTTGAATCCATATTTTTTTCTCATTCTCTGCCTTTACATCCTCAAAGAGACATTCGAATACCTTGTGCAATATCTAAACCTCAAACACATGCAAAAGGCAGGAGCAAAAATACCTCCTGAATTCGAGGGGCGGATCGATGAAGCCCTAATGAAAAAGACTCAGGAATACGAAGCGGACAAGACCAAATTCGGTTTTGTTTCCTCCATATTCGACAATGCCGTTACTATCGCATTCATTTTCGGAGGGCTGCTGAATATTTATAATTCATGGGCTGCGTCCCTTAATCTTTCCTTTATCGCTGCGGGCTGGCTCTTTTTTCTGCTCTTAATCTATGCCGGAGAATTTATTTCCATACCGTTCAGCCTCTACGGAACATTTAAGATAGAGAACAAATACGGTTTCAATACCATGACCTTGAAGCTGTGGATATCCGATTTCGTAAAATCGCTTGTCATTTCTACGATCATGATGTCCCTGATGATAATATCGGGACTATGGCTTATAAAATGGAGCCCGGACTACTGGTGGTTCTGGGTTTGGGGCTTTCTCTTCCTGTTCGGTATTTTCATGATGTACATATCGCCTTACGTTATCGAGCCGCTTTTCAATAAATTCTCTCCCATAGAGGACGAATCATTGAAGGAGAGGATCATCGCATTGGCTGAAAAGGCCGGCATTCATGCGGGCAGGATATTGAGAATAGACGCGTCAAAGAGGAGCAGGCATACAAACGCCTATTTTACCGGCATCGGCAGGACAAAGAGGATTGTGCTGTATGACACGTTGCTTGAGGGAATGAGCCGTGACGAGATACTTGCCGTGCTCGCTCATGAGATAGGTCACTGGAAGAAGAAACATCTGTTGAAAACCCTGATCGCATTCGAAATGTTTTCGCTCATAGCCCTTTATATCTCATTCAGGCTCATTCAAAGCGATTTTCTTTTAAGGCTCTTCGCAATAGATGCGAATACCATCGTTGCGAAATTCGTAATTTTAGGATTCATCTCAGGCATTCTTTCCTTGGCATTGCAGCCGGTTATGAATTTCTTCAGCAGGAGGCATGAAAGACAGGCCGACAATGTTTCATTTGAGCTTACAAAGGATGCCGAAAGCATGGCAAGTGCCCTTGTAAAGCTTTCGAAGGAGAACCTTTCGAATCTCTACCCACATCCGCTTTATGTCGCTTTGTATTATTCACATCCGCCTGTGGTGGAAAGGATAAGGCATATCAAGCGCTTTTCAATATCCTGAAAAAACCGTCCAGCATCTCTTTTCTGAGGTCTACGATTTCATCAAGTTGTTTTATGAATATGCGGTACGGCTTTGCAGGGCCGTTTTCTATGTGCTTGAGAAGCGCGCCGCAGAAATACCAGTTGCACCTGAAAGGCCTTATCGATCTTTCTATCGCGCATCCGGTCTCAGATAAGAACCGGCAGGGTTCGGTGTCGCTTACACCTTCTTTATAAGAGGGCGGGGTGAGGCCGAGGGCATAGACGTATATGAGGTCTTCGTAATCGTAAAACCCGTGCTTGTTTACGCAGCAGACATTTTCGCAAGACGGACAGACCGCTGCGGTATTTTGCCGGATAAAGGCGTCAATATCGTCGATCCTGTATTTTATTATCCTTGCCGTGTCTTTAATATGGCTCAAATCGCCGTTATGATCTTCGGAAAATTCTTTCAGCAGGCGTATCGTTTTATTCCACTTTTCCCTGTCATGCCATGAGAGTTCGTAATTCAGCAAATTCAATAGAGTCATCTTTGTATGGTATATTAAAAATACGATGAAGTGCAAAAACTGTAACGGCGAACTCAAACTTATTATCGGCTGAAAGACCGTGCATTTCCGCTGCATGGAATGCGGCAAGGAATTCAAGATATCGGAATACGTCGATGAAATAGACGCCGAGACATGGGATAAAATAGCATTAAGGCCGTGCAACCGGGCGTAAAGGAGAGACATGGATAAGCATTTAACAAGGATTGCCGAAATCTATAAGGCGATAGACAATCTTTACGAGGCAGCCATGAAGCATTACAACTTCAACTGCGAGGGATGCGCCGATAACTGCTGCGCAACGAAATTCCATCACCACACGAATATAGAGGAACTTTATCTTGCGGAGGGACTGAAAAGGCTCGATGAATCCAAACAAAAAGAGATACTGTGCCGGTCAGAGGATGTGATGAAAGTCTACAATTCATCTCCTGAAGATGTGAGTGTGATGTGTCCGCTTAATGAAGGCGGGGCGTGTATTGTTTATGAGCACCGCCCCATGATATGCAGGATTCACGGCGTGCCGTATCAGATGTTCAAAAAAAATATGTCCATTGAGTTCGGCACGGGATGCCTGCGTTTCGTCAATGAAAAACTGAATGAAAATATGCAGTATTTTATGTTCAACCGCACTATTTTTTATGTGGAAATGGCGAAGGTTGAGAAGGAATTAAGGGAAAGCCTAAGTCTTGGCGGAGATTATAAAAAGACTACGGCAGAAATTGTATTGAGCATTTTAAAGGGGCATTAACATTTCTCATATCATTATCGACGGATATAATGTCATCGGGATTTTCCATAAGGATATGGAAAAGGCGAGGGATTCGTTTATTGAGCTTTTGATAAGCTATAAGAAATTAAAGGCTCATGATATAACGGTTGTGTTTGACGGACATAAGAGCGGCGCGGGCACTGAGCATGTGTCCGTAAGCGGCGGGGTGAAGATAATTTATTCGAGACTCGGCGAGAGGGCGGACGATGTCATCAAGAGAATCGTCTCGACGGACAAGAAGGAATGGATTGTGGTAAGTAATGACCGAGACATTGTTAATCATGCATGGTCTATGAATTCCATTCCGGTATCGTCCGAAAGGTTCTTTGAGATCGTATCGAAACGCTCAGGACAGGCGGTTTCAGGGACAAGGGAATATTCCGATGCCGATCTTTCATATAAAGACGCAGAATATGACGATTATCCCGATGTCCAAAAAGGAAACCCGTATAGGCTCTCTAAAAAAGAAAAGGCCGTAAGAAGGGCGTTGGGTAAACTGTAACATGAGAGGATGGTTTTTTAAATTAAGACCTGCCGATACCATCACCGCTTTATTCAGCCTTCTTCTTTTACTACTGACGGCGTTTTTCTATAACAAAATCCCATCGGCAGGCTATCTCATCCTCATATATGCATCATTGATATTTTTTCAAATGATACTCGTTTATCTGAGCAGGCTCAACTCCTTTCTCACTTTAACGCGAGATATTATATTCCCTGTTATCAGCGTCCTGATAATCTTCGACAGCCTCGGGCTTGTCGTCCACAATGTCAATCCGCATGACCTCGATTATCTACTCATAAGGCTCGATTATCTTATTTTCGGGCTTTACCCCACGGTCGCCGCCGAGAGGTTTATAAACCCCGTTCTGACCGATGTTTTACAGATCGCTTATTCCTCGTATTATTTCCTGCCGATAATCCTCGGCGTGGCTCTCAAGATCAAAAAACGCCATGAAGATTTTGAAAAGTCTCTGTTCTTCATCTTGCTCTGTTTTTATCTTTCTTATGTCGGCTATATTCTCTTCCCGGCGCTTGGTCCGAGATATGCTATGGATCATTTGCATGAAAACGCGCTCGGCGGGTTTCTCGTTTCAAGGCCGATTCAGGACATTCTGAACCTCCTCGAAGGCGTCAAGAGGGACGCCTTTCCGAGCGGGCATACGGGCATTGCGCTGACAGTGCTTTACCTTGCCTATAAATATGCAAGAAGTCTCTTTTGGATAATGTCTGCGCCGGTAACGCTTCTGATAGTCGCAACCGTCTATTGCAGGTATCATTATGCCGTGGATGTCATAGGCGGCGTACTGCTTACGGTTGTCACGATAGCCGCCGGTGAAGTATACTATAAACTTCATTCAAGGCATGATAGACTTACCATACAGCAGGATTAAGGACGGCATTCTCATAGAGGTGAAGGTCGTTCCGCGCTCCTCGAAAAGAGAGGTCGCAGGCGTCGCGGACAATATCGTAAAGGTTAAACTTACGGCGCCGCCCGTTGACGGCGCGGCCAATGAGCAGCTTATCGAGCTTTTGTCCGAAAGGTTGAAGATAAGAAAAAGCAGCATATCAATTATAAAAGGCGAATCATCTAAAAGGAAAACCGTGAAAATAATCGGGGTGGGACTTTGATTCAAAGCATGACAGGTTTCGGCGCATCGGAGAAGGGCGGGTTTAAAGTGGAGATCCGCTCGTTGAACCACAAGCATATCGATATCAACATAAAAATGCCGTCAGCCCTTATGGAGCACGACATGGCGATAAGAAATATGGTTAAAGACCGCTTCGCGCGAGGCAAATTCGATGTCGGCATTTCCATAACCGACAGGCAGCAGACTAAGGTAGGCGTCAATCTGGAGCTTGCCGGAAAGATCCACAGCGCGTTTTCGGAACTCCAAAAAAACCTGTCGCTGCCCGGAAGCATCGGCATAGATTTTTTCTCGGGCTACAGGGAGCTTATAATAACCGAAGAGCCGGAGTACAGCAGCGAAGCCATGTATCAGGCTGTTTCGGATGCGTTGTCGAAACTTCAAGACATGAGGAATACCGAAGGGAAAAACCTTAAGAGCGAGTTGTCGGCGCGGATAAGCGGGCTGCAAAAACTCCCCGACGATATAGAGGTTGAGTCAAAGGATGCCTCTCTGCGCCGCAAGGAAAGCCTTCAGAAAAAAATAAGCGACCTTATTCCGGACATACCTATTGACGAAAGCAGGCTGGCGCAGGAGATAGCGTTTTTAGCGCAAAAAAGCGACATTACCGAAGAACTGATAAGGTTAAGAAGCCATATCCTGCAATTTGCGTCCATCCTGTCCGAAGGAGGCAATGCGGGCAGAAAGTTCGATTTTATCCTTCAGGAAATGCACCGGGAGGTCAATACCATCGCGTCGAAAAGCGACGATATTAAAATAATAAACCGGACCATCGAAATGAAGACGGAGATTGAGAAACTCAGAGAGCAGGCACAAAATATACAATAACCCATACAATGAAAAATTCCCTTGTAAACATAGGATTCGGAAACGTGGTATCGGCAGGCAGGGTTGTGGCCGTCGTAAACCCCGGATCTTCTCCCATTAAAAAATTAAGAGACGAGGCGAGAGAACAAGGCAAGCTCATAGACGCCACTGAAGGGAAGAAAACGCGCTCGATAATAGTGACCGACAGCGACCACATAATCCTCTCCGCCATTCAGGTGGAGACAATAGCACAGAGGGTCTCGGGCCGGATGACAGCAGAACTAAAGGGGAACGAGGAAACGGATGAAACAAAGAAAAGGTAGCCTGTTTGTGGTATCGGCCCCTTCAGGAGCCGGAAAGACCACGCTTTGTTGGAAGCTCTGCGATTCCCTTGCCTGGATAAAACATTCGATATCTTATACTACCCGCAGTCCGAGGCCCGGAGAGACAAACGGAGTTCATTATACCTTTACGGACGAAGACGAATTCCGCTCCATGATAACCGAAGGAGAGCTCGTGGAGTGGGCGGAGGTGCACGGCAATTTTTACGGAACGTCTAAAAAAATGATAGAGGACATGACCGGCGCGGGCTTCGATGTCATACTCGATATCGATGTTCAGGGCGCCCGGCAGATAAAAGAGCATTTTCCGGACAGCGTATTGATCTTTGTCCTGCCGCCTTCGATGGAAGCTCTTAAAGAGAGGCTTGCGGGCAGGAAGACCGATTCTGAAGACGTGATTAAAATGAGGCTTCAGAACGCAATAGGCGAAATAAAGGAGTATAAAAATTACGATTATGTTATAGTAAATGATTCCCTCGATACCGCCCTTAAAGAGATATCCTCTATTGTCATAGCCGAAAGGGCGAAGATATCGAAGATGGAACATGAGCGGATAAAAGAAAACTTTTTGAAGTTATAACGCAATATAGGACACAAGGAGGAACGGCATGGATATAATATCGCTTCCCGTCGAATACGACAAAAAGAAGATAGAGAGCAGATACAGGCTTGTCGTAATCGCGGCTCAGAGGGCGCGGGAACTTTCTCTGGGCGCGGCTCAGAAGGTTCAGACAAAGGCCAAGAAGGTAACCACAACCGCCATTCTGGAGGCCCTTTCCGGCAATATCGAATATATAACCGGAGAAGATGCCGTTGCCGCAAGAGAGAAGGCGGACAAGATAGACTACAAGAAACTCATAGAAGAAAAAAGAAAACCAATAGAAGATCTGTCGGAGCTTGAAAAAGACCTCAAGGTATATCTCCACGAAAAAGGAGCCACGGAAAAGGCTCTCGAAGAACTTTTCGCCGAATCCGAAGTGGAAGGAGAGACCGAGGAGTAATTATACTCCGTAACCTTTTCAAAGGGGGTGGCCCAAAAATTGTTTGATTTTTTGGGCTGTAACGGTGCTGAAAGACAGGTTAATACTGTTTGGGATTACCGGAAGCGTAGCCGCCTATAAATCCATAGAGATCATTAAAGGATTGGTTAAGGAAGGGGCCTCCGTTAAGGGTATCATGACCGAGGCCGCAAAGCGTTTTATCACCCCCATGTCGGTAGAGATCGCATCGGGCGGAGGCGTTTACTGCGACATGTTCGAATCTCCCCTGTCCCATGTGAGTCTTCCTGCCGATGCGGACCTTTTTGTTATAGCGCCCGCAACTGCGAACATCATAAGCAAATACGCCTGCGGAATCGCGGACGATCTCCTCAGCACATCTCTGCTCGCCTTCAACGGCAAGATAATCGTCGCGCCTGCCATGAACTGGAGGATGTACGAAAACCCGGTCTTCCAAAAAAACCTCGATTATCTTCTTTCCCTCGGCGTAAAGGCCGTCGGGCCCGAACGCGGAAGCCTTGCCTGCGGCGAAGAAGGAATGGGAAGAATGGCCGACCCGGAAAAAATAATCGAGGCGATAAGGATTTCCCTCTCAAAGCAGGATTTGGCCGGAGAGCAGGTCCTTGTTACGGCCGGTCCGACAAGGGAATATATAGATCCGGTGAGATATATTTCGAACCGGTCTTCGGGTAAAATGGGCTATGCCGTCGCAAAAATTGCGAAAAGACGGGGCGCCGACGTAACCCTCATAAGCGGCCCGACCTCCATAAAACCGCCCGACGGCGTTGAAGTTGTCAATGTAGAGACGGCCGATGAAATGCACGCCTCGGTAATGGACAACGTCCCCATGTCTTCCATATTCATTATGTCCGCTGCCGTTGCCGATTTCGTTCCGGTAGAGGCGAAGGACACCAAGATCGAAAAGAAAGAGAAGTTTTCTCTCAATCTCGTAAAAACCTCCGACATCCTCGAAGAGGCCGGGAGGTTTAAAAACAAGCCTTTTATAGCCGGTTTTTCCGCGGAAACGGGGAACAGGCTCGACAGGGCGCGAAAAAAACTCGTCAACAAGAATATAGACATGATCGTATTTAACGACGTGTCAAAGGCGGGTTCAGGTTTCGATGCCGATACCAATGAACCGGTGATCATTTACAGGGACAAAGAAGGCGAAATCCATGAGCGGCCTTTGCAGCTTATGTCCAAAGACGACGTCGCGTCGGCCCTGTTCGACATGATAACCTCGCTGAAGAACGAAGGATCGAGCGAATGATGGAAGAAAGCGCGTATATAAAGAGGCTTAAGGAGAGGCTGCGGCAGAGGCCCGATTCAAAACTGTTCCTGTCCTTCGCGGAGGAGTTGAGGAGAAGGGATATGATCGACGAGGCAATAGTCGCTCTTATGGAGGGGATCAAAAAAAATCCCGAATTCATTACGGCCCATCTTGCCCTCGGGCGGTGGTATCTTTCGAGCGATATGCTGCCGGAGGCTAAAAAGGAATTTTTGGAGGCGGCAGAGAAATCGCCCGATAATATTTTTGCCCGCAAGGGGCTCGCGGAAATATATAAGAGAATGGAAGAGGAGGAGAGCGCTGTCGAAGAATATAAAAAAGTGCTCGAAATAAATCCTCATGATAAAGATGCCGCCGCGTATCTTGCCGCACGGGGATATTCGTTTGAAAAACCGGAAGCGCAGGAGGTTGAAAGCGGGGAAGCGGGAGTAGTATTGGAATCGCATGAAGAGCCGGAGGTTAAAAGGGGGGAAGATGCCATAGACCGGTTGAATCTGTTTTTAGTGGCGGTCAAAGGCAGATTTGCCTTCAGCAGGAAGGACGCGGTCACCGACCGCTTAAGCAGGATGTTGAAGGAGATTAATATTCGCTTTGCAAAACTTACTCCTGCCGCTCCATCATATAAAGACTGATAATCGGGCGTCTCTTGTGACAAACAAAAGAATAATAAATATCCGGCGAATTATCGGTTCCAGAAAATTGGACGGTTTTCTGATAACCGACATTAAAAACATACGCTATCTGACGGGCTTTACCGGCTCTTCGGGTTTTTTGATCATCACTAAAAACAATAACTTATTCTTTACCGACTTCCGCTATAAAGAGCAGGCAGAGGCGGAGGTAACCGGATGGGAAATAACCATAGAAAAGGGCAGGAGGACAAAACTAATAGCCGGCGTTGCAAAGAAGCTGGCTATTAAGAAATTGGGGTTCGAGCAGTCCATTACTTTCGAGTTTTACGATCTTTTAAGGGCTAAACTCCCCGCTGTTCCGTCTCCTCAAAAAAACCTTGTAGAGAACCTGCGAAAGATAAAGGATGAAGAAGAGATCGGGAGCATTAAGAAGGCGGTCGAAAGGGCTGAAGAGGCGTTTTTAGCCGTAAAGCCGAAAATAAGGCCGGGGATAAAAGAAAGGGATATCGCCCTGAGAATCGAAGATCAGCTTAAAAAAAGAGGATGCAAGCGCCCGGCTTTTGATATAATAACAGCCTCCGGGAAAAACTCTTCCATGCCCCATGCGAGACCGGCCGAAAAAAAGATAGAAAAAGGCGATTTTGTTATAATCGACTGGGGAGGGGAGGCCGACGGATATTATTCGGATATGACGCGCACGCTCCTTATGAACGGCAAGGGGCTTTCGGATAAAATCAGGATTTACGAAACGGTGAATAATGCCCGTAAAAAGGCATTGTCGTCCGCAAAAGAAGGGATTAAAACAGAAGACATAGACGCCGCGGCCAGAGACGTGATAAAGAAGGCCGGTTACGGCGAGTTCTTCGGGCACGGGACAGGGCACGGGGTAGGGCTTGATGTTCATGAGCATCCACGTGTATCATGGACGGGGAGCGAAAGGGTGCGTAACGGCATGGTTTTCACTATCGAGCCGGGAATATATATCCCGAAACTGGGCGGCGTTCGAATAGAGGATATGATATTGGTTAAAAACGGAAAGGCGGAGCTCTTGACCGGGTTAAACAGGGATCTGGAGATAATTAATTAGGAGGTGCGGTATTGATTACCACCGGAGATTTCAGGAAAGGTAAAAAGATAGAATACAAAGGAGAGCCTTGCGAGATCATCGATTTTCAGCATGTAAAGATGGGACGCGGCGGCGCCGTAGTGCGGACGAAACTGAAAAGTATCAGGACAGGCAACGTCCTCGAAGATACTTTCAGGTCGGGCGAGAAATTCGAAGCGCCGAGCCTTGAAGAAAAAGACATGCAATATCTTTACGAGCAGGACGACATGCATTATTTCATGGATATGGAATCATACGAGCAGATTCCGCTTACTTCCGCGCAGCTCGACGATACGAAAAAGTTTATTAAAGAGAATATGATAGTTAAAATTCTTTATTACAAGGGCGCGCCTATGAGCGTAGAGCCGCCTATGTTTGTGGAGCTTGCCGTAGCCGAAACAGAGCCTGCGTTTAGAGGCGATACCGCGTCGGGTTCGACCAAACCGGCAAAAATGGAAACCGGCGTTACGGTAAAAGTTCCTTTCCATATTCAGGTAGGCGACGTTTTAAAGATAGATACAAGGACATCGGAATATATAGAGAAAGTGAAGTAGGGAGGCCATTATGGAATTTGAAAATTTAAAGGAATTGATGGGGCTTTTGAAAGATACCGATATAACGGAACTGCAGGTGGAGAAAGAGGGGGTTAAGGTAAAGATAAAGCGCGAGAAGTTCTTCGGCCGGTTCGAAATCCAGAAACCCGTTGTCCACGAGAAAGAGGCGATAAAAGAAGAAGCCGCAGAGCCGGAAGCCGAAGGCAAACTGGTTACAATAACCTCTCCTATAGTAGGAACGTTTTACAGGGCGGCTTCTCCCGAAGCGGAACCCTTTGTTAATGTTGGCGCGAGGGTGAAAAAAGGGCAGGTAATCTGCATTATAGAGGCAATGAAACTGATGAACGAAATAGAGAGCGAGGCCGACGGTGTTATCGCAAGGATTCTCGTGGAAAACGGACACCCTGTGGAATACGGGGAACCACTTTTTTTAGTGGAACCTATAGGTTAGGTGAGAGCATGAATCTCTTTAAAAAAATACTCATCGCCAACAGGGGAGAAATAGCCGTAAGGATTATCCGCGCGTGCAAGGAACTCGGCATTAAGACTGTAGCCGTATTTTCGGATATAGAGAAGGACTCCCTTCATGTACGGCTCGCCGACGAGTCGATTTGCATAGGCCCGGCAAGCTCGAAGCACAGTTATCTTAATATACCGGCCATATTAACCGCCGCCGAAGTCACCGATGCGGAGGCGATACATCCGGGATACGGTTTTTTATCCGAAAACCCCCAGTTTGCCGAGGCATGCGCCACATCGGGCATTACGTTCATAGGTCCTACCTCTGAAAACATAAGGATCGGAGGCGATAAGGCAAAGGCGCGTCAGGTGCTTAAACGGCGCGGGGTTCCTGTTGTTCCGGGCAGCGACGGTCCTGTGGCGTCCGAAGAGATAGCGCTCAAGACGGCTAAAAAAATAGGATTCCCGGTCATCATAAAGGCCTCTGCCGGAGGAGGCGGACGCGGCATGAGAATCGTCAGGGAAGAGGGCGAACTCTCTCAGGCATTTCACACGGCCCAGCGTGAATCCCTCGCCGCATTCGGCAACAGCGAAGTATACGTTGAAAAGTATCTTTCTTCGATAAGGCATATCGAAGTCCAGATAATCTCGGACGGCAAAGGAAATATAGTTCACCTTGGAGAGCGCGACTGCTCCGTTCAGAGGAGACACCAAAAACTGATAGAAGAGGCGCCCTCGCCTATCTCCACCGAAAAATTCCGCAAAAGGATAGGCGAACTTGCCGTTAAGGCCGCAAAGGCAATGAAATATCAGAACGTAGGAACCATCGAATTCATTGTGGATCAAGACCAGAATATATATTTCATGGAAGTAAACACAAGGGTTCAGGTGGAACATGCCATTACCGAGGAGCTTACCGGCATCGACATCATAAAGGAGCAGATACGCATAGCCGCCGGCTTCCCGTTGTCATACAGGCAGAATCAGATAAAACCCTCAGGGCATGTTATAGAATGCAGGATAAATGCGGAAGATCCGGAGCGCTTTATTCCCTCTCCAGGCAAACTGACGTTTTTCTCGCCTTCCGGCGGTCCCGGAGTGAGGGTCGATACTGCCGCCTATGCCGGATGGGTTGTGCCGTCCCAATACGATTCCATGATAGCGAAACTGATAGTCCACGGCAGGAACAGGGAAGAAGCCATAGCAAAAATGAAAAGGGCGCTGGATGAATTCATCATAGAAGGAATAAAGACTACCATCCCTTTCCATAAGAAGGTTCTCAACCACCCCGATTTCATAAAAGGAAATTTCAATACCGACTTCATAGAGAAGATGAACGTCCGGACAAACGGCAATAACAACGGTAACGGCAACGGCCATAAGAACGGCAATAAACTGTCGGAAGCGACCGCCGGCGTCGATGAGGCTTAGCCGTATTTGTTTCATATCCGATTCCGGCGGCATTGAAAACGCGGTTCCCGCAGTTCTAAAGGCAGGCATACGTTGGATTCAATATCGCGAAAAAAACAAGACAAGAAGAGAGATGTTCGATGACGCGCGGAAACTGAGAGAGCTTACGAGAAAATTTGACGCCTGTTTTATCGTGAACGATTATGCGGACATAGCCCTCGCAGTCGATGCGGACGGCGTACATCTCGGGCAGGACGACCTACCGGTAAAAGAGACAAGAAAAATTATGGGCAACAGGATTATCGGCATCTCTACGCACAATATTAAAGAGGCTCTGAATGCCGAAAAAGAAGGCGCGGATTATATAGGGTTCGGCTCGATCTTTCCTACGGCTACGAAAGAGGATGTAATATTGCAGGGGCTCAATGCCCTCGTAAAAATAAAACAATCGGTTAAAATCCCTGTGATTGCGATAGGCGGTATAACTGCGGATAATGTAAAGCCGGTGTTTGAAACAGGGTGTGCCGGCGTTGCGGTATCGTCGGGGCTTTTGAAAGGGAATATAAGAGAGAATGCGGAAAAATTCTTATCTGCAATACAGGAGGTTGAGGGATGAAAAGATTTTCCGTTTTTTTGACGGCGCTTTTATCATTAGCGATTTTATTTTCGGGCTGTAAAAAGAAAGAGGATGTGATTAAGGTCGGGATTGCCGGGCCCATGACAGGCCCGCAGGCAAAAATGGGAACCGACTTCAAAAACGGCGTAACCATTGCAATGGAGGAATGGAACGCTAAGGGCGGCATCCTCGGCAAAAAAATAGATATAATAGTCGGAGACGACGCGGCTGACCCCAAACAGGCGGTGTCCGTGGCCAACAAGATCGTCAACGAAGGAGCGGTCGGCATAATAGGCCATTTTAATTCGAGTTGTTCGATCCCGGCGTCTGATGTTTATAACCGGGCGGGCATTCCTATGATAACCCCGGCTTCAACAAACCCGCAGCTTACAGAGAGGGGATACAGGGGCGTTTTCAGGGTTTGCGGCAGGGATGACCAGCAGGGCAAGGTAGGCGCGGATTTCGCAAAAGACAAACTTAAGATAAAAAGGGCGGCTATAATCCACGACAAGACCACCTACGGGCAGGGGCTTGCGGATGAGTTCAAGAAGCATCTCGGAAGCGCGGCGGAAACGGTTTATTACGGAGGCATAACTCAGGGAGATAAGGATTTCAAGACGGTGCTTACATCCATTAAAGAGAAAAAGCCTGACCTCATATATTTCGGCGGTATTTATCCTGAGACCGGACTCCTCGTAAAACAGTCCCGCGAAATAAACATGGCCGTGCCCTTCATGAGCGGGGACGGCAGCATCGACCCGAAGTTTGTTGAAATAGCAGGGGACAAGTCTGCCGAAGGCACATATCTCACATTCAGCCCGGATCCGAAGAATATTCCCTCGGCAAAGAGTTTTATAGAAAAATATAACGCCAAATTCGGAGAACTCGGCCCCTATTCCATTTATGCCTATGAGGCTATGAATATCCTCCTTTCCGCCATAAAAGAGTCGGGCACGACGGACGCGAAGATTGTTATAGAGAAGCTTCATTCGATGGAATTTTCAGGCGCGCTCGGAAAGGTTAAATTTACCGAGAAGGGAGACGTTGCAGGCTCTCCTTACGTCATCTGGATCACGAAAAACGGCAAATTCGAGGAATACCGGAGGCCGTAAAGTTTGACTTTACGGCTTACGAAAAATTATAATTTCTTTCCAATAATTTTACGGAGGTTTTAGAAATGGGCACGTATACAACCTATAATCCACATAAAAGCAGAAGGAAAAAAACCCACGGTTTCCTTACCCGCATGAGCACAAAGGGCGGGCAGAGGGTTTTGAAAAGCAGAAGGTTAAAGGGAAGAAAGCGTCTGGCCGCATAAAATTGAAAGTTCTCATAATAGGAATCATAAAAGCCTATCGCCGGATTATCTCCCCCTTGCTGCCGCAGAGTTGCAGGTTCACGCCTTCGTGTTCGGAATACTCTATGGAAGCGGTAGATAGACACGGAGCGCTTAAGGGCGGTTATCTTTCTTTTAGAAGGATATTAAAATGTCATCCGTTTCATCCCGGCGGATACGATCCGGTAAAATAAGTTAGGAGTTTAAAATATGGACAAAAGAATGCTTTTGGCAATAATCCTCTCCATAGCCATATTGATAACCTATCAGTATTTAATGCCTACCGCGCCTCCGCCGGCTCCTGTGAAAGATGCAAAAGAGGCTGTTACGGAAAAGGATAAAAACCCTAAAGCAGTTCCGCAGTCCATTGCACCTTCGCTCATACCCAAGCCCGAGACATCCGGCGTAGAAGAAGAGATAAAGGTAGAAAACGATCTTTACATTGCCGTGCTTACCTCAAAGGGCGGAGCGATGAAAAGCATCGAACTGAAAAAATTTAAAGACAAAAGCGGCGGGTCGATTATTTTAAAGGGAGACGACGTATTGTCTCCGCTGTCCATGGGGATGGATGAGGAATTCCAGTTTTCGAATGTTAATTTTTCCGCTAAAGGGAAGAATATAAAACTCGACGCCGCATCCAAGACGGCAGACATTATTTTCGAATATTCCGCCGGAGGGCGCTCCATACGCAGGACTTATACGTTTCACAGCAGCGACTACGGTATCGATTTAAAGGATGAGACGGGCGGCTTAACCTCTTACTGGATAACATTAGGCAAGAACTTCGGCATTTATGAAAAGGACGATTCCACGCATTTCGGCCCTGTTATCTTAAAAGACGCCGACAGGATGGAATTCACCGTCAAGGATCTGAAAGAAACAAAAAATTTCAGGGAAGGCATAAAATGGATTGCGCAGGAGGACAAGTATTTCTTTTCATCCATCGTGCCTAAGGGACAGGTGGAAGAGGCAAAGGCCTGGAATAGGAACGGCGAGCCTATGACGGCAATCAAGGTTACAGGCGGAGTTAATAATTATTTCATTTATGCGGGGCCTAAGGAATACGACAGCCTGAAAAAAATCGGCGCAGGCCTTGAGCATATAGTCGATTTCGGCTTTTTCTCCATATTGGCCAGACCGTTATTCTGGCTGATGAAATTGTTTTACGGCATATTCCCCAACTACGGAGTTGCGATCATAATCCTCACCATACTCGTAAGAATTCCATTCATCCCGCTTATCAACAAGGGACAGGCGTCGATGAAGAAACTTCAGGACATACAGCCGAGAATGGCTGAGGTAAAAGAAAAATATAAAAGCGACCCTCAGAGGATGCAAAAGGAACTGATGGAGCTTTATAAAAAGAACAAGGTGAATCCCATGGGCGGCTGCCTGCCTATGCTTCTTCAGATCCCGGTATTCTTCGCTCTTTACAAAGTGCTATTGATAGCCATAGAGCTGAGGGGAGCGCCTTTTGCCCTCTGGATAACCGACCTTTCGATAAAAGACCCGTATTACATAATGCCCGTTGTTATGGGCGCAACGATGGTGATCCAGCAGAAAATGACGCCGTCAAGCGTGGATCCCACGCAGCAGAAAATAATGATGATAATGCCTGTCGTATTTACATTCATGTTCCTGACCTTCCCGTCGGGCCTTGTCCTCTATTGGCTTGTGAACAACACATTGAGCATAGCCCAGCAGTGGCAGGTGAATAAAAAACTCAAAAAACAGCAGGCTTAAATTCCCCTCCGCAAAAAAGCAAAACATAAATCTATCAATTTAGGTTAAAATATCAACCATTTATTATGGGTAAGGTGATCGCAATAGACGGCCCTTCAGGGGCGGGAAAGAGCACCGTGTCGAAGCTTATCGCGGAGAGGCTCGGATTCGAGTTTCTCGACACAGGGGCGCTTTACCGCGCGGCAGCCCTTCATCTGAAGAGAATGAACATGCGGGAGGAAAGTCCCGACGCCGATATTTCAAGAGCGCTTCACGGAGTTGTTATAAACTTTAAAAACGGAAGGGTCTTTCTGAACGATGAGGACGTATCCGATGCCATAAGGACTACCGAGGCGGGGCATTACGCGTCCGTTTTTTCTGCAAAAAAGGCTGTCAGGGATTTTCTTTTACAGACCCAGAGAGACGCGGCCGTTCATAACGATATTGTCGCGGAAGGAAGGGATATGACGACGGTCGTTTTCCCCGACGCATGGAAGAAATTCTTTCTCGACGCCTCGGAGCAGGGAAGGGCAAAAAGGCGTTATCTTCAGCTAAAAGAAAAAGGCATGAAAATAACAATGGAGGAGGCATCGGCAGACGTGCGTGAGAGGGACAAAAGAGACAGCAGCCGCGATATCGCTCCGTTAAAAAAGGCCGATGATGCGGTTTGCATAGATACTACGGATTTAAGTCTTAATGAGGTCATAGAAGAAGTTTTAAAGGCGGTAAATAAGACGCAATAGACTTTTAACCCTATTGCCTATTGCCTGTTTAATCCTGTATCCTATAATTTACCATATGAAAGAAGGCCGTAAGATAATCACCGCCAAAACGGCGGGTTTCTGTTTTGGGGTCAAAAGGGCTGTTGATATGGCATTCGACGCTGCCGTAAAAAACGGAGGCGAGGTATATACCCTCGGCCCCATAATCCATAACCCGCAGGTAGTCGATAAATTGAAATCGAAGGGCGTAGCGCCCACGGAAGATATAGACAATATTAAAATAAGCACCATTATAATAAGGACCCACGGCGTGCCGGAGGAAATATCGAGCAAGTTGAGCGCCAAGGGGTATCGGGTCGTCGATGCTACATGCCCTTTTGTAAAAAAGGCTCAGCAATACGTAAAGCTCCTTAGAAAAGAAGGGTATCAGGTGGTCATTATAGGAGATAGGGAGCATCCGGAAGTCAGGGGATTGATGAGCTATGCCGGTGACGACGTTATAGTTGTCAACAAGGATGACGTCCTGCCCAAACTTAAAAATAAGGTGGGCGTGGTAGTGCAGACAACGCAGCCGCCGAGCGTCCTGAAAAAGTTTATTTCGGATGCGGCGGAGCATGTGAAAGAACTGAAGGTATTCAACACCATATGCAGTTCTACGGCATTAAGGCTTAAGGAGACAAAAAACATGTCTAAAAACGTGGATGCCATGGTGGTGGTGGGAGGCAAGAACAGCGCCAATACCGCGCAGCTTGCCCAGTTATGCGTGTCTATGTCCATTCCGACGCATCATATCGAGACCGCTTCCGAAATAAAGGATGAATGGTTTGAGCATACGAACAAGGTCGGCGTAACCGCAGGGGCGTCAACTCCCGACTGGATCATAAAAGAAGTCGAAAAAAGAATTAGGGATATAGGAGGAAAGGGATAGCCATGGAAATGCAGGCTAAGGAAGAAACAAGGGACATCGAAAAGCTTTATGCCGAGACATTGCATAAGGTAGAAAGGGGAGGAATAACCAAAGGTAAAATCATTGCCGTGAAAAACGACGGCGTCGTGGTGGATGTCGGCTACAAATCGGAGGGGATAATCCCATCCTCCGAATTTACCGGGGAGGAGTTTTCATTATTAAAAGAAGGGAACTTTTTAGAAGTATATGTCGAAAAAATTAATGACAGGGACGGCATCGTTACTCTTTCAAGGGATAAGGCATCGAAAATGCTCGCATGGGAATCCATGGTGGAGGCATACAACAACAAATCCAATGTTGAAGGCAAGATCGTCGGGAAGACAAAGGGAGGGTTGTTTGTAGATATCAACGGGATAAAGGCGTTTCTCCCATCTTCGCAGATAGATATCAAGATGGTCAAAGACGCGGATTCATATATAGGCCGGATAGCGCAGATGAAAATAGTTAAAATATCTCCCCAGAGGGGAAACGCCGGCGGGACAAATTATGCTTCAGGTCAAACTATAGGCGCTTCCATTGTCGTATCGAGAAGGGCGGTTATCGAAGATGAAAGGAACATAAAAAAGGATGAGACCATTAAGATATTGAAAGAGGGAGCGCTGCTTAAGGGCATTGTCAAAAATATCACCGATTACGGCGTTTTTGTGGACCTCGGAGGCATCGACGGGCTGCTTCATATATCGGATATATCGTGGAGAAGGGTCAACCATCCTTCCGAATTCTTTTCTGCCGGCGACGAGAATGAATTCATCGTGCTTAAGTATGACGCCGTAACCGAAAAAGTTACCCTCGGATATAAGCAGAAAAGATCCGATCCGTGGCTGTCCGTGGACGAAAAATATAAACAGGGAATGATGCTCAAGGGAAAGGTAATGACCGTAACCGACTACGGGGTGTTTGTAGAAATAGAGGAAGGGCTTGAAGGGCTTATACATGTATCGGAGCTGGACTGGGCTCCCCGGCCTAAGCATCCTTCCAAATACGTATCCGTCGGAGACGAGATAGAGGCCGTTGTCATAAACGTAAACATGAACGAAAGGAAATTGTCTCTCAGCCTTAAGCAGTTGAAGTCCAAGCCTTGGGACGTCGTTGGAGAGGCGTATAAGGTCGGGCAGACGATAACCGGAAGGGTGAAGACCCTTACCGATTTCGGCGCGTTTGTCAGGCTGCCCGAAGGCATTGACGGGCTTGTGCATATTTCCGATATTTCGTGGATAAAACATATAAAGCATCCTTCGGAAGTGTTGAGAAAAGGGCAGAAGGTCGACGCCGTTATAATCAGCCTCGATCCGGACAAGGAAAGGATGGCGCTCGGTATAAAGCAGTTGACGCCCGATCCGTGGCAGAACGAAATACCGGCCAAATTCAAACTCGGAGAAGAGTTTAAAGGAAAGGCGCTCAGGATTACCGACTTCGGGATTTTTGTGGAAATGGAGGGCGGCATCGATGGATTGGTGTATTCATCCGAAGTGGACGCTTCCAGGGACGTTAAAGAGGGAGACGAGATATTCGTGCGGATCATAAAGGTCAATACAGAAGAGAGAAAGATCGGCCTCAGCATGAAGAACGTAAAGAGCAATGAAAGTTAAGAAGATTTGCATAGGCATAACCATTTTTTTTCTGGCGATGATCGCGCTCAGCGCCGTATTTACCCTTTTCCATAACGAGATTTCCCTCAAGGAAAAAGTGGCGGTGGTGACTATTGAAGGGCCTATATTGCAGTCAAAGAATACGATAGACGAGATTAAAGGCTACAAAAAGGACAGGGGCATAAAGGCCATAGTTCTTAGAATCGACAGCCCGGGCGGCGGAGTTGTGCCTTCTCAGGAGATATACGAGGAGGTTAGGAAGGCCGCGGCTCATAAAAAGATCGTGGTCTCGATGGGTTCCGTAACTGCTTCCGGCGGTTACTACATAGCCGCTGCCGCAAACAGGATCGTAGCTAACCCCGGCACGATAACGGGTTCTATAGGGGTTATAATGGAAGTGCCCAACATCAAAGGCTTAATGGATAAGATAGGCGTGAAGACGGAGGTCGTAAAGAGCGGAAAACATAAGGACCTGGCCTCGGTATTCAGGGGCATAGGCAGCGAAGAGAGGGAGATACTTCAGGGAGTAATGGATGAAGTGCACGGACAATTCATCAAAGCGGTTTCCGAAGGCAGGAAAATACCTGTAGATGACGTCAGGAAGATAGCGGACGGGAGGATTTTTTCGGGCAGTCAGGGAATAAAAATAGGACTTGTGGATGAACTTGGGGACCTCGATCACGCGGTCAAGCTTGCCGCCAAAATGGCCGGCATCAAGGGCGAACCCGAGGTCGTGACCAAAAAATCGCGATCTCCGTTTTTAGACCTGCTGAGCGGCAACGTCCCTGACGGGATTTCAAGGGTTCTGCCGAAAATAGAACTGAAATACATGTATACGCCATATTAGTTGAAAAGTTCAAGATAAAACTCGTAACTTTTTTTGGAGGTTTTTATGACAAGGTCGGACTTGATAGAGATGGTAACTGAAAGGGTGGAAGGGCTTACAAAGAAACAGGTAGAAACGATCGTAGGAAATATTTTTGAAGGAATGAAAGACGCCCTTTCGCAGGGGCAGAAGATAGAGATACGCGGTTTCGGGAATTTCAGGCTTAAGCAGAGAAACGCGAAGACCGCGAGAAATCCGAGGACAGGCGAAAAGGTTCAGGTGCCTTCCAAGAGGGTATTGCACTTCAAGGTCGGCAAGCCCTTTCATAATGCGCTCAATAAATCGTCATAGCGTTATTGCGTAAATGATACCCAAGTTGATATGTCAAGCGCTACTCAAAGACTTTAAAAAGTGTTGATGCAAATGCATTCGAGAGATTATAAACGCATCGCCCAACAAGTATCCAATGTTGTAGATGACGGATACAAGATAAATGTCTTTACAAGTGCGGGGTTTAAAATCTTTTCGCAGCGCCTGACATATATTCTCAGCATAGAATCGTTCAATTTAGGTGATAAATAAACTCTATAAATGCAATGAAACGCAGGGATTTTTTAAAAAAGGCGATAAAGGTTTTTTTTTCGATAATAGCCGCTGCAGTTTTGTCCGTCTTTATTTATATCTACCCTTCTAAGATCAAAGAAAGAAAACTTCAATTTGTTTACATAATGGACGAAGACGATCTCCCGAGGAAGGGAGTCAGGAAAGTAGAGTTCCAGTATAAGGCGGATGATAAAGAGGTCGCAAACCGTGTTTTCCTTGTTGCCGCCGGAACGGATCTGACGGCATTCTCGTCCGTATGCACTCATCTCGGTTGTCTGGTGAATTGGGATAACAATAAAAAAGAGTTCCTTTGTCCGTGTCACGCGGGCAAGTATGATATTAACGGCAATGTGATCGCGGGGCCTCCGCCGAGGCCGTTGACAAGGCTGCCGCTGAAGATCGAGGCCGGAAAAGTGTATGTGGGGATTAAGGTATAATGGGTAAAATCTTCGATTGGATAGACAGGCGTTTCGGGGTGAAGGAGCCTCACAAGAAGTTCCTTCAGAGGCCGGCGTTCGGAAGCCCTGAAAAGGTGAATTATGGGTATTGCCTCGGCGGAGCCGCATTCATATATTTCCTGATGCTCGCATGCACGGGATTATTGTTGTCCATGTATTACGTCCCATCTGAAAAAGAAGCCTTCAAAAGCGTTGCCGCGATTACCAACGATGTAACTCTCGGATGGCTCATCAGAAGTATTCATAAATGGTCCGCAAATCTGTTTATCATATTCATAATGCTTCACACCATAAGGGTTTTTGTGTCGCGGGCGTACAGGCCGCCGAGGGAGTTGAACTGGATGGCAGGCGTGTTGGGGCTTGTGATTGCTATGGCATCGGGATTCACCGGCTATCTTCTGCCGTGGGATCAGAAGGCATATTGGGCTACCGAGGTAGGCACTTCGATGTTCGGAACGGTGCCGCTCATAGGAGATTATTTAATGCGCTTCGTGAGAGGAGGCCTCGATATAGACGGCGCAACGCTTATAAGGTTTTACAGCATGCATGTGCTTTTTCTGCCCGCTTCGATGGCTATGATCTTATGGGCGCATTTTCACATGGTCAAAAGGCAGGGGCCGGCAAAAAAGTTATGAAAGAAAAGAAATTTTATCCCGACTATTTTTCGGAAATAATAGTAAGCATTTTAATTGCCGTCGAAGTCCTGATAATTTTGGCGCTGCTTTATTATCCCTCCATCGGAAGGCAGATAGATTTCACAAAACCTTTTCAGCCGAGGCCCGAATGGTATTTCCTCTGGCTGTATCAGCTTGTGAGATATTTCCCGGGGAAGAGCGCGTTCATAGGCACGGTAATGATTCCGGTTGCCTCGGTGCTTTTGCTTTTATTTATTCCGTATATCGACAGGGGTAAAAACGGAAGGGTAAGGGCGATTATGGCAGGCAGCGCAATCCTCTCAGCCTTTGTGATTTTTACATTACTCAGCTTGCTGTGAGGCATTGACAACCAATCGGGCAAACCCTTATCATCCTCTGTATGTCTTCTGCGCTTCTCGATATAAAGAACCTTTCCGTATCGTTTAAGACGGACAAGGGTTTTTTAAGGGTCGTATCCGGCCTGTCTTTCGATATAAAAAAGTCGGAGGTCTTCGGCCTTGTCGGCGAAAGCGGCTGCGGCAAAAGCCTTACCGCGCTTTCCATTATGCGTATCCTTCCCAATAACGCGTTCGCGGAGGGTGAAATATTTTTCAATGATAAAAACCTTTTAACCCTCGGCGAATCCGAGATGCGCGTGATAAGGGGCAAGGACATTTCGATGATCTTTCAGGAGCCCATGACCTCTCTGAATCCGGTCCTGACAGTGGGCTATCAGATAGCGGAGGCATTGACGGCGCACTTCGATATATCCAAAAAGGAAGCGATGAACAGGGCGACGGTATTGCTGCGTGATGTAAAAATACCTTCCCCTGAATTGAGGATAAAGGATTATCCGCACCAGATGTCCGGGGGCATGAGACAGAGGGTAATGATAGCCATGGCCATAGCATGCAATCCGCAGCTTCTGATCGCGGACGAGCCTACGACGGCGCTCGACGTGACGATTCAGGCGCAGATACTGGAACTGCTTCATGGTCTCCGCAAAGAGAGGGATATGTCCGTTCTGCTTATAACCCACGACCTGAGCATTATTTCGGAGCAGGCGGACAGGGTCGCCATTATGTATGCCGGAAGGATCATGGAACTTGCGGATGTCGATGAGCTTTTCATAAATCCGCTTCACCCATATACCAAGGGCCTTCTCGAATCTCTGCCGGTCGCAAAGGGCGCAGCCCTAAAGCCTATAACCGGTTTTGTCCCGACGCCCGATCAATTTCCCGACGGATGCAAGTTTTCGGACAGGTGTAATATGGCATCCGATATTTGCATGGGACGCGAGCCCGATTTAAGGGAAATTTCGAAAAATCATTTTGTGAGATGCGTAAAAGTATGAGTTTGTTAATTGTCGATTCGATCAAAAAATATTTTCCGATGAAAAGCAGCTTCGGCAAGCCTCAGAACTGGGTTAAGGCCGTGGACGGGGTCAGCTTTAAAGTAAACAAAGACAGCGTCTTTGCCGTTGTGGGAGAAAGCGGCTGCGGCAAATCGACAGTGGCGCGTTTGATATTGAAATTACTCTCTCTTACTGACGGCAGGATATTTTTCAAAGGCGAAGATATTCTAAGCATCAAAGGCGAGGAACTCAAGAAATTCAGGCGCTCCGTACAGATAGTGTTTCAGGATCCCTTTGCGTCGTTAAATCCGAGGATGCGGGTCGTGGATACCCTCTCCGAACCCTTCAAGATACATAGGATAGCCGCTAAACATCAAATCAAAGACAGAGTGGTCGGGCTTTTGGAAAAGGTCGGCCTCGGCGCAGATGCCTTGAACAAATACCCGCACGAATTCAGCGGAGGCCAGAGGCAGAGGATATGCATCGCGAGGGCATTGACCGTTTCGCCGGAGCTTATAGTCGCCGACGAGCCGCTTTCCGCCCTCGACGTATCCATTCAGGCTCAGATACTTAACTTGTTGCAGGACATTAAAAAAGAGACCGCCATATCCATTGTCTTTATAAGTCACGACCTGAAGGTGGTTCATTATTTGAGCGATGAGGTCGCCGTAATGTATTTAGGGAAGATCGTCGAGACAGGGGAAACCGAGGAGTTGTTCAAATCGCCTAAACATCCATACACGAAATTATTATTGGCATCCGCGCCGAAGATAAGGGTCAAGGGACAAGGGTTAAGGGTCAAGAGCGAAGAATCAGGCGATGTGCCGAGCCCTATAACTATTCCGAATGGATGCCCTTTTCATCCGAGATGCCCGGAGAGAATGGATATATGCGATAAGACAGTGCCGGAATTGAAGGAAAGCGGCGGCAGGCTCGTATCCTGCCATTTGTATTAATTTACAGCAGCGCTTCTATTTCTTTAATTATCTCCGGTTCCATCCAGTCCTGCTCGCCGAAATACTTTTCGACTATGATTCCCCTTTTGTCTATCAGGAACGTGGTGGGCATCATAAAGACCTTATAAAGATTTCTTGAAACCTTAAGCTTGCTGTCATGAAGGACAATAAAGCTTACAGGATTTTTTGTTATAAAGTCTTTAGGTTCGTCAATCCTGCCGTCGGTAGAAACCGCAATAATGACAAACCCTCTGTTTTTAAATTTTTCCTGCAGTCTGTTCATCGAAGGCATTTCCGCCTTGCACGGCGGGCACCACGTCGCCCAGAAATTGAGAAGCACAACCTTGCCCTTAAACGAAGACAGAGATACGGGATTGCCGTTGATGTCCTTTAATGTGAAATCAGGCGCCTTCTGGCCTGAGAGTTTGTCCACCGCAAACGGCGACGGCGGCTGGGCAGAAACGGCAGAGAAAAGCAGGAGATAAAGGGCAAAGGGCAGAAGGCAAAAGGCAATTTTCAAAAATCTTTTTGCCTTTCGCCTCGCGCCATTAGCCTGTCTATCTGATAATTTTTGCACTCTTTAATATGTCCTTTAGTTTTTCTCTGTTCGCCTTTGCCATTTCGCAGAGCGGCAGCCTGAATTCTTCCTTTATCTTGCCCATCATTGCGAGGGCCGTCTTTACAGGTATCGGATTCGTTTCGATGAACATGGCCGCGTTAACCGGTTCGAGCTTGTAATGGAGTGCGCGCGCCTTTGCAATATCGCCTCTCTCCCATGCGTTATACATCTCAGCGGAATCGGCAGGAGCGACGTTTGCCGTAACCGAGATTGCGCCGTGCCCTCCGAGCGCAAGCAGCGGCAGGGTAGTGAAATCGTCCCCTGAAAGCACGGTCAGCCTTTTGCCGCAGAGCCTTATTATTTCGCTCGCCTGTTTCATGTCGCCTGTGGCCTCTTTTATCGAGACGATATTCTTGCAGGCCTCAGCGAGGCGGGCTGTCGTTGACGGCAGCATGTTTACGGCTGTCCTTCCCGGCACATTATAAAGTATTATCGGGATCTTCACAGCATCAGCCACGGCTTTATAGTGCCTGTAAAGGCCTTCCTGCGTCGGCTTATTGTAATAGGGAGTTACCAATAATGCTCCGTCAGCCCCCAATTTTTTCGCCTTTTGGGTTATTTCTATCGCTTCGTCCGTAGCATTAGCTCCCGTGCCCGCGATGACAGGAATGCGTTTATTCGCGGCCTTGACCGCTACTTCTATTACCCTGTAATGCTCTTCGAATCCGAGGGTCGAAGCCTCTCCGGTCGTGCCGCAAGGCACAATGCCGTGTGTGCCTTTGGATATATGCCATTCTATTAAATTAGCGTAAGCCTTTTCATCGAACCTTCCATTTTTGAACGGTGTTACTATTGCGACTATAGAGCCTTTAAACATATAGACCTCCTTTTTCAAAGTGTAATCTCAAATGAACATTAAACCTATTCTGTATTTATTGTCTACTTTTTTATTCCATATTACAATGGCCGATTTGCGAACCAAAGCGGCGGCCCTATCCTTGAATGTAATAATCTGTCCTGTTTCGAATTCGTAATCCGATATTATACCGATTCCGGATTCGCTTACATCCCTCGATACGCAATTATAAGTGTGGTAAGGGTCTCCTTTTTTTACGAATTCCAGCGGTATGTTCTCTTTATGACGCGCATATCTTCTGCCTGCTTTTTTCCTGTCCGATGAGGTCGTGAACTTTCCCTCAAACACCTCTACCGCCGGTCCTGTCATGTAAACATGATTGTTTTGAGCCCACTCTATTTCGAGATCTCCGCCTTTAAGATGCATAATAATTTCTCTGCCGGTCAATCCCTTGAGCATCGAGGCCACTGCTGCGGCAGACGCGCCTGTGCCGCACGCTAATGTCTCCCCTGAACCCCGTTCCCAAACCCTCATGGATACCTCGGTTTTGCCCTGTACATTCACGAACTCCACGTTAGTCCTCTTTGGAAAGAGAGGGTGGTACTCTATGGCAGCGCCGTATTCCGATACCGGAAAATCGGATATGCTTTCATTCAGGAAGATAACGGCATGAGGATTTCCCATGGAAATGCATGTTATTTTGAACTCCCTGTCCTTGACCTTTAAAGGATAATCGATTATGGGATTGGAGGATTTGATCTCTACCGGAATTTTTTCCGCTTCGAGTATCGGCTTTCCCATGTCAACCTTTACCATTTCTCCGGCCCGTTCGGGCTTTATGATGCCCGCGAGGGTTTCTATCGCAAGGGCGTCTTTGGTCGAAATTCCCCTGTCCCACAGGTATTTTGCGAGACATCTTATACCGTTTCCGCACATCTCTACTTCTCCGCCGTCCGCGTTGAATATCTCCATTTTGAAATCGGCTTTGTTAGACCGTGAGAGGAGCAGGATTTGGTCAGCGCCTATTCCGAACCGCCTGTCGCACATTATTTTGCTCATCTCTTCGAAATCCAGATTACATACTTCCGGCTGCTCGATGCAGTCGATAAGTATAAAGTCGTTTCCGAGCCCGTGCATTTTCGTAAAGAATATTTCCATAGTTATACAAACTCCGGTATTGTTTCGCCTTTTATAATATCATTATAAGTTTCTCTTTTGCGGATAAGGGCGTATTTCTTGCCCTTTACCATAACCTCGGCGGCCTTGGGGCGGCTGTTGTAATTCGACGACATGGTAAAACCGTATGCCCCTGCGCTCATTACCGCGAGGTATTCTCCATTTTTAACGCCCGGTATCTCCCTGTCCTTTGCGAGGAAATCCCCGGATTCGCAGATCGGGCCTACTATGTCCGCAATTACCTTATTCCTACGATTTTTTATTACGGGCTGAATATGGTGATACGCGTCGTAAATCGACGGTCTTATCAGGTCGTTCATGCCCGCGTCAACAATAACGAATTCCTTTTCATGCCCCTTCTTTAAATAAAGTGTTTTTGTCACGAGTATGCCCGCATTGCCAACGATAGACCTTCCGGGCTCAAGCACGATTGTCAGCTTCCTGCCCTTCAGAAGAGGCAAAATGTTTTTCGCGAGTTGGGCGGGATCAGGCGGCGTTTCGTCCCTGTATGTTATTCCAAGCCCTCCGCCTATATCCAAGTAATCAATCCTTATGCCCCGTCTTTCAAGCTCATCAACAAGGAGCAATATCCTCTTGAGCGCGTCCACAAAGGGAGATACCTTGGTCAACTGCGAGCCTATGTGCTTGTGGATGCCGGCGATCTTGATGTTTTTAAGACTGTTCGCAAGCCTGTAATATTGAAGCGCGTCTTCTATCGGTATCCCGAATTTGTGCTTTTTCAGTCCGGTTGAAATGTAAGGATGTGTCTGAGGGTCTATGTCCGGGTTTATTCTCAGGGCAATGGGCGCTTTGATTCTCATTGTTCCTGCGATCCTGTCTATTTCCCGCAATTCATCCTCGGACTCGACATTGAACATCAATATCCCGCTTTTAAGCGCATAGCGTATCTCTTCCCCGGTCTTTCCGACCCCGGCGTAAACTATTTTTTTGGCCGGTATGCCGGACTTTAAGGCCCTGAACAGCTCTCCGCCGGAAACCACATCGGCCCCGCCGCCCTTTTTAGCCAAGAGCCTCGCTATCGCCGCGTTGGAATTGGCCTTTAAAGCGAAACAGACAATATGAGGCAAGCTGTCGAAGGCGTCTTCGTAAGCCTTGAAATGGCTGAGAAGCGTGTTATAACTGTAAATATAAAGAGGCGTGCCGAACTCTTCGGCGAGCTTTCTGACAGGCACGTCTTCGGCGTATAATTCGTTGTTTCTGTATTGAAAAAGATGCATTGAATCTCCTTAATTCTGTTTGCTTTTTTAACACTTTTTTTAACATAATAATTAGGATAAAGTCAAAAGAGATGAGGTAGAAATGGGAAAGAATATAGTACAAAAAATATTCGAAGAGCATAAAGTTTCAGGAGATATAACGGAAGGAAGCCTTATAGGGTTAAAGGTGGATCAGGTCTATACGCAGGACGCCACAGGCACAATGGCGTGGCTTGAGTTCGAAGCAATAGGCATAGGCAGGGTAAAAGTTCCGCTCGCGGTCTCTTACGTGGATCATAATATGCTTCAGTCCAACTTCATGAACGCGGACGACCACCTGTTTTTGCAGACAGCCGCCGCCAAATTCGGGGCGTACTTTTCAAAGCCCGGAAACGGCATCTGTCATCAGGTGCATTTAGAAAGGTTCGCTGCGCCCGGCAGGATAGCCCTCGGCACCGACAGCCATACCCCCACCGGAGGCGGGATGGGGATGATAGCCGTAGGCGTAGGCGGTCTTGAAGCGGCTACTGTTATGGCCGGAGCGGCATTCGAGATAAACATGCAGAAGGTGGTAAAGATTAATCTTACAGGCAGGTTGCAGAGGCCGTGGGTCACGGCTATGGATGTCATACTTACACTTCTTAAAAAACTTACCGTTAAAGGCGGCGTGGGAAAGATACTCGAATACGGAGGCGAAGGCATTAAAGGCCTCGATGTCACGGAAAGGGCGACCATCACAAACATGGGAGCCGAACTCGGAGCGACAACATCCGTATTCCCGAGCGATGAAAAGACGCTTTCCTTTCTTAAGGCAGAGGGCAGGGAAAAGGATTGGGTAGAATTAAAGGCGGACAATGACGCGGAATATTCGGAGATTATAGCTCTCGACTTAAGCGGTATTGAGCCTATGATAGCTCAGCCGCACAGCCCGGATAACGTTGTGCCCATCAGGGAAATCGCAGGGAAGAAGGTCAATCAGGTATGCATAGGAAGCTGCACCAATTCTTCCTATCAGGCAATGAAAACAGTCGCATCCATACTGAAAGGCCATACCGTTCCCGAATGGCTCAATCTCCTTATAAATGCCGGGTCAAAGCAGGTGTATGAAATGCTTTCGAGGGAAGGCGTTACAGCCGATATGATCTCCGCCGGCGCGAGAATACTCGAATCGTCATGCGGGCCGTGCATCGGCATGGGCGGCGCTCCGGGGTCGGGGCATATATCCATAAGGTCTTACAACAGGAATTTTCAGGGCAGATCCGGCACTAAGGACGCATCCGTATATCTCACGAATCCCATAGCCTGCGCGGTAATGGCGGTTAAGGGCGAGATCATAGACCCGAGAGACGCGGGGCTTCGCGTAGATGAGGTAAAAGAGCCGGAAAAGTTCATTATCAACGATAACCTTATTATTCCTCCGAAGCCGGACGCGAAAGATGTGAAGATAATAAAAGGGCCGAACATAAAAGAGGTGCCTGTAAAAGAACCGTTAAAAAAAGATATCGAGGCAGAGGTCTTGTTGAAGCTCGGCGCCAACATAACCACGGACGACATAATGCCTGCCGGCTCTCAGGTGCTGCCGTTCAGGTCGAATATCCCGGCCATCTCCGAATTCGTCTTCAGGAATATAGACGACACATTCAGCAAACGCGCAATGGAGGCAAAGGCGAACGGAGGCGGGATAATCATAGGAGGAGAAAACTACGGGCAGGGCTCTTCGAGGGAGCATGCAGCCATCGCGCCTATGTATTTAGGGCTTCAGGCGGTTATCGCAAAGTCTTTCGCCCGCATTCACAGGGCGAACCTTATAAACTTCGGCGTGCTGCCTCTGCTCTTCAAATCAGAAGGAGATTATGAAAGAATAGGGCAGGGAGACAGGCTGCTGATAGAGAATATCAACGCGGCAATTAAGGGCGACCAGAACTTTGAAGTCGAGAACCTCACGAAAGGCTATTCTTTTGAGGCCGCCTCAAACCTGAACGACAGGGAAAAAGAGTTGATATTAAAGGGCGGGCTGCTGGCTTACGCGAGAGGATGATCGGAAAGTGGAGATAGAATTTAGCTTATGCCGCCGAAGTCGCTTCAGGCAATCATCCCTGCCGTTTCTTATGCGGCGATTGACAAAGAAACGGTATAAATTGTAAATTAATATTCTTCTTTTTCCGGCCGGGCCGCTAGCTCAGTTGGTAGAGCAACGCCCTTTTAAGGCGTGGGTCGTTGGTTCGAATCCAACGCGGCTCATATATGTCCCTATCGTCTAGTCCGGCCTAGGACATCGCCCTTTCAAGGCGGTAACGCGGGTTCGAATCCCGCTGGGGACGCCAATGACAATCAAAGGGCTGCGGAAACGCAGCCCTTTTCTTCTCCTTTCCTATTCAGACCTGTTTTTCTTTCTTTCTTTTCAAAATAATCAAAAGCAG